>Ga0302326_10011543_pt1 | contig 19004 bp, 17 predicted proteins | sample Palsa_T0_3_FD_202264 | JGI IMG/M metagenome (GOLD analysis project Ga0302326, IMG submission 202264) | Peat permafrost microbial communities from Stordalen Mire near Abisko, Sweden - Palsa_T0_3 | ecosystem: Environmental > Terrestrial > Soil > Palsa > Peat permafrost | place: Sweden: Abisko...
ACCCACCGGACGCTCGCGATACGGCACCGGCACCTCCGCCAACGGCATCTGCAGTTCGAGCGCGTGGACGGTCAGCTCGGTTTCGATCTCGAAACCCGTCGTCAAGCAGGGGAACGATTTCACGAAGCGCCGCGAGAGCACTTTGAGCCCCGAGAGCATATCGACGACCCGCGGGCCGAAGATCGTCGCGACGGTGCGGCTCAGCAGCCAGTTGCCGAAGCGGTGGCCGCTTCGATACGAGCCGGGATTGGTCGGAATGCGCCGTCCGTTCACCATATCGAGTCCGTCGTCGAGCAGCCGCGTTACGAGATCGCGCGCTGCAAAGGCATCGTAGGTGTCGTCGCCGTCGACCAGCACGTAGACGTCCGCCTCGACATCCGCGAACATGCGGCGCACCACGTGGCCCTTACCTTGCTGCGGTTCGCGCCGAACGATCGCTCCGGCCGCTGCGGCCTTAGATCCGGTATCGTCGGTCGAATTATTGTCGTAGACGTAGACGACCGCGCCCGGCAGCGCCGAGCGGAAATCCGAGACGACGCACGCGATCGAGCCGGCCTCGTTGAAACACGGAATCAAGACCGCGACGGCCGGGTCGCGCGCCAGATCATCGTTTACCACTCGTCGTCCTCATAAAAATTCGCGGCCCGGCAAGGGGGACGGCCCTCAATCTCGGCATGGTTCTGCGCGCGAAGGCGCACGGGCCTGCCGAGCCCGAGCGGAGCTTGTGCGCTCGAACGCGTAGCCAACGGTGCTTGGCCTCACCATCCTTCCCCGGCCGCCGTCTCCGTGCGCTCGATTTCACACTCGGGGAAACGTGGTTCGCAGCCCTCATTGTCGCCGGCGCTCTGCTGCGAATCCTCCTGGCCGTCGCCACGACGAATTCCTACGACCTCGCGTTTTTCGGTTCCGTGGCGCTCGATGGGGCGGACCACCGTCCGCTCTACGCCGACACGACGTTCTCGTATCCACCGCTGTGGGGCTACCTCTTTCACGATGTGGGCAAGCTCCTCGCATTCGCGCACATCACCCTGTTCGCGCATGCCGCGGCACTCGAGCCGTCTTTGATTCCCGGCCTCACGAGCGCCGATCTGACGACACCGCTCGCGTCACTCTGCTTGAAGCTCCCGGCACTTCTGACCGACGCCGGGCTCGCGGCCGCGCTCTACTACGGAGCGCGGCATTTCGAGGCAAGCCGCGCTGCGGCACGTGCCGCGGCGCTCGGCTGGTGGCTCAATCCGCTCTCGCTCGTCACGTCCCCGGTCCAGGGCAGTTGGGATGCGATCGTTCCGCTCGCGACGTTCGGCGCAATCGCATGCGCGCTCTGCGAAAGCTGGTTTCTGGCAGGCGTGGCACTCGCCATCGGCATCAGCGCGAAACTGACTCCCCTCTACGGCATTTTCCTCACCCCCGCACTCGCGGCCTCGGGTGCCGCGCTTTGGTCGCGGTTCGCGCTCGCGCGCTTGCGCCAGGGTCTCGGCGGGGCGCTCATCGCGGGGGCAATCGTCCTCGCGCCGATCGCACGGTGGGGCGAGTTCGGAGCGATGCTGCATGCGATGTTTGCGCGCGCCGGCACCTTCTCGGTTGGCGGAGCGAACCTGTTCGCCTTCGTTGCGTTCGATCGTTTCCACGGGGTCGCCACGGCGATCGGCGCGAACCGCGTGATCTTCAGCCTCTGCTCATTCGCCGTGACACTCGGCGGCTCGAGCGCGATCGGGATCTTGCTCTTACGCGATCGCTCGCGGCGCTTTTCCGACTACTGCGTTGCGGCGTTCGCGTTGTTTGCGCTCGTGTGTTTAGCGAGCCCGTTCGCGCAGCCGACCTACGTGCTATGGATCGTCCCGTTCGCAACGTACGTGGCCGCGGCGGGAGACCGCAGATGGTGGTGGATCGCCGCCGCGCTCAGTCTGTTCGGATTTGCATTCTTCGTTACCGTGCGCGCTCCGCAGGCGCTCCTGGAACCCGCCTGCATCTTCTTCCGCGCCTGCGACGGCGCGGCGTTCGGTGCGCAAAGCTATGCGTACTGGCTTGCGCCGGGCGGCGGCGGTACCTCGTTGCAAGTAACGCTCAATGCAGTGACGGGCGAGTGCATCGGGATCGCGATGCTCGCGGGCCTGGTGCTCGCGCTCTTAAGGCTCGCGTGGCCGCACGCCACGCAGGCGGCCGCCCCAAGCGCCGCGCGCCGAGCGGCGTCGCCGGCGTGGCGTTTGCGCGCGGCTTGCGTGGCCACTTTGCTCGTCTTGTGCGCGGGCGCAGTGCTGCCATATCCCCCCGAGCGGCAATTCAGCATCAGCGAACTCGGGCGGCGCGCGATCGTCACGGCAACCGGATATTCGGGGGCCGTGCAAGTGACCGCGATCGAGCGCCCGGCGCCCCCGATCTCCTTGATCTGCGTCTATTTCGATGAGCGCTACCCCTCGCTGCGCGGCGTGACGCCGACGTTTGCAACCGGCTTCGCGGCGCATTTCATCGACGCGCTCGAGACGCGCGGCCTTTCCATACGGGTCCGTGTTCTCGACGCGGGTGGGCTGCGCGATTATTTGAGCCGGGCGGCGCGGGGCAAGGCGCTGTTCGTTCTCGGCGGAACGCTTCCCGATACCGTCCGAGGCCCCGGGCGTGATCTACTTCACGATTGGCTGCGGCGCGGTGGCGCGGTTTTTTGGGCCGGCGGACCGTTCGATCTCGTGTGGGCACATCGGAACGGTCCGAGCGGCGAACCCGCGTTCGGCGGCCCCGACTACTCCGTGTGGCCGACGCTGTATCACGCGCCGCCTTCAGTGTTCCAGACGCGCGAGAACATCTTCTTCCCGCCGGTGGCGCACGGCCGCTATGCGGCCCCCGCGTGGTACGCATCGCGCATCGATTTCCATCGCACGACCTTTCCGACGAACACGGGACCCGTGCAGGCCCTTGGGGGCCGGCCGCTCGCCTATATCGACGCGCACGTAAACTCGTCGGTCTCAACCTTGCCGATCGGAGACGGAACGCTCGTCTTTTTTGCGGACGGGTTCAGCGACGAAATCGCCGCTGCGCAGATTCTCGCGCAGCTGCTCTACGTGCAGACATGGTCGCCTCGCGCGCAGTTTCTCGCAACCGACGGCGTCTTGACCGACGGCGGGCCGCCGATGACCGTCGGAGACCTTCCGGGCGGGGCGACCCTGGCCGTCTTTGGAGAACCGCCCGGGTACCGGCCCTTCGCGCGCTTCGTGGTGGAGCCGCAACTAGGACTGCACGCAGGTTCGCACAGCGCAGTTCTTCGCTCCGAAGCATATACGGGTGCAGTGCACACGATCGTGCGCTCCTCGCGCTCCGGCGATCCGCCCGCGCGCCTCTACCTCTACTCCGATCAGCGCTACCCGAGCGGCGAACGCGTCGCAGCGGGTTTTCGCGAAGCCACGGCCGGATTGCTCGCTGACGACGAACGGATGCGCGAACTCGGCACGAGCGTCGAAGTGGTCGACGCCGACCGGCTCCGCGCAATCATCGCCGCCCCGGCACGCGATGCCGTCGTCGTCTTCGGCGGCATTCTGCCGGAGACCGTGCGCAACGGGCACAGCGACGCCTTTCGCGCATGGCTGTACAGCGGCGGAACGGCCTTCTGGGCGGGCGGGCCGTTCGACATTTTGTGGGCTTTTCGAAACGCCTCGAATCCTAATTCCCCCGACTATACGGAATGGGCGAACTTGTACGGATCCGGCAAGATTTTCACGAACGTCGACTACTCCCCCGATCCGCCTGTTCGCCGAGGCACGCTGCAGACCGGCGCCCGGCACTTGTGGCGCAGCGACTTCGACCGCACCACGTGGGCCCTCGATAGCCTCGCGCTGCAAAAATTGGGCGGCGTACCGCTCGGTTTTACGGACGAGCACGGAGCTTCCTCAGTTTCCGTTGTGCCGATCGGCCGCGGGCGCCTCATCTTTTTCGGGGATCCCTTTCAAGATCCACACGAAGCCGCAAACACTCTCGCGCAGGCGCTCTTCACGGGCGTGTACCTCGGCGACACGAATCGGCTCCAGGAACGCGACACGCGATTCGTGCAAAACGGCCCGCCGCTGCGGTTCGCGAAGCTCGAAGCGAAGGCGCGCGTCACCGCCTTCGGAGACCCCGTCGCCGGACCGTTTGCCACAGCAACGGCGGCACCGTGACGCCGTCGACGAAGTGACCCCAGGAGTTCTCGCGATCGAAGCCCAAGCCGTGCGTTTGCGATTACGGAGTTCACGAACGATCATCCACGGCTTACCACCTCCTCTTGACGATACCGCATGTGCCGCGCCGCTCGATCCAGCGATCAGAACGCCCGTCCGCCGGTACGTGCCCGAGTCCACCTATGGCGTAGGCTGGATCGCATTGCGTCCGTGGGCGTGGCTCGTCGATCGCGTTCCGAAATTGCGCGCGCTGCGGCGTGGTTGCGACGGCGCCAAGATTCTGGGCGGGCTCGGCGCCGCCTTCCCCGACATGACACAGAAACGGCGCGAACGGTTAATGCGTGCCATGCTGCGGCAGCGCGCCTATAACACGGGCATCACGGTGCTCATCTCGCGGATGCCGCGCGTCGCCCTCTTTCTCGCACGAGCGATTCCCACGCGCGATCTGGAACTCGTACGCGAGCTCATCCAGGGAAACCGCCCGATCGTCCTCGTGGTGTTCCACACGGGTCCGGTGTATCTGCAGCTTGCCGTCATCGTGGCCAACCTTGCGGGTCGCCGGAGTTTCGTGATGCATCACACGGAGGGCGCGATGCTGCTCAATATCGAGCGTTTCCTCGGCAGCATCGGATGCGTTTCCGTTCCGAAATCGAGCATGGTTGCAAGGACGCTGGTTAAGGCGCTGCGCGAAAACCATCGGCCGGTCGCGATCATCGCCGGCGACTACGATCACGGCACTCTACCCATAAACTTCCTCGGGCTGCGGATGCGGGCTGCCGAAGGCGCGACGCTGATCAAGAAAAAAACCGGCGCAGCGGTGATCTCCGCCATCTGGGAGCGGCACGGATTTCTGCCGTGCGTGCGCTTCGCGGGTCCGTACGAACTTTCCGAGAACGGCGATCCTGCCGCTTCGATAACGCAACGCGTTTTCGCTAAGCTCGAACCCGTCGTCGTACGAACGCCGCACCGCTGGGTCGCGTGGGACAACTTCCTCGAGCGCCTGGAATCCGAAACGCGTTGAACCTAAGCGGCTACGCGAAAAGCGCGCCGTGGCCTGAGCCGCGACGCGCTTCTTCTCTTGGCTGGCTAGCTACTACGTGCTAGCTGCCGTATTCGACGTAGAGTGCGTTGATGTCGAGCGAACCCATGCCGGTCGTCAGGTCGAAACCCGGTGCCGCGGTGTAGAAACCGTTCGCGCCGATGGTGATGTCGCGGAACCCGCCGATGAGCGCGGGCGTTACGCTCGTCGGCCCCGATGGAAGGGTCGGCGCGGGCGGAGGGTTGGTGCAGGTTCCGCCGAGCCCGACTTCCGGTACGCAGTTATCGAGGTCCGTCAACGTTGCCTCAACGCCCTGATTGAGGACGCCGCCGCCGTACTGCTGGTACGTCGTGTACAGGCTCGGTGCAGCAGCGCCGAGACCGTTGTTGTGAACGCTCTCCAAGCGTGCCCAGACGCCTTCCGCGAGCGGAGCCGCAAGGCTCGTGCCGCCGATGACTTCAACGGCGCCGCTTACGTAAGCGATGATGCCCGTGTTGAGATCGGCGTCCATCACGACGTCCGGCACCACGCGGTTACCGACCGCGCTGAACTGACCCAGATCGTCGTAGATCATCGTCTGCTGCCAGGGCGATTGCGGCTCCTGATACGACATGCCGCCGTCCGAGGAGTACCAGGTAATTTCCGTACCGTAGGTTCCGTTCGTGTCGTTCGCCATGAGCGACGTTCCGCCGACGGCCAAGACGTACGGCGACGTAGCCGGGTAGTCGAGGTCGGGGAGGCCCGCTGGGACGCCATTTTCGCCCACACCCTCAGCCGGACAGAACGAGCCGGTATCGCCGCTTGCGACGGTAACAGTTTGACCTTGGAGCATGGATTGCGCCAAGACGAAGTCGGTCGGGGCCAGCAGTCCGGCCTCATACCATTCAATTTCGCAGGCACCGATAGAAGCGTTGAGCGCCGGCACCGAATCGTCCGCCGCATACACGGCGAAGGCGTTCGTGAGGTCGTTGAGCGTATCGGTCGACATGTTGTAGTAGACTTCGCCCTTCGCGCCGCCGGCGATCCCGGCCGCACCTTGCGTATCGATATCCCACTCGCCTTCGCCGGCGTTGCCGCCGGTGAGCGTAGCGCCCGGGTCGACTTCGCGGACGGAGGTCGGCGTTTGCGGGATGCCGTCGTAGTACTCGGATTCCCACAGGTCTGCCGTGACGTCATCTAAGCAGCCGTCGCCGTAGGTCTTGCCGTAGGGCTGGCCGCCGAGGCAGCTTTCGGTGATGTCGGCGATCACGGTATTCGACGCATTCGGCGAGCCTTCGTCATCATATGCCAGACGGAAGCCGTTGGGCGTATACTGCGCAGGGTAGCAGTCACCGGTGGGTGACGGATAGGCGAACAGCGGCGAACCGTATTCGGTGATCAAGAGGCCGAGATAGCCGATGTTGTTGCACTCCGCGGGAGGCGAGCCGGCGGTTTGGAGTGTGTGCGGCTTCACGGGGATTGCGGGGGTGTATGCCTTCGGCAACTTCGCCACTTGATAGAACGTGCCGACCGAGAAATTGTTGAGTCCGCCGATGGCCTGCACGGCACCCGAGAGCGATGCGGGAATCTCGGCTGCGGTCACGTTCGTAAAGAGCGAGTGCCCCGAGAGATTGAAAGCGTGCAGCGACGTGTTGAAGGCGCGGCTCGCGGTGCCGGCGTTCGTGGTCGCCGTGACGATCGTGCGCGTCGAAAGAACGCTGACGTGCGTCATTCCGAACGACGAGAGATACGAAGCGACGGCGCTTGCGGCGGCCGGTGAGGCGGCGAACATCGCCGTGAACTGCTTCGGCGTGAGAAACTTGTGGTAGTTCGGATCACCCTTGCTGTAGACGTGCTTCACCATGGCGGCGGCTCCGGCGTAGTTGCCCTTGAGTGCGATCGTCAGCGTAAGAGGCGTGCTTGCCGCGACGGCGCCAAGATCGGCGGCCTTTGAGGGCAGAGCGCCCAGGGTCTTCGTGGCCGTCCAGCCGGCGGTCCCGCCGGTCACACTTTCGCGGTGAAAGGTCGGCGTCGCGCCGGCCACGCCGGCGCTGCCGGCCGCGATAGCTGCCGCTGCGGCCAAGCTCGCAAGAATTCTCAAGACTTGTCTCCCTTGGAACGAGTGAGCGATGAAGCGATTCCTCGTCATCATGCGGCGCGGGCTGTAACAAACCGGGAACAAAAAAGGAGACGGCCCGAAGGCCGCCTCCCGAAGACGCGTTCTTTCCTTAGCTGCCGTCGTCTTAGACGCCGAAGTTGATGAACAGCTGGTTGATGTCGAGGCTGCCCATGCCGGTCTCCATGTCGAAGCCCGGCGTCGCGGCGTAGGCGCCATTGGCGCCGTACACGACGTCGTTCATCCCGCCGATCATGTTGGTGATCGCCGGCGGCGTCGGGACCGATTGGGTCTGGCCAGTGTAGCCGTAGCTGTCCAGGCCGTCGCCGGCAAAGGTGCCGCCGGCCTGTGCGTAGTTGGCGTAGAGGGCCGGGCCCGCTGCGCCAAGCTTATCGTGGAACGCGTCATCCAGGCGGCTGTAGACGGCGACCGAGAGGGGCGCGGCCAAGCTCGTGCCGGCATTTGCCGTGAGGGCGCCGTCGAGGTAGTAGATGCATGCGGAGACGTCCGCATCTGCATCCATCACGTTGTCCGGAACGATGCGTCCCCCGTTCGGGATTGCGGCGACCGGCAACGATGGTCCGGAGCGAGCAATACTCCGGCGGGCAGTTGATCGGGTTTTCCGGATTCTGCCAGAACTCAGCCGATTCGAAGAGCGAGATGCCGCCGCCGCCCGAGTTCCAGCCGATTTCGCCGAAGTACTGATCGGAGGTATAGCCCGTGAAGAGTGACGTGCCGCCGGCACCCTCGGCGTACGGCGATGACGCCGGGTAGCTGACGTCCGGGATGCCGACGGGACCGTCGCCGTTACCGAGTGCGTTGTTCGGGCATGCGCTGCCCGTGTCGCCTGAGGACGCGAACAGCGTCTGCCCTTGCAGCAGGCCTTCGAGGAGGATCTGGTCGTCGAGTGCCATCGAGGCGTCGATCTCCGACTCGTACTCGCACTCGCCGAATGAGGCGTTGGCGATGGGGGCGATGTCGTCAGTCACCCAGCGGTTGAACGCGAGCGTGATGTCGTTGTCGATCAACGAGCCGACGTTGTAGTCGTAGAGGGCCTTGACGTCGCCCGCGACGCCGGTCTCGACCTGCGTATCCATTTCCCATTCGCCTGCGCCATACGTGTCGGGGCTTTGGAGATCGACGGGGACGATCGTGACGGGAACTTGGCGCAAGCCGTTGACGTATTCGTTGAGCCGCAGGTCGGAGACGAGCGGCGCTTGATTGCCTTCGCTGAACTCCGCGACGACGGTGTGCGAGGCGGTCGGATCGCCTTGATCGTCATACGCACCCTCGAAATCGTTGGTGTAATAGCCCTTGCCGGGGCACGGGCCGACGGGGAGCGGCGGGAACGCCGGCAACGGAATGCCGAGGCTGCTCGGCGGTCCGACGGCTGGAATGAACTGCAATCCGTCGCAGGGCTGCGAAGCCGTCGTCAGGCGACCGTGATTTGCCGCAAGGCGAGCATTTGCGATCTTCAGGATGGCCGTTTGAACGGCCGCCTTGGGCGCCTGGATAGGGATGATCATCGGGGCGTTCTGCAGTCCGAGCACCGCCAGGACTTTATCTGAGAGCGCCGCGGGCACGTTCGCCGCGGTGGTGTTCGCGAAGACGGCCTTGCCGTTTTGCGAGAAATTGTGGATCGAGGTCGCAAACGCGCGCTCGACCTGCGTTGCGCTGCCTTGCGCTCGTACCGTCATACGGTTGGGCGAGGCCGAGATGCCCTTGAAGCCCTCCGACGACAGGTACGACTCGACGGCGGTCACCGAAGCGGCCGACGGCGCGAACGCCGCAGTGAACTGCTGGGGCGTCAAGAAGCGGTGGAACTGCGGATCGCCTTTGGTGTAGATGTGATGCAGCTCCGCCTCAGCGGCCGCCTTGTTAGCGGTCAGGCCGACGACGATGACCATCGGCATGGCCGGGTTCACGGAGCCGACATCGATCGCGTTGCTCAGCTTCATCGCCTGGGTGTGCGTTGCCACAAAGCCTAGCGGCGCGGTCGCGGAGGCGGTGCCGCGCCCGAGCGACGAATGGCGGCCCGTCATTGCCGACGTAGGGGCAAGACCTCCGAGGACGAGCGTCGCCGCGAGGGCTGCGCCGGTGAGACGTTGCATCGAGTGCTCCTGAAAAAAGCAAGTGGTGTTACCCCCGATGGTAGACCCACACGTGCGACAATCCAGGAACAGAACGCGAACAAATCGCGGGTTTAGCCCGCCGTGCGCCGCCGCCGCAGGAGCGTCATGCCGCGCATCGTCATCACGACCTCGCCAAGCTGATTCTCCATCTCCGTTTCGGAAACGAGAACGCCGCGATCGGGTTTGCTTTGCGACGGCCGCGCTTCGAGAACTGTGCTGTAGCACACGAGCGCGTCACCGGGCCTTACGGGTCGCAGCCAGCGAATCTCGTCGATGCCGGGAGACCCGAGAGCCGCCGCGTGCGAGAGGTATCCGTCGTAGATGGCGCGCATCGCAAGCGCGCACGTGTGCCAGCCGCTCGCGATGACGCCGCCGAACATCGATGCCTCCGCCGCCGCCTTGTCGATGTGAAAAGGCTGCGGATCGAACTCGCGGGCGAAACGAAAGATCTCCTCTTCCGTGATCGTGTGCCGGCCCAACTCTCGGCGTTCTCCAACGACGGCGTCTTCGAAGTATTGCGTGCCTCGGGACGACATCCGCGCTCAGTCCTCGACGACGCCGAGAACGCTAAAATCCTGGGCGCCATGCCCGCTCGCGATCAACGCGTCCATGCGCGCGGCGATGGCGGGCAGGAAATGTACGTCGATCTCCCCGGCAGCCGCGGTCTCGAGCATCAGACGCACGTCCTTTCGGGCCATCGTCAACTCGAAGAGCGGCGCGAAATCTCCCGCCGCCATCTTCTTCCCGCGAAATTCGAGCGCGCCCCCGGGCTTGAAATGTTCGAACATCTCGAACGCCTCGCTCGCGGTAACGCCCGCACTGCGCGCAACGGCGTAGCCGTCTGCAAGCCCGGCAATCATGAACATCAGCGTTTCGTTGCCGAAGAGCTTCATCGCTGCCGACTTTTCCGGACGCTCGCCGAGATACCACAGGTCGGCAGTCATCGTGGACAGCTCGTCGCGGACGCGCGCGAACGTGGTCTGCGAACCGGACACGAGCATGAGTCCACCGCCTTGGCGTGCCGCCGGCGGAGCCATCATGACCGGCGCGTGCAAAAAGGCGATACCGTGCGCCGCCATTCGAGCGAAGCGTGCAGCCGTCGGTGCTGGAGCGACTGTCGAATGATCGATGAGGATCGCCTCAGCCCCGATCGCGTCTTCGATCTGCGCGAGCAGTGCATCGACCACGGCATCGTCGGTGAGCATGAAATGCAGAACGCCCGCTCCGCGCGCGGCCTCGCGCGGATCGGCGAAAGCAACCGCTCCGAACTGCTCGAGCGCTTTAGCTTTTTCGAACGTCCGATTGTACACGGCTACCTCTTTGCCATTCGCGCGCAGCCGTTCGACGAACGCCGCACCCATCAAGCCCGTGCCGAACCAAGCGTGTTTCACAGGTCACCATTCTCCAGGACGATTGGGGTCCTGCGCGGTTTGGGAATTCCGGTGACGACTACCTTCGGAGCGGGCGTCGGGTTTGGCGTAAAGATTTCGAGGGGCTTCGCCGGCGGCGTATACGCTACGTCGGGTACGAGGGAAACGAGCGGCGACGGCACCGATGCGATACTCAGCGTTTTCGAACCCGCGTCGAACGAGACCGAGGCACCGAGCGCCCGCGCGACTGCGGCCAGCGGGATTAGCGGTTCCCCAGCGCGCAGGTACGGCGCGATGGGGAGGTCTTCGATGCCGGCAGCACCGCGCAGCACGCGTGATCCGATGTCGAGCGAAATCGAGCGGCCGGCGCGTCCGACGACGATGCGTCCCGTCTCCGCATCGATCTCGATGCGATCGGCGACATCGCGCAGATACGGAGCGACCGGTGCCATCACGACGTTCTCGCATAAGTGCGCCGGGCGCGAGCCCGCGACGAGCGAACCATCGATGAGGATCGTAACCAAGACCGCGCCGATCACGGAGACGCCGGCATGTTACGGGTGATCGCGATCTTCAGAGCGGCCGGCCTGCGCTTTTCCCGCGATGGGTGCGCCTTTCTCGCGCAGGCCATCGCCTTTAACGCCATCTTCGCGATTTTTCCGCTCACGATCCTCACGATCGCCGCGCTTGGATACATCTACGGCTCGGCAGACGGGCAGAGCCACGTCATCTCGCTCATCGGTAGCGTCGCGCCCGAACTCCAGAGCGTCCTGACCGAGAACATGCATCACGTCGTACAGTTCCGCGGTATCTCTGGTGTGCTCGCGTCGATCGCCCTCGTCTGGTCCGGCAAGAATCTGTTCCAGGGCATCGCGTACGCGCTCAACCGCGTGCTGGACGTGCCCGTCGGCCGTCCGCTGCTCGTCGATATCCTGGTGGCGCTCGTGATGCTCCCCATGCTCGGCGTTCTCCTCACCCTTGCGACGGCCGTGCCGCTGGTCATTTCGTTCGTGGCAGCGTATGGCCCGCTGAAAACCTCTGCCCTTGCCTCCCAAATCGCGGGCTACGGAACGGGTCTCATCCTCATCTTCGTTGTAACCATGGGACTCTACACCTACCTGCCCAACCGACGCCTCGGCCTGCGGTTCGGCATACCCGGCGCGCTGTTTGTGACGCTCGCCTGGGAAATCGCGCAAATCGCCTTCGCGCTCTACTCGACCCACGTCAACTTTCGCCACGTCTACGGCGCGCTCGGCGCCTTCGCGGCCTTACTCATTTGGTTTTACTACATGGCAACGATCTTTCTCTTCGGCGCGGAACTCTGCGCCCAAACCGAAGCCGGCGCATGAAGATTCGCCGAATTCTATGGGCCATCGTCGCGAGCGTGTGTTCGCTCACGTTGATCGGCGCCGACACGAGCCCGTTTCCGGCCCCAAGCGTCGTCGTCTACCCGCTGACGGGAACGGGCAACACTCCGGCTGACGCGGGCGGAAACGTTGCGCTCTTGCTCTCCACGAAACTCTCCGACCTCGGCGGCCTCGTCCTGCGGCCGTACACCCCGGGAACCGCCCGCGCCCAATATCTTTCCGCGGCGCTTGCCCAAAATGACGATTATTACATGACCGGATATTTGACGCCCGTCGGAAGCGAGGTGTCCATGATCATCCAGGTCGTGTCCACGCAGAGCGGGAGCGTGATTTACAGTATCTCGGCGACGGTGCAGACCTATGCCGACGTTGTCGCACGAGCGGAGGAACTGCGGAGCGCGATCCTGCAGCACGCCGGACGTGGCTTGCCCGCCGTCGGATCGGTGTCGAACGCAACGACGCCCGCGCCCATCGCGTCGAGCGGAAGCCTCAACCTTACGCGCGCGCTCGGACGCCACGCACGCGGCGGAGCGGAGCCGACGCCCACGTCCACGTCCACGTCCACGCCTGCGTCCACCACGACCGCCGCCGGCGCGCAGACTGCCACACGAACGATCCCCACGTCTACCGCGACAGCCACGACGGTGCCCACGGCGTCGCCGAAGCCGATCCCCACGCCCGTACCAACCGCCGCGCCCGCGGCCACGCAACGCGCGCCGCTGGGAGCCCCGAATGGACTCGTCGTCGATATCGACGGCGATGCGGCGCCGGACGAGCGCTTGCATGCGCAAGCCGCCCTGGCCCAAGTCTTGGACAAGGCGGGTTTCCGGGGCGAAGTCCTCCACGTCTCGTCCACCGATGCCGAACGGAATGCGGCCACGCTGTGCGCGGCAAACGACGGAGCCGCGGCATTTTTTACGGGTTCGCTTTCCAACGGCAGCGACGGAACGCTGCTTTTTTCCGTGACGGCGCAGGGCTGTAACGGCACGCCCGTCTCGCAAACGCAATCCTCGCAGCGCATCGAGAGGCGCGGCGGCGCAATGGCCGCGATCGATCGCGCCGCTTCGGCAGACGCAGTGGCCCTCGCCGCTGCGGTAGCGTCGCTGAAAGCGCCGAAAACGTCGCCTTAGTCGAGTAAACCTTCCGGCAGCGTCGTCGAAATCGTGCGTGTTTCGAGATCTATGCGCGTTAAGAATGCTTTGACCATCGGCACGAGTGCCCGGCCGGGATCGACGATCAGACAATCCTGCGCGGGATAGTGTGCGACACCCACGACGACGCGGCCGAGATCGCCCCCATTCGCATCGATCAGACGCAGACCGACCAGATCCGCATCGAGGTATTCGTCGGGGCCGAGTTCGAGCTCAGCCACGTCGGCGCGCACGTCGCACCCGGCGATCGGGCGCGCCTGTTCAGGTGTGTCGATGCCGTCGAATGCGACCAACAGCTTTTCGTGATGCCGCCGAACGCTCCGGCATCGCAACGTACGAACGTCGTCGCCACGTACGATGTCGTACGTGCGTCCCGCTTCGAAGGCCTCGGCGCCGAGTGGCGTCGGGCGGAATTTGAACTCGCCGCGCACGCCGAAGACCCCGCTCAATCGCCCGATGACGACGCGCCGCGTCATCGGGCGACAGCCAACTTCGCTAGTCCGATCCGGCCGAATCCGGGGCGATCGCACCGGTCTCGGCGGTCGCTTCGTCTCCCTGGAGTTCTTCTTCCTCATCCTCGTCATCTTCCGCGTCGACGATGTCGACGGTGACGCGGCCCTCCGCTCCGGCGCGCACGATCGTGCGCAACGCTTGGGCGACCCGCCCACCGCGCCCGATCACTTTGCCGAGATCGTCGGGATCGACTTCGAGTTCGAGCACGGCTCCGCGGGCGTCGGGGTGCAATTCAACGTACACGACCTCCGGTTTGCTGACGAGCCGCTTCGCAAGAAAGGTCAGTAACTCGACCGCGCGGGGATGCGCGACGTCATCGGGGAGCGGGTCGCGCTTGACGGGCTCGCGCCGGCGCCGCGGCCAGCGGCCCGCGTTCGGATCGGCCGCATCGCGCACTTCCGGCGGACCGCCGCTACGCGGCCGGCGCCGCATGGGGCGGTCGTCTTCGGGCTCGATCTCGTCGATGATCGTTTCGCCCGTCGCGATCGTTCGCGCTCCGAGCGTGGAGCGCCGTTCTTCGTCTTTTTCCGCGGTCTCGTCGCCGAAGAGGCCGAATTCGTCGTCGAACGCGCTCACGATCTAGCCTGCGCCTTTTTCGGATTTCGGCTTGCGCTTGGTTTCGGAAATGGGACCCCGTTCGACGAGCCCGCGCGCTGCGAGCAAGCGGCGCACAGGATCCGATGGCTGCGCGCCCTTGGCGAGCCACTCCTTGATTTTCTCTTCATCGAAAACGACGGTCTTGGGCTCCGTGCGCGGGTTGTAGTGCCCGACAATTTCGATGAAGCGGCCGTCGCGCGGCGAGCGCGCATCGGTAACGACGAAGCGGTACGTGGGTTGTTTCTTCGCGCCCATCCGGCGCAGACGGATCTTGACCATGAGACTTGTGTGCTCTTTCCTGTTGCTGTTGTGGCCCATCGCGCGCGGCGCGTGGGAAAACTTTGGGAGGCTCGCTAACGCGCGCCGGGCACACTCGGCATGCGGAATTTCTTTCCACCGCCCAGTTGCTTCATCATTTTGCGTGATTCTTCGAATTGCTTCACGAGACGGTTGACCTCGGCGACCTGCGTGCCGCTTCCGGCGGCGATGCGGCGGCGGCGCGAAGCGTTCAGCACTTCGGGTCGCCGGCGTTCGAGCTTGTTCATCGAGCAGATGATCGCTTCGATGCGATTGACATCTTTCTCGGGAATCTCGAAATCCTTTGGTATCGCTTTCGACATGCCGGGAATCATCTTGAGGATGTCGGTCATCGAGCCCATCTTCCGCACTTGGCGGAGCTGCGCTAGAAAATCGTCGAGCGTGAATTCGTTCTTGCGGAACTTCGCTTCGAGTTCTTTAGCCTGATCGAGCGTGTAGAGATTCTGCGTCTTCTCGATCAGCGTCAGCACGTCGCCCATGCCGAGGATGCGCGAAGCCAAACGATCGGGATAGAACGGCTCGAGCGCCGAGAGCTTCTCGCCCACGCCGACGAACTTGATCGGAGCGCCCGTGATACGGAAAATCGAAAGCGCCGCGCCGCCGCGCGCGTCGCCATCCATCTTCGTGAGGATGACGCCCGTGATGCCGAGCCGCGCGTCGAACCCCTTGGCGACGTTCGTCGCCTCCTGGCCCGTCATGGCATCGGCGACGAAGAGGATCTCTTTGGGCGAGGTCGCCGCCTTGATCTTCTCGAGTTCGCTCATGAGCGCGTCGTCGATCTGCAGGCGGCCCGCCGTATCGATGATGACGGTCGGAATCCCGAGGCGCTTCGCCTCCGCGATGCCGCGCGTCGCGATGCCGACCGGATCCTTCGACGTCTCGACATAGACGGGTAAATCGATCTGCTTGCCGAGCGTCTGCAGCTGATCGATTGCGGCCGGGCGATAGACGTCGGCCGCGATCAGCAGCGTGCGACGGCCCTGTTCCTTCAGCCGCAGTGCGAGTTTGCCGGCGTGGGTCGTCTTGCCAGATCCTTGTAAACCGACGAGCATGATGACCGTCGGCGGTGCGTCGGCGAATTGGAGCCGCGCTTCCGCGCCGCCCATCAGCGTCACGAGTTCGCCGTGAACGATCTTGATGACGGATTGCGCCGGCGTGAGGGACGCCATGACCTCGGTCCCGACGGCCTTTTCCTTGACCGCGTTGACGAACTCTTTCGCGACCGAAAGATTGACATCGGCTTCGAGCAACGCGATGCGAACTTCGCGCGCGACTTCGTTAACATCGGCTTCCGTGAGCGTGCCGCGGCTGCCGAGTCGTTGGAAGATCGCGCTGAGGCGTTCGCCTAAGGCTTCGAGCACGTTACGCGGACCCGGGCATTAAGACTTCGGGGCGGTCTCGTCAATTTTGGTGACCGCATCGCCGACCGTCTTGATCTTCTCGGCTTCTTCATCGGGGATATCGATGTTGAACTCCGTTTCGAAGGCCATGACGAGCTCGACCTGATCGAGCGAATCAGCCCCGAGGTCGTCCGTGATCGACGCCTCCGGCGTGACTTCCGCTTCGTCGACGCCGAGTTGCTCGACGATGATTTTCTTGACCTTATCGAAGGTCGTGCCAGTCAGTTCCGCCATGGATCTCCTCTAACATCGGGGCGGCGAGGCCCCCCGATTCCCCCCAGGCCCGGACTCCCGGGCCCAAAAGCTGCGAATAAGATTGCATTTCCATCAAGACGGCGAGGCCGCCAAGCTCGTTCGGGCCGCGTTACATCAAAAAACCGCCGTCGACTACGATCGTCTGACCGGTCACGTACCTCGCGGCGTCAGAACACAGGAATGAGACGACCCCGCTCACATCTTCGGGAGTTCCCGCACGACCGAGCGGTATCGTAGCGAGAAAGTGGGCGCGCGCCTCCTGGGGCATCGACTGCGTCATCGCGGTTTCGATGAGGCCCGGCGCGACGGCATTGACTCTTATGTTCCGCGACCCTAATTCCTTCGCCACGGACTTCGCGAGGCCCAGCAGACCCGCTTTCGAGGCAGCATAGGCGGCCTGGCCGGCGTTGCCCGAGATACCGACGATGCTCGAAACGAGCACGATCGCGCCCGAGCGCTGCTTCATCATCGGGCGCGCGACCGCGGCCACGAGGTAATACGCCGATTTTAGGTTGACGTCGAGCATGCGCTCGAAATCGGCCGGCTTCGAACGAACGATCAGGCCGTCGACCGCTTGCCCGGCGTTCGCGACAGCGATATCGATCGACCCGAACTCCTTGTGGACTGCAAGCACCAGGGCGTCCACCGCTGCGGGGTCGGTGACGTCGAGGGCATGCACACAGAGCGCCGCGGCGCTGCGCACGGCGCGAATTTCGGCGGCCGTTTCTTCGAGGGCCGTGGTATCGCGACCGACGATCGCCACGGTCGCTCCGTGCCGCGCCAAATCAACGGCGATCGCCCGCCCGATCCCGCGGCTTGACCCGGTGACGACAGCAACCTTCCCAAGCAGGTTCACGCTTGAACGCTTGGCGCGAGGCCCGGAGTGAGGGATGCGGCAAGCTTCTCGAGCCCGCTCTCGTCGCCCACGTGCACGGGCTTTGGGGCGCCTTCGACGCGCTTGAGCATCGGGGCGAGGACAGCCGAGCCGCCGAACTCCACGATGCCGTCCAGCCCCTCGGCAACGAGCCGCAGCGACGTGTCGTGCCAGAGCACCTCATCCGTGACCGAGCGGACGAGATTCGCGCGGATGGTCGCAACGTCACGATACGGCTCCGCATCGATATTGGAGATCACCGTAAACCGCGGCAGCGCGATCGGCGCCCGTTCAACGAACGGAGCGAAACGGGTGCGGGCAGGCGCCATAAGGGCACTGTGCCACGCTCCGGAAACGTTGAGCGGGACGACGCGCTTCGCGCCCCCTGCGAGCGCCAGCTCGCACGCGCGGGCAACGGCCGCGGCATCGCCGCTGATGACGCTCTGTTCGGGTGTGTTGAAATTCGCCAGGCACACGCGCCCGACATCGCCGGCCGCCGTCGTGGCGAGGCGGATGCCCGCGACGTCGAGTCCGAGGATCGCGGCCATGGCGCCCGGCGACTTCTCGGCCGCCTCCTGCATCGCGAGGCCGCGTTCACGAACGAGCGTGAGCGCATCCTCGAACGTCAACGCGCCCGCGAGCGTTAGGCTGCAGAATTCGGCGAACGAGTGCCCCGCGCTCGCGACCACCGGCAGGCTTTCGCCTGCGCAGGCAGCGAGCGCATAGTTCGTCACGTAAATGGCCGGCTGCGCGTACACCGTCTCGCGCAACGTCTCTTCCGGCCCACGCGAAATGACCGCGTACAGATCGTAGCCGAGCACCCGCTCGGCACGCCGAAAGAGGTCTGCCGCCGCGGGATACGCGGCCACGATCCCGCCGCCCATTCCCACACGTTGGGACCCCTGCCCGGGGAAAACGACGCCCAGCCTCATGCGCGGCTCCCGAGGCCATCCCAACGCCAGGCAACGGAGCCCCAGGAGAGGCCGCCGCCGAAGCCCGTGAAGAGGAGCAGGTCGCCGTCGCGAAACGCGCCGCGGTCGATCGTTTCGGAGAGGGCGATCGGAATCGAAGCGGACGACGTGTTGCCGTAGTGTTCGATATTCACGATGATTCGTTCGCGCTCGACCTCGAGACGCTTCGCCGCCGCTTCGATGATCCGCAGATTCGCCTGATGGGGGATGATCCAGGCGACGTCTTTCGTCGTGAAGCCGGAGCGCTGGAGCACGATCTTCGACGTCTCAACCATCTTTGTGACGGCGTATTTGAAAATCTCACGGCCGGCCATCTGGACCTTATCTTCGGACCGGGCGAGCGCAATTTCCGTCATCGGATGGCGCGAACCGCCGGCCTTCACGCACAGCAGTTCCGGATTGCTGCCGTCGGAACCGAGCTCGCAATCGAGGTAGCAATCGCTTGCGACGGCCGTTCGTTCGACGATGGTGGCGCCGGCGCCGTCGCCGAACAAAATCGATGTGCCGCGATCGTTGAAGTTCATGATCCGCGAGAGCGTCTCGACGCCGATGAGCATCACGCGCCGGAAGATCCCCGAGCGCACGAGCCCCGCCGCGATGGGCAAGGCGTAGATGAACCCGCTGCAAGCGATCTCGATATCAAAGGCGGGTTTGCCGACGACGCCCAGGTTTGCCGCCACGATGCAGGCGGTCGCCGGAAACTGATAATCGGGGGTCACGGTCGCGACGATGTAGCAATCGATCTCGTCGGCGCGCAACCCGGCGCGTTCGAGCGCGTGC
>Ga0302326_10011547_pt1 | contig 19001 bp, 16 predicted proteins | sample Palsa_T0_3_FD_202264 | JGI IMG/M metagenome (GOLD analysis project Ga0302326, IMG submission 202264) | Peat permafrost microbial communities from Stordalen Mire near Abisko, Sweden - Palsa_T0_3 | ecosystem: Environmental > Terrestrial > Soil > Palsa > Peat permafrost | place: Sweden: Abisko...
GCTCAGCGTGACAAAGGTGCTCAGCAGGGCTGGACGGCTTGAATCTTCGCGATTTCGAGATCGACTGATTTCGGGAGCAGGGTGCGGTGCGCTTGGGAGGCAACGCTCGTTGCCTATGGCAAAGATCGTTGCCTCGCAGATTGCACGTGTTCGGCGCGCCCGGGACCTCTCGCAGCGGGCGCTTGCGGACGCCGCGGGCATCACCCGTCAGGCCGTCGGCGCAATAGAGAGCGGCCGCATGCAGCCGAGCGTCGGCATTGCGCTGTCGCTGGGGCGGGCACTCGGGATGACGGTCGAGGAACTGTTCGAGCCATCCGATTTGCCTGCGCCGCCGGCGCGAGTCGCAAGCGCGACGATCGGCGGCCGCACCGTCACGCACGCTCTCGATCGCGATCACCTTGTCATCGAGCCGGCCGAAAGCGCCGTTCCGAGCGTTCTCATAGCCGGTTGCGATCTCGCGGTCGGTCTACTCTCACGGCACGCGACGGCACGTTCGCGCGACGTGCGCGTCCTGTGGCTTGCATGGACGAATCGCGCGGCGCTTGTCGCTCTCGAACGCGGCGAGGTGCACGCAGCCGCCCTTCACGGTGAGGTCACGGCACAACAAGCCAGGCGGCTCGAGCGTTTCGTTCGCTTCGAGCTCGCAACCACCGAAGCCGGCTGGCTCGTCGGACGGGGGAATCCGCTCGGCTTACACGGCGCAGCCGATCTCGCGCGCAAAAGGCTGCGATTAGCGAATCGACCGGCCGGCGCGGGCGCGCGTCGTCTGCTCGACGAGCAGCTGCGTCGCGAGAAGATCGACCCGCGCCGGGTAGAGGGCTACGATCGCGCGCTTGCGGGGCAGCTCGATGCCGGGCGCGCCATTGCCCAAGGGTACGCCGACGCTGCCGTCGGGGTTGCCAGCGTCGCGCGGGTCTTCGATCTGCAGTTCGCGCCGCTCTGTGAAGAACGCTGTGCGCTGTTCGTCCCTCGCACGGCTTTGCGCTCGCCGGAGATTCGAGCCGTGATCGACGCTTTGCGCTCCACGCCATACCGGCGCGATCTCGAGGCGCTGGGATGCTACGACGTCACAAGAATAGGAGAACAAGCGGCATGAATCGTCGAAATCTCCTGGCAGGCGGGTGCGCGTCACTCTTGGTTGCAAACGGCGCCGCCTACGCGCAAAGCCTCACGCCGCTTGACGTCGCCTATGCGGGCTCGATGGGCTCGATGATGGAAGGGCCGATCAAGGCGGCGGCGGCGGCAACGCTTGGGATCGATTTTCACGGCCGCGCCATGGGTTCCGATGCGCTCGCGAAGCTAATTGTGGGTGGAAGCATTTCTCCCGATGCGTTTATCCCGGTGACGCCGGGCCCGATGCAAACGGTCCTTCAAGGCGGCAAGGCGCAGGTGGCGACCCCGATCGCGCGCACCGAGATGGTGATCGCCTACAGTCCGAAGAGCAAGTACGCGGCGCAGTTCGACGCCGCCGCAGCCGGAACGCACGGCGCGATGCCTTGGTACCAGATCCTCGAGCAGCCGGACATCCGGTTCGGAAGAACCGATCCCGCGTCGGACCCGCAAGGTCGCAACATCATTTTCACCTTGCAACTTGCAGAATTATTCTACAAGCAGCCGGGCCTCGCGCAGAAGATCTTAGGCCCGATGGTCAACCCGGCCCAGATCTTCACCGAGCCCTCCGTCGAGGCGCGTTTGCAGAGCGGCGAGCTGGACGCGGCCTCGGCTTACAAGATTCAGCCCGGCCCGTTCAACCTGCCCTTCATCACCTTGCGCCCCGAAATCAATCTTGGCGTCGACGCGCTTGCGCACCACTATGCGCGCGCGTCGCTCCAACTCGGCGACAAGACCTACCAGCCGCAGCCGCTCGTATACTATGCCGCGGTCCTGAACGACTCGCAGCATCACGACAAAGCGGCGGCGTTCGTCGACTGGCTGACGCACGACGGTCAGCTGATTTTCCGAAAGTATTTTTACGATCCGCCGTCGGGTGCGTCGCCGCTGCATGCTTAGCGTGCTGGCCGCTGCGGTCATTCACGTCGCGGTCGTCGCAGCGCTGCTTGCGGGCCTGCCGCATCGCACGATTTCGGCGACCGACGAGCATGGGGTTACCGCGCAGTACGGAGGCGTCGCGCTTCGCGACGTTTTGACCCAACAGGGCGTCCCGACGGGCGAAGCGCTTCGCGGTGACGTCATGACGCGCTACGTCGTGGTCGATGCGGCAGACGGTTACCGAGTCGTTTTCTCGCTGTCGGAGCTCGACCCGTCGATTACGGATCGCGTCGTCCTGATCGCCGACACGCGCGACGGTGCCGCGCTGAGTGCGCACGACGGACCGTATCAGCTTATCGTTCCCGGCGACAAGCACCAGAAGCGCTGGGTTCGAGAGGTCACTGCGATCGATGTAGAGGATGCCCCGCCGTTATGAAGATCAGTGCGCGAAACCAGCTTAAAGGAACCGTCAAAACGACGAAGCTCGGCTCGGTGATGGCCGAGGTGACGGTCGAGGTCGACGCGGGCGAGGTCGTTGCGGCAATTACGCGAGGGTCGGTCGAATCGCTTGGGCTCAAAGCCGGCGACCGAGTCACGGTCATCATCAAGTCGACCGAGGTCATGATCGGGAAGTAGCGACGAACGCGATCGACGACGCCCGCCCATGCTCGTAAGGCGCGTCGCGGCGGCGGTCTTCGCGCTCGCGCTGCTGTATCCGCTGGCCGGGTTGTTCGTTCCGGTCGGCCCATGGCATTGGGACGGGGCGATCGCGCTCGATGCCGTCCGCGTTTCACTCAGCTTGACGGCAATCGCGATGCTGGTTGTCGTGGGGCTGGGGACACCGATGGCGCTCTACGTCGCCCGCGCGCCGGCAGGCGAACGATTGTGGTGGCAGGCAATTCTGCTGATTTCGGTCCTCTTACCCCCGCTCGCACTTGGGATATTACTCTCGCTCGCGTTCGGGCCGCACGCGATCGGCGCGCTCCTCCAACGCACCGGGTTGCGGATGACGAACACGCCGCTCGCATTCGTCGTGACCCAAGTCTACGTCAGCATCGGATACTACGTTCTCGCCGCGGTCGCCGCACTCGAGGGCGTCCCGAAGTCCCTCGAGGTCCAGGGCGGCCTGCTGGGCCACGATCGCTGGAGTGTCTTCTGCCGCATCACGTTTCCGATCGCGCGCCTGGGATTGGCGGTTGCGCTCAGCCTCGCGTGGGTGCGGGCGCTCACCGAGTTCGGCGCGGTCGTGATCACCGCATATTATCCGGCCGGAATGCCGGTGGCGATTTGGACGAGCCTGGAAAACTTCGGGCTGCCCGCGGTGATGCCGCTGCTCGTCATATTTCTCGTCACGGCCCTGCCGCTTCCGTGGCTCGTGCACGTGCTCGCGCAGCGGCGCTTGTCCCGTGCTTGACGCGCACGTCGTCAAAGCGCGCACGCTCTTCACGGTCGACGTCGGCGTGCGGATCGCTGCCGGCGAAGCATGCGGTCTGTTTGGTGCATCGGGCGTGGGCAAGAGCACGATCCTCGCGTGCATCGCGGGCGCGGAGACGCCGGATGGCGGCCACGTGACGCTCGACGGCGTTGCCCTGTTCCCGCCGCCGCTCCCGCTGCACCGCCGAAGCATCGGCTATCTCACCCAGGATGCGAACCTGTTCCCGCACCTGCGCGTCGCGGAGAACGTCCGCTTCGGGCTGACGAACGGCGCCCGCGACGAAAGCGAATCCTGGATCGTCGAGTTGCGCGAACGCCTCCAGCTCGAACCGATTTGGCACGAACCGGCGCACGCGATTTCAGGCGGCCAAGCGCGGCGGGTCGCCCTCGCGCGAATGCTGGCGCGCAAGCCGCACCTCGTCCTGCTCGACGAGCCGTTCAGCGGGCTCGACCGGCACCTCGTGCGCGAGCTGCTCGGCGCCATCGCGCGCTGGCAGAAGGAGCTCGGGTTCACGATGCTCGCCGTCGATCACGAAGCCGACGTGCTCGCGCGCCTCTGCCCGCGCGCGATCGCGATCGAAGACGGCCGCGCCGTCCAGGACGCGCCCTGGGCCGACCTGTGTGCGCATCCGGCGACCCCTCTGCTCGCACAGCTACTGGCGCCGCTGTAGCGGTGCAGGAGGAGTGCCCTGCCGGGCGGCCCCGGCGCTGTACGGAGGGCATTTGACGGGCTCGGGCGCCCGGTGTACAATGGGCGTCTATGCCCCGCGGACAATAAAACGGAGAATTCAGGGAACGGCCGCGGCCGAGCCCTGTTTGCTTTTTGTCCCGTCTTTTGACCGCCGGCAGGCTGAGGAACGATGAACCTTCTCGACGTCAATAATTTCGATGCAATGCGGATCGGGCTTGCTTCACCCGAGCAAATCCGCGCTTGGTCCTTTGGGGAAGTCAAGAAGCCCGAGACGATCAACTACCGTACGCTCAAACCCGAGCGCGACGGGCTCTTCTGCGAGAAGATCTTCGGCCCGACCAAAGACTGGGAATGCCACTGCGGCAAGTACAAGCGCATCCGCTTTAAAGGGATGATCTGCGACCGCTGCGGCGTCGAGATCACGCGCGCGAAGGTGCGCCGCGAGCGTATGGGCCACATCGAGCTGGCGACGCCCGTCACCCACATCTGGTATTTCAAGGGCGTGCCCTCGCGCATCGGCATTCTCCTGGACATGTCGCCGCGGCAGCTCGAGAAGGTCATCTATTTCGCGGCCTACATCGTCATCGAGGCCGGGAGCACGTCGCTCGTCAAGCGCGAGATCCTCACCGAGCAGAAGTACCGCGAATCGCGCGAAAAGTTCGGCAACGCCTTCAAAGCCGGCATGGGCGCGGAAGCGATCCGCGAGCTGCTGCGCGACCTGAACCTGCGTAAGCTCCAAGAGGACCTTCGCCGCGAATTCAAAGAGACGACCGGGCAGAAGCGGATCAAGGCGATCAAGCGCCTTGAGGTCGTCGAAGCGTTCCTCAACTCGGGCAACAAGCCGGAGTGGATGATCCTTTCCGCCGTTCCGGTGATCGCGCCCGAGCTGCGTCCGATGGTCCAGCTCGACGGCGGCCGTTTCGCCACGTCCGATCTCAACGATCTCTACCGGCGCGTCATCAACCGCAACAACCGGCTCAAGCGTCTGCTCGAGCTCTCCGCGCCCGAGATCATCATCAAGAACGAAAAGCGGATGCTCCAAGAAGCGGTCGACGCGCTGATCGACAACGGCCGCCGCGGCCGCCCGGTCACGGGGCCGAACAACCGTCCGCTGAAATCCCTTTCGGACATCTTAAAAGGAAAGCAAGGGCGCTTCCGGCAGAATTTGCTCGGCAAACGCGTCGACTATTCGGGCCGTTCGGTCATTGTCGTCGGTCCGCACCTCAAGCTGCACCAGTGCGGGCTACCTAAGGAGATGGCGCTCGAACTCTTCAAGCCGTTCGTGATGAAGAAGCTGGTCGACCGCGGCCAAGCCCACAACATCAAGAGCGCGAAGCGCATGGTCGAGCGTGTGCGCCCCGAGGTCTGGGACGTCCTCGACGAAGTGATTCGCGAGCATCCGGTGTTGCTCAACCGCGCCCCGACGTTGCACCGCCTGGGCATTCAAGCCTTCGAACCGGTGCTCGTGGAAGGGAAAGCGATCCACCTGCACCCGCTCGTCTGCACGCCGTACAACGCGGACTTCGACGGCGACCAGATGGCCGTCCATCTTCCGCTCTCTGCGGGCGCGCAAGCGGAAGCGCGCATTTTGATGCTTTCGTCGAACAACATTTTGCAGCCGTCGTTCGGCCAACCGGTTTCGATTCCGACCCAGGACATGGTCCTTGGGCTCTACTACCTCACGTTCCAAAAAGACGAGTACAAGGGGCCGGCCAAGGGCGTCATCCCCGAGGATGCGCTCGAGCCCGCGTCGGCCCAGCATATGGCTCCCGGCGCTCGCGAAAACGGCAAAGCCAAGACGAGGGACGGCGCGGACGCCCCCACCGATTCGAACGGCGAGCGTTTGCCGACGTTCGAAGACCTCAACGCCGCGGTGATCGCGCACGAGTACAAGCAAATCGGCCTGCAGCAGTGGATCAAGGTCCGCTGGCGCGGCGAGCTGATCCGCACGACCGTGGGCCGCGTGATCTTCAACGACGCGTTCCCCAGTTCGTGGAACGAAGGCTTTCGCAACTACACGATCGATAAGACGGCGCTGCGCAAGCTGATCACGGAATGCTATCGCAAGCACGGCAACGCCGAGACGGCCTTGCTGCTCGACGCGATCAAGAACCTTGGTTTCCGCTACGCGACCCAATCCGGTACGACGGTCTCGATCAGCGACATCATCGTCCCCGATGCGAAGTTCAAGATCCTCGACGATGCGCAGGACGAAGTCGACAAGCTTCACGAGTTCGTCGAGACGGGCTTCATGTCGCAAGACGAGCAGTACAACAAGACGATCCAGGTCTGGTCGAAGGCATCGGAAGACGTGACGGCCGCGATGCAGGCTGCCCAAAATCCGCTCAATCCCGTGTTCATGATGGCGACCTCGGGCGCGCGCGGTTCGATCAGCCAGGTCAAGCAGCTCGGCGGGATGCGCGGGCTCATGTCCGACCCCTCGGGCCGCATCTTGGAGATTCCGGTCAAAGCCTCACTTAAGGAAGGCCTCACCGTTCTCGAATACTTCATCTCGACCCACGGCGCGCGCAAGGGTCTCGCCGATACGGCGCTGCGCACCGCGGACTCGGGCTACTTGACGCGCCGTCTCGTCGACGTCGCGCAGGACGTCATCGTGCGCGAAGAAGACTGCGGCACGGCGAACGGGATCACCGTTTACGACATCGGCATCGGCAAGGAAATCATCGAGCCGCTCTACGACCGCATCATCGGACGCCGCGCGGCCGAGGACATCAAGGATCCGGAGAAGCCGCGTACGAAGCTCGTCGCTCGAGGCGAAGAGATCGACGAGGAGAAAGCCCACACGATCATCGCCGCCGGCATCAAGACGGTGAAGATTCGCTCGGTGCTGAGTTGCCAGGCGAAGATCGGCGTCTGCGCGATGTGCTACGGCCGCAATCTCGCGACCGGCCGCAAGGTCGACATCGGCGAAGCGGTCGGGATCATTGCGGCGCAATCGATCGGCGAACCCGGCACGCAGCTCACGTTGCGCACATTCCACACGGGCGGCGTCGCGACCGAGGACATCATCACCGGCCTTCCGCGCGTCGAGGAAATTTTCGAAGCGCGCAAGCCCAAGGGCAAGGCGACGATCTCGACCGTCTCCGGTATCGTGCACATCACGGAGGAGAAGGGCAAGCGCGTCATGGTCGTCACCGACGCCCACGGCGAGACGCATGAGTTCGACGTGCCGTACAACACGCGGTCATACGTCCAGGAGGGTGGGACCGTCACCGCCGGCGATCCACTCAACGAAGGTTCGCTCGATCCGCACGAGATTCTCGAGTACAAGGGCGAGAACGCGTTGCAGCAATATCTCGTCCAAGAAGTCCAGAAGGTCTATCGCTCGCAGGGCGTCGACATCAACGACAAGCACATCGAGACGATCGTGCGCTCGATGCTGCGCAAAGTGAAGATCGTCGACGGCGGCGACACGCGAATGCTTCCCGGCCAGCTGATCGAATCGGCCGTCTTCGCCGACGAGAACGAAAAGATGAAGGCCGATGGCAAGAAGATCGCCGAAGGCAAGCCGGTTTTGCTCGGCGTCACCAAGGCGTCGCTCGCAACCGAGTCGTTCCTATCGGCAGCGTCCTTCCAAGAAACGACGCGCGTCCTTACCGACGCCGCGATCAAGGGCAAGCACGACCCGCTGCTCGGCCTCAAGGAAAACGTCATCATCGGCAAACTGATCCCGGCCGGCACGGGGATGTCGCGCTACCGCAACATCATCATCGAGCCGGAAGGCCAGGATCTCGACGAGGAAGGCCGTCCGAGGGGTGCGTTCCTCGACGGCGCCGAGTACGGCGTCGAGCCCGAGCCCGTCCTCACCGGCTCCAAGCTCGTCTCCGGTTTCCAAGACCGCCGCCCGCCGCTCGAGCAAACCGTCCACTACGAGGGAGACTACGAAGGCGACGTCGCCGTCGTCGCTCCCCCGAAGAGCACACAATACAAACCAAAGGGCATCAACCCCGAAGACCTCTAACGCGCGCTTTGTCATGCTGAGCGGAGCGCGCCTTCGCAGGCTCAGGACAGGCTCCGGCGCGCAGTCGGAGCACCGACGGAGCAGGGAAGACCGAGAAACGACCCGCAGCGATGCGGGCCGTTTTTTTCGACATCTTAGCGAAACGCTATCCCCATTGGATTGCCCAGGCCGTACGTGACCTTGGTGGTGGGCCGTGACGAGCTGCTGAACGGCGGATCGTAAACCGTTACCGACGCGCGAGCGTTATGGTCCGGGAACGAGTTGTCGCCGGCGTCGGAGAGGTAAAGGCTGCCATGCGGGTCGACCGCAATGCCTTCGACGTTGTCGAGGTCCGTCGGGATGATGACGTCCGGCGATGACGATGCGGTAAACGGCGGACGATAAATCCGCACCGAAGAGTTGAACGAGACGTAGAGGTTACCGGCCCGATCGACCGCCACGCCACTAGGGTAATCGTTTCCCTGGCCGGCATCGTCGGCGGCGACGTGGGTCGATATCCTAACCATTGGCTTCGACTTGCTCGTCAGCGGAGGACGATACATCGTGACGACGGCGGCGCCCGCAACCGCGACAAAGAGGTCGCCGGCCGAATCGAGGGCGAAGCCGCGATCGCCGGGCGCAGTGACGCTCGCGCTCGGCGACGATGCGTCGTCGAGGGGTGGGTGAAAGATGACCACCGAGTTATCTTGCCCGACAAGGAGGTCGCCGCTTCCATCGAACAGCAACCCCGGTTTCTCGACATCGGCGATGCCTTTCGAGATCGTTAAGCGAGGCGACGACGAGTGCGTGAATGGCGGTTTGTACATTGTCACCCCGTACTTGTGCGCCACGAAAAGATCGCCGCGTGCATCGAACGCAATCCGCTCGGCTATCTCCATACCGTTTCCGAATGTGAATCTCGGGCACGACGTGCCGGTGAAGGGCCGATCGTAAACGGTGGTCTCATCTTTGTATGTTGAAGCGTCGATGACGTACAGTTGCGTCGCAGCATTCCTCGGCTCAGCCGCGGACGTTTCGCCGTGATTCTGGCCGCAAGGATTGCTGGTCGGCCGGGACGGCGCTGCGGGTACCTGGTGATTGTGTTCACGAAGATAGCCTTGCGGATCCGTGAACGCTCGAGCGGTGTCGCCTAGCTCACGCGCAGTGTCGCCTAGCGCATGAGCAGCGTCCCCTACTGCGTGCACTGCGCTGCCGGCCGCCGAGATCGTCCACCATACCGCCAGGCCACCGAGGACGAACGTGAGCACAAGTACCCCCGCACAGCCGATGAGGAACGTCTTGAACGCCCGTTTCCTCCCCGGCGGCGGGGGACCGGCTAGAATCGGCGGCGTGCTGGATTGGCTGCTCACCAGCTTCCCGACGCGCCTCCGCCGCCGAAGCTTCCGCCGCCGCCGCTAAAATCGGAAAATCCGTCGTCCCCGCCGCCGGAGCTGGAGCTAGACGTTCCCCAACCGGATCCGAAAAAAAGAGCTGGAGTGCTTACAAACGCTTTGTCCGCCGCTTTCAAGCCCCACGGCAGTGTGAAAAGCCAGCGGATGGTGCCGAACACAAGCATGACGACCGGAATGAACGCGAGAAACACCGTTAAGACAAGCCACCCGGGCGGGTCGCCGTAGTCCGTGTCGCTCGAACTTTGCGAGGTCGATGCTGCGCTCACCGGTTGGGAGGGCTTGAACTGCGGGCTGATCGTGGTTAGGATCGCTGCAACGCCTGAAGCGACGGCCGCATCCGTGTTGCCGGCTTTGAGTTGCGGTACGATCGTCTCGTCGATGATCTGCTTTGCGCGCGCGTCGGGAAGATCGCCTTCGAGTCCGTACCCAACCTCGATCCGAACGTGGTGGTCTCGCATGAACAGGAACAGGACCACGCCGTCGTCTTTGCCCTTGTGTCCGACTTTCCAACGCTGGGCCGCGTTGACGGTGTAGGTCTCCAGCGGCTCGTTGCCGGTGGTCTCACCGACATAAACGATAACCTGGTGACCGGTTGCGGATTGATATTCGTGTAGCTCGCGTTCGAGTTGGGTCACGGTATCGGGTTGTAACGCGGCCGCCCCGTCGGTCACGAAGTGCGTTGGTTTCGGCGGAACGGTCGAGCTCCAAGCCGCCGGCGCCAGGCCGAGCGCAAGGATCACCCCGAGCACGACCGGCGAGATCGAGCGCGCGCTCATTCCGCGCGCGGAAAATGCGAGCGCAGCGTCTCGCCTAAACGGCCGGCGGTAAAAATGATTCCGTCGGTGATTTGGCCGCGAGCAAAATACGGCTGCGCCTCGGCGACAAGATTCTGCCAGAACGCATCGCCGACTCTTTCGTGTAAGGCCCGGTCGCCGACGATCGCAAACGAACGGGCCTTCGGGGCCACCAGGATCAGGGCAACGTTGCGCGCTTCGTGGCGGCCCAGTCCGGCTTTCATGAACTCGGCCTTGGCCCGCGCTAGCGCGTCGGCGTCCTTCTCGGGCACGATGCGAATCGCGACTTTGCCGCTCGTGCCTGCTTCGGCTTTAGCGATTGCCTCTCTGATCCGTTCGTCGTCGGCGGCGATCATTTGCTGAAATCGACGGTCGGTGGGGTCGCGGCGCCGGCTTGTGCCTTAAAGTAGTTCTTTTCGTTGAACTTCGGCCCGAACATTGAAACGAACAAAACGGCGGGGATCGTATCGCGCTTGGTATTGAACGCTTGCGCCGCTTCATTGTAGCGCATGCGCTCGACCGCGATCCGGTTCTCGGTACCCTCGAGCTGCGCCTGAAGCGTGGCGAAGTTGCCCGTCGCCTTGAGATCGGGGTAATTTTCAACGGTGACCAGTAGGCGTGAAAGCGCGGAGCCAAGCTGATTTTGCGCCTGTTCGTACTGCGCAAACGCCTGCGGATCGTTTGGCGCGTTTTGAGCGGCTTGCGGTGCGAGTTGACCGACTTTCGAGCGGGCTTCCGTCACCGCTATATAGGTGCTCTTCTCGAAATTGGCTGCGCCTTTGACGGTCGCGACCAGATTCGGCACGAGATCGGCTCGGCGCTGGTAGACGTTCTCGACTTGCGCCCACTGCGAATCGACGGCTTGCCCGAGCGTGACCAGTGAGTTATACGTTCCACCGATGACAAGGGCGACGACGAGAACGATTGCGATGATGACGCCGATGCCGATTAACGAGCGAGATTGCATGCTTGCCCTCCGTTTCTGCGACGTTTCCACGCGGACCGGCTTCGAGGCTACAGGCGGCGAATTTTCCCCGTGCCGTTCATTTGGGTTACTAGGTGCGATGGAGTTCCGGTGTAGATGTAGCGGATGTCGCCGACGCCGTCGATATCCATCCTGAGGTTGCCGCTCGCGCGGACGTACACGGTGCCCGAGCCGTAGTTCCTGGCGTCTGCTTCGCGCGCGTCGACCCCGGTCGTGTCGATCTTCCCCGCTCCCTCGAGCTGGACGTCCTCGGTATCGGCGACGCCCGACGCGACGATCGAGGAATTGGAGGTTTGGATCTGCATGTCGCGGCCGGTCAGGCCGGCGATCTTTACGGAACTCGCCGGACCCTCATCGGCGTAGCCGTGCAGTTCTGGAAGTTCGATCTCAACCTTCGGCAGCGGCTCGGAGGGTCCGAGCTTGCCCTTCATCTTAACGATGAGCGTGCCGCCGCTCACCTCGGTCGTCACGCCGGAGACGACGATTGGGTTGCCGGAGACGACGACGCGCGTGGTTGGCTTCCCGGCGGTAATCGCGCCGCTGAAGGCGCCCCTGAAGATGACCAGGTAGAAGCAGCAGACGTCTCGCGTCTGCGAGATATCGCCGGCCGCGCGAGTTGGGGCGGCGAGCGGAACGAGAACCAGCACGCCGACGACGATCGCGAGGCGTGCCGGCGGGAACGCAGACCAACATCTCAAATAGCTCATATCTCCTAGTGGACGGTAATGTTGTCCTCAAAACGGGTCCCATTATCGAGTGACCCATCAACGTTGATCTCTTGCTCGGCGATCGGTCCCTGCAGCTTTGCGGCCGGTGCGACGATCCGTCCGTGATTCGGACCCACGACCGTTTCGGCTCTAGTACAGTTGGTATGCGAATGTCCAGACGTCACGTGAGGTTCCGGTGCCGCGGCCGAAGTAGCCGATCGAGTCGGCCGACATTGCCGTTTTGAGCTTGTCCATCCGCGCAATTTGAAACGCATATTCCGGGAGGGCCAGGTGTTCCTCGCCGGCCGCCCAAGAGATTTTGGACTGCAGCAGCGATGGCCAACCGCCGAGCTTCGAGCCTTCCGTCGAGCCGAAATCTTCTTCCCAATTGTCGGATACCTCGTCGGGGATATCGAGATCGGCCGCGTCCTCCCAATCGGGAAAGTCGCGTTCGAGGAGCCGATAGCGTGCGGGGCGGCCACGAACGCGCTCGAACTCCCTCGGTATCGCGAGGGGGCACAGGCCGTCGAGACTCGGGTAAGCGCGGAGGCGCCAACCATCGCCATTGCCCGCATCGATCGGCAGCGCGTCGCGATCGAAAAACAGCGCGATCAGCGCGAGATCGCGGAGGTTGTCCGGCAAGTATGGCGCTTCGAGTAAATTCAGTTGCGCGACCGGCTGCATGGGACGTCCCCGGTAGTCCGGCCACACTTCCCCCGGAAGGCCGGCATTGACACGTCCAAACACGGTGGCCGTTAGATCGAACTCAACCGGCGCCCCAACAAGTTCGATAAGGCTTGCCGGCCGGCCAAGCTGCGTTTTCCACGTTGCCTTCCGCATCGTTTAGCAATCGTACCAATTATCGCTCGGCTTTGAGCCGCTCGGTGAGGACGGCTCACGCGATAGCGCGAAGACCGCCGCCCGGTGGAGAACGAGAAGGCGTCCGCGGGTCCCTCGGCCTTCGGAAGCCTGCTGCGCCGCTATCGGCTGGCCGCGGGGCTTTCGCAAGAGGCCTTGGCCGAGCGCGCCCGGATCAGTGTGCAGGGGATCGGTGCGCTCGAGCGCGGCGACCGGCGGACACCGCAGCGTGAGACGCTGACCCTCCTGACGGCGGCATTGGCGCTCACAGCCGATGAGCGGCGCGGTTTTGAGGCAGCGGCCGTTCGGCAGGGCGCAGCACGCTCGACGCGCGCGGCGGTAAGCGCCGGGCCGTGGCCGTCCGCGCCGTGCTGGAGCCTTCCTCTTTCGCTGACCAGCACCGTCGGGCGCGAGAGCGAAGTCGGCGAGATCGCGCAACTGGTGCGCGAGCACCGGCTCGTCACCCTGACGGGGGCCGGCGGAATCGGGAAGACGCGAACGGCGCTCGACGTCGGTGCGCTTTTCAGCGACGATGGAGGCGGCGGGGTGCTGCTCGTCGAGCTCGCGTCGCTTGATGCGACGCTCGTCGCCGAGACGATTGCCGTGGCGCTGGGCATACAAGAAGTGCCGAACCGCCCGTTGCTCGAGACGCTTCTTGCATATCTTCGCAGCACGAAGCTCTTGCTCGTCCTCGATAACTGTGAGCACGTCGTCGCTGAGTCGGCACTGGTCGTCGATAGATTGCTGCGCACGTGTCCGATGCTGCGGATCCTGGCGACGAGCCGCGAACCGCTGCGCGTTGCAGGCGAACGCGTCTATCGTTTGCCGTCGCTTGCCGCGCCGCCGCTCGGTGGGTCTGCCCGGCTTAGCGCCGTCGAAGCTGCGGCGTTCCCGGCGGTTCGGCTGTTCGCCGAACGCGCGCAGGCGGTCGACCACAACTTCTCGCTCACCGATGAGAACGCGCAAGTGGTTGCCGGCATTTGCCGGCGGCTCGAGGGCATCCCACTTGCGATTGAATTGGCCGCCGCGCGCGTTTCCGCTCTTTCGCTTCCGGCGCTTGCCGAGAAGCTGAGCCGGCGATTCGTGCTTCTCAGCGGCGGCGGCCGGATGGCACTTCCACGTCAACAGACGATGCGCGCCGCGGTCGACTGGAGCTACGAACTGCTCTCGCAACCCGAACGACGGCTTTTTGAACGCTTCTCGATCTTCGCGGGCGGCTGCGTGCTCGAATCAGCGATCGCCGTTTGTGCGGACGACGGAGAACCCCGAGCCGACGTCTTCGATGTGCTCTCATCGCTGGTCGACAAATCTCTGATCGTCGCCGACGTGAACGGCCCGGCGCCGCGCTATCGAATGTTGGAAACGTTCCGCCACTACGCCCGCGAAAAACTCATCGAGCGCGGAGAATTGGACGCCGCCTGTCGCCGCCACGCCGCGGCGCATTTGCAACTCGCCGAGGATTCCGAGCGCCTCTTTCGCGAGCTGCCCGATCGAGAGTGGCACGCCCCGGCGCGCTTGGAACTCGATAACTGGCGGGCGGCGCTCGAATGGGCGTTTAGTGCGCACGGCGACGTTGCGCTCGGGCAGTCCTTAGTCGTGAGCTTGAGATCGATATGGGTCAGCTTCGCGGCCGCTGAGGGCAGGCGCTGGGTTCGCCTCGCCCTCGAGCGGGCCGATGAGCGCACGGCCCCCGGCGTCGCGGCAGAGCTTGAGCGCACGGATGCGTCGCTGAGCGAACAACTCGGCGAATTCAACGCAGCGCTGGCGGCGGCGTTTCGAGCCGTCGCACGTCATCGCGATCTCGCCGATCGAGTGGGCACGGCGCGCTCGCAAGCCGAGGCCGCAAACGCCCTCGTTCGCCTTGGGCGGCCCGCAGAAGCGGAACCGCTCTTGCAAGAGGCTCTGGCTGTAGCTCAGGCGCACGGGCGGGACGCCTTCGGCGCCAAAATACTGAATCTTATCGCAGAGGCACGAGCGTTGCGCGGAGACTTCGCTGAGGCTCGGGCCGCGTCTGCTCAGGCGCTCGCGACGTGGCGTGCGCTCGAAAGGGGGCGTTCGGTGGCGGTCGCTTTGACGACGCGCGCCGAGCTTGAATTTCGGGCTGGCGCTCCCGAGGCCGCGCTACAGTTCGCGGCCGAGGCATTGCAGGTTTGTCGCGGACAGGAAGATCGAGAATCGGTGGAGTCCGCGATTCACGCCAACATGGCCGCTTATCTCGTAACCCTGGCTCGCTATGACGAAGCCCGCGCTCATGCACGAGAAGCGCTGGACATTTCGCGCCGCATTCATTTCCCGCTACACGCCGCGTGGGCGTTACAGCATCTTGCCGCAATCGCGGTTCTTCGGCCGCAGCCCGATCCGAGGCCGATCGAGGAGCTCCTGCGTGCCGCCCGCCTTATGGGCTTCGTCGAGGCGCGCTACGCCGGCCTTGGAGCTGCGCTGGAACCGACCGACAAGCAGGAATACGATCGAATTTACGCCGCTCTTCGGACGGCGCTTCCCCCCGACGAGCTCGAGTTCACGCTGACGCGCGGAGCGGCGATGAGCGAAGACGACGCGGCCGAGGATGCGTCGCATTCGTAAACGCCCCCATTTGTAGAGCTGATTTGTAGAGTTGTCGCTTGGGCGCCCCGCACGCCTCGCCTAGAATAACGGTGCCCGCCCGGATCCCCGGGCGATTCGACGAGGAGAAGACATGCCAGGACCCCCGACCGGTGAACAGGACGTGAACGCGACCCAGACGGTCGTCGCGCCGCCCAGCCCCGCCGCGCCGCCGCCGCCGGCTCAGGAGAAGGAGACGAAGGACGGGTTGCAACCGGCGAGCCAAAAGGACGCGGGCAAAGAAGCTTACGGGCCCCCCGAGCCGCCCTCTCAGGAAGAGTTACATAAGAAGTACGACGTCACCCAACAAGACGTCACCAAGCTGGAGAAGGCGGTCCCGCAGTACGAAAGATTTTCGATGGCTGCGGCGGCCGATCGGTTACGCGCCGACGAGCGCCCGCTCGATAACGGAGCTCAAGCCCGGGCACTCAAATCGGAAGCGTTTGCCGAGAACTTTTATAACAAGAACGTCCGTCCGATCGAAGACAAAATGGTCGACCCAAATCAACACAAGGTAAAGGGTTTACGCGACTACGAGCCCGGCGTCGACCCGGAAGCGGCAAATAAGCTCGCAATGCGGGCGCACCTCGACCACCACGTCGGGGCCCAGGCCGGCCGCGACGGCGTACAACCCGGAGCGGACGCGGGAGGGCCCGAGGGCCGCAAGAGCTGGGAAGAAGTGCCGGCGCTGCGGTCGGAGATGTATCGCGCTGAGGCGCATGAGACAGCTCGTGAAGCCGTCGCAAACAACCACGCGAACAACGGGCACGCTCAGGCGCAATCTCACGCAGCACCCGCGCGCTAGCAGCGGTCAGAATTCATCGGCTAACGTGAGGACGCCGGCCACGAAGGGGCGAAAACCGGCGCGGGTTGGAAAACGAAACGGCTGCTCCGGGTCCGTCTGCGTTTGGACGTCTGCTGCGGAGCTACCGGCTGGCTGCCGGGCTTTCACAAGAGGCTCTCGCCGAGCGCGCTCGGATCAGCGTGCAGGGGATCGGCGCGCTGGAGCGCGGTGAGCGACGCACGCCGCAGCGCGAGACCTTGAGTCTGCTCACCAATGCGCTTGCGCTTGGCACGGAAGAGCGGGCCACCTTCGAAGCGGCCGCGGCGCGCCAAAGTGCGCCTCGCGCTACACGCTCCGTCGCTACCGGCCTATGGCCCAAGGCCGCGACATCGAACCTCCCCATTGCACTGACGGACATCATCGGCCGCGGGACGGAGCTAGCCGAGATCGCGGCGCTGTTGCACGAGCATCGGCTCGTGACGCTGACGGGAACCGGCGGGATCGGCAAGACGACGGTGGCGCTCGAAGTTGCGCGCGCCTTCTACGATGATCCGGCCGGCGGCGGCGCCGCTTGGCTTGTCGAACTCGCACCACTAACCGATCAGCAATTCGTCACGGCCACGATCGCAGGCGCGCTCGGCGTTCAGGAAATTTCTCATCGCTCGCTCCTCGAGACGCTGCTCGCTTATCTGCGGCCGAAGAACGTGCTCCTGGTTCTCGACAATTGCGAGCACGTCATCGTCGAAGCCGCGCACGTCGTCGACGCCCTGTTACGCGGCAGCCCGGGAATGCGGATCCTTGCGACCAGTCGCGAACCGCTTCGGGTTGGGGGTGAACGAGCCTATCGTTTACCACCGCTCGCCGCTCCGGTGCTCGAGGACTTTACCGGGTCTCGGAGGCTGTGTACTGCCGAGGTCGCAACGTTCCCCGCGGTCCACCTCTTCGTCGAGCGCGCGCAGGCGGTCGATCGCCATTTCAGCCTGACGGATGAGAACGCGCCGCTAGTCGCGGAGATTTGCGGACGCCTCGAGGGCATTCCGCTCGCCATAGAGTTGGCCGCAGCGCGCGTGACCGCGATTTCGCTCCCGGCGCTGCTCGGAAAACTCACCCGGCAGCTCGCTTTGCTCGGCGGTGGCGATCGCACCGCTCTCGCGCGTCAGCAGACAATGCGTGCGACGATCGAGTGGAGCTACGAACTGCTCTCCGAGCCGGAACGGCGGCTTTTCGAAGGGTTCTCGGTCTTCTCCGGCGGCTGCGCGCTCGAGGCAGCGGCTGCCGTGTTCGCAGGCGACGAGGAAGTGCAGTCCGATGTCTTCGAGTTGCTGTCATCTCTCGTCGATAAGTCCCTGATCGTCGCCGACGTGGACGGCCGCGCGCCACGCTACCGGATGTTGGAAATGTTCCGCCAGTACGCGCGCGAACGCCTCGCAGCTCAAGGAGCTCTGGATGCCGTATGCGGCCGCCACGCGGCCGCATACTTCGAGATCGCCGGCCGGCTCGCGGCGGAAGCTCGCGAGCGGCCCGACCGAGAGTGGCACGGGCCGGCTCGCTTGGAGCTCGATAACTGGCGCGCCGCACTTGAATGGGCGCTCGGGGCGCAGAACGACATCGTGCTCGGACAGCGGCTGGCCTCGCGTTTGAAAGCGGTGTGGCACAGCTTCGGGGCGAGCGAAGGACTGCGGTGGATCCGCCTCGCGCTCGATCGGGGCTTCGAACGCACGGAGCCTAGCCTCGTAGCAGAACTTGAGTGCGTCGACGCAGACCTCAGCTCGGAAATCGGCGACTTCGGTGCCGCGCTCGCGGCGGCGCTGCGGGCACTGGAACGATATCGCGATCTTGCCGACCCGATCGGAATCGCACGCGCCGGCGCTGAGGCTGGGAACGTCCTCGTGCGCCTTGGCCGGTCGCCGGAAGCGGAACCGCTGCTGCACGAAGCACTGCTCGTAGCGCAGACGTACGGCCGCGGTGCGCTCACGGCGCGAATCCTTATGACGCTCGCGGAGGCACAAGCTTTACGCGGAGATTTCGCCGAATCGCGCGCCTCCTTCGCCGAAGGGCTCGCCGCGTACCGGGCGCTTGGGAAAGAACGCGCGCTGACGACTGCCCTTATTATGCGTGCGGAGATCGACTTTCTTGCGGGCGATGCGCAAGAGGCAGTTCGCCTTTCCGCCGCGGCACTGACTGCCTGCCGGCAGCAAGCGGATGGGGACTCGCTCGAGCCGGTCATCAACGCGAACATGGCGGCCTATCTCGTGACGCTCGGCCGGTACGCCGAGGCCGGCAGTTACGCACGCGCAGCGCTCGAGGTTTCGCAGCGCCTTCAGCTTCTCTTGCCGGAAACGTGGGCGCTGCAGCATCTTGCAGCGATCGCCGTGCTCGAGCCGCAAATGAATGCCCCCGCGGCGGAAGCTTCCTCTCGAGCCGCACGCCTCATCGGATTCGTGGAAGAACGGTATCGGGAACTCGGAGCTGCGCCCGAGCAAACGGAGCGCCAAGAATACGATCGGGTTCTTGCCGCACTCCGAGAGGCGCTTCCCGCAGACGAGCTCGACGTTTCGCTCGCCCGCGGGGCCGCCATGAGCGAAGAAGAAGCGATCGAGGTAGCGTTACAACTGTAACCAAGGTAGTGAGGACGCGCCTCGCGGGAACGCGAAGGTTTGCGGGCTTTGGAGATTGAGAGGGCTTCGGCTGGTGCTTCCGCCTTCGGAGCCTTGCTGCGGAGTTATCGGCTGGCTGCAGGGCTTTCACAAGAGGCTTTAGCCGAGCGGGCCCGGATCAGCGTGCA
>Ga0302326_10011549_pt1 | contig 18999 bp, 18 predicted proteins | sample Palsa_T0_3_FD_202264 | JGI IMG/M metagenome (GOLD analysis project Ga0302326, IMG submission 202264) | Peat permafrost microbial communities from Stordalen Mire near Abisko, Sweden - Palsa_T0_3 | ecosystem: Environmental > Terrestrial > Soil > Palsa > Peat permafrost | place: Sweden: Abisko...
TCGCGAAATAGTACTGGTACCAAAACAGGAACGCAGGTTCGGGTGGCCACGGCACCTGGTTGCCCGCCGGACTGCTGATCAGATAGCCGCTGACGGAAACGATCGCCTTGCAGCGTTCCGGCCAGAGTGTTGCCATGACGTCCGCCGTGCGCGCGCCCCAGTCAAAGCCGGCGACGGTAGCGGTCTGGATCTTGAGCGCATCCATCAACGCGATGATGTCGAGTGCGACGACGGACTGCTGAGCATTGCGGAATGTGTCGGCTGCCAGGAAGCGCGTCGTGCCGTAGCCGCGAAGATACGGGACGATGACGTGATAACCCTTGGCGGCCAGCAGTGGCGCAACGTCGACATAGCTGTGGATGTCATATGGCCAGCCATGCAGAAGCACCACCGGGCGACCATCAGCCGGACCCGCTTCGGCGTAGCCAACACTCAGAAGACCTGCGTCAATCTGTTTCAGTGACGCGAACGAAGTATTCGATCCGGGCTTGATTGGGGGCAGTTCGGCTGCCTTGCCCTTGCTCGACTGTGCATTCGCAAGTGCGATCATGCCCAGCTGCGCTGCAGCAATGGTCATGGCTGCGGTGCCAAAGAAGTGGCGACGATCATGTTTGATTTCGTCGGACATTTGTCGGTCTCCAATTGGTTAAAGGGCTGTCTACACGGGCCACGCCCGCATCAAAGCATCTGTCTCACGGTGAATCGATTACACGATGGTATTGGTCGATACCTTGGGGTCAACGGACGCGACTTATAGCCGAGCGCGAGATGAAAATATTGCGCCGGGTTGCCGCGAGGAAGTCGAACAAAGTCATCGCCGCGGAGTCTCGTCAAGACACACGACATTTTGCCGAAACTCGATGTGCGCGACTGTACTGACGCGGTGATGATTCTCCTGTAGCGGGGAATTTTCGACTGTCTGATCGAAGCGCCTATAATGCCGCGCACTGTTGTGCGGGGGGCGGGCCATCTCCACGCTATGCCCGCCTCCTTACTGATCCCCAATATCGACCAACACCAACTTCTGTGATCGCGCCTGAGTGTCGTGTAGCGCATTCGCGTGAGTCGCTATGGGCGCACACAGTTTCTTTCAGCGAGGATCAAACGATGATCATCGACAGAGTGGCAGGCCAGATCGTCGGTAGGAAGTCGAGCTCTCATCGCCTGCCTTCGCAGGTTACGCCACTAATCCGGAGCAGCTAATCGCTGCCGGGTGGTCAGCGTGCATCTTAGTGCGATGAAGCTCGAGGCTGGCAAAACGAAGACCATTGCACTGTCCAGCGCTGCCATAGACGCCGAAGTGGACCTGTGCGCAACCGGCGGCGTTTACTTTCTCCAAGCGCACTTCAACGTAGGCCTGCCTGCGCACCAGACGTGTCCGTATTCTCCAAGGCGAATCGGGGGAATGTCGATGTCGCGCTCAAGGTGGTCTGAGTCGGACCTAATCTCGGTCCCATCTCGCACAGCGAGACCTGCCATGCATGCTGCCCCGAAATGGCTTTCCGTTAGGGCCATCGGAACGCTGCTGGCTAATCGCTTCCACGTCCGACGCGACTGACTTGCACCATGGCAAACATTCAAATTTCCCGACCTTCGGGGCTACAGCGAGGCCGTCGCTAAGGCGAACGAATGACCTGGGTTTCGATTCTTTGCATCAGGGTGAAGGTGAGTAATCGGTGTAGACAAAATCGCGCGCTTTGGCAAGCTCATGGCACGCAAGGCAGGTATTGTGCACCGCCTCGTCGGCAGGTTTGCCGTCTTTGAATTGAGCGAACCCCCAGCCGCCCGTCGAGGCGTATTTTCTTGAGTCCTTGACGCTCAACTGAAGGTTAATGGGGGACCCGGCAACGAACGAATGGGCATGGCCTAAGACTTCGTTGTTTTTCTCAGACGGGACATAGCTCCAGGCCAACCGGGCAATGATTGTGCCGTCCGGGTACGGCAACTTCTCTTCCCGGTATGCCTTAATCGCTACTTCGTTGCCGAGAACGGCCCGAAGATCGTTGTTATTGCCTGCCTCGTGGGCCACGGAGATCACTCCCCAGTCACGGTATCCGGGGGGAATTTTGACTCCGAAGATCGGGGCGACCTCGCCATCACCGTCTCCAGACGCGTGAGCCATGTAGCCCAGCACGCCGGTCAGCGCAACAAAGCCACTCAACAAGTAAGCGACCCCTCTCATATAATGTCCTCCTTCCGCTTTCTTATAAAAGAATGCGCCACTCGATAAGAGATATCTATTGCACATTGGTATCGGGTTTCGCGCGCGCTACATTGGATTTGCGCTCGGACTTGAGTCGCCGCAAGCCACCGACTATCGACGTCTACAGTGGGAACCATCGTCTAGTTCTCAACCGCGACGCTGCTCACGACTCCCGTCACGCCCGGGACCTCACCGGCGATCGACTCAGCGGTGTCGATCTCCAGGCTAGAACTCACCAAACCATACAGATATACAGTGTGATCCAGCGGCTGCACGGTGATTGCATTTGGCTCCAAGCTCAAATGTTGATTGAACTGCGTCTGTATTTCCGACGTGATATTCGCGTCACCGGAGCAGTCCCGTAAGTCACATTTGTTGTAGGTGTTGTAAGTCGCGCATCCGGACAATAATCCAGTCAGAACCAGCACAGAACCCGCCAGTCTGAAGCAATTAGCTTTGATCAATGTAGACTCCTCTTTGTCATCAGTAATGTTCCGTCAACCCCAGCTTCGTTCAGTCCAACAGCTCGCTTGCAAAACGGTTGAGCGGTGACAAAGAATGCTGCTGTCAATCGGATTGGATACAGAGCGCACGGAGTCGATCAGACCAGACGTGGGAGGGCCGGTCGATTGCACAATGGTGTTGTCGATACTTTGGCATCGGTTGGCGTGCCGCGCGCCTGTCGTGCGTCGTTTCCAATATATGGCCGCGAGCATTGCGACCGGTTGAATAAAGGGGTCGTCTGTTGGGATCAATCAAAGGCGGGTCGCGCATTGGCGCCTCGGACTATGGGTTGGCAACAACCGCGGTCTTTGCAAACGTGCAATCTGTCCCCGATGCCGGCGACGCTGCGTATGTTAGATCGGCCGTGTGGAGGTGCTGATCCAAAAGCCGATTGCCCGCCGGTCCTTTCACGCACGAACAACAGTGAACGCTTGTTTTGCGAGCCCGCGTACCGATATTGGAACCTTATGCGTTCCCCAGCCGGGGCGCACGACGACAGCGCGCTAGCTTGTATTCGATCCTTAGAACCTGCCCTTTTCGGGATTGTTAGAGGCCACGTGCGAGACCGCGGCGTCCTTCGCGGCCGAGACTCGAATCTGTTTGGCCGGCTCCTCGGACTCGCCATCGTTCACTGCTTTCTTGAAGCCGCGAAAAGCCGACCCCAGGTCCGATCCCAGTGTACTGATCTTTTTACCGCCGAAGATCAGTAATACGATAACTAGAATAACAAGCAAGTGTTTAGGGGCAAACATGTCCATGAGTAGCTCCGGTTCGATTTGTAAGAAAGTTGCGGTTGACGGGTGCGCGCTCAGCGATGCGCTGTCTGTATTGAGTTGGCTCGAGACAAGATGTCCGCCAGGCGCTGGAATTGACGTTCATGGTGTGTATCGTGTAAAAATCCTGTCTTGCCCTTTGACGAATACCTCGTGGCAGGGGACGCATGTTCTGTGCTGCGCCTCGTCCCCCGACTTGCCGTTGATGAACCGGCCGAAGCCACAGCCGCCGGGTGAGAGGTGTTTTTTAAGTCCCTTGCCCATTTGAACCGTCGTGGCGGCCGCTCCCGAAAAAAAAGGTCCGTCGACCTCGCACAACGGGGAGTGCTTCCGAGCTAGCTCGGCAAGGATGGTGCCATCAGGAAAATGAAGCGACCCGTCTAGATACGCTTGGAGTACTATAGCGTTTCCTAGAATTCCCCGGACCTCATCTAGCCCCGACTCATGGGCGACACCAATCAGTTCCCACTGACTGTATCCGGTGGAGATTGTGACGCCAAATATTGGCGAGTCGTTGTTTTCGATGATGGTCGATGCAGGCATTCCGTGAACATCCGTAGCGATCTGGGCGTACGCACTTATGGCCAATAGAGCGCAAGCGGGCATCGCGACCAGGTATTTGAGAGCGGCAGGCATGAGGATTCCTTCAATTTGAATTCGGTCGTTGTATGCGCAGCACCAGATCGAATAATCGTTTACTTCCACAATGGTTTCGGCGAAGGCCTGGGCGCTTCTTGAAGCACGTTGTGAAGCGACGGCGATCCAGTTTGATATGTTCGGACATTCGTCGTTTCCAAAGAGCAGGTTGCTTGCGCAATCAAATCGCATCCGCAGTACATCAGATCCTCGGAAGGCAAACGATTACACGATGGTATCGATCGATACTGCGGTATCGCTGGCGGGCAATCGGTCGCCCGCCAGGCTTTGAGGAATTGGCCCAACAATTTCGAGACATAGCGTGCGGCAGACATCAATCGGGAAAGCAATCCATCGGTGGCGGCCACCTCTGACTCTGCCGTACTGACGGGACTGCCTCGAACGCCTGGTAACAGAACATCACCGGTGTACTACTTCTCTTTCGAGGCGTTCGGCAGCTCTCCTGTCGCCAGAAACGTTAGCTCTCCCTCTGGCACTTGGGATTGCTCCAACACCCTCATCGCTCTGCTTCGCCATTCACTCGGCACCAACACCGAGAATTCTGAGCCCAATCTAGGTATGTGCTCGTTCGAAGCGATGTAGCCGGCAAATTTGGCCGCAGCAAGTGCCCCAAGAACCGCCTCGGCTGATATTCGGTCGCTGTATGTAGCGACACTGCTCCAGGTATCATCGGGCATGGGAATATCCCTTCATGGTACTGGCGCTAGACGTCGCTTATCTTGGTAATGGTGCATCCGAAACCTAGATGCCCTGATTCAGTGTCATTCTTTCAGTGCAGGCGCAAGGCGCAGTGCCGCAGCCATATTGACCAAATTCGCAAGAGAGTCGGCTTTCATTTTTTGCATCGCCCTCCCGCGGTGCGCCTTCACGGTGATCTCGCTGATGCCCAGTTCCCTACCTACTTGTTTATTCAGCAACCCGGACACCACCAACACCATGACCTCCCGCTCGCGACGGCTGAGTGATGTGTAACGCCCCTGGAGGGCCCGAAGCTGTACCTCCTGTCGAAGTGCAACCTGGCTTCGCTCGATTGCATACCGGATCGCGCTCAACATTAGCTCAATGCGAAATGGCTTCGTCAAGAACTCGACAGCTCCCGCCTTCATGGCCTGCACCGTCATCGGGACGTCGCCCTGGCTGGTGGTGATGATGATCGGCATGTCAGTCCGATCGGCGGCGATGTTCCTCTGCACTTCGAGACCGTTTAGATCCGGCAGCGTCACATCAAGCACCAAGCAGCTCGGCGCAAAGACTCTCGGGAGAGCGAGGAATTCCTGCGCGGATGCGAAGACTTGAGGGCGCCACCCTGCCGAGAGGATCATTGCGTCAAGCGATTCACGCATCGAAACGTCGTTGTCCACAACGAACACGATCGGTGTGGTGTGCGGCACAAGTGATGATCTCAATTGCGGGGCTGGCGCATTAGCCAAATTCATCATATATATCCCGTAGGTGCAATTGGGTGGTGTGATACGTTTACTGGCTGCAACGGTACTCGTGAACCGACCTTCAAGAGGTTGCCGATCTGAAGTGTTTCCGGCGCGAGCGCCTCATGTGATGCAAAATATAACGATAGACCGCCCGCCGCGCATCCCAACATCGGGTGCCCCGCTGATAGTCATTAAGTGTGGCTCTGCTTATTCGCGCGAACTGACCCGGACCGCCCGCGCGTTGTCACGGCGCGCGGCCTATAGGACCTTTTTACTGTTTATTGGGTTTCGTTCAGACATGTGATGCGCACGCAGATAAAACATCACGCGAGAATAGCTTTTATAGGCTCGATAAGAAGGAATTGCACAGAGAATCTCGGTGCCGTGCGTCGGATTACTTCGGCAGCGAAGTTGCCCGCCGAGCCTCTGTGCTCGTTCGAAGATTCCCTTCAGGCCCCAATGCCCAGGCTTCTCTTGGTCCTCTGAAGCAAAGCCACGCCCATTGTCGGAGCAGCGCATGCTGAAATACCGAGTTCCATAAGTAAGCTCGAGGCTAATCCGTGACGCATGCGAGTGCCGAAACGCGTTCGTCAGTGCCTCGCGCGCAATAGAGAAGATCTCATCGGCGACGTGTGCGTGAAGGGTGGCGGCGATCCCTGTACGTTTGACTTGGAATTGAATCCCATCCTGAAGCTTCAGTTCCTTGCCGACATTTTCCAGAGAACCGATCAGCTCCGCTTCGGTCAGGTGCTCCGACCGTAAGCTATTAACTCGGTTCCTTCCTTCAATAATGATACGGTCCGCCGTTGACAGTGCTTTTTCAAGCATCATCTTTGAATCATCATCCGGCGAAAGCTTTTGCGCAGCTACGTGGAAGGTCAGTAGGAGACCTTGAATACCCTGAAGAAGCGTGTCATGAAGCTCTCTAGCGATTCGAATGCGCTCGTCGGCACGTTCGTCCGCGCGCGCGCGTACCTCTCGTGTGATTGCTCGTAGCCGAGTTCTAAAAACGAGCCAGATAATGATGAGTGCTGTGCAGATACAGATCGCCGCAAACCAGGTCGTCTGATAAAAACTTGGCAACACAGTAAAGGCTGCGGTAGAGACAGGAGCGGTCCACGCGCCGTTGCCGTTCGATGCTATTACTCTGAATGTGTAAGTTCCCGCCGGGAGGCGGGTGTAGATCGCCTCAGTGCGGTGACCCACATCCTGCCAGGCGTCGTCAAAGCCATCGAGCCGATACCTGTAGATCACCTGTTCGGGGGCTGTCAAATTCACGCCAAAGTAACGGATCTCCAGGGCTTGAGGGCGGGGGCCTATGAATGCTGTATGACCGAGTGGCCGGTAGTCCACGGAAATGGATTTAATGGAAACGATTGGGGGCCGACTGTCCGCACGCCAATGTTGAGGATCGATGTGAATCACACCGTTGACCGTGACAAACCAGAGGTTTCCATCGGGGTCCCGAGCTGCGGTTTGGAACTGGAGGACTCCTTGCGGAGCGCCAACAAAGTCTCCTTCGGTCAAGCGGTCGGACTTCATGCGGTAGTCCGGGCGGCGCAACGCGATGTCCAGTTCGCTCGCGCCTACACGAACGATACCGTGCGATGCGTTCAGCCAAAGGTCACCGTTGTTAGATTCGATGATGCCGGTTATTCCTCGGGCGGATGCCTCATCCGCAAAGGCAAGCATTTGAAAACGCTCCTCGCGAAGCACAGCGATTCCATTTGTCCCCGTAGCGAACATGCCACGCGTGGTCTCGAGCATCGCTCTCACGATTCCAAGTCCAGGATCGCCCGAACGCAACACTCGACCCTCCAAGGGTAAGGTGACCACGCCATCGCGGCGGCCCATCCACAGTTGATCCTGCGAATCGATGTACTCGACCCAGCCCGCCTTACCCAGCAGACCCTCGTGAACGATTTTGGTCCAGACGTTGTTCTTATATTGCCAATACCCTCCGCCTGCGCTTCCACCAATGGTCGCGTACAACGTATGGTCAGAAGTCGCGACGACTTGCAATACTCCATACGGAACTATGCCGGTGACATATGGAACGGGTTCCAGATTGTTCTCATGCAGATGCCAAATGCCGGTGGGGCCACCTACAAGCCACACATCGCCATCTTTGGCGCAGAAAAGTGAGTTGAAAGAATGCACCTCCGGGAACGGGATGGTGGTGCCGCCGGATAGCTTGTAAAGCTGATCGCTGAGGGCGGCGATCCAGACCGGGCCCTGGTTGCTGGCGCAGACCCCCCACTGAACGGAGGGCTTGCGGGGGACAAAGCGAACTAATTGTGCCCTTCTGAATCGATCCAGTCCCCGCCGACCACCGGCCCACATATTCCCGTCGGCATCGAGCAGCAGGGCATGCACCTCATCTGAGGTGAGACCATCCATGCGGGTGAATACATCGGACTTGAGTTGGCCCTGAGACGGCGAAGCCGCTAAGGTTTCCGCGGTGAATCTGTGCAGCCCGTTGCCTTGCGTGGCGAGAAGCACTGTGTCGTCCGGACTGTAGAGTATGTCAAAGCTGGTGTCATCCGGTAGCACCGTTAAAAGATGGTGACCGAGGTGATCGAAGTGCTGCGCTCTTCCGCGGTCGATTTCGGCGATGACATCGGTCATCCAAATGCTGCCGTCACGGGTTTCGGCGAAGCCAAACGCGATCCCCGTCTCAACATCAGTGGCTGTATACGCCGACTGACCCAATGATCGTCTGTAGAGACGGTTACCTTGTAGCGGAACCCAGAGCGTATCGGACGAATCGATGAAAAATCTGCCGATCCGGGTGCCGGGCATAGGCGTCTGCTCTACGTGCCACGCATAATCCGCTCCGAACCGCACCAATCGGTAGTAATTGGAAAGTCCCCAGATGCTGCCATCAGCCGCCTGGGTTAGATTCTGCACTAAGCCTAAGGGCTCCTTGTCCACCTTAGGGTAGAGTTCCACTCGCCCATGGGTAATTCGAGCTGTACCTGCTTGGAGGAATCCCACCCACAAGGCCCCGTCTTTCGAGACGCAGATTGAATAAACGGGTTCCGCAGGCAACTGCGGCTCGCCTGGAAGTGATTTGAAGGCACTGAATGTCAGTCCATCGAAGTTGAAGAGGCCAGCCTCAGATCCGATCCATAGGGTGCCGTCCGCGGCCTGCGCTAGTGCAAGGATTCCTTGCGGCGCGCCATCCCGCGCGGTCCACATCGCATGATCCATCTGAGCCAGCGATTGCTCGAGCGCAGTGCCAGAAAACGCAGGTGCGAAGACGCCCAATAGACCGACCGCGGTAAGCGCCATCCGCGCTCGAGCGAAAGTATCCAAAAGGCTACGGGTGATTTGTGGCCGCTGGATAATCTTGTTCACGACCCACCGCAGACGGGCCTAGAGGCTTGGATCCGGCGTCATTACGCGATTCGACAAGGGTAAGCGACGGATCTACAGTTTGCATAGTCCGAAAGGGGGGTGCTGCCATTATACGAATCTGTAATGATCAATTGGCATTTACTTGCAGGTGAAGAATTGCTCCCGATAATGGAGGAGTAGGCGAATGTATGCCTGACGACAAAAACCGCATCCGTATCCTCGCTGTCGACGACCATCCCGTCCTGCGAGAGGGCCTGGCAACCATGATCGGAAGTCAGCCCGACATGGTGCTGGTTGCCGAGGCTGAGTCAGGTAACAAAGCAATCACGCTTTTCGAGCAACACCGTCCCGACATCACATTGATGGACCTGAGGCTGGCGGACATGAATGGCATTGATGCGATTAAGAAAATAAGGGAGCACCATCCTCTAGCTCGAATCATTGTCCTCACTACCTATCTTGGAGACGTACAGGCATTGCGAGCCTTGAAAGCAGGCGCAATGGGATATCTTTTGAAGGCCACACTTCGTCGTGACTTGCTGGAAACCATCCGAGCGGTCTACTCCGGGCAGCGCCGAGTTCCCGCCGAAGTAGCGTCAGAGTTGGCGCAACATGCGATGGACGACGCATTGACTGAAAGAGAGATTGAAGTGCTCAAGCAAGTAGCCGCCGGATGTTCAAACAAGGTTATTGCCGAGCGCCTGCTCATCACCGAGGATACGGTAAAGGGACATGTACGTAACATCCTATCAAAACTCGAGGCTAGTGATCGAACCCACGCGGTGACGATCGCCTTGAGGCGTGGCTACTTCGAACTCTAGTTGTCCAGCCAAACAACAAACCGTTAGCGCCAACAGACAGACCGCGATCGAGACAATCTCGGCACGCTGAAACTCGGGTCGGTGCGCGGAGTGCAAAGACTAACGCGATCGGGCCGCCCTAGCCGCTGCCGTCCACTTCTATTAGCCGAACGTGAAGTCAAAAACCTTCACGCCGGGGTCAAGAAACTCGATCTCAAAATTACGATCCATGATCGGCAGCGGCTGGCGGATCAATTGATATGTGCGCGGTTCGGAAACAGTCCCGTACCCCATCTCGTCGACCGCAGTGCCGTGGGCAACGCCCGGCGGCTGGCCATCGATTGTCACGCGAATTCGCACCGAGGACCCCGACGTGCCCGGCCTCATCACGAGGTTCAAATCGCGGGCGTGGAAGCGATACAAGATTCGCCCCTCGGCCTCGTCTAGCACCGCGGGCTCCATCTCGACAGTCCAATTGCCCAACAGGGCCCACTCATTGAGTTTCAATCGGTCAGGAGCAGCATAAGTACTTCGAACACCCCACACCGCACCGCCGGGTGAGGCGAAATTCTGAGCGTGCCCGTATCCGACGTAGGTTTCTGGAGACCTCTGATCCATCCAGTCTGCTGCGACTTCCAGGCCACGCGGATCAACTGAGACCAGCCCGCGAGTCACACCAGTGTTTCCGGCCTCTGCCAGTAACTGCTGTATGATCCTTTCGGAATCACCGTAGTTACCCTCGCCGAATTGGTGATGCCGAATGCGTCCTTGCACATCGACAATATAGAGCGCCGGCCAATATTCGTTGTTGAAAGCGTCCCATATCCGCCGCCTGCTATCGACCGCGACTGGATAGTCGATTCCCATTTCCTTCGCGCTCTGACGAACGTTATCTGGGTCTTTCTCGAAGTCGAATTCAGGTGTGTGCACACCGATGACGACCAGGCCCTGATTCCTGTATTTTTTTGCCCACGCGCGAATGTAGGGTAGCGTCCGTCGCCAATTGACACAGGTATACGTCCAGAAGTCGACCAAGATGACCTTGCCGCGCAAATCGCTGCGCTGAGGGGCGGCGAATTCAGCCAAGTGATTGCGCCGTCGAGGGACGGCATACCACCTTCATTGGCCAGCTGAACCGTTCCAGGCGTCAAATTAGGCCGCGCGTTCCTGTTCTCTGCCAAGCTGTTACTGCAGGCTGGCATTGCCCAAATGAGCAACAAAGTGAGCAGCAGTCGATGCGTTTTCATGTTAGACCTCCTAAGGCGTTACCTGTCCGACTCCCGTCGGACAGGCTTTCTTTGTTTCGATCAGCGTAAGGACTTGAACGCCGCGCGCAGTTCCTCGGCGAAAAGCTGCGGCTGCTCCCAGGCGGCGAAGTGGCCACCCTTGGCGACTTCATGGAAGTAGTACAGCGATGGATACGCCTGCCGTGACCAACTTTCCGGTGCGCGATAGATCTCGTGCGGGAACACCGTGATGGCCACCGGCACTTTGATCTGATTGGTCTTCTGTGCTGCGGCGCTGAAGTTGTTGTTGTTGTTTTCCCAGTAGAAGCGGGACGAAGAGGCGCCGGTGTTGGTGAGCCAGTACAGCGTGATGTCGTCGAGTATTTCGTCGCGACCGATCACGCGTTCGGGGTGGCCGTCGCTGTCGCTCCACTCGGCGATCTTTTCGTACGTAAAGGCGGCCAGACCACTGGGCGAATCGACGAGCGAGTAGCCGATGGTCTGCGGACGGGTCACCATCATCGCGCCGTAGGCCGCGCCTCTTCCGAAGAAGGTACTGAGAGCGTTGTACGCCTGCCGTTCCGGGGCGGTCAGCCCGGTGGGCGCCGGATCGCCGCTGTTGATGCCCTTCACCAGGTTGGCGGGAATCGTGGCCGGCATGGTGAGATGGATGCCGAGCAGTCCAGGCGGCGCCTGGCGCGCCAGTGCGTCGGAGATCACCGAGCCATGATCGCCACCCTGCGACACGTAACGGGTGTAGCCCATGCGCTTCATGAGCACGTCCCAGGCCCGCGCCACTCGGTCGGGATTCCAGCCGAGATCGGTCGGCTTGCTCGAAAAGCCATAGCCGGGGATGGCGGGGATCACCACGTCGAATGCGTCCTGGGCGCGCCCGCCGTAGGCGACGGGATCTGTGAGCGGGCCTATCACCTTGAGTAACTCCAGCGGCGAGCCGGGCCAGCCGTGGGTGAGGATCAACGGTAGCGCGTTCGGTTCACGCGAGCGCACGTGGATGAACTGGATGTCCACGCCGTCGATCGTGGTCACGAACTCCGGCAGCGCATTCAACTTCGCTTCCACTTTGCGCCAGTTGTAGCCGTTGCCCCAGTAGCGCACCAGCGCCTGCATCTCCGCCAACCGGATGCCCTGGGATTCGTCACCGACCGTTTCCTTGTCGGGCCAGCGCGTTGCCACCACGCGCTGGCGCAGATCTACGAGCGCTTGCTCCGGAATGTCAATGCGAAAGGGGCGGATTGCGTTGATTGCGTCGCTGTCCACCGCAGAACGCACCTGCGCGGGAAGCGGGGAAGAGCCCTCGGCATCGGAGCTCGGAGCGGCATAAGCGCCAGTCGTGGCTGAGAACAACACAGCGGCGGTACATACAGCTTTTTTGAATCTGGTCATAAATAAACTCCTTTAGGGAAATCATCGTTGCACGTACCTGATCACAGGGATGCGATACACAAAACTCAGGCAGACGCATCTCAGCAGAGCCGCGTAAGCGAGAGCAGTGGACATTAGTGTTGGTCGATACTTTGATATCGGCCGGCCGTGGTGTATTGGCGGCGTGCTCTTTGTCGCGGGTTATCGTTGCAGCAATGACCGGCCAAAGAAAATCATGGACAATGGCGCCGTCATCGCAGCTGCACAGGGTCGCACCAGCGCAGAGCAAATCTCTATTTTGCGGACGCGTCGCGATGGCGGCCGGAATGGCAAGCCAGGACCGAACCACACGAAGCTAACGATGTACGCACGCGCATCGTGCGAGCTAACTCCAGAGACGCGACCGGATGCGAACGCCTATGACGGCTTGACATGCCAGAGAACTGCCTCGGTGCATAACACGGGCGTCTGGAAGAGCCGCGCCCTGCATTTCATGTGGTGCCGCCCTGGAAGGTATCGCTTCGACGCACCTAATCTTGAGCGCCGATGGCTAAGCGTGAGCAAGGTGCTGCTCAAGCAATGGTATCTGCGGTCGGACGCAGCGAGCCAAATCCGACCGACACGAGCCCATGATCGGCCGCCAACGATCATCGCCGCGGCTAGGCTTGGTGAGACAGCGACCCCTTTTGCGGCGACACGCCTTTACTAGCCCCAGGTCGACAATAGGCGTTCGGCAGCTTCAAGGTCCGCCGTTTCATAGCCCTCCACGAATTGATCGAATACCGGGCGCAGAAACGCCCGAGCGCGCTCGCGCCGTCCTTGAGCGTCCAGCAATACTGCCGCGTCAATTGCGGTGCGCAACTCCCAGCCACGCGCGCCCTGGCGACGGCTCAATTCGAGCGACCGCGTAAAGCACATTTCTGCTTCGTCTTCATTGGGCTGCCGCATTGACAGAATAAGGCGGCCCTTCACACGAAGTGATTCTGGCATGAACGCGAGATCTCCATTGGTCTCGACCAGTCGGACAGTCTCATCAATCAATGTGATTCCTTCCGCGAACCGGCCCATTGCTGCAAGTCCTCGCACGAGTGCGATGTTGAGCGAGGTAGTTATCAGCTCGTAACGCGCGGCGTGCAGCTTTTCCAAACAGGCTTGTAACTCTTGGACCCCGCGCTTTGCATCGCCGCGGCGGATGGCGAGCTCGCCTTTGAGTCCGCCTCCGACCGCAAGATAGGGCCCCATGGAATGGGTTTCGGCACGGGAGATAAACCAGTCCAGGTGCTTTTCGGCGCTCACAAGATCGCCTGTCCACAGGAACAGTGCGGCAGCCCAGTGAAGGACGAGCGTCAGCGTCACGGGATGGTCCAGGCGTTCGGCGTCGCTGACGGTTTGCCGTAGGCGCTCTACCGCCTGAGTGGGATGGCCTTGCATCCACAGGGTCCTCGCGAGTGCGATACCGGCCCAGATGTAGTAATCGAAGCCCAGATAGATCGTTTGAGTGCGCTGCGCACCCGGCGCATGGCGCAGCGTCGCCTCCAGCTCTGCGCGGGCAGCATTGAGATTTCCCATGCAGTGGAGCGTCATCCCGGTAAGGCAATGTGCCAGCGCGATCGCGGCCGGGTCCTCACTGGTCCGCGCGACGGCGGCGCTGCGCTCCGCGTACTGCAGGGAGGCCCTGAAGTCGCCGATCCGGAAGTGAAACATATGCAGGGGGCCGAAGAGCAGCATTTGATTGCGAAGGTCACCTCGCTGTTCCGCGATCTCAAGGCCCCTCGCGAAGGCCGCGCGCGCGACTTCGGTGTGGCCGCGCGTGAACATCAGCGACATGCCGAGGCCCGATTGAAGGTGCATCTCCTCGATGCTCCCACGAGTCGTATCGTCGAGAGCGAGAATTGCCCGCTGCGACCAACGATGACATTCGGTGAGCAGGGACATGGCCAAAAAAACCGGCGCGGCCGCGGCCGCCAGCCCCACGCCGATGGCAACGTTGCCGTCGACGCCAAAGCACCATTCCAGAGCGGCGCGAACGTTGTTAAGACCCGCAAAGTGGGGTGCCCGCTGCGCACCGGTCGACAAGGTCGGCCATTCGATGCCGGTCTGTTGCAGCCATCGCCGGTAGTAAGTGGCGTGGCGGACTGCCAGGTCAGCGACGTCAAGGTCGTCGACGCGGGTTTGGAGCGAATGGGCACGTGTCGTATCCAAGAGCCGGTAGCGCATCATTGCCCCAATCGGACGGGTAGCGAGCATTGATTTGGCGACCAGACTGTCGATGGCTCCAAACACGACTGCTTCGTCGATCGTGCCGCTCGACACGACTGCGAGCGCCGCCTCGATCGTAAAGTGCCCGACGAATACGGCCAGCCGTCGAAGCACGGCGCGCTCCAGCGGGGACAGGAGGCCGTAACTCCAATCGAGCGTGGCTTGTAAAGTCTTTTGGCGTGGCGGAGCGGTCCGGTGTCCCGGCCACAGCAAGGTCAGCCGCTGATCGAGCAACTCGGCGGTCTGTTGCAGACCGTGAGCTTCAACCCGACCGGCCGCCAACTCAATCGCGAGAGCCACGCCGTCGAGTTTTCGGCAAATACTCGCCACAATGGCGGCTTCCGCATCGCTGGAGTCGAAGCGTGCACCACTCGCCGCCGCGCGCTCCATGAACAATTGGGTGGCGGGAAATGTACGAACGGCCGCGGCCGTCAACATCGGATCCTCCGGTGGACAGGCGAGCGGATCCAATTTGTAGATGTGCTCACCCTCGACCCGCAGGGCCTCGCGACTGGTCGCCAGGATATGCACTTCGGGGGCGGCGTTGAGGATATGCGATGCCAGGGCAGCTACCGCTTCGATGAGATGTTCGCAAGTATCGAGTACCAACAGGAATCGTTTGTCCTTAAGGTAGGCGATCAGCGTCGGGGTGGCATCGTCGGTCTGAATCGATAATCCGAGCATGGAGGCCACCGCCGTGGCCGCAAGCTTAGGGTCGCTCAGCATCCCCAGATCGACAAACAGTGCGGCGCCTGCAAACGCCTCGATCACTTCGTGTGCAACCGCTACCGCCACTGTGGTTTTGCCGACACCGCCGGCTCCCACGATGGTGACGAGGCGCTCGGCGGTGAGTTGCGCCGCGAGCTTGGGAACGTCATCAACGCGCCCAACCATTCGGATCAAGCGGCTTGGCAGATTGGCGTATGGAAAACGGGTGACAACCTCCGCAGACTCACGACCGCGATCGCTCGACCGCGCGAGCGGCGCGACGAAGCAGTAGCCCCGGCCGGCGACAGTGGCGATGTATCGTGCTCCGTGCTCGCCATCGCCCAGCGCCTTCCGCAGAGCAGCAATTTGAAACCGCAAACTGCCTTCTTCCACAATGACGTCAGGCCAGACCCGAGCCAAGAGATCTCTTTTGCTCACGATCTCGTTGGGGCGGGATACCAAAGCAATCAAAATGTCGAAGGTTCGCGCGCCGAGTTCCACCGGGGCGCCTTCTTTCGTGAGGACTCTCTCGCCTGCGACCAAGCTGAAGGGACCAAACGAGATGATGTCTCGGGCCTGCGTCGCCGGGCTTGTCATGGGGTCTTCCTGCGTAGCCCCTTGGCTTCGTTACATCCTAGGTCAAGGATAGGTCTCGCGCCATAGACGGAGTCCGAACTAAACCAGTTCGCCTCGGAGGCGATCGAGATCCTGGTTGCCAGTTTTCCGTGCCAGGCGGCGGTCCCTGAGCAGATCGCGGGCAGCGGGTCGTGCCCTACGCGTTGCCACTGCTCACAACTGCTAACAGCGGCTAGCAAGGCATAACGGGCGCTTTCCCGCGAGCTCTGCGTAAATACCACGCAGTAAACGCATTTCGGCCGAACGAAGGAACACGCCGTGACCCAACTTGGAAAAGTGCTGTACACAGGCAAAACCCATACTTTGGGTGGCCGCGACGGCGCGTCCCGCAGCTCTGATGGCCGCCTGGACCTGAGGCTCTCGAGTCCTGGCACCCCGGGCAGCGGCACCAACCCGGAACAACTGTTCGCCGCGGGTTGGTCGGCGTGTTTCATTGGAGCGCTAAAGGCCGAGGCCGCCAAAATGAATTTGGCAGTGCCCGCTGACCTGGCCATTGACGCAGAAGTCGACCTCGGCGTCACTGACGGCGCTTACGGCCTGGCAGTTCGCCTCAACGTAACCTTGCCGGGAGTTGAACGGGAGGTGGCTCAGCGCCTGGTGGATGCCGCGCACCAAACCTGTCCGTACTCGCGCGCCACGCGCGGAAACATCGATGTCGCAATCAAAGTAATTGTCATCAGGACCGATCAGGCATCCAGAAAGCAGCCGAAGTGAAGGACCTCAACGCCAGTCTCGCGACCATGGAGCCAACGACGGCGTGCTCGGGATTCGGCATCGCTCAAGTTGGGGCGATGATCGGCGGATTGATCCACCGGGGGCGCCCGCTGTCGATCGTTCTGACCAACCTATGCGAATTAATCGATGCGGCCGCCAAGGGGTATTCCAGCAGCGTCCTACTTTTCGACCGCGCGCATACCAGACTCCGACACATCATAGGACCCGGGCTGCCCGCGGCCTACAACGAATTGCTCGAGCGCCGGGCAGTCAGGTGCGATGTATGGCCATGTGAAGGCGCGGCGAGCGATGAGCCAGAGGCGATTGTATCCCGCGTGATGTCCGACACGTTGCAGGTGGGCAAGGTTTTGGCCCTGGCGTACGGCCTCCATTCGTGCCAATCATGGCCGATTCTGTCGTTGAGCGGCGAGTTGCTCGGGATTCTCGCTATCTATCAACGCGAAACTGCCCGCGCGACGCCGTTTCACGCGGCACTGGCGCAGCAGCTCACAGACATAGCCAGTTTTGCCATCCAGCGGAAGCGAAGCGAGGAGGCGCTCAAGAAAAGCGAGGCGCTTCTTGCACAGGCCCAGCGCCTCAGCTCGACCGGGAGCTTCTGCTGGCATGTGGCGACAAACGAAATCACGTGGTCGCAGGAGCTCTATCGCATTTTCGAGTTTGATCAGACTGCACCTGTGACGCTCCAACAAATAGCAACTCGCGTACTCCTCGAAGACGCCCCATTGGTCCGAACAATGTTTGACCGCGCACGTAGTGACGGCATCGATTTGGACTACGAGCACCGGCTACAGATGCCCGACCGCTCAGTCAAATACCTGCGCGTGGTGGCGAACGGGACCCGCGACCAAGACGGTCAACTCGAGTACATCGGCGCGATTCAGGACGTAACAGAGCGCCGACTTTCGGAGGAGGCGCTCGACACACTTCGATCGGAACTCGCACACGTGGCCCGAGTAACGAGCCTCAGCGCGTTGACAGCCTCAATAGCACACGAAGTCAATCAACCGCTGTTGGGCATTACCATGAACGCCAGCACGTGTCTGCGAATACTGGCCGCAGATGCGCCAAACCTCGACTTGGCTCGTGAAACGGTGGGGCGTGCGATCCGCGACTGCCAGCGTGCGTCCGATGTGATCTCGCGATTGCGCGCGCTCTTCGCGAAGAAGCGCTGTACAACCGAATTGGTGGATTTAAGTGAGGCAACACGAGAAGTCATTGCACTGTTGACCAGTGAACTTCAGAGACGCGGAGCGATGCTACATCTGGGGCTCGTCGACGACCTGCCGCCAGTTAAAGGGGATCGTGTCCAGCTGCAGCAGGTCATCCTGAATCTCCTGTTGAACGCGGCGGAGGCGATGACCGCCATTAACGATCGCCCCAGGCAGTTGACGATCAGGACCGAACGAGACGGGGGCGAGCGTGTGCGCCTGAGCGTGCAGGATGCAGGCGTCGGGCTCGAGCCCCAAGACGTCGATAGGCTCTTTGATGCGTTCTATACCACCAAGAGCAGCGGAATGGGAATTGGCCTCTCCGTCAGTCGCTCCATCATCGAGTGTCACGATGGCCGCCTGTGGGCAGAAGCCAATAAGGGTCCCGGAGCGACGTTTTCATTCTCCATACCACGGGCACGAGAAAGTGCGCCGGCGCACGGCCATTGTCCTGCCGCTCGTAGACCGGCACTGGCGGAGTGCGCCGTGGGCAATTCATGATGATTCCAGTGTCACTGATCTCGCTGGTTGATGACGATCAGTCAGTACGCGAGTCACTGCCCGGCCTGCTAATGCAGCTCGGCTACGCGGTGCGCGCGTTTGCCGCTGCTGATGAGTTTCTCGCATCCGATGCCGTGGAACAGACCCGCTGCCTGATCCTCGATGTCGCCATCCCCGGCATGTCAGGTCCGGAGCTGAAACAGGAATTGCTGCATCGAGGAGTACGGATCCCGATCATTTTCATCACCGCCCAATCGAACGAGACTCTGCGCACAAGGCTACTTGCGCAAGGGGCAATCGATTTTCTGGTCAAGCCTTTCAGCGACACAACTCTTGTCGAGGCGCTCGATAAGGCACTTCGAGAAAGCTGAACTAACCGGTTTAGGGAGAACAGACATGAATTTGAGCCAGAGCGTCTCACCAGCTTGGGCCCCGAACCTGGCTCGCGCCATGCCGACCGTGTTCGTCGTCGACGATGACATCTCGGTTCGCGAATCTCTCGAACTATTGGTGCGCATTTCCGGTTGGCAGCCGGAAACCTTCGCCTCGGCACAGGAATTTCTGGCGCGTCCGCGGGACACTGGCCAAAGCTGCCTGGTCTGCGACGTCACCCTTC
>Ga0302326_10011550_pt1 | contig 18999 bp, 16 predicted proteins | sample Palsa_T0_3_FD_202264 | JGI IMG/M metagenome (GOLD analysis project Ga0302326, IMG submission 202264) | Peat permafrost microbial communities from Stordalen Mire near Abisko, Sweden - Palsa_T0_3 | ecosystem: Environmental > Terrestrial > Soil > Palsa > Peat permafrost | place: Sweden: Abisko...
GGTTCGGTCAGCAACGCGGTCGTGCACGCGGTTCATACGCCGGTGATTGTCGCGCGGCCGTCCTAGATCCGCTGCACAAAATCCCGTTCACGGGACCCATCGAAACAAAGGGTTGATGGCAAACAGGCTCGCTGATTCACTGACATCCACGGCGGTTCCCTACGCTGATGTGCACGAAACCCACACCGGCATAGTCGTTCTGGTCGGCAACCGCGCATTCACGGTGAAAAAGCCGGTGTTGACCGACTTCCTTGATTTCCGTACATCCGAGGAGCGCGAGCGTGCATGTTTCCGGGAATTCAAGCTCAACAGTCGGCTGTCTCCCGATAGTTATCTTGGAGTCGCATACCTCACCGACCCGACCGGTGGGCCGGCCGAGCCGATCGTCGTCATGCGCCGCTACCGCGACGAGGACCGATTGGCGTCCGTAGTGACTCATGAGCAGCCGGGCCAGTCGGCCCAGGGTGTGCTCGACCATATCGCCAGTATGCTGGCCCGTTTTCACGAGCAGGCCGAACGGGGCCAGGTAATCAGTGAGCAGGGCAAGCGCAGCGCGATCGTGCAACGCTGGCAGGAGAACTTGTCGGAACTGAACCGCTACGCGGCCACGTCGAGTTCGGGGCTATCGGACCGTTCGCTATCGCGGATCGCTCATCTCGCGGCCGAATTCACTTCGGGGCGAGCGGATTTGCTCAATCGCCGGATCGACGAAGGATGCATCGTCGACGGTCACGCCGATCTGCTCGCTGATGATATCTTCTGCGTCGGCAACGAACCGGCACTGCTCGACTGCCTGGAGTTCGACGACGAGCTTCGCTACGTCGACCGCATCGATGACGCCGCCTTCCTCGCGATGGACCTAGAATTTCTGGGCCGCAAAGACCTTGGCGACTACTTCCTCGCACAGTACGTCGCACTCTCGGCGGACACGGCGCCTGCGTCACTGCGGGACTTCTACATCGGGTACCGCGCGGTCGTACGAGCCAAGGTCGATTGCATGCGAGTGGTGCAGGGCAAATCGGAGAGTAAAGCGGATGCCGCCACGCACGTGGACATTGCGCTCCAGCACCTGGAGAACGGCGCCATCCGGCTGGCGCTGATCGGTGGCAATCCGGGCACCGGCAAGTCGACTCTCGCGCATGCGCTCGCTGAAAGTACTGGGGCACAGGTTATCTCGACGGACGAAGTCCGCCGCGAACTACTAGCATCGGGCGCTATCAATGGAGGTATAGGTGTGCTGGACGAGGGCCTTTACAGCCCGGACAATATCGCGATCGTCTACGAGGCGGCCCTGCGCCGGGCGCAGGTGCTTTTGAGCGAGGGACAATCAGTGATTCTCGACGGCACCTGGCGCGATCCGCAACTGCGTGCACACGCTTACCGCGTTGCCTTGGAGACCCATTCGGCCCTGGTGGACCTGATGTGCGTGGCTCCGACGGACATGGCAGCAGACAGGATAAGGGAACGGCGGGCAGGCAACTCTGATGTGACTCCGGAGATCGCGGACGCGCTAGATGTCTACGATCGGTGGGACGACGCCTACCAGGTGGACACCTCGCGCGGGCTCGACCAGTCGGTGTTATCGGCCCTGAATGTTTGGCGCCAAGCGATCTGATCGCTCCGACTTTTGCAGGTCTTCGGCAAAACCTGTGGCAGTGGCGCGGCCTCTCGGAGGGCCGGATGACCATTCAGCGAGGGACCAAATCCTCCTTACAGCGGGAAGTTAAAAAACTAACGTGATCGATATCGCGTCACTCAACGGCGCAGGCGGAAGGAAAGCGAGCACGAAATGTCAACTCAACAAATGAATCCAGGCGTCGTGGTTGGCGTCGACGGGTCATCCTCGTCGAGGGAGGCGATCCAGTGGGCCGCGCGCGAGGCGCGGATGCGCAATGTGCCGCTCACTGTCGTACACGTGGCGGTCACACCGTCTTGGGGTCCGGCGCCGTGGCTCTTATCTAATGCCCCCGTTCCGCTTCCCGCCGACGAAGACCCGGCACTGGAAAAATCAACCCGTAAGATCATCGCGGACGCGATCAAGATCGCCGAAGGCAGCACCCACGGAACTGATCGTCCTGAAATCAGAAGTGAGCTTTTCTTTTCGGTGCCCGTGCCCACACTTGTCGACTTGTCCAAAGACGCACACATGGTCGTTGTGGGGCGCCGAGGGAAGCACCGTTTGCGTGGAGTCCTGCTCGGCTCGGTGAGCACGGGGATGATGCACCACGCGCATTGCCCAGTTGCGGTGATCGGCGACGCGGGCCCAATCGGGCCGGAGGGCTCCAGGCGGCCGGTCGTGGTCGGCATCGACGGGTCGCCCGCGTCGAACTTGGCCACCGCGATCGCGTTCGACGAGGCATCATGGCGCCGCGTGGACTTGGTCGCCATCCACGCCTGGAGAGACCCGGACCTCTTCAAAGGCATGGACATGGAATGGTCGGCGCAGCAATCGATTGCGAGCAAAAACTTGGCTGAACGGCTGGCCGGCTGGCGGGAACGCTATCCGGACGTCACCGTCCATCCACGCGTCGTGTGGGACAACCCAGCAAGTCATCTCCTTGACGAGGCCAAGTCGGCCCAACTCGTCGTCGTTGGCAGTCACGGCCGCGGCGGATTCGCGGGGATGGTTCTGGGATCAGTCAGTACGGCGGTTGCGCAAGCTGCCCGCGTCCCCGTGATCGTGGCCCGGTCGCGTTAACGCAACCTGGCGAACCAGCGGGGTTCACCGCCGGGTGGTTGGGGACTGATTGTCGACGGTCATCCACCCCTGGCGGCGTAATATCGCTCTGACAACCAGCTCGTGACGATTGCACCACGGGTAGGACGCCGGACTTCGGTGTCGATTCCGGGCTCCGCCAATATAACTGAGCGCAGGTATGACTGAATTAACCGAGGACGCAGGCGGCTTACCGTTGCGGTCGCTGAGCGCGCAGCAAGCTAGCGATGATGCCGCCGACTTGCATGCCGGGATCGATGACCTGGCGGGCTTGGTGGCGGGCAGCCTGAGGCTGTCTGAATTGCTGACCGAGGTGTCGACATTCGCGGTGCGCGCGATACCGGGCGCCGATGGTGCCGGTGTCACCTTGTTGCGGATTGACCAGCCGCACAACATGGTGGAGGCCTTGGCCGCGAGTGCCTCGTTTGTGGCCGAGATCGACGAGATTCAGTACGTGACTCTCAAGGAAGGGCCCTGCATCACCGCGGCATTGGAGCGGCGCACGGTGCGGTCTGGGTCGTTGGGTGGGGAGAAGATGTGGCCGCGATTCGGTCCGCGAGTGGGCCGTTTGGGCGTGCACAGCGTGTTGTCGCTGCCACTGCTGCTGTCGGATCGGGTGATCGGCGCGATCAACGTGTACGCCCACGGCAAAGACGTTTTCGATGAGCACGCCGCCGAACTCGGCGAACTGTTCGCCAAACCCGCAGCGGTAGCGGTGCACAACGCCCAGATCCTCGCCCACGCACTGGCGCTGACCGCGCAGTTACAGACGGCGCTGTCGACGCGCCCGGTCATCGATCAGGCGATTGGTCTGATTCGGGGACGCAGCGGGCGCACCGCAGAGGAGGCGTTCGATCAGCTGCGTGCGATCAGCCAAACCGAACACCGCAAATTGGCTGAGGTGGCGCAACAGATCGTCGATGAAGCCGTGCACCGCGCTCGCGCCCGACGCGGCTCGACCTGATCCCAAGCTGCCAGCGGGAGACTTCCGACGCCTTAACCTCGACCGGGACACCTTCGCCGGCTGGGTTCACCAATCCTCACATGACACTCGCGCACCCTGCGGGCTTCGGCTCTTGGCTCTCTACTTTGGGGACGGGTGAGGAGTGTAGGCCCGCCTAGGAGCCTCCTGACAGGGGTTGTGGCCGGGCTGAACTGGCGTGTAGAGATCGCGGGCTCCTGTTTCGTCATCCTGTCGTTACGAGGGTCGCGCCACGATCACCGGCACACGGACGGATTGAACGACCGCGTTGCTGACCGATCCCAGGAACGTGCGGGTCAAGGCATTCCGGCCGTGACTTCCGACCACGACAAGCTGTGCGGACTGGGATGTTTCGACCAGCGCACGGGCCGGCTGATCACAAACGAGGAGCTTGGTCACAGTCACGTCGGGATAGCGTTCCTCCCACCGCGCCAGCGCCTCGCTCATCAGGCGCTCCTCTTCTGCCTTGACCGCCGGCCAGTCGACACCTGGAAGTTCGATGAGTTCTTTGGCGATCCACGCATGCAGTGCCGTCAAACCGACGCGGCGACGCGAGGCTTCGTCAAATGCGATCTTGGTAGCGAGCCCTGAAGCTGATGAACCGTCTACTCCCACAAAAACAGGAGCATTTGCGGCATGCGGTGTCCGTGGTTCTACATCATGGATGACCGCCACGGGGCACCGGGCGTGCCGCACCAATCCAGAACTGACCGAGCCGAGCAGACCGCGAGCCAAAGCACCGCGCCCATCGGTGCCGACCACAATCAGTTCCGCATCTTCGGACCGGTCGATAAGCGTCGGGACGGTAGCCGAGAATTCCAATTCGCCATTAATCGTGATCTGCGAAGCATCTTTCGTGATGTCATGGGCAATCTTCGACGCGTTTGCGAGGATCCCACCACCCTCAGCTTTCTGCCACCCCGCCACCTCTTCTATCGCCTTGGCCTGCGACCATGTCCGAGCTATCGGGTCTTGCACGTGCATCAAGGTGAGGGCTACGCCGCGCATGACCGCGTCGTGCGCGGCCCAATTGACAGCGGCATCCGATGCGGGTGACCCGTCGACGCCGACGATGATGCCGTAATGCTTTGTTGTCGAGGACATTTGATTTCCTTTCGTTAAGGAGCACGCTATGCCGCGTCGCATCGCCCGTCGTGAGGCTTTGGTCCCTACTCAGACGGCCGTTGGGCCTTCTTCGCGCAACGCCATCAAATTGCGTCCGTTGGGTCTTCGTTCAACTTCCTGGGTACCGGGGAAGTTCGCCGGCCCGTTGCTGTCAACGCTGAGCGGTCAGCCGAACCGGCCGGAAATGTAGTCCTCGGTGGCCTTCTGGTCGGGCTTGGAGAAGATTGTCTCGGTGTTGTTGATTTCGACCAGCCGTCCCGGCTTGCCGGTGGCCTCCAGGTTGAAGAACGCCGTGTGATCGCTGACGCGAGCAGCCTGTTGCATGTTGTGGGTAACGATGACGATGGTGTACTGCGGCTTGAGTTCCGCGATCAGCTGCTCAATTGCCAGTGTCGAGATGGGGTCGAGCGCAGAGCAAGGTTCGTCCATCAGCAGTACGTCGGGCGAGACGGCGATGGCCCGGGCGATGCAGAGCCGCTGCTGCTGGCCACCGGACAGGCCTCCGGCGGCTGTGTCCAGCCGATCTTTCACCTCGTTCCACAGGTTCGCCCCGTGCAACGACCGTTCGGCGAGCTCGTCGAGTCCTTTCTTCTTGTGTGTCCGTTGCAGTTTCAGACCGGCAACCACATTGTCGCGAATCGACATGGTGGGAAAGGGGTTTGGCCTCTGGAACACCATCCCGACGATGCGGCGCACAGCAACCGCGCTGATCTGCTTGCCGTAGATGTCACAGCCGTCGAGCAACACCGATCCTTCGACCCGCCCCCCGGGGGCGGTCTCATGCAGACGGTTCAGGGCCCGCAGGACAGTCGACTTGCCGCACCCGGAAGGGCCAATCAACGCGGTGACACTCCGTGGATTGACCGTCATGTTGAGGTCGGCCACGGCCTTGAAGGAGCCGTAGTAGATGTTGAGATCCCTTACCTCCAACCGTTTTGCGCCCCTCCGCAGCCGAAGGACGCCGTCGGTTACCGGCTCGGTCGCTGGGGGTGCAAGCGGAGCCGCGTGTTGAGTACTCTCGATCGCCGCGCCGGCCGTTGTCAGGTTGATGTCCCGTGTCACGCGATCCTCCTGTGGTGTCATTCGCTTTCAGACCCGGTGAACATTGCAGCCAGTTTTCATGCTCGAGGTTCGGAGACACTCCCGCGACCAACGCTGGTCCGGCTGGCGATCCACCTGGCAGCCACGGTGAACAAAAGGACCAACGCCACCAAAGTGAGAGCTCCCGCCCAGGCACGGGCCTGGGCGGCCCTGTACCCGGTTATCGCGTTGCCAAAGATCTGCAAGGACAGTGTCGACATGCGTTTGGTCGGGTTGAATTCGATGAACAGGTCGTTGCCGAGCGCGGTCAGCAGCAGCGGCGCTGTTTCTCCCATAGCGCGCGCAAACGCGAGCATGATCCCGGTGATGATTCCTGAACTGGCGCTTGGCAGTACCACTGACAAGATGGTGCCCGCCTTCGTGGCGCCCAGCGCGAGCGAGGCTTCCCGCAGTTCGCGGGGCACAAGTCGCAGCATCTCTTCGGTTGAACGGATCACCAGTGGCAACATGACCAGTCCGAGGGCTATCCCCCCGGCGATGCCGGAGAACCCGAAGAACACCACCCACATCGCGTAGACCAGTGCGCCTGTGACGATCGTCGGGACGCCCACCAGGATGTCGGTGAGAAAGCGTGTCACCCGGGCCAGTTGGCCTCCGTACTCCACCAGATAGATTGCCGCGGCGATACCAACGGGCATCGACAGCAGCGTGGCGATGCCGGTGACGATGAGGCTTCCGATGATGCCGTTGAGGAATCCGCCACCAGGTTGGCTGGGATTGCCGGGCGGTGTCTGGGTGAGGAACTCCGGACCCAGGTACTTCAGCCCTTGTCCAGCGACGTAGACGAGCACCCAGGCCAGCACGGCGACGGTGGCGATCATGACAAGTAGCAGTACGGCGTGCACGACAAAATTGGTGATCTCGCGGCGGCGCTCCCCAGGGAATGCGTCGAGCCCGGGCAATTCCTCGTCGATCGTCATGCTCACGCGATGTGCTCCGAAACCCGGCCAACGATGCGCTTGCCGATCACGTTGACGAGCAGGGACAACGACAGCAACCCGAAGGCGACCACGAACAGTGAATCCAGATGGAAAGGCTGGTTGGCTTCGGTGAATTCATTGGTGATGACGCTGGGCATGGTGGATCCCGGGCTCATAATCCCGTGCGGGATGGTCAACACGTTGTTGCCGATCAGCATGGTCACCGCGATCGTTTCGCCGAACGCGCGGCCCAGACCCAGGATCGCCGCGCCGAAGATCCCCGAACGCGATCGTGGCAACACCGCCAGGCGCAGCATCTCCCATGTGGTCGCACCGAACGCCAGCGCGGCTTCCTTCTCGGCGCGCGGCGCGGTATCGACGACTTCCCGACAGATCGCGGTGACGATGGGCAGCACCATGATCGCGAGGACCACGCCGGCCGCGAAGACCGAATATCCGAAAAATGGACCTTGAAACAACCAGCCCAGCAACGGGATTCCCGACACCGACGTCAACCCGCGACCGATCGGCCCCAGCGCGGGGATCAGCGCGAACACCCCCCAAAAGCCGTAGACCACGCTCGGGATCGCCGCGAGCAGGTCGACCAAGGATGACAACGGCCGGCGAAGCACCGCTGGCGACAGATTGGTGATGTAGAGGGCCACCCCGATGGCGACCGGCACCGCGATCACCATCGCGACCAGCGAAGTCACCACGGTCCCGTAGATGAACTGCAGGATCCCGTACGGATTCGGCGTGGATGAGGTCGCCGCCGCCTCCGATGGCGCCCAGCGAGGGTGGAAAAAACTCAGCGGCCCGTAATGCGACAGCGCCGGCCACGCCCTGATCAGAAGGAACACTGCCGTTGCCACTAAAACTGCGATCACGGTCAGCGCCGCGGCGGCCATCAGCCGCGCGAACAGCCCATCGGTGAACTCGCCCTCCGATGATCGCTCCGAGGCATCCGGCGAAGCCAGGAGCTCCGCCGTCAAAACTTCGCCTTTGGGGCAGCCCGGATCATTGTGCGACCGGGCCGCCGTTGAGGGTGATCTTTCGAACCATGCCTATTGCCAAACCCTGCAAATCCTTGCCCAATGGTGCGTAGTTGACGCTGGCAGCCTCGTCCTGGCCCGTAGAGAGGGTCCAAGAGAAGAAGTTGACCAGCGCCTTTGCCTTCGCCGCGTCCGTCTGATTCTGATTCACGAGCGCGTAAGTGGTGCCGGTGATCGGGTAGGCGTGGAGATCGGGGCCGTCGGTCAGGCTTACCCGAAGGTCGGGCGGGTAGGCGATGCCTTGGGTGCCTGCGGTGATGGTGGCGACGCAGGGCTGAATGAAGTTGCCGGTCTTGTTTTTCACGACGCCGTAGTTGAGGTTCTGCGCCAATGCATAGGCCAACTCGACGTAGCCGATGCTCCCGTCGGTCTGGTTGATCACCCCGGAAACGCCCTCGTTGCCCTTACCGCCAATGCCGACTGGCCACGCGATGTCCTTGCCGAAGCTCCTGTCCGAGCCGCCCAGGGCTTGCACCCACGTGGGGCTTTCCTTGGTCAGAAAGTCCGTCCACACCGCGGTGGTGCCGGAGCCGTCCGAACGGTGCGCCACCGCGATCGGCTGGTCGGGAAGATTTGCGCCCGAATTCAGCGCGACCAACGCCGGGTCATTCCACTTGGTGATCTTGCCCGCGAAGATCTTGCCCAACGTGTCACCATCGAACTTCAGGCCAGTTTGGATGCCCTTGACGTTGTAGGCGGGCACGACGGCACCCAGTGTCAACGGGATGTGAAGGACCGGCCCTGATTTCGCGGCCTTCAGCTCGCTGTCCTTCATCGGGGTGTCGGATGCGCCGAAGTCAACCGTGCCCGCGACGATCTGCTGCACGCCGCCGCCGGAACCGATCGGCTGATAGGCGACCTGCACCCCGGCTGACTGCGAGTAGTCTTTCGCCCACACCGACATGACCGGCGCCACGAACGTCGACCCGGCGCCCGACAAACTCGTCGCCCCGCCGTCGATCTTCGGGATCGCCCTCGAGTATTCCGGTTTGGCAGCGCCCCGCTGACCACAAATCTGGCCCGCGATGTTCTGCTGGGCGTCGCTGGCTGCTCCATCGCCGCTGGTGCTTCCGCATCCGGTCAGACTCACTGCGACAACCGCGGTGACCGTCATGGTTCGGAGCAACATCAACGCCTCCTGATCCCGCGATGCGCATGCATCCTATTGATCGAAGACCTCTCAGGTGAACGCGCGACGTTTCAAACCCGGCAGGAACATGAACACCCTGGCCTCCTGAATTGCTGCCGGTCACGCGCCCTGAAGACAACGACCTCAGTTCCCGCCCCGGCTGGCCGACCGATCGGCCTACTTTTGGCGCTTTCATGCAGACGCCACCGCAGCTCGGCCACTGACTCGGCGCATGTGCTTAGCTACGTCACAACCCGAGATCTGCTGTCGAAGAACGGCATTCGGGTTACTAGTTACTTCGGCTCGAGAAAAAGATCACGTTCTGAGCTCAATCATGTCCTGCTCCTAGAGGATCGACGTGGTCAAGGCTGAGGCAGCGACGGTAGTACTCACTAGCCCCTCGACCGACCGAGCCACGATCACCGGCGCACGAACGGATTGAACGACCGCGTTGCTGACCGACCCCAAGAGCGTGCGGGTCAGGGCATTCCGCCCGTGACTCCCGACGACGACAAGCTGTACAAGTTCAGATGTTTCGACGAGCGCGCGGGCTGGTCGATTGCGAACGAGGCGTGTCTGCACAGTCACGTCGGGATAGCGTTCTAGCCAACCCGCCAGCGCCCCGGTCATAAGGCGCTTTTTTTCTTCTGCCTTTACTTCCGGCCACTCCACACTTGGGAAATCGCTGGCCTCCCCATCACACCACGCATGCAGGGCCATCAAATCGACGTGGCGACGCGAGGCTTCGTCGAAAGCGATCGCCATAGCCTGCTCGGAGGACGGTGAACCGTCTATTCCCACGAGCACTGGAGCTTGTGCGGGATGTGGTATCAGAGGGGCATCGGCGTGGATGACTGCGACAGGACAGTGGGCGTGCCGCACAAGTCCAGAACTGACCGAGCCGAGCAAACCGCGGGCAAGTGCTCCGCGCCCGTTCGTGCCGACGACGATCAGCTTGGCGGCACTCGACAGATCGACGAGCGTCGGGACGGTCGCCGCCGACAGAAATTCCGTGTCGACCGGTATTTGCACAGTATCGTCTAGCGTGTCACGGGCGATCTTCAATCCGTTTGCGAGGATGCTGCGACCCTCAGCTTTCTGCCATTCTGCAAGATCGTCCAGCAGCGGGGCCTGCGCCCATGTCGAAGCCGCAGGATTGGCTACGTGCACGAGGGTGAGCGACATATCGCGGATCACTGCCTCGTGCGCGGCCCAACACACAGCGGCATCTGATGCCGGCGATCCGTCGACGCCGACTATGACGCCGTAATGCTTTGCTGTTAAGGACATTTCGGTTTCCTTTCGTCAACGACGACGTTATGCCGGGTGGACTTGCGGGTCATGAGGCTTTGGACCCTAACCTGGTAGTCATTGGGCCCTCGTCTGTACGGTGCCGCCTACCGCGTGCCCTGTGCCCTTAAGACGAGTGCCATCGACTTAGCTTCAGTCGCGCTCGGAAAAGGCGCGGACGGTGTCGATCGTGTCGGCCTGATCGGGGCCCTTGTCGTCGCGGTAACGCAGCACCCGGGCGAACCGCAACGCCAGCCCGCCGGGATAGCGCGACGAAGTCTGGACCCCGTCGAACGCCACCTCCACGACCTGCTCCGGCCGTACCGTCACCACGTAGCCGTCGGTGGCGCCCACGGCCAGTTCCTGGAAGCGCACGGTCTGCCAGTCCAGCATCGCGTCCGTCATACCCTTGAAGGTCTTCCCCAACATCACGTAGCCGCCGGTAGCCGGATCGCGGGCGCCCAGATGAATATTGGACAGCTTCCCAAGACGGCGCCCCGATCCCCACTCCACTGCCAGCACCACCAGGTCCAGAGTGTGGACCGGTTTGATCTTGAGCCATCCGGCGCCGCGGCGTCCCGCTTCGTAGGGCGCGGTCAGCGACTTGGCCATCACGCCTTCGTGTCCCGCAGCCAGCGTCGCATCCAGAAAGTGCCCTGCGGCAACCGGATCCGAGGTGATCAGCCGGTCGACGCGATTCGCTGCGGGCACGATCTCGTCGAGTGCCGCCGCTCGTCGGGCGGCCGGTGCGTCGAGCAGGTCCGTGCCGTCGCGGTGCAGGATGTCGAAGAAGAACACCGACAGCGGTTGGGCGGTGCGCGCCGCCGTGACATCGACGGACCGCCCGAACCGCGAGCCGGTGACCTGGAAGGGCTGTGGCCGGCCGTCAGGTCGCAATGCGATCGCCTCGCCGTCGGCGATCAGCTCGCGAACCGGCAACGCCAATGTCGCCTCGACCACCTCGGGTAGCCGCGCGGTGACGTCGTCGAGGCTTCGGGTGTAGACCGTGACCTCGTCGCCCGCCCGATGTATCTGCACTCGAGCGCCGTCCAGCTTCGCCTCGAAAATGCTTTCGCCGCCGAGCCTTCCCAGCGCCTCACCCACACCTACCGCGGTTTGGGCCAGCATCGGCCCGACCGGCCGGCCCACTCGCAGCGTGAACTCCTCCAGCGCCGCCGTGCCGCCGGTCAAACCCGCCGCGGCGACGGCGGGCAGGTCGCCGCCGAGCATCGCCGCGCGGCGTACCGCGACGGCGGGAATCTGCGCGGCCTTCGCGACCGCGTCGGCCATCACGCCGATCAGCGCGCCCTGGCGCAGCTCGCCGGTCAACAGCCGGCGCAGAAACGTCTGTTCGACCTCGGTTGCGGTCGAGAACAATTCGGCGACCAGCTCGGCCCGTCGGGCCTGTGCGCCCTTACCCGCGACCGCACCGATCTCCGACAAGCGGGCGTGCACACCGTCGACGGTCAGACTCGGTTGCGCTGCGGCGGCCGGCAACGACCGCAAAGCCGCGTACCCGACGCCGATTTGACGCTGCGGCAGCTCGCCGGAAAGCCACGCCACGACGATCGCCACCAGGGTCGGATCGGATTCCGTCTGTCCCAGCAGTTCGGCGATCCGCGCTGTCTTGGCCAGCCGCGAAGCCGAGCCACCCACGTCGACCGAGGTGGTCGCCACGTCGATCAGCAGCACAACCCACCATTACACGCCTGGCCGTCAACGTCACGCCCGGCCGCGATAACGTGCAGGCAAACCGGGTAATGGATCCGGATCAGACACGGAGGTTTGAATGGAGATCAACGGCAAGAAGGTCGTCGTCATCGGCGGCGCCTCGGGTATGGGCCGAGCCAGCGCCGAACTGCTCGCCGCACGCGGAGCGAGCGTCGCGGTGTTGGACCGCGAGGGCTCGGACGGCAAGGACGTCGCGGCTGCGGTTGGCGGCGTCTTCTATCCGGTGGACGTGACCGACTTCGCCGGCACCGAGGAAACCCTCAAGACCGCGGTCGACAAACTCGGCGGCCTGCATGTCACGGTGACCACGGCCGGTGGCGGCATCGCGAAGCGGACCATGTCCAAATCCGGCCCGCACGACTTGGAGTCCTTCCAGTCGGTCATCGATCTCAACCTCATCGCCACGTTCAACATCAGCCGGCTGGCAGCGAGCTACATGAGCCAGAACGAGCCGGAAGACGACGAGCGCGGCGTCATCATCAACACCGCGTCGATCGCCGCGTTCGAAGGCCAGATCGGCCAGGTCGCCTACACCGCGGCCAAAGCCGGCATCGCCGGCATGTGTCTGACCATGGCACGCGACCTCGGATCGCTGGGCATCCGCGTGCTGGCCATCGCGCCAAGCCTGTTCGCGACCGGGCTGACCAAGGGCATCCCGGACGAGTACGCCACCGCGCTGACCAAGGATGCGGCGTTCCCCAAGCGTCTGGGCCGGCCCGAGGAGTACGCGAAGCTGGTCGCGGCCATCGTGGACAACCCGATGCTGAACGGCCAGTGCCTGCGGCTGGACGCCGGACAACGGTTCGCCCCCAAGTGATGCGGCAGCGGTCAACGCGGGCCGACCAGCCGGTTGGGTGGTCGCCTTATTTAAGTACACTCATTCCCACCGGCCGATGGCGTCCAAGAGGAAGGCCCGCGTATGGGTATCGCACTGACCGACGACCACCGCGAACTCGCTGAGGTTGCTCGCGGCTTCCTGGCTTCGCAGAAGGCCCGCGCGGCGGCGCGGTCGCTGCTCGACGCGCCCGAAGAGGAGCGCTCGCCGTTCTGGCAGGGCATCGTCGAACTGGGTTGGCTCGGTCTGCACATCGACGAAGAACACGGCGGCTCAGGCTACGGGTTCCCCGAACTCGTCGTCGTCATCGACGAACTCGGTCGCGCGGTGGCGCCGGGGCCGTTCGTGCCGACCGTCATCGTCTCCGCGGTGATCGCCAAAGACGGCAGCGCCGAACAGAAGTCGCGGCTGCTGCCGGGACTCATCGATGGAACGGTCACCGCAGGCATCGGTTTCTGCGGGCAGGTGCAGCTCAAGGACGGCGTCGCCGACGGTGAGGCCGGGATCGTCCTGGGTGCCGGTCTGGGTGACCTGCTGCTGGTCGCGGCGGGCGACGACGTGCTGGCGATAGAACGCGATCGCTCCGGGGTGTCTGTCGAGGTGCCGGAGAACCTGGATCCGACGCGGCGCTCCGGCCGTGTCCAACTCAACGGCGTCAGCATCAGCGATAACGACATCTTTCGCGGCGCAAAGGAATCGGCGCTGGCCAGGGCGCGCACTCTGCTCGCCGCCGAAGCGGTCGGCGGGTCCGCTGACTGCGTCGACGCCGCCGTGGAGTACGCCAAGGTGCGCCAGCAGTTCGGCCGGACCATCGCCACCTTCCAGGCCGTCAAGCATCACTGCGCGAACATGTTGGTCGCTACCGAGTCGGCGATCGCCGCGGTATGGGACGCCTCCCGTGCGGCATCCGAGGACGAAGAGCAGTTTCAGTTGGCCGCCGCTTCGGCTGCGGCGCTGGCATTTCCGGCTTATGCACGCAACTCCGAACTGAACATCCAGGTGCACGGCGGTATCGGCTTCACCTGGGAGCACGACGCGCATCTGCACCTGCGACGGGCGCTGGTGACCACGGCGCTGTTCGGCGGCGACGCACCGGCCCGCGAGGTCTTCGATCGTGTCGCGGCCGGCGCCGCCCGGGAGAACAGCCTGGACCTGCCGCCGGAGGCCGAGGAGTTGCGCACCAGGATCCGGGAGGACGCCGCCGAGATCGCCGCGCTGGCCAAGGATGCCCAGCGCGACAAGCTGATCGAAACCGGTTATGTGATGCCGCACTGGCCGAAGCCGTGGGGACGGGCCGCCGACCCGGTCGAGCAGTTGGTCATCGAAGAAGAGTTTCGTGCCGCGGCCATCAAGCGACCGGATTACGGCATCACCGGGTGGGTGATCCTGACCCTCATCCAGCATGGAACCGATTGGCAGATCGAACGATTCGTCGAGAAGGCGCTGCGTAAAGACGAGATCTGGTGCCAATTGTTCTCCGAGCCCGACGCCGGCTCGGACGCGGCGTCGATCAAGACCAAGGCCACTCGGGTGGACGGCGGCTGGAAGATCAACGGGCAGAAGGTGTGGACCAGTGGGGCGCACTACTGTGCGCGTGGTCTGGCCACCGTGCGCACCGACCCGCAGGCGCGCAAGCACGCAGGCATCACCACAGTGATCGTCGACATGAAAGCTCCCGAGGTGGAGGTGCGGCCGCTGCGACAGATCACCGGCGGATCGGACTTCAACGAGGTGTTCTTCAACGATTTGTTCGTGCCCGACGAGGACGTGGTGGGGGAGCCCAACACCGGTTGGACGGTAGCGAGGGCGACGCTGGGCAACGAGCGGGTCAGCATCGGTGGCAGCGGATCATTCTACGAAGGCTTGGCCGGCCAACTGGTCCAGCTGACCCAGGATCAGCCGGATCGATTGGCGGGCGGGCGAGTTCGAGTGGGGTCATATCTTGCCGAGGAGAACGCCCTGCGACTGCTGAACCTGCGACGCGTCGTGCGCAGCGTCGAAGGGGCCGGCCCCGGTCCGGAAGGCAACGTCACCAAACTGAAGTTGGCCGACCACATGGTCGAGGGCGCGGCGATCATGGCCGCGCTGGTGGGGCCCGAGGTCGCCCTGCTTGATGGGGCCGGCGCGTTGTCCGGCCGATTGGTCATGGGTGCCCGGGGTATGGCGATCGCCGGCGGCACGTCAGAGGTCACCCGCAACCAGATCGCCGAGCGGATACTCGGCATGCCGCGCGACCCGCTGATCAACTAGCGGGGGCGCTCGCCGCAGGCGCGAAGCGCGGGGCGCCGCCGGGGCCCGGTTCTGGCAGCGCTTCGACGCGCATGCCGCACGTCACCGAATCCGGTTCGCAGTCAACGATATTGGCCGCCACCCGCAGTCCGCTCTGCTCGGACAGCTCGACGAGTGCGATCACGTAGGGGCTGGGAAGTTCTGGGTTGAACGCATGGTGATTCACCGTGTAGGTGAACACCGTGCCGTGGCCGGACACCGGCCGCGCGGCCAGTGGACCGCCACAGTCGCGGCATTCGCCGGCAGCGGGATGAACCCATCGTGCGCAGTTGTCGCAATGCGCGATGCGAAGTTGCGACGTCGCCTCGGTCGACACCGGCAATACAGTACACTCAATTCGTTTTGAGTTGGCGTGCAATGGGTTGGTCTAACGGACGGCGCAGATGAGCTACTTCGAAAAAGACGCGATCATTTCCGGCATCGGCATCTCCCGAATAGGCCGTCGCACCGGCATTCCCGGGCTGGACCTCACCATGGAGGCGGTGCGCACCGCCATCGACGACGCCGGTCTGACCGCCTCCGACATCGACGGCATTGCCACCCTGGGCGACACTCCCGCCGCCGAAGTCAACGCCGCACTACAGATCGAGGCGGCCGACTGCGGATCGGGATTCGGCACGGGTGGTCTGCTCAACCCGGTGATCTCGGCATGCCGGGTGGTGTCGGAGGGCCACGCACGCCACGTGCTCATCTACCGGACGATCCAGATGCTGGGCGGCACGGTCCCGGTCAAGCCGGACGAGAATGCCGCCCCGTCGCCGATGGCGCGGATGTTCGATACACCGGAAGGCCAGACGCCGCCCGCCGTCGGCCCGATGGACGATGTCAACGATCTCGTTGCCGCCCAGGCGTATTCCGCGGCTAACTGGTTGGCATTGCACTGTCGTCGTCATATGGACCTGTACGGAACCACCAAAGAGCAGTTGGGTTGGCTGGCGATCAACAGCAGGCGTAATGCGGCGCTGAACCCCCGTGCGGTGTACCGGGATCCGATGACGATGGACGACTACCTGGGCGCGCGGATGGTGTCCTCACCGTTCGGCCTGTTGGATTGCGACGTCCCGATCGACGGGTCGATCGCGTTGGTGGTGTCGGCTGCCGACTACGCCAAGGACTGTCCGCGTCGGCCGGTGAAGGTGGAAGCGGTCGGCGGCTCGGACGGCGCAGGCGGCTGGTTCCACCGCGCGGACTATCCGAAGATGGCGTCGGCGGACGCGGCGGCGCAGATGTGGTCGCGGACCGACCTGACGCCCGCCGACCTGAACCTCGCGGAGCTGTACGACGGCTTCACCTTTCTCACCTTCGCCTGGCTGGAAGCACTGGGCATCTGCGGCGACGGCGAAGCCGGGCCGTTCGTCGAGGGGGCCGAGCGGATCGCGCTGGACGGCGTTCTGCCGCTGAACACCTATGGCGGCCAGCTTTCGGCCGGACGCATGCACGGCTATTGGCTGGTGCACGAGACCTGTCTGCAATTGCGCGGCGAGGCGGGGGAGCGGCAGCTGTCCCGTCGGCCCGAGGTCGCGGTGGCTGCCGTCGGCGGTGGTCCGATCGCCGGATGCATGTTGCTGACGTGCTGAATTACGCTGGGCGATAGTGCCATTGAGCCCCGAAGCTCTATTGCATGACGGAGCCGGTGCTGACCCCGAGCGCCGCCCTGATAAGCGAGCGTCGCAGATCGCGCGTCGCATCGAGGCCGACGTCATCCGGCGTGGCTGGCCGATCGGGCAATCGCTGGGCTCCGAGCAGGCGCTGCAAGAGCGTTACCGGGTGAGCCGATCGGTGCTGCGGGAGGCGGTGCGACTCGTCGAGCACCACCAGGTGGCGCGGATGCGCCGCGGACCGAACGGCGGACTGCTGGTCTGCGAGCCAGACGCCGCCCCCGCCACGCACGCGATCATCATCTACCTGGAATACCTCGGCACCACGATCGGTGACCTGCTGGATGCGCGACTGCTGTTGGAGCCGTTAGCCGCCTCCCTTGCCGCGCAGCGGATCGACGAGGCGGGCATCGACCGGTTGCGCGCGGTGTTGCGAGTCGAGGAGGGTCATCTGCCCGATCCGGCGAACCCGCACGACGATTTCCACGCGGCACTCGCCGACCAATCGAAAAACCCTGTGCTGCAGCTGTTCATCGACATCCTGATGCGGTTGACCGTACGGTACGCCGAAGATTCGCGCCTGGACTCCGCACGCGATGCTCTGGAAGCGATCGACCTGCGTCACCGCGATCATTCCGCTGTTGTCGACGCGGTCACCGCCGGCGACGCGGCACGCGCCATGACACTGAGCGAACGCCACGCGGAATCGGTGACGGCGTGGCTGCAAGACCATCATCAGCCGGCCGTCGACCCGCGCACGAGGCGCACACCCGACCGCGACGCGCCACACGGCAAGCTCGCCGAGGTGCTGGCCGCTGCCATCCGCGACGACATCGCCAGCAGCGGCTGGCGCGTGGGGGAGGTCGTGGGCACCGAAGTGGTCCTGCTGGAACGCTATCGGGTCAGCCGCTCGGTGCTTCGAGAAGCGGTGCGGCTCTTGGAGTATCACGCCGTCGCAACCACGCGGCGCGGACCTGGCGGCGGACTGGTGGTGGCAGAACCCCAGGCGCAGGCCAGTATTGACACCATCGCGCTGTACCTGCAATACCGGCAGCCCTGCAGGCAAGACCTGACCATGATCCGCGACGCCATCGAGATCGATAACGTCGCGAAAGTCGTCAGACGCCGCGACGACCCTGAGGTGCGCGCATTCCTCGAGCGGCACCGACACCTGATCGAGGAAGCCGGTGACGACCCCCGCAAAGCAGGAGTGGAGGAGTTCCTATTCCACACCGGCTTAGCGATGCTGGCCGGAAACGCCGTGTTGGACCTGTTCCTGCGAATTCTCGTCGAGCTCTTCCGCCGGCACTGGGCCAGCACCGACCAGCCGATCCCGAGCGCCGGTGATCTCGTCGACGTCCGGCACGCGCACCTGCGAATCATCGAGGCGATTGCGCACGGGGACGACAGCCTGGCCCGGCACCGCATCCGGCGACACCTGGACGCCGCTGCATCCTGGTGGCTCTAGACCGGGCATCAATGAACTTGCACGCGCCGCCCATCGGCGTCTACCCTCGGCGACGTGCGTCATCTTCTCGTAGTAGCCAGCACCCGCAGCGGGGTCTGATCCAGACCGACCCCCCGCTGTGGGTCGAGAGCTACTACCCGTCGGTCACTCCTTCAGACCAGAGAAGACCGGCACATGACGATCACAGACATCAGTAGCGCGGACATCATCGCAACCGCTCCATCCCCACCGCCGATCATCCGATTCGACGGCGTCGCGCTACCGCGGGGACTTCGGGAGGACGCCGAGACCATGTCGTGGAACACATTCACCGCCACCTACGCGCCGAAAACCGGACCGCTGCGCCTGGGCCATTGGGAGTGCGCCGACGGTGGGCGGGCCGGAGTCCGGCGGGGGCCGCAGCCTGAGACTTTCCGGGCGACGCTGGCGCTCGGCGACCGCATCGAGACCGCGACCGCGACCGCGACCGGGCCGGTGGCCGCGCTGACCGCGATGCTCTACGACCACGGCGTCGCAGTCGAGATGCTGCGGTTTCATCAGCTGCAGTCAGACGACACGACCGCAACCTTCATCCAGGGCACCGACGGTTGCCGGGCCGAATGGGCGATGGGCTGCTCAGACGACCCGACTCAGTCGGCGCTGAGGGCCGTCATCGCCTGCGCGAATCGGCTGTATGCGGACAACCGCTAGATGTACTCGGCCGCCACGTTGGTGACGGTTGTTGATTGTGGGGAGGACCTCCGGGCTTAGTGGAGATGTCTGA
>Ga0302326_10011551_pt1 | contig 18999 bp, 21 predicted proteins | sample Palsa_T0_3_FD_202264 | JGI IMG/M metagenome (GOLD analysis project Ga0302326, IMG submission 202264) | Peat permafrost microbial communities from Stordalen Mire near Abisko, Sweden - Palsa_T0_3 | ecosystem: Environmental > Terrestrial > Soil > Palsa > Peat permafrost | place: Sweden: Abisko...
AGGGCCGCGGGAGCCCCAGCGAAGAACCAGAGCGAGACGATTGAAACGGCGCTCGCGAGCAGTGTCGCGACCATCGCAAAGTTGGTGCCGACCGCGGCCGCCACCCACACGCAGAAGAAGATGATCCCGGCGGCCGGGCTCACGCCGGACAGCGCGCCGAACGCGACCGCGGTGCCGGTGCCGCCCACGAAATGCCGCCACGGGCAGTAGGTATGGCCGCCGACGACCGCCAGCGCAGCCAGCAGTCCGATCTCGAGGCCGCCGCCGTGCGTGGCGATCGCGACCGGGATCAACGCCTTCACGGTGTTCACGGCCGGCGCGAGGGCAGCGGCGCTCCGCGCAATGCGGTCCTCCATGTCACCGAAGAGCCATTGCATGACCGGAGTTACCGGAATCGAGCCCATCAAGACGGCAAACACGACGGCCGCGAGCTCGCGAACGAAGAGATTCCCGTAAAACCAGTTGTGAAGCAGAAGTTCGTTGGCGACCATCACGTGCCTTTGGGGGGGCGGGTGTGCCGTCGGCTACAACATGCACGCGGCCTGTAGCGATAGTATTCTTTTGTCGCTCGCGCCGCGTCCCTACTTTCCCGTCGCGTCGCAAGCGGAAGAGGAGAAAGAGACATGCAAGCGATTCGTGACACCCTATTGGCCCTGGTCGGGCTCGTCGCCGCGACGGTCCCTGCGGGCGCCCAGACCGCGACGCCGTCGACCGACGCCGGGCCGACCCTTTTGTGGGTTTGGGTGTGGATCCTCGTGGCAGGCATCATCATCATGATCGTCGGCACCAGCATCGGCGTCAACTCGAATCGGCGCTGACGGCCGGTGTTCTGGATTATCATGGTGATCTTCGTGGCCGCGATTCTCGTTGCGCCGGTCATCGCGCTCTTGACCGCTCGCCGAACAAGCTAGCCTACTCGCGGATTGACCGGCGCGATGATGACCCTGCTCCACGTGTTCTTCGGGACGCTGGCGCTCGTCGTCGCGCCAGCCGCTTTCGCCGTGCCCAAGGGAAGTCGATGGCATCGCCGGCTGGGCTTTGCCTTCATGCTGGCGACGGCGGTCGTGCTGTTTAGCGCGTGCTTCCTGTGGCAAGCGAAGGGCCACGTGTTTCTCGTGCCGCTGGCGGTCGTGAGCGCCTATTTGATCTTCAACGGTTACCGCGCGGTGGCGCGCCGGCGGAGGCGGGCACCCGATCCGCTCCAGGACCGCGTCGACCTGTCGGCGGCGGGGGCCGCGGTTCTGGCGGCGCTCGGGATCGCGTATATGGCGGCCACGGCTCGGACGCCGCTCATGCTCGGGCTGCGGCCGGCCCTGGTCGGCATCGGGGCAATCGGCGTCTCGTTCGCCGCCAACGACGTGCTGGGTTTCATCGGTCCGCGGATGCGTAACGGCTGGCTGCTCCAGCACTTTGCGGGGATGATCGCGGCCTACATCTCGGCCGTAACCGCGTTCGTCGTCATCAACGCGCACGACGTGCCGATGATGCTGCGTTGGGCCGTCCCGAGCGCGGCCGGCGGTACCGTGATCGTCGCCGTCACCTTCCGATACGTGCAGCTGCGCCTTCCGCACCGCGGCGCCGGGTCGAATTCTGGCCGACTCGTAGCAACCGCTACAGCACCGGATTGTCGATCCGTACTACATTGAACGCACGTCGTTGCTAGGGGACCCGAGCGGGGATCCTCAGGAGGGCACACACTTTATGACCCAAGGGGTGGTAGTAGTCGAGGTTGGAAACGACCGCGTTCCCGATGTGTATCGCGACTTCTTCAACAATGCGGATTGGACGCTGCACAAGTTTGTCGTGGCAGGCTCCTGGTCGTTTTTCATCGTCGCCGTCGTCGCCCACATCTTCGTGTGGCTGTGGCGGCCTTGGTAGAGGTGGAGAAAACAAGCATGCCCGTCCGTACCGGATACAACTTCCGCGCCGTTCTCGGCGCCTACATTCTCGCCGGCGTCGTCGTCGCGTTCCTCATTCATTTCATCGTGCTCAGCTCACCGCGCTACAACTGGATCTTTCCGGTAAATGGTGGCGGCACGGCGGCCACGACCACCGTCAATCCAGCACCCGGAGCGAAGTAGGAGCGGAGCGCTGTGGCAGACCTCGAGTTTCTCGAGTTTGAGAGCGCTTATCGCAAGCCCGGCAATACGCTATTCGCGCTGCTCTTGGGCGACGACCCGTTCGATTTCTGGGTCGGCCGCTATTACGTCGGTTTCTTTGGTGTGGTCTCGCTCGTCACGATCGCACTGGGCGTCACGATCCTCTTTGTCGCGGTCGGGCAGTACGGCGACTGGGATCTGCTGCGCGCGGTCGTCCCATCGCCGGACCGTTCGGTCGGTCTCGGTTGGGCGCCATTTCTCCACGGCGGTGCATGGCAGAGTGTCGTGATCCTCGCGACGGCCTCATTCGTTGCCTGGGGATTGCGCGAGGTCGACATCTGCCGCAAGCTGGAGATGGGCTTCCATATTCCGGCGATGTTCAGTCTCGCGATCTCCGCCTGGGTGATCCTGCAGATCGTGCGGCCGCTGCTCATGGGCTGCTGGTGCGAAGGCTTCGACCTCGGCTTCACCGGCCACTTGACGTGGGTTTCGAATACCGGCTTCAAGTACATGAACTTCTACGACAACCCGTTCCACGCATACGCCGTGCTGGGCTTCTTTCTCACCGCCATGCTGCTCGCAATGCACGGAAGCGCGATTCTCGGCACGTACAATACGCATCGGGACCCGACCGTCGAAATGCGCCGCGAGGACTCGTTCTGGCGCGACTACGTCGGGTACTCGATCGGAGAGTATGGCATTCACCGCCTGGGCTTCTACCTGGCCGTCTACACGCTCGTCATGTCGGATCTGTGCATCCTCACGAGCGGCACGCTGGTACAAGACTGGGTTGATTTCTGGCATCCATTCTGATGGCAAGAATCCTTTCGCGCCCCATCGAGCCGGTCGAAGAGCCCGAACCCAGTTCGTACGATAACGCCGATCCACTCGGGATCCGCATCGGCACGCCGACGCGCATCGACCGGCTGCGACACCTCGGGGTGGACACGCAGGTCGGCACGATCTGGCTCGGCACCTGGGGCCTTCTCTCGGCGTTTCTGTTCGCCGCAGGCGCGAGCGTTGTTGTCCTCTCTGCCCTGGACCAGGTCGGCGGCAGCCCGTGGCTGATGGTGAAGTATTTCGCGAACCTCAACCTCGTGCCGCCGGACGGGCTGGGCCTCGCGCACTCGCTACGCAACGGCGGCTACTGGCAGATCACGCTCGTGTTCTGGGCCGGTTCGACGGTTGCATGGGCCGCGCGCTGCTTTGAGCGCTTGGCGCGCCACCGCTGGCGCCCGTTTCTGCTCTTCGCGTGGCTCTCGGCGATTCTTTTGACCGCCTGCATCTGGGTGTTCCACCCGTTGATTGTGGGCTCGTGGTCGGACGCGCCAGCGTTGGGCTTGAATTCCGACCTGCAATGGGCCCAGAATTTCAGCGTGCTGTGGGGCAACCTCTATTTCAACCCTTGGCACCAGCTCGCGATCTTCTTTCTGCTCGGCAGCACCATGCTGTGGGGGATGCACGGCGCCACGATTCTCGCGACCGGCAGCGAGTCGAGCCACCACGAAGACGCCGAGATCAAGAACATGAGTTCGGGTTCGCAGAAGGCGGCGCTGTTCTGGCGCTGGACCATGGGCTTCAACGCGTTTCCGAAGTCGATCCACGATTACTTGTGGTGGTTCGCGGTCGGCACCGTACTGGCGTCGGCGATCGGAATCCTCACGACCGGCGTCATAACCCGCGATTGGTACGTCTGGGGCGTCGACCACGGCACGGTCGCGCAGTACGGGCCGATCACGCGCGAGGCGATCAACGAATATCCGCGTCCGATGCCGCCCCTTTCGGCGCCGGGCGGCTACGTGCCGGCCCCGGCCAGATGAGGAAGACGAACGATGCACAGAGCGTGGCTTGGCGCCCTCACGATCGTCTTCGGGCTCTCCATCGGGGGACTGATCCAACCCCTGATCGAGCACGCGCCCGCGGCCACGATCGTGACCGGCGAGGACAATGGCGGCACGATTGGCACCGGCGTCGAGACGCTGCCGCACGCGCCACAATACGGGCCCGTCAACCAGAAGGCCCCGTTGGATTTCGCGACGCAGCCGCGCTCCGTTCCGCGCACGTACACCGCGGGGTCCCTGTACAACATCCAGGTACTCAAGGGCGGCTACGGCGCGGTCGTCGCTCAGATGGCCGACTTTACCCAAGCCCTGGGAGTCGGATGCGAATACTGTCACAACCTGTCGAACTTCGCCTACGACACGCCGACCAAGAAGATTGCGCGGACGATGATCCTAATGGTTGGCCAGATTCAGGCCAACTGGGTCGGGCCGGTGCACAAAGACTTTCCGAACTTCGCCGTCAGGGGCGCTGTCGGGTGCATCACCTGCCACCGCGGCTCGCCCGTCCATCCGGTAACGTTCAACATCGTCCCGGTCCAGTATCTGGACTGGCCAGCAAAGTCGACCCGCCAGGCCGGGTTCGTCGTTAATTCGATGTATTCGGTTGCGAAGTCATTGGGCGTGAACTGCCTGTTCTGCCACAATTCGGCCGACTTCGTGACGCTTCAATCCTATCCGACTAACCGCATCGCGCACCGCATGTGGCAGATGGTCGACGCCATCAATCACAAGTATCTTCCGCCCAACATCGAGGCGGTCACGTGCTACACCTGCCATCATGGCGCGAAGTGGCCGAACCAACTCGTCACCGGAGGATTTGATCAGTCGCCGGTTCAAGCGAACGCAGTGCGCCCCGAGGTTCACCTGAACCCGGGGGCGCATACAGCCTCGGGAGTTCAGTGATGGATTTCTTTTGGAGTCTGCCTAAAACCAGCATTGCCTGGCTGAACGATCCACTCAACGGACTGTTCGCTCCCGTGCAGCCGCGCCGGTACGACGAACGGACGATCATCAGCGATCCGGACAAGGAGCCCGAGCGCGCGTTCTTGTGCACGTCAGGAACGCTCAAGGTGACGAAGCTACTCTCGAACGGCCGCGAGATCCTGATCACGATCATCGAGCCGGGGTCGATTTGGAGCGACCGGGCGCTGCTCAAGGGCTACTGGCGCGAGGTCTTCATCGAGACGATGTCGCCCGTCACTTTCGTGTCGATCGAGAAGGAAGCCTTCGAACGCTACGTGTGCTCAGATCCCGAACGTCTCACGCAGTTCATGATGAGGATCTCGGAACAAATGAGCGACGCGCTCACGCTGCTCGAGGATTTCCGCGGTCGCGATGTTGCATCGCGACTAGCGTCGGTCCTCGTCCGCTTTTCAAAGCAGTACGGCGTAGAGAAAGAAAGTTCTGTTGTTATCGACTTGCCGTTCACGCACCAGGATTTGGCCAACATGATCGGCACCGCGCGCGAAACCGTCAGCCGCAACATGGCCCGGTTCCGTGCCGAGGGCTACCTGAGGGGCGGCCAGATGGCCACTCTCGAAATCCTTAACCTCAATTCGTTGGAAGCGCTGATCGTCTAAGACGCGCCCGGGGGAGTACCTGGTTCCCCTCCCACCTGCTCCTCGGGGGTGATGCCTATCACCGCGAGCGTCGATCCTCGACCGTAGGATGGCGGTGGAGGATGTCCTCGATTGCTTTCGTTGACGTCGGTCGAAGAGCGGTGCGCCGCCAGTATTTGGACGCGAATTCACCCGAGGTTCGCCATCGGCCAGCTCGGCGTGTTCGCGGTAAGTGTCGCGCTGCTCGGCCTCTACGCATTCCACCTTGTCGCGTTCACCGCCGTCTACCTGAGCGTTGTGCTGAAGATCGCGCTCATGGCGGGAGCGATCGTGACCGGTTCGCTCTGGGAACATGACGTGTTCGGTGAGTGGTGGTTTGCTGAGGAGTTCTTCGTCGAAGACGTCATGACGCTCAACGTGTTCCTTTTGCACCTCGCCGTGGTGGTCGCGTTCTTCACTCTGCCGGAGGCGCCGGGCACCGTTGCCGGCCTGCTCGCCTTCGCGTACGTCATGTACGCGATCAACGTCGCGCAGTATCTCGCGCAGCATGCCCGCGCGCGCGCTCCGGCTGCCCAGGGGGCTGACCGCGGGAAGAAGCCGGACGTGGCGGCGTGATCGCGCGCGCGGTCGTATTCGAAGAGGCTGGCCGGGCCGAGCTGCGGCCGGTCGAGCTGCGCGCGCCTGAAGCCGATGAAATCGTCGTGGAAACGCGGTACTCGTCGATCTCAAGCGGCACCGAGCGGCTGCTCTTCAACGGCAAGCTCCCGGGCATGCCCCAGATTCGCTATCCGCTCGTGCCTGGTTACGAGGCAGCGGGTACGGTCGTGAGCGTCGGCGGCGAGGTGCAGGGTGTGGCGGTCGGCGACGACGTGTTCGTCGGCGGCAGCTCCTGCTTCGCGGATGTCGCGGCGGCCTTTGGTGGTCAGTCCTCGCGCACGATCAAGCGCGCCTCGCAGGCCATCCAGCTCAACGGCATCGCACCGGAGCAGGCACCGCTCCTCGCTCTCGCCGCGACCGCGCTGCACGGCGTGCGCCGGCTCGGCGACGTACGCGGGCAACGCGTCGCGGTGCTCGGCATGGGCGCCGTCGGACAGCTCGCGGCGAACTTCCTGTACGCGCAGGGTGCAGCGGTCGTCGCGGTCGATCGTTCGCCGCAGCGGCTAACCTCGGTGCGCGCGGCCGAGACGATCGACGTGTCGGCAGCGCCGCTCGAAGCGCAGCTCGCCGCACCGGTGGCGCATGCGATCGAAGCGACAGGCGTCTCGGGCGAGATCGCGCGTTGCGCGCGCGCGATCTCGCCCGGCGGCAAGATCGTGCTGCTGTCCTATTACAACGAGATCGCGGCGCCGTTCGTCGATCTGTTCGTCAAGGAAGCGACGCTGCTCGTCAGTCGCGAGTGGACGTTCAACGACTTGCTGTTCACGCGGGACGCGATCGCGGGAGGCGTCGTCAGCCTCGACGCGCTGGCGAGTTTCATTCTTCCGATCGAGCAGTATGCGTCGGCCTACGACACGGCTTTCAACGATCCATCGGTCCTCAAGGTGGTGCTGCAATGGGCGTGAGCAAGAACCTGACCGTCGCGATTTACGGCAAGGGCGGTGCGGGCAAGTCGTTCCTGACGAGCATGATCGCCAAAGAGCTCACCGCACGTCGCAAGCGCGTGCTGCAGATGGGCTGCGACCCCAAGCACGACTCCGTCGTCACGCACTTCGGCGGCGCGCTCATTCCGACCGTGCTCGGCACGTGGGCGAAATTCGATGCCGAGGGCCGGGCCGACGAGCTCGCGCCGCAAGACGTGATGTTCAAGGGCGGCGGCGTCTACTGCATGGAGCTCGGAGGCCCGGAGTCGGCGCGCGGCTGCGGCGGGCGCGGCATCACCTTCGGTTTCCAGATGCTCGAGAATTGGGGCCTCTCGGAGTGGAACTTCCACTACATGCTGCTCGATTTTCTAGGCGACGTCGTGTGCGGCGGTTTCGGCACGCCGATCGCACGCTCGATGGCCGACAAACTGATCATCGTGTGCAGCAACGAAGGCCAGTCAATGTATGCGGCCAACAACATCGCCTCGGCCGCGCGCTATTTCGCTAAGAACGGCGGCCGCACCAAGTGCCTAGGCCTCTTCGTCAACAAAGACGACGGGTCGGGCAAGGCGGCGCGCATGGCTGACGCGCTCGGCATCCCGGTGCTCGCGTCGCTCCCACTTTTGCCGCAGGACGAAGTGCTGGTTGACGGCCTGCCGCACCCGCTCATCGGCCAAGCCGTCGACCGCGTGATCGCCGCAATCGATGGTGTGGAGGCGGTGGTGCCGAACCAGGTCGATTTCGTCGACTTCATGATGTCACTGCTCGGCAACGCCGCGAAGATGGAAGGAACGGCGGTGACCGCGGACGAGCTGTGGACGCTCGGAGGGGACGAGCCCGACCCGCTGGCCGGCCTGCCCAATGGCGGTCGCCCCGACCACCGCTATTTCGAGAGCGAGGACGACGCTGGGCGCGCCTTCGGCCCCACGATCATCTCCGTCGGTGGCGGAGCGGTTCCGGCCGGGGCGTGGGAGCGGTGAGCAAACAGCCGTCGTCGATGTGCCCCGCCTTCGGTGCGATCCGCAACGTGTTGCGCATGGAGGACGCCATGCCGATCGTCATCTCATCGGGCGACGGTTGTCTTTACGGCCACACGTTCGTCGCGCACTTCTACGTCGCGAACCGGCCGATCTATTCGCCCGGCGTGTCGTCGGAGATCTGGGCCAAGGGCAGCGCGTTCGACGAATTGCGCGCGATGGTCGTGGCAATGGCCGAAAAGCACCAGCCGGCGCTGATCCCGATCTGCTCGCTGTGCGTTTCGGATACCGTCGGCTTGCCCTTCGACCTGCTGCCCAAGCAGATCGGCAACACCGAGATCGTCTACATTCCGCTACCGGCATACAGCGTCCACACGCACGCGCGCGCCAAAGACGTCGTCGTCGATTCGCTGGTATGGCGGCTGCCGCCGCAGCGCAAAGCACGCGCTGGCGTCAACTTAATAGGCGAGATTTTTCCGTCCGACCCGATCGCAATCGATGAGGTGCTGCGCGCGCTCGGCACGCACGTGAACACCCATGTGCCGGGGCCGCGCTGGGCTGACTACGTCGCGATGGTCGACGGCGCGCTCAACGCGCCCCTGCACCCGTTTTACAGCGAGAGCGTGAAGCGCATGAAGATGAAGCAGGGCCTGCCGTTCGTTGAGGGCGCGCCGGTCGGGATCGATGGCACGCATGCGTGGATCATGGCTGTCGGCGAGGCGCTGCAGCTGGACGCCGCGACCGTCGCGCGCGTTGCCGACGAAGAGCGCGAAAAGGTGCGGCTGGCCATTGCCGACTATCCCCTCGGCGGCTTGACGTTTATGGTCGCGGGCTACGAGGGACACGAGTTTCTGCTGGTGCGGCTGCTGATCGAGGCCGGCGCGAACGTACCGTACCTTTCGACCGCGGTCACCGCCAACCCACTCGCGCGCCAGGAGGAGGCCTGGCTCAAAACGCGCGGGTGCACCGTTCTCTACGGCGCGAACTTTGCCGACGAGATCCGCGCGCTGACCGATCGACCCTACGACTGCGTGATCGGAACGACGCCGCTGTGCGCGCACGCAAAAGAGCTCGGCATCCCCTCGATCTATTACACCAACGCGATTGCAACCCGGTCGCTCATGTTGGCCGGCGGCCTCTCGGAAGTGCTGAGCCTGATCACGCAGACCGTGCGCGCCAAGCCGCGCTACGACCGCATCGCGCGCTTCTTTGCCGACGACGAGACGAAGCTCGAGCGCACCTACACGTCGTGGGCGCCGACGGTCGACATCACCGCGCAGCTAGCGGCCAACGGCGCGCTCTGATGGCGCAGGTCCGCGAGAACATCGCCCAGGGCGAGCTCGTCTCCGACGTCGTCAATACACCGATCCGCAAGCAGGTCACCGATCTCGACCACGCCGGGGGGGACACCGGCGCGATGCAGGTCTTCGCTTCGCTGCGCGATGCCAACGTTGTGCTCGACGGTCCGGTCGGCTGCCATGTGATGCCGGCGGTGGCGGTCGTGAACTACACCGACTCCGTCCCCTACCTGCAGAACGTTACCTGCTCCGAGCTTTCGGAGACCGAGGTGACACTGGCCGGGACGCTCGGCGTGCTCAAGGAGAAGGTTGCCCGCGCCGAAGCCGATGGGCGGCAGGTGTTCATCGTCTCCACGCCGGTTTCCGAACTGATCGGCGCGACCTGGACGACCGAACGCGCGGGGGTGCCGCGTTCGGCGCTGTTCTTCGATTCCCACTCGCTCGACGACGACGAGTGGAAATCGCGCGATCGGGCGTTGCTCTTCCTTTGGCAGCATCGTGCGCACTTCGCGTCGCCGATCAGCGTGAACAAGCCCGCGCCGGCACCGAGCACGCGCCCGTCGGTGAGCATCATCGGGCCGACGTATGGCAACTTCAATTCCTACAGTGACCTGGCCGAGATCAAGCGGCTCGTGGCGGGCATCGGCGCCGACGTTCATCTCGTCTATCCGTTCGAGGCGAATTCCTACGACACGCCGCGGCTGGCCGATGCCGGCGCGACGATTGTTCTCTACGCGGAGTACGGCGGCTCGCTAGCCCGCGAGATCGGTTTGCCGGTGTTTGCGGCGCCGATCGGACTCGAACCGACGACCGCATTTCTGCGCGGCCTCGGTGCGGTGCTCGGACTCGAGGCCGAAGCCGAGGCGTTCATCCGTAGTGAGAAGAAGACGACCCTCGGCGCCTGGCACGACATCTGGCGCTCGACCCACAGCGACTTTTTCGCTAACGCGCCGATCGCAATCGTTGCGCCGCCGACCTACAAGTCGGGGCTCGAGTACTATCTGGGCGAGGAGCTAGGGTTCCCGATCGCCTATTCGGCGTTTCGCACAGGCCCCGAGAGCGCGCCGAGCGAGGACGTGCGCCGGACGCTGCGTGAGCTTAGCCCCTCGCCGATGATCATCTTCGGCTCCGTGAACGAGCGGATGATGCTGGCTCAGGAGAAGCTGCCCTCGCTCTTCATCCAATGCTCGTTCCCGGGCGCGGTTGTGCGCCGCGCGACCGGCACGCCGTTCGTCGGGTACGCCGGTGCCCTGTGGCTCTTGCAATGCGTGTGCGAAGCGTTGTTCGATGTGCTCTTCGCAAATCTGCCGACGTCGGCCGCGCCGCCCGAACGCGCTGCCGCTCCGACGCACGACCTGATGCGCGATGCGACCACTGCCGTCGTCGCGTCGGGCAAGGGACAGAATAGCGTGATCGCTTGGAGCGAGGAGGCCAAAGCCCTGGCCGAGCTCACCCTCAAGCGCGTGCCGTTCTTTGTGCGTGTGTCGGTGAATAAGAAACTGCGCTCCGAAGCGGAGAAGCTGGCGCGCGCGCGAGGCGGTACGGTCGATGCGTCGATCGTGCGCGAGATCACGGCGCTCTATGCGGCTAGACGGCCCTAGAGTTGGTCGGACTCCGACAAACGTGGATCGTACCGAGCGAAGCCGCGGGCGATCCCTAGGGGCGGATCGGCGCAGCCGAACGCGACGGAGCGGTCGACCGAAGCCGAGACCGATCCACTGATATGATGGGGTTGTCGAGGACGGTCAACGTACCTGACCCGGAAGCGCCGGCAACACCCCGAATCCACTTTGGCCACCAGAGCCTGCGGTCTAGATTGGTGACCGGCGCCTTTCCGCGGTTCGTAGAGATCGAACGGTATCGTGAGCTTCGCCTGGGCGATGAGTTCGTATGCATCAGTACGATCGGATCGAATCGCTCCGCAACGGAGGTTTTAGCCGGTTGACTTCCTTTCTTGGTATCGACGTGAGCAAAGCTGACTTCCATGCGGCGCTTCTCATCGGCGATCGCGTATGGTCCAAGACTTTCCCTAACAACAAAGCTGGGGTGGCCCAACTCGCAGCATGGTTGAAGAATCGCAAGGCCGAGGATGTTCATGCCTGCTTGGAGTCTACCGGTGGCTACGAAGAAGCTCTGGCGTTGGACTTGCACGACCGCTGAGCGGCGGATGACGATTGATAAGCTCGTTGATCTCGGCAGCGACGCGTTCCAGTTCGGCATCAAGGAATGTTACATGTTCGTTCAGGGATCGCTCGACCGCGCTGTCGACGCGGCCGGCACTGAGCCGGTTTGTTTCTGTAAGGAGCATGTCTTGGATGCTCGCATGGCGACGCACAAGCGCTTGCAGGGCACGGATTTCCGGCGCGGGCGGTATCCAACGGTCGGGCGAACACGCCTTGCAGAAACGCGCGATAAGGGCAGCATCGACCGAGTCGGTTTTGGTGCGCAGCACGGCATTCCCGCGCCCGCAGGCGCGGAACCCGCTTGACAATTATCACGGTATCTAGACCGCGACGGATTCGTCCGCTGCGACGCCCGCGGCGAGCGCGCGCCGCGTTGCGAGCACGGCTTCCTTAGCGGTGATCTTTGGGGGCGCCGTGTGTAAGGGCGCGCGCGGCGCAAGCCACCACTGGGTGACCGCACCGACTGCGCCTTCGTATAACAGGTTGACATGGTCGAGCGGCTTGACCGTCGCCAAGTTCTTGAAGAGGTAGCTGTCGAACGTCAGCCGCTGCACGGTGTCGACCCGGCACATGTCGGTGAACCACTCTCGCTTGCGATTGCTGGTATATGCAATGCGTTCGAGAAACTCCAGGAAATCGAACATCGCGCCGTACTTCTTCTGCCAGTTCTTCTCGTAGCTTTCGAGTTTGCCGCCATAGCCGAGGAAGCCCGTCACGGCACCGGCCGCGAGGCGTCCGGCGGCCATCGAGAAGTAAATACCCTCGCCTGAGGTGTGCGCGACCATGCCGGCGGCGTCGCCGACGAGAAGCGTGCGCCCGAAGACCAGTTTGTGGTTGCGGCGCATTGGCAGCGGATGACCCTCAAGCAGGATGCGCTTGGCGCCGCGCAGCTTCGCCCCGGCGCGCGCTTTGACGCCCTCAAGAAAAGCGTACGACGCGTTGGCGTGCTCGGGCCGGCAGCCGGTGCCGACCGCCACGTGATCGGCCTTCGGAAAAACCCAGCCGTAGAAATCCGGCGAGATGTCGTCGCCAAGGTAGAGCTCGGCACGGTTTTCGTAGTAGGCCATCGCTTCGGCCGGCAGTTCGAGCCGCTCCTGGATCGCCGAGGCATAACGTACGGGCGGCCGTCCGACTGACTTCGCAACTGCCGAGCCCGCGCCGTCGGCACCGATCAGCGCGTCGCACGTGAGCATTGCCTCGCGCTCGTCGCGGTAGCGGACCTTCACCCGGATCGTGCCGTCGCTCTGCGTCTCCTGCGCCACGAAAGTGGCTTCGCGCAGGTCCGCGCCGGCGTTCTGGGCTTTCTCGCGCAGCGTGCGGTCGAGCACGTCGCGGGTGAGCATGATGATGTAGTCGTCTTCGCGCGGGATCGTGCCGCGTACGTCCATCTCGACGCTCTCGCCGCTCGGCCCGATGACGGCCGCCTGCGTAACCTTCCGTTCGATGATCGAGCGCGGGATGCCGAATTCGCTCATCGCCTTCGGCGGGATCGCGCCGCCGCAGGGCTTCTTGCGCTTGAGATTGCGCTCGAGCAGGAGCACCTCGGCGCCGCTTGCCGCGAGATCCCCCGCAGCGACGCTGCCGCCGCAATTCGCACCAACGACGATGACCTTCATCCTCAGAAGCCTCCCAAGCGAACGGCGATAGCGCCGGCCAGCATCGACCAGCAGAAGAGTGGGATCGCGCTTGCGCAGTACAATGGCGCGAAGCGCTTGGGGTCCGTCGAGAGTTTCCTTTGCATGGGCAACTGCGCGATCAAGAGCGCATTCATGATCAGCGCCTCGATCCAGCCTTTGTTCGCGAGCACATACGCGAGCGCCAGCGCTTGAAAGACGTTGATGAACGAGACGGCCTGCAAGAGCGCACGCTTCTCGCCTAGCATGACCGGGATCGAACGCAGCCCGAGTTCGCGGTCACCGGCCACACTCTTGAAGTCGTTGAGCGTCATTAGTCCGTGCGCGCCGAGCGAGAACAGCACCGCCAGCACGATCGTGCCCGAGCTAATCGGGCCGAAGGCGGCGGCTCCGGCAAGCCAGGCGAAGCCCTCATAGGAGAACGCGCAGGCGGTGTTGGCGAGCCAGCCGTTGCGCGCTTTTAGCCGGAACGGCGCCATGCTGTAGGCCAGCGCCAGTACCATCCCGGCCAGCGCAAGCTCGCCAACCATACGGCCCAGCCCGAACGCAATCCCCAGCGCGAGCACCCCGAGAACCAGCGCGACCAGGGCGATTGTGCGCGCACTGAGCAGGTTCGCGGCGGTCGGGCGGTTCGGTTCGTTGATGCGGTCTACCTCGCGGTCGAAGTAGTCGTTTACGACCTGCGAGAACGCGCACAGCAGCGGGCCGGCCATCACCATCGCGAGCACGATGCGGCCGACCGTGGCGAGGTCCCAATGGCTACCAGGCGAGCCAATCGCGCCGATCATAATCGCCCACATCGGCGCGAACCACGTGCCAGGTTTGGCGAAGCTGGCCAGCGACGCGTTGATCTTCGCCGCGCCGCGCTCTTTGTCGGTAAACGGCAGCAGCATAGCGCCGAACTCGCGCGCCGTGACCACGGTCGCGTGGGCCGATTCAGCCAGCACGTCGCGCTTAGCCACCGACGTGCTCTCGCGCCGCTAGCACGGCCTGTTCGTCAATGCGCGCGAGGCCGCGTTCGCGGGCGTAGGTCTCGATATTCATGCGCGCCTTCTTGCGGACGAAGAATGGGATGCGTTGCACGAGGCGGAGCGCGCCATCTTCCCACACAATATCGGAGCTCGCGGACGGGACCGATTCGTCGGGACCTTCGGGCGCGGCTTCGGCGAAGCGGCCCTGCCCGCGCGGCCCGAAGGTCTCAATCAGGTGGTGCTCGAGACCAAGCACCTGCGTTTGGTTGACGAGGTCGCCGATGTGGTTGGCGCCGTCGTAGCCTAGGAATGGGGCATAGCCCAACGGAAAGTTCAACACGTGAGCCGGCGGCGAGATGACCGCGCAAGGGACGCCGAAGCGGCTCGCCGAGTGGCGTTCCATCTGTGTGCCGAACACGATGTCCGGGCGCGTCCGGTCGATTAACGCGGCGACCTCGCGGTAGTCGTCGGTTACCGCGACCTCCGCTGTGACGCCGGTGAGCCGTTCGCGCAGCCAGTCGCCGTAGGGCGTGACGTAGGTCCCCGCCCAGGCAACCTCCATGTCGAGTTCGTCGTGCAGCAGCCGCGCGATCCCAGCCGCCGCCGACGGCAGGGCGAACACAACGACACGCTTGCCTGAGAGCGCGTGCGCATCGACGGTGCGCGCAAACCACGCGAGCTTCGCGTTGCGCGCGGCGTGCGCGAGACGCTCGCGCGGCAGTTCGAGCACTTGCCCTACCTCTGCCAGGGTGCGCGCCGTGCCGGCTTCGCCGTAGGGGACGTCGTCGAGATACGGCGTGCCGAATCGTTCGTGCAGGTACTGCATCGTGGGGAGTGCGAGTTCGCAGGCGGTCGGCACGTTGAGCCAGGCGCGGCCGATCGAACGCAGATCGTCGGGCCCGGCGCCGAGCGGGAGCACGGCGTTGACCTCGACGCCGAGGTCGGTGAAGAGGCGGGACAGCGACTCGATGTTGGCATGGTCGTGGAAGCCGAGCAGCGAGGGCCCGATAAGATTTACCGACGGGGTGCGCGTGCGTGGGTGACCGTCCTGGGCGTAGTGCGCGACGATCTGGTGCACCGTCTTCGCGAAGGCGCTGGTCTCCGTGTCGCGCAGCGGGTGCGTCGCGGCCTGCAGGATCTCAGCATGTACAGTGCCACGCGGGATCATGGCGATCTCGCCGTCGAGCGGCTCCTGCAGTACGGAAGCCGTGGCGCTACGCGTCACGACGATCAGCTCAGGCGCGACGCGCCGCTCGACCTCGGCGATGGCGTGGCCGATGTCGGCCGGGGCGCCGGCCAGCGTCGCTTCCGTTACGGCCGAGATCGTCAGCGGTGGCGTAACGCCGAGCCGCTCGAACATCGCCAGCATTATGGTGCCGTAGCCGTCGCCTTTGGGCGCGCGCAGGATCGTGTGCACGCCGGCGAACGACGATGCCGCCCTGCTGACGCCGACGTGCGCCGGCGCCTCGTACGACCACACCGCGAGCTTCACGGCGCGTGCGCTCTTCCCCGAGGCCGTTCGAGGCGGAAGAAGTCGAGGTCGATCGGATGTTCGGGCGAACCCGCCGCGCCCCGCGTAGCAGCCAGTGCGTCGTGGCGGCGCCGCGCCGCGGCGAAGAGCCGGAAGAGCGTTGGCGCGCCTACGAAACCGCGGATTGGCTGGAACGTCAGCTCGGTCGACCATTTGACGCTGAAGCCCATCCCTTCGAGCGCATTCGCGACGTTCAGGTTGGCGACGACCAGATCGGGGCGGTGTAGCGCCAGGCGCTCGAAGGCGGCAAAGCGGTCGGGCGCCTCGAGCACCTCGACGCCCGCCAGTTGCGCCGACTCGGCGGCATGAAATTTGCGGTAGATCTTCGGCGTCGAGACAAACGGGATCGTCGCTCCCGCGGCGCGCAGGGTGCGGGCCAACGGCAGTTCCAGCAGCGCGTCGGAGTAGAAGGCGATCGATGCGCCGCGTAACGCGGCGACCTCGCGTTCGCAGGCCGTCCAGGCCGCCGCCTCGCGGGCTTCGTAGGAGAAGCGCTTGCCGAACGCCGCCGCGAGCCCTTCATAGAACGCGCGCGCGCCGTCGGGGCCGTACGGGAAGAGCAGCGCGGGCACGCGGCACTTACGCTCGCGCGCTGCCCTCGACGTCGCGCCGTAGAGATACGGGTGGACCGGTGCGAGGATCGTTTCGGGGCCGACCGCCGGCAGGTCGAGCGCGCTCTCGCCGGGCAGGAACTGCGGCCGTGGCAATCCCATCGCCGCACACTCAATTATGATCTCGGCTTCTTCGAGTGCTGAAAGGCAGCCGAGGATCACCAGGTTCGCCGCGTCCGTGTGCGGCGCGCGCGCGAGCATCGCGGCCAACACGTGATCCTCGCCCTCGGTATAGGCCGCGTCGAAGCCGTCCATGCGCGCGGGGTAGATGCGCACGCCGGTCTCACGCTCGAGGGGCTCGGCGCAGCCCGCGACGTTCATCTTGAGGATTTCCGGTGTACAGGTCGACCCGAGAAAGATTGCCTTCGGTGCGTGCTCGGCGACGACCGTTGTGACGAGCGGGCGCAGGGCGGTGAGCGTGTCGCGCCCGGCCAGATCGTCTTCGTCGAGCACCGCCGTCGCGAAACGCGGCTGGGCGAAGATCATCACGCCCAACGCGGTCTGCAGGAATCCCTGGCAAGAACCGGTCCCGACCACGAGGAAAAAGCTGTCCTGCAGCTTGTGGTGCAGCCAGCCGATCGGTGCGAGCGAACAAAAGTCGTCGCGCTCAGAGACCTCCGCAGCTTGCTCGAACATTACCGCGGGGGCTAGATGGCTGCGGCCAGCGCCGGTTCTCCCGGACGGATGAAGTCGCCGCCGAGCAAGCCGAACAGTTCGCGCTCAGGAATCGGCGTCGGGATCGTGCATGGCACGCCGTCGAGCATGCGCTGCGCGAGGTCCATCCACGGCGCGCCGAGTTGGCCGCTGGGGTCGATCTCGAACACGGTGCGCGCGGTCAGGCGGCTGCGGCGCACGGCGTCGTGCTCCGGAATCGCAACCAGGCACACCGTGCCGATGCGCTTGGCAAACGGGCCGACCAGTTCCACGTTGCTCGCGCGGTTGGCAACGATGCCGGCCAGCTGACCGCCGCCGCTCTTCTGCTTGATCCCGATCGCAGTGGCGATGCGGTTGGCCGCGAAGATTGAATCGAAGTCGTTGGTCGCCACGATGATGACTTGCTCGGAGTGCTGGAGCGGGGCCGAGAAGCCGCCGCACACGACGTCGCCCAGCACGTCGAAGACTTGAATCTCGTAGTCTTCGTAGACGCCGAACTTCTCGAGCAGTTTCACGGTCTCGCCGACCACGTAGCCGCCACAGCCCGCGCCTGCCGGCGGTCCGCCCGCCTCCACGCAGTCGACGCCGAACTTGCCCGGGAAAACGATCTCTTCGCGCTCGATCTCTTCGGACTTGAACTTGTAGGCCGAGAGCACTTCCACCACGGTCGGGATCAGCGACCCGGTCAAGGTGAACGTCGAGTCATGCTTGGGATCGCATCCGACCTGGATCGTTTTCTTACCGAGGCGGCCGAACGCGGCCGAGAGATTTGACGAAAACGTGCTTTTGCCGATTCCGCCCTTGCCGTAAACTGCAATTTTGAGCATTGGTTCCCCCAGCCCCCTCCGTCCACCGTAACGGCCGGTCCAGCGGTTGGCGGTGATGGCCGTCACCCACCCCGGCGGCAGAACGCGGTAGGCTGGGCTCTGTGGGTTTCATGCATGCCGCTCGCGGCAGGTCCGAGGAGCGTGCGCCGATCTGGCTGATGCGCCAGGCCGGGCGCTATCTGCCCGAGTACCGCGCTGTCAAAGCGCGCTCGACGTTTCTTGAGATGACCCGCAGCCCGGACGTGGCGGCCCAAATCACCTTGCAGCCGCTGCGGCGCTTTCCGCTCGACGCGGCGATCATCTTCAGCGACATTATGACGCCGCTGGAAGCGCTGGGGATCCAGATCGCATTCACGCCCGGCCCGTCGATCGCCGAACCGCTCCGGTCGCGGGCGCAGATCGACGCGCTCACCGTGCGTGAGGAAATCGCGCCGTTCGTGGGCGAGGCGCTGCGGATCGTGCGCCGGGAGCTCGCGCCGGATCGAGCGCTGATCGGCTTCGGCGGCACGCCGCTCACGCTCGCTGCCTATCTGATTGAAGGTCACGGCAGCCAGGAATACGCTGGATTTCGCCGGTTCTTGCGCGCCGAGCCTGCCGCGTTGCACGTGCTGCTCGACAAGCTCACCGAGCTGACAATCAGCTACTTGCGTATGCAGGCCAGCTCCGGCGCGGACGCCATCCAGCTCTTCGACAGCTGGGCCGGCCTCCACGACGAAGCCGCGTATCGCGAGTTCGGCCTGCCCTACTGCCGGCGCATCATGGACGCGTTGGCGGAGACGGGCGTTGTGCGAATGTTCTTCGCGCTCGGCGCGTCGCACCTGATGGGCGCGATCGCCGAGATCCCGGCTGAGGTCGTGAGCGTCGACTGGCGCACTGATCTCGGTCCGACGCGCGCGCAGTTGCCGGGTCGAACGCTGCAGGGCAACCTCGATCCGGCGGCGTTGTTTGCCGGCCGCGACGCGGTGACGACCGAAGCGGCGCGCATTCTGCGCGCCGGACTCGGTGGGGCGCATATCTTCAACCTTGGGCACGGCATCTGGTCCGAGACGCCGATCGATGCAGTGGCACAACTCGTCGAGGCGGTGCACGGCTTCAAGCGCATATGATCGGTGACAACTCCGGCCTGCGCGATGCCGCCGCGGCGCTGGTGACGGTACTGCAAGACGATCTCTGCGCGCGCGTCGTCGCGCTCGAGCGCGCGATCGCGGAACGCGCGGGAAGCACCGCCGCCGCG
>Ga0302326_10011553_pt1 | contig 18996 bp, 16 predicted proteins | sample Palsa_T0_3_FD_202264 | JGI IMG/M metagenome (GOLD analysis project Ga0302326, IMG submission 202264) | Peat permafrost microbial communities from Stordalen Mire near Abisko, Sweden - Palsa_T0_3 | ecosystem: Environmental > Terrestrial > Soil > Palsa > Peat permafrost | place: Sweden: Abisko...
CGCGTCGGTTGCTGTTGAGCTGGCGCGCGAGATTTTTGGCAGCCTGGCCGGTAAAACCGTTTGCCTGGTCGGCACCGGAAAGATGGGTCAACTGGCTGCGAGACACTTGATGGCGCAGGGCGCTTCGCGCCTGCTGCTGAGCAATCGCACGACCGCGGGCGCTGAACTTCTGGCAGCCGAGTTGGGTGCCGAGGTGCTGCCCTTTGAGCAGATTTACGACCGGTTGGATGCCGCCGACATCGTCATCACGACGACCGGATCGTCGGAGCCGATCTTCCGGCGGGAGCACGGGCAGCAGTTGCTGCAGCGGCGGCGTAATCGGCCGGTATTCTTCATCGACATCGCCGTTCCGCGCGACGTTGACCCGGCGATGGCCAAGCTAGAGGGGATTTTTGTTTACGACATTGACGACTTACAGAACGTGGCGAGTCAGAACCAGATTGGTAGAAACGAAGAGGCGAGCCATGCCGAGCGCATCATTGAGCGCGAGGTTGAGCGCTACAAAGAGTCGCGGCTATCGCTCGATCCTGTGCCTTCGATCCTCGCAGTGCAGCGCTCGCTCGAATTGGTGCGGCAGCTAGAATTCGCGCGCAATGCGGCTCGCCTTGCGGGCATGAATGCGGAGCAGCGCAAGGCAGTGGACGATCTCACCCGCGGCCTGTTGAACAAAGTGCTGCACGGACCAATGGTCGCGTTGAAGGCGGCGGCTCGAGATGGCGATGAGGAAGCGATGCGCGCGATACGCCTGGCGCTTGCGGGCGACTCTGGAGATGGCGCGAGCGAGGACGATTCCGCCAAAGGCGGCGCAGATTGATTCGCGTCGGCTCCCGCGGATCCAAGCTCGCTCTGTGGCAGACAAATTACGTAGCCGACGCACTTCGCGGCCGCGGTCACGAAGTTGAAGTCGTCATCATTCGTACGAGGGGTGATCAGATTCAAGACCGGCCACTGCCGAAGGTTGGCGGCAAAGGATTGTTCACGGCGGAAATTGAAGTCGCTCTCGAAGAGAAAGCGATCGATCTGGCGGTTCACTCGCTGAAGGACCTGCCGACAGAGGTTGCGCCGCAGTTCGTTCTGGCAGCGATTCCTGTTCGAGAAGATGCTCGCGATGTGTTGCTGGCGCTGACGCCCGTCACCGTCGCAGCACTGCGCTCGGGAGCGACAGTAGGGACAAGCAGCCCGCGTCGTGCGGGACAGTTACTCGCGCTGCGCAGCGACCTTCAGGTGCAGTCGCTGCGTGGCAACGTGGACACGAGAATTCGTAAATTGAAGCGCGGCGATGCGGACGCAATCGTGCTGGCTGCGGCTGGCGTGAATCGCCTGGGTCTCGCGCACTTGGTCAGGGAACATATCGCGCCCGAAAATCTTTGTCCGTGTCCGGGCCAGGGCGCGCTTGCGATCGAGTGTCGCGCAGACGACATCGTCACGCGGGAGGCGCTCGCGTTTCTGGACGATCTCGCGACACGAACCGCGGTCGACATCGAGCGTGCGGTGCTTTCACAGCTGGGTGGTGGCTGCTCCATCCCCGTCGGAGTTTATTGCGCGCCGCAGGGAGAAGGGCATCGTGTCTGGGCGGCCGTGTGCTCGCTCGATGGCCGGAGCCTCATTCGCGTGGAGCATTCCGGGCGCGAGAGTGCCGAGGAGTTGGTCGACATCGTCGCCGAAAGATTGCGCCGCGAAGGTGCTGAAGCGATTTTGCATGCTTAGGCCGCTCGCGGGTCGCTGCGTCATCGTCACGCGCCCGAGCGCACAGGCTGAGTTGCTCGCCGATCCTTTGCGAGAGCTTGGAGCTGAGGTCGTTGTCATTTCCGCGCTTGAAATTCTGCCAGCCATGGACTCGACACCACTTCGTGATGCGATCAGTCATCTTCAGGATTACGACTGGTTGGTCGTGACCAGCGTGAACGGTGTGAATGCAATCGCCCACCAAGTGCGGACGCAGGCAAAAGAGGCAGATCTGGATTCCAGCAAGTTGCAGATTGCGGCAGTCGGTGAGGTCACTGCCACGGAGATGACCGAGGCTGGCGGCCCCGCACGCATCTTGCCTGAGAATTTCCGCGCTGACCAACTCGCGAAACAGCTTGCAAGTCACGTCAATGGCCGCCGCGTGCTGTTGGTGCAGGGGCTCGGAGCAAAAAATGATCTAGCGGAAGCTCTTGCCTCTGAAGGAGCTCATGTCGAACGCGTGGATGCCTACCGAAGCACCGAGCCAGCGACATTGACGAAAGAGCTCCGACTATTTCTGTTGTCTGGCAAACGTGCAGACGCGGTTACATTTACAAGCTCGCAAATGGCACGGAACTTTTTCCGCGCACTGGAGAGGAAGCAGCTTTCGCTCCCATCCGAAACTGTCCTTGCGTCAATAGGCCCTGTCACCACTGCGACGTTGCGCAATCTCGGCCATCCCCCGCAAGTTGAAGCCAATCCTTCCACAATGGCGGCTCTGGCCAGCGCGTTAGGCGAGTTCTTTCTCAACTCGCGATAATGGCTTGTGCTGCCACACTGTGCTCCAGGTTTTGTCTGCGGCGTGGCACAGCGTCTCGAGCGTGCAGTCCGCACAGCGCGGCTTGCGAGCGATGCAAATCTGCCGGCCATGATGGATCAGTTCGTGGCTGAACGCAGTCCAGTGATTGCGCGGAACGATCTTCATCAGCTCCTGCTCGACGGTGCCGGGATTCGTACCTTCCGCCATGTCCAACCGATGCGATAGGCGATAGACGTGCGTATCGACAACAACGCCTTCGTTCTTCCTAAACCAGGAACCGAGCACAACGTTTGCGGTCTTGCGGGCGACTCCGGGCAGCTTCAACAACTCATCCATTGTGTCGGGAATTTTTCCACCGAAATCTTCAGACACCTTTTTTGCCGCGCCGAGAATCGATTTTGTCTTATTACGAAAGAAGCCGGTGGTGCGGATCATGTCTTCGACCTCCGCAGGATCGGCTTTGGCCAGCGACTGCGGAGTAGGGTAGCGGCGGAAGAGCGCCGGCGTCACCAGGTTCACGCGCACGTCCGTGCATTGTGCGGAAAGAATCGTTGCGACGACGAGTTGCCACGCACTGTCGTGATGCAGCGCGCAGACCACTTTTGGATACGCCTTGTGCAGCTTGTCCAGAATTGCGTCGACGCGCACTTTTTCGAGCGGCTTGTAATTTTTAGGCTTTGCCGCCAGCTTCGCGGACGGTGAGACGGGCGTGGCTTTCGCGCTTACAACTTTCTTAAGTGGCGCCATCAGCCCAGCCTGTTCAGCATTTCTGCAGCGGTCATGCGGATGCATGTAAACATTGGCGTGTCCTTCAGCGTGTATGCGCTGGCCTCAGTTTCGCGCAGGCGCTGGACGAGGTCGAGAAAGTCTTCCGGATAATTGCACTCGAACGCGACCACGAACTCCTGGTCGTCGAGACCGAACGAGTACGTTGTGTTCAATTTGACCCGCGGCCATTGCAAGCCGACGCGGATATGCTCTTCCATCATCCGCTTGCGTTCATCGAGAGAGAGTTGGTACCAGGCGCGAGTCTTCCAGAACGGATAGATGAAAATGTATTTCTGCCCACCGGGACGAACGGTGCTACGCGTTTCCTGTTCATTTTCGTCTTCGAGACCTAGAGAATACTGCGACCGCTTCGTCATCGAAAGAAAGCTGTGCGGAATCGTCATGTAGCCGCCGAGCGGCGTGGCCATGAGCTCGGCCATCATCTGGTTCAGCTCATCGACGGAATAGCAGATTGACCAGATCACCATGTCAACATCGCCGCGAAGTCCGACGGTCGAATACGTAATGTGACGCTGCTTGCCAGGAATATTCCACTTCTCCAGGACCTTGAGGAATTCGCGCTTGTGACTATCGCGCTCGCCAGGCGAAAGGCGGCGCCACTCCGGCATCACTTTGAAAAACGCAAAGCGGATGGTCTGCTGCTGGACTTTTTTCTGCTCCGGTTTCGCGGTTTCCGGTGCAGCAATGGCGGCTGTTTCAGACATTTTATTCATTTACCTCAACGCTCAATCGTAGCGCAGATTGACCGGTTTCCGCACTTCGCGGGCTCGATGTTCGACCACCTATATACTCAGGGCTTGCATGACTGAAAAAATTCTCGCCGTCCTCAGCGTCTTCATCATTGGCGTCATCTCTTCTACCGGCTACCTCGGCGTGCTGCTGCTGATGGCGATCGAGTCGGCTTGCACGCCGCTGCCGTCGGAGATCATCATGCCGTTTGCCGGCTACCTGGTTTACACGGGCCGCTTCAATTTGTATCTGGTCGCGACCGCCGGCGCGTTGGGATGCAATCTCGGTTCGGCGCTGGCTTACTGGGTCGGCGCCAAAGGCGGTCGTCCATTGGTCCAGAAATTTGGCAAGTATGTGCTGCTGAGTGAGCGCGATTTGGACCGGACCGAATATTTTTTCCATCACTACGGTCAGATCACAGTGCTAGTTGGGCGACTGCTTCCGGTAGTCCGCGCTTTTATCGCGCTGCCTGCGGGCATCGGCAAAATGCCTAAGTTGCGGTTTCATATCTACACGTTCATCGGCTCATGGCCCTGGTGTTTCGCGCTCGCGTGGATCGGCATGAAGCTCGGGCAGCGTTGGGACACCGACCCGCGGTTGAAGCACGCTCTACATCGCTTTGACGCGGTAATCATCGTGCTCGGCGTCATCGCGCTGGCATGGTTCATTCGCTCGCACTGGCGGCAGCATGTCCGTACTCGCGAAGCATGAGCACCGATTGCACCCCGCGGCATTTGCCAATCATCTTTATCTTGCGCGACACTACTAAGTAATTCAATCGCGCAGAAAATCCAGGAAGGTCAGTACAGAATGTCCAGTTCCCAGGGCGCCCCGAACAAAGAGGCTGCCGCCGCAACAATCCAGCCAGCCAAAGGAAAACTAGGCATCATGGTTCCAGGAATGGGAGCCGTTGCCACTACTTTTATCGCCGGCGTTGAAGCCGTGCGCAAAAATGTCGCCAAGCCGATCGGCTCCGTCACGCAGATGGGCACGATTCGCTTAGGCAAGCGGACAGACAATCGCACGCCGCTCATCAAGGACTTTGTGCCGCTCGCCGGACTTGATGATCTGGTCTTCACCGGCTGGGATATTTTCGAGGACAACGTCTACGAGGCTGCCCGCACGGCGCAGGTATTGGCCAAGGAGCAGCTCGATTCCATCAAGCCGTTCCTTGAGGGCATCAAGCCGCTGCCGGCTGTGTTCGACCAGCACTATGTGAAACGCCTCAACGGGACCAACGTGAAGAAGGGCAAGAACAAGCGCGATCTGGCCGAACAACTGCGCGCGGACATTACCGACTTCAAGAAAAAGACGGAGCGGCAGGTGATGATCTGGTGCGGCTCGACAGAGATTTTCCTGCAGCCGTCGGCGGTCCACCAATCCATTGCCGCTTTTGAAAAGGGCCTCGAACAGAACGACGAAAATATCGCGCCCTCCCAGATTTACGCTTACGCCGCGCTGAAGGAGGGGCTTCCGTTTGCGAATGGCGCTCCAAACTTGACCGTCGATCTGCCGGTAATGCAGGAGTTGTCGAAGATTAACAACGCGCCGATTTGCGGCAAGGACTTTAAGACCGGTCAGACATTTATCAAGACAGTGCTTGCTCCCGCGTTCAAGGCGCGCATGCTCGGCGTGGCCGGCTGGTACTCGACCAACATTCTCGGCAACCGCGATGGGGAAGTGCTCGATGATCCGGAATCGTTCAAGACGAAGGAAGAATCGAAGCTGTCGGTGCTCGATCAGATCCTGCAGCCGGAGCTTTATCCCGATTTGTACAAAGATCTCTACCATAAGGTTCGAATTAACTACTATCCGCCACGCGGTGACAATAAAGAGGGTTGGGACAACATAGATATCTTCGGATGGCTCGGCTATCCGATGCAGATCAAAGTCGACTTTCTCTGCCGCGATTCGATCCTTGCGGCCCCGCTTGTCCTCGACTTAGTGCTCTTTCTTGACCTGGCAAAGCGCAGCCCTGAGCTGCAGGGACTGGGCATCCAGGAGTGGTTGAGCTTCTTCTTCAAGTCGCCGATGACCGCTCCAGGCCTGTATCCGGAGCATGATCTGTTCATTCAGTCGATGAAGTTGAAGAACACGCTGCGCCATATTCAGGGCGAGGACTTGATCACGCACCTCGGGCTTGAGTATTACGACTGAAACTTTCACGCGATCGAAAACCAGCAACCTGCGGCGATGTCGCAGGTTTTGCTTTCTGTGCGCCTTCGGGCGCATACTCTTTGTGCGGGCCAGTTGCAGAGCCGGTCATACCCCTCCCGTTTCCGGCGCAGGATTCCAGCTCAGCCTGTAGGAGTCTAGCCATGATGTTCGCTTCCTCATTCCGCCGCCTCGTTACGTCCGCAACTTTGATCGGTGTCATTTCCTTGTCGCCCGCTATGTATGCAGGCGTGGGACAGACCCCGGCCCAGTCCACGGCACCGGACCAGGCGCAGCAGGACAAGAATGCCAAGGGTGAGCCGAATCTGAATGACAGCGACGTTCTCGGCCCGATCCCGACGCTTGCTGAGGTAAAGCCCGGTAGCTTGGACGATGTCAACTCAATCGGCAACCGGCCGATGCCCGGGCAAAAGGGAATGGGCAACTGGTACTCGAACGAGACCGAAATGAAGATGGGCAAGGGCTACTCAATGGAGCTCGAGCACACCATCAAGATGGTGAACGACCCGGTCGTGAATGAGTATGTGAATCGCATCACGCAGAATATCGTCAAGAACTCCGACGCCAAGGTGCCGTTTACGGTGAAGGTGATCGACTCGGACGAAATCAACGCGATGGCGTTGCCCGGCGGTTTCATGTACGTAAATTCAGGGCTCATTCTTGCGGCCGATGAAGAGGCCGAAGTGGCCGGGGTTATAGCGCACGAGATTGGACACGTTTGCGCACATCACGTTGCCCGCGAAATTACACGTGCGAATTATGTTCAGCTGGCGATGATCCCGCTGATGTTTATCGGGGGCTGGACAGGGTATGGGATCTACCAAGGCCTGAACATTGGCATTCCGCTGACGTTTCTTGAGTTCCAGCGTGGGTTTGAGGCGCAGGCGGACTATCTTGGCCTGCAGTATATGTACAAAGCTGGTTACGATCCACAGGCGTTTGTCGCCTTCTTTGAAAAGTACAACGCGCTCATCAAGCAGAAACCGAATTTGATTTCGAAAGCGTTCTCGACCCACCCGCCGACCCCGGACCGCATCAAGCACTCCCAGGAAGAGATGCAGCGTATTCTGCCGCCGCGACCGGAGTATGTTGTCAGCACGTCGGAGTTTCAGGATGTGAAGGCGCGCCTGGCACGGCTGGAGAATCGCCGCAAGATTCAAGACGACAATGGCGATGGCAAGAAGCCGACATTGCGTCGCACCGCGACGACAACGGGCAGCGGTAGTGGCTCCGGCTCAGGCAGCGATTCCGGTTCCCCGAGTGGAACGACAACATCCGATGATCCGCCAACGTTGCATCGCCGCTGTGATTAGAGTTCTGCGGTAGGAATGGAGAAGGCCCCGAGTCGGGGGCCTTTTTTACTGAGGGAGGGAAAAGAAATCTATTTGCTGCGCCCTGATTCGCGGCAGCGCTGCATGATGACTGCTTCCAGGCGCTCGCGCAGGCTTGGAGTGAGGTCGTAAAGTTCGTTGTCGCGATAAATCTGGATCGTCTGCTTGGTCGTAACGAAAACGACTTTGCAATGCTCGCATCCCTGCATGTGCTCGTCCAAATCGCGACGCAGCTCGCCATCGAGCCGATCGTCCAGCAGATCCGTCAATTCGACCATGAACTCAGTGCAGTTCATTCTTCCTTCCCATCTCCGTCCGCCGTGGCGGACTTCTTGAAGAACTTCGCCAGCCGTTCCCGCAATTGCAGTCGTGCCCGAAGCAGGCGTGACTTCACGGCGGGCACGCTCAACTCCAACATCTGGGCTGTCTCCTCGGTGGAGAGTCCTTCCACATCCCGAAGCACGAACACTGTGCGGAAGGTGGGCGGCAGACCTTGAATTGTCTTCCGCAGAATCTCAGCCGTCTCATCCTGCCCGTACAACTGCTCCGGATTTGGACTCCAGTCCGCGAACTCGCGCGGCATGGAACCTTCGTCCGTTTCCACATCATCATCCATGCTCACCACGCGGCTGTTGCGGCGTTTGCGAAGCTTCATCAACGCTTCATTGACCGCGATCCGAACCAACCACGTGTAAAACTTCGAATCCCCTTTGAATCGGGAGAGATTCTGGTATGCCTTCAGGAACGCATCCTGAACCACATCTTCAGCGTCTTCGCGGTTCTGGGTGATGTGCTGCGCGATCCGGAAAACGCGACGGTCATACATCCGCACGAGTTCTTCGTAAGCGCCTACATCTCCGCCTCTGACTCGCTCAACGAGAGCGAGATCTGAGATCGGTTCCGAACTAGCTGTTTGGATGGATGCCATAGGAAGAAAGTCGCAGGGAATTTTGCATTTCTCTGCGGACTGCAAGCTACATCATACCAAGGGAGTTGGCTTCTCTGTTAGCCGCGTTACAAACTACATTCCAACGGCATTGTTTTCCGGCTGTTGCCCGGGCAAACCACATACAGTTGCAATGAAGGAGTACTTCGATTCGTGACTGGTAAGCAATTTGTTTTTTTCGCCGGGCTCGCGCTCGGTTTTGCCCTGATGCCAGCGCGCGCGCACAGCCGCACTTCGCCGCAAAGCACGGCATCGTCCGGAACGACAAAGAAAGCCAAGCCGGCGACATCGAAAAAGAAAGCTGCGCCGAAGAAGAAGGTAGCGGCAACTCATCACACGGTTCACAAAGCGCAGCTACGAGAAGCATTCATCGCGTCGACTGAGTTGCGGCCGATGGCGCAACAGCTGGCGACTTTCCGTTCGCCGGACGCCTATGCGGGCGTGCTGCACTATGCCCAGACGCATACTGGCGAGGCCGCCGCCGCGGCTTATCTCGCGCTCGGTCATGCGTATTACCTGGACAAGCGGGACGACGATGCAGTCCACGCGTTTCAGCGTGCGGATCAGCTGACGACGGAGTTGAATGACTACGCTGAATATCTCGAGGGCCTTGCGCTGGAGCAGGGAAATCATCCCGACCAGGCGCTGGCGCTTCTTACCGGTTACTCGGCCAAATTTCCAGAGAGCATCTTCAATGGCAACCTGCCGGTCGTGTTGGCGCGGTTGCAGGTGGAGAATAATCAGCCACAGGCCGCGCTAATAACTTTGCGAGCTGCGACAGGGCTGGCCGGACGTCCCGACTACAACTATCTGAAAGCGCGCGCACTACAGATCACGGGCGATAACGTCGGCGCAGCGCAGCTCTACCGACATATCTACAAGACCATGCCGCTGACGACTGAGGCGAAGCAGTCGCAACAACAGCTTACCGCGCTTGCTGCAACCGGAGTTGTCCTGACTGCCGAAGACCAGCATGTCCATGCAGACGATTTATATGCAGCGCATCGTTATGCAGAAGCTGAAGCGGAATACCTCGCGCTGGAACAGCATCCGGATGTTTCTGCGCATTTGCGCGATGATTTGCGTCTCGATGCAGCAGCCTGCGCATTCAAGCTGAAGCGCTTGACCAAGAGCATGCTGCAGAATCTGCCCGATACGCAGGACGATCACGGCGCGGAGCGGCTCTACCTGCTGATGGAAGATGCGCGCACTCGCGATGACACGGAATCACAGCGCAGCATTGTCGCGGATATGGAGAAGCGCTTTCCGCAAAGTCAGTGGCTGGAAGAAGCGCTGTATTCCTCGGGCAATATGTATTTCCTGAAGAAGGATTACCCGAGCGCGATTGATTTTTTCCAACAGCTGTTACGATTCTTCCCGCACAGCAGCTACGCCGCTTACAGCCAATGGAAGACCGCGTGGTTGAACTACCGGATGGGCAACTACGCGATTGCCGGCCGGCTGTTCGACGAGCACATCGCAGGTTATAGCGGCGGAACGGAATTTCCTGACGCGCTATATTGGCGGGGTCGCGTGCTGGAGGATTTCGATCATCAGCCCGCGCGCGCCAAGGCTTATTACCAGGCACTGTCGACCGCTTTCCATAATTACTATTTCGGCGTAGTCGCGCGCCAGCGGCTGGCTGGCTTATCTGACGTGACCGCCGAAGCGGTGCCATTAGTGGCCGGAATTCACGCCGTTCATCCCAAGCCGCTAAGCGATCGTGTCCCGGAGGATGATGTCCACGTCATCCGCGCGCGACTGCTCGGCAACGCGGGGCTGAACGAATACATCGCGCAGGAGATCAAGCTTAGCCCGGACAGCGCCGACTGGGCTCAATATGCCGAACTGCAGATTTACGCGCAGGCTGGCGAAACCTATCGCGCGCTGCAAGTCGCGAAGAAAATTACACAAAGCTACTACGCTGTGCCGATCGATTCCATCCCACCGAGTTATTGGAAGGTGCTATTTCCGCTGCCGTACTGGGAGGACGTGAAAGCGAATTCGGAGAAGCACGGACTGGATCCATACCTGGTGCTGTCACTCATGCGGCAGGAGTCGGAATTCAATCCCAGCGTCGTCTCTTACGCCAACGCTTATGGGCTGATGCAGCTTCTTCCGAGCACGGGAAAGAGTATGGCGCATGCCGCTGGCCTACATCCCTTCGCGACAGGCGATTTGCTGAATCCGCCCGTGAACATTCAACTCGGCACGCTCTATTTGAAACAGACACTGGACAAATTCCACGGGCAGGTTGAGTACGCCCTGGCCGCGTATAACGCTGGTGATGACCGCATTCAGGATTGGCTTGCCACTGGCAATTACAAAGACGTCCCAGAGTTCGTCGAGTCCATCCCGTTCACCCAGACGCGTGACTACGTGCAGGCCATTCTGCGCAACGAGGGGATGTACAAGCGCCTGAATGGAGTAGCCGCCGAGTAAACAGGCGGCCGCTGAATCTGATTGACACGCCCGAGGGCAGGCCTGATACGGTGAGCCATCGGGCAATCGCCTGATGCAGCCACGATGACGATGCGTTCTTTCACGCTGAATTCTCGCTGGTCCAGACGAGCGCCAGGCAGTCCGCCTGACGCCGTTCAAGTCCCCTACTATTCTTTTCCATTTTTCCACTCGCTCAGTGCGTTGCTTCCGCAGTTGTGGTGGCGCGCGCGTATTCGCCCAGGTGCTGGACAACGGCAAGACGGAGGCAAGACATGCAGAACCACGAGCAAGAGCTGCACTTTCTGGAAGACTGGATCCCCGAACAGATGGAGCCGGGAACACTCTTTGTCCTGCAGAACGCCGGCGAGGCGGGCGAGCAGCCGAACCCCTACTGGGCGGTGATGTCGTGCCCATGTTGCGGGGCGCTGGGGCTGATCACGCGACATCAATTCACTGGAATGGCCAGCATCATTTGCGGCTCGGATGAATGTTCGGCGGAATATTTTCTAGAAGGCGACGACATTCGCTACCGTCGGCCGAACTGAGGCAGGATTTGTTGAAGTTGTCAGTGTTGGTTGTCATCAGGATCGGAATTGTCTGCGCAATACTGAGTTCCGCATCCGCACAGACCAAGGAAGCCAACGGCGAACCGTTGCATTCATGGGATGTCTCGATGCAAGACCCGGCTGCGACATCAGCGGCAAAATTCCTAAGCGGTCACTGTGGAGATGCCGAGAACCAAGCGGTGATGAATGCTTGCTGGAAGTTAGACTACGACTCCGCGAATCGTGATCTGACTGCGTCATTTCATCGGCTCCTAACAGCTCTCCCCTCCGAAGAGCGGGCTCCGTGGGTTAACGCGGAATCGGCATGGATACGTTTTCGCAGATTGGAGTGCGTAGCGTCGTCGTCGGACGGTGTCGGTGGCAGTCTGTGGCCGACTGAGTATTACTCTTGCCTCGACGATATGACTAAATCGCGAAAGAAGGATTTAGATCAGCGCTAGCCGCTTATCTTGAAGACCAGAGTCGTTAGAATCACTCATGTCGCAACGCGACGACAGGATCCATCTTCGCAGCGCGCATTGCCGGCAACATGCCGGAGATAATCCCCACCAGTCCTAAAATCGCCAGAGAGATCAACATCACGCTCCAGGAACTGTGGAGAACGATGTCGCCTTCGTGGTGCGCCGTCTTGAATTGTCCGCCGTACAAAGGCATCGCCGGTACCAGCGCTGCGATCACGACGGCGGCTAGCATGCCTGCCGCTCCAGCGAGCATCGTCAAAGTAAGGCTCTCTACTAAAAATTGCCAAAGGATGTCCCGCCGTCGTGCTCCGAGAGCCTTCATCAAGCCGATTTCGCGCGTCCGCTCGCTTACGCTGACGAGCATAATATTCATCACCCCGACGCCGCCGACTGCCAGCGTCATGGCGCCGATGATGCCGAGCAATATCTGCAGCGCTGTTGAGAATTGCAAAATCTGCTCGGAGTCTTCGATCGTGTCCCATGCAGGTAGCGCCTTCTCGTCTTTTGGATCGAAGTGATGCCGATCTCCAAGGATGGTGCGAACAGCTGCCACCGCTTTGTAATGTAGCGAAGCATCGAGGGGCGAGAAGACAATCGAGTCGGGATCGCGAACATTTTTCAACTCCCGCAAAGTCTGCAACGGAATGAAGACATTCTCGTTGTCCGGACCGTTGTTGTAGGAGTCCTGAATTTTGTTCTGCAGCACGCCGATGACATCGAAGCTGTGACCCTCCACCGTGATGTCCTGACCAATGGGCGGGAGCCCGGAAAAAAGTTTGCGCGCAGCGTCAGGTCCGAAGATGGCAACGTGGCGATGCTCGGTAAAATCTGCCGCCTCGAAATAACGTCCCTCTGCGACATTCAATTTGCGCAGGTCGCCATAGGGCAACTCGACCGCCTTGATTTGCAGGTTCACTACGCGATTGCCGTACTTGAAGGCGAGCGTGTCATCCACTTCGCCACTGACTTCCTTCACGAAAGGAACATCGCGGCGCATGGCTTCGAGGTCGGCATAGTCGAGATGAACTTTTTTCCCGGCGCGCTGGCCGCCGGCCTGCATGCTGGTCTGTCCGCCGAAGGCCATGATGACGTTGTTGCCGATGCCGAGAAACGCGTTCAGCACTTCTTTGCCAAGACTCTGGCCGTAGCTAAGCAATAGAACGACGGTGACCAGTCCCCAGGCAATGCCGAGCATGGTGAGGCCGGATCGCAGGCGATTGCGCAGGAGGGAGTCGAGACTTTGCCGGATAATTTCGCGAAGATTCATGGCGTTAGTCAGACCTCAGGCATTCCATGGGTGTGAGTTCTCGTGCGCGACGCGCAGGGTAGGTGCCGGCGGTGAGCGTGATGAGGGCAAGAGTTGTCAGTGAAGCAATTACCGCGGCCGCCGAGATCACCGGGTGCGGGACAAAGTCCGGGAGCGGCACAAAGTTGCCAGCGATGCACACGCCCATCCCAAGGGCCAGCCCGATGCCCCCACTCATAATCGTGATGATGGCGGATTCGATCAGGAACTGCAGTTGAATATCGCGTGAGGTGGCGCCCAGCGCTTTACGGATGCCAATTTCGCGCGTGCGTTCGGTTACGGCGACGAGCATGATGTTCATCACGCCAATGCCTCCCAGGCACAGCGTGAGGACGGCGACGATGCCGAAGAACCACGTCATCGCGGCGAAAATACTGTTGGTGAGCGCAGCGCCTTGCAACGTATCCCAGATAAAGAGTGCTTCTTTATCGTCAGGATCGAAGTGGTGGCGCTCGCCTAGAACTTGATAGACCTCGCGCACGGCGGCTTCATGATCGTCAGCGCTGGTGGGCTGGAAGACGAGATTGTTGATCCAGCCTCGTTCGACGCCAGCTTTAGAGGGATCGGTCGTCGTCGCCTGGTCCACGGGCGGAAAATCTCGTGCCATGGAAGAGAATGGCACGAAGAGCATCTCGTAATCGCGGCCACCGTAGCTGGAGTTCTGCTTCTTCTCCTCCAGGACGCCGATCACTGTGTAGGGCAATCCGCCGATGAGCAGAGACTTGCCGAGTCCAGGCTGGCCGGGGAAAAGTTGATCGCGGATTTTGTTTCCCAGGATGACGACGCGGGCCGAGGTGTCTTCGTCGTTCTCTGTCATCAGGCGCCCGATGCCAAGCCGCAGATTCCGGAACTGCTGATACTCCGGCCAGACGCCATGAATGGGGGCGTTTGCAGCGTTGAACTGGCTGACTTCGGCGACGTTGTGCGAGAGCTCAGGACTGACTGCGCGAACGAGAAGCGCCTTTTTCTGGATCGCTATCGCGTCGTCGAGATTAAGTCGAATCACGCGGCCAGCAGCAAAGCCGCCTGCTTGCGCGCCAGTTTTTCCGCCCCAGACAATTGCGATGTCGGTGCCGAGGCCCTTCATGCGCTCATGCTGGTCGCGATTGAACCCGATGCCGAGCCCGACCAGCAGTATGACCGACGTGATGCCCCAGACGATGCCGAACATGGTGAGGAAGCTGCGGAGTTTTTGCTCCCACAGTGCGGCCAGCGTCTGCTTCAGAATTTCAAGAATGGGCATATCGCTCGCTCAATAGACGGCGCTGGCGGGAAGAGGTCATCCCGAACGTTGTCACTGAGTGGAGATACGCAAAAAACTCGGTTCAAGTTCGCAGGCTTGCGAAGTCGATGAAGCCGCGCTCTGGATTGACGTGCAGCAGCTTCACGTTCAGCTCGTCGCCAACATCCAAGCCCTTGGCGCCTTGCATGACGCGGCCCTCGACTGGAGGATCGGTGATGCGGACGTATGTTCCTTTGTCACTCGCCCCTGTGACAACGGCCGAGTACGTTTGGCCGACGTGCGGAGCGAGCGACAGCGCTGCGGCCATCTTCAGGGTGGTGCGCTCGACCTTGCGGGCGGCGTCTTCCATTTCCGTGCAGTGGTCGGCGATGGTGGTGAGCTCATCGTCGGAATAAGGCGGCGGCTGATTCGTGAGCAGCGCCTTCATGACCCGTTGTGTGATGACGTCGGCGAAGCGGCGATTCGGTGCAGTGGAATGCGTGTAGTCGTGCGCCGCAAGGCCGAAATGTGCCTGGTCTGGATCGTTCGGATTCGTCAGCACGTAAATCCCCGGACCCATCAGCTTGATGACGGACAGCGAGATGTCGGGGTAATGCACGGGGTCGGCGGTCTTCTGTTTGATGAGAAAAGCATTCAATGCGCCGGAGTCCGGCTCGGCGGGCAGTTGCGTGCCGTGCTCGGCGGCCAGCGCGACGATGCGGTCCCAACGTTTTGGTGTGCGAACCACGCGCCGGATCGACGAGCGTCCTGCTTTCAGCAGTGTCCGCGCCATGGTTTCGTTCGCGGCGATCATGAAGTCTTCGATGATGTCGTTTGCGCGAGTCTTTTTGCGCGCCTTCAGATCCTGGACCTGGTTGTCCTGCATATCCGCTTCTGCCTCAGCGCGGTCGAATTCGAGCGCGCCGCAAAGAATGCGATGCTTCTGCAGCATTCGCGCCGCCTCGTCCTGCAGGTGAAGTTGCGCTTGCAGGTCGGTTGATGCCGCGACTTTTGCGGGAGGTGCGGTCCGGCCCTCCAGCCAATTGCCGACGCCGTCGTATGCCAACTGCGCGCGGTTGTGGACGAGCGCCCGATAGATTTTCGTGTTGAGGAGCAGGCCGTCAACATTGCACTCGTTGTCCGGCGCGTTCATGTTCACCGTGTATTCGACGACAACTGCGAGGCGGTCTACGTTTTCGTCGAGCGATGTCAGGTCGGTCGAGAGCTCAGTCGGAATCATCGGGAAAACCACAGCGGGCGTGTAGACACTGGTCGTCTGCGCCGCGGCATGTTTGTCGATGGGCGAGCCCTTTGCGACGGCAGCATCAACGTCCGCGACGCCGATGAGGACGCGGATGCCTTGCGGGGTTCTCTCCGCCCACTCAATCTGGTCGAGGTCGCGCGAGGTGTCATTGTCGATCGAAGACCACAGCAGCGAGCGCAGGTCGGTGACACCCGGCGTCTGCAGGCGATTTGCGGCTGTCGCTCGCACCTGGGCGATTTGAGTCTGGGTATCGGCGGAAAAGTCAGGCTGAAATCCGTCGCGCAGCATTTCTGCGTGGGCAGCGGTGGCAAGGTTCATGTGTATGGTCGGCATCGGCGCAAGGCTATCACGCCGACGCGAGGATGTGCTCCGTGCAGAGCCTGCAAATGTCTTCGCCGAAGCGGTGCACTTTGGCGGGCCCAAAACCGGAGATGTTACGCAGTAAATCCGGGTCGGTAGGCGCCTCGCGGACGATGGCGTGCAGCGACGCGTCGCTGAAAATGCAGAAGGCCGGCTGCCTGAGAGCCTGCGCCTGGGTGAGACGCCACGCCCGCAATGATTGTTCGAGCGCGCGTTGCGGACCACTCCACTCGGCTTTCTCGCTTTCCATCAAGGCCTTCTTGTTCTGCGGCGAGGCCGTGCGAGTTGCGGCGTCGCGAGCCCTGCCGGAATTTCGCGGTGCCGGTTGAAATGTCTGAGTCTTGTTGTCAGTGGACGCGCCCGAATCGCTGATTACAATCTCCGGCAGCATCCCGCCGGAAGCTAGACGCGCTCCGGCGATGGTTGCGCTGACCTTCCGATAGGAGATTGTTGCGCCGTTCTGCTGAAACGCGGCGTCCTCGCAGAACAGTAATCCAGCGCGGCACCCTGCCAGCAGCAACGCCTCCCACCGGGAGCGCAGCATGCGAGATGCAGCTGGGATTTCCTGCTGTAGCTTGCCGGTCGACATTTCTTTTCGCCGCTCCAGCACGTTAAGGCACTCGCGAATAATGTCCCGCTCGCCATCGCTCGCATCACGGCCGGGCTGCAGCAACATCTCCCGTGGATTGCACCAGTCACATTCGCCACAGTCGTTACGGGCATCTTCGGTGTCGCCGAAATGCTGGACCAGAAGCGCCATACGGCACCCGTTGGCCTGGGTGAAGCGCGTGGTCTGGCGCATCTGCGCCTGTCGCATGGCAACATGCTTCTCGTAGCCGGCACGCCAGTTCGATGGGCCGCGGCGCAAGTGTCCATCGCCCTCGATGACAGCTCCGCCATGCGCGAGCAATCGTTCGATGGCGCATGTCGCGACTTTATCTTCCAGCTTTGACTTCCGCTGCAGCTCGTCATTCGAGATTGGGGCATCGCTCAACAGGCGATGGACCGCAGCGACGTCTTCAATCGGCGGATAATCCTGGTCGAGAAAGAAGCTCTGCATTCTCTGGTCGGCATAGGAGTGCATGAGGATCGCTTTCGCTGGTAAGCCATCGCGACCGGCGCGGCCGATCTCCTGGTAATAAGCCTCCAGTGTGGCGGGCAGCGCGCAGTGGATGACGGTGCGGACATTGGCCTTGTCGACTCCCATGCCGAAAGCAATAGTTGCAACGACGACCTCCAAATTGCCCGAGATAAATTGTGTCTGCACGCGGGAGCGGTTATCCGGCGGCAGGCCGGCGTGATACGCGGCGGCTCGAAAGTGCGGGGCCAGCGCGGCTGCGGTTGCTTCCGCATCTTTGCGCGAGAAGGTGTAGACGATTGCCGGACGCCGCTCCGCGTCTTCAAGTATCTGCAGGCTGAGGCCGACGCGTTGCGGTCGTGGGACCTCGGCAATCTCAATCGCAAGGTTGTCGCGACGGAAGCCATGAATGAACCACGTCGGCTGATCCAGATGAAGCTGAGTGACGATGTCCTGCTGGACCTGCGGCGTTGCGGTCGCGGTGAGGGCAATGACGGGAGCAGGGCGCAACGCGGCAACGTACTGGCCGAGCGCGCGATAGTCGGAGCGAAAATCATGTCCCCACTGAGAAATGCAATGCGCTTCATCGACCGCCAGCAAAGTTGGCTTGCGCTTGGCCAGCATGACGAGGAAGCCGGGGACGCGCAGACGCTCCGGCGCTATGAAGAGAAAGTCCAACTCGCCGTCGAGATAGTCTCGGCAGGCCTGGCGGGACTGTTCGCGCATCAGCCCGGAGTGTATGCGGGCGACGCGGGCACCCATGCCGTGCAGTTTCGCGACTTGATCTTCCATGAGCGCGATGAGCGGGCTGATGACCAGCGTCGTCCCGCCGCGAGCAAGTCCGGGCAGCTGATAGCAGAGCGATTTTCCCGCGCCGGTTGGCATGACCAGCAGCACGTCGCGCCCTGCTGCGACCGCCTGGCAGACTTCTTCCTGTCCGGCGCGAAAGCTGGTGTGCCCGAAGCGCTGGCTCAGCAGGGAATTCAGATCCAAAAGAGAAGTCGAAGTCATGGCGGGGAATCTCTAGCCTAATCCTGAGAGAGGTCCGGGGAGTTGTGAGAAAAGTTCTGCAGCGAGTCAGCATTAAGATAGTGAACAGTGCCTGGATGGCGAAACTGGCAGACGCAGCGGACTTAAAATCCGCAGACCCTTACCGGTCGTGGGGGTTCAAGTCCCCCTCCGGGCACCAACTTTCTTATCGGCGGATCGGCGATTCTCATCAGGATGAAAATCAACTTTTTTTCCAGCGGCGAAGCATTTTCGAACTCTAAGGGTGTGTCGCTGTGAACTTTCCTCCGATTCCCGATTTGCCGCGCTTCCGAATCCTGTACGTCGGACCGCTGGTACCCCATGAGAACGTGCTGCATCGCTACTTTGCGCTACAGCGGCTTGGGCAGACCGTGATTCCGCTGGACGAGCGCTTTTTCAAGGCGGAGGGCCGTTCGCTGACCGGCAAAATCCGTTTCCGGACGCAATGGGGACCGGCCATTCGTGAATACAACGAAATGGTTTTCAACGAGGCGGTGGCGAATCGCGTAGACCTCGTCTGGGCGGACAAGCCGACGTTTCTGCGGCCGGATACTTTGCGCCGGTTGCGGCAGCACGGCGTCGCCACGGTGGACTGGACGCTCGACAACGCCTTCGGTCCGCGCAATGACCCGGGCTGGCGGACTTACAAAGCTTGCATCGGCGAATACGACCTGCATGTATTGCAGCGCGACGTGACGCTACGGGCTTATCTCGATGCCGGCGCGCGGCAGGTGATCAAGATGCAGACGGTGTTTGATCGCTTGCATCAGTATCCTCCGCCTCCGGGTTGGTCGGACAAGGATCGCGACAGGG
>Ga0302326_10011556_pt1 | contig 18995 bp, 12 predicted proteins | sample Palsa_T0_3_FD_202264 | JGI IMG/M metagenome (GOLD analysis project Ga0302326, IMG submission 202264) | Peat permafrost microbial communities from Stordalen Mire near Abisko, Sweden - Palsa_T0_3 | ecosystem: Environmental > Terrestrial > Soil > Palsa > Peat permafrost | place: Sweden: Abisko...
AACGAGTGGTGTGGTGTGCTCCAGCGCGTCGCAGCGATGGCGTTCTTTGGTTGGTTGTGCCGATTCGCTTGGTTATTGCGCGTGACGCGGGCTCTTTCCGAAGCAGGCGGCAAACTGCCCCGATCGTCGGGGTCGGAGACGGAAACGTCGTCGAAGCGGCCGACATCGCCGCCTCGATCGCTTGCGCCGTCTGAATCAGCAGCGGAATCCGCGTCGGCAGGGGTGGTACCCGTCGATTTCTTCGAAAACCGCGCGCGGTCGTCTCCAAGACCCGAGACGTCGTCTCCAAGACCCAAGACGACGTCTCAGAGACCCGAGACGTCGTCTCCAAGACCCAAGACGTCGTCTCCAAGACCCGAGACGACGTCTCCAAGACCCAAGACGTCGTCTCCAAGACCCGAGACGACGTCTCCAAGACCCAAGACGACGTCTCCAAGACCCAAGACGACGTCTCCAAGACCCGAGACGTCGTCTCCAAGACCCGAGACGTCGTCTCAGAGACCCGAGACGTCGTCTCAGAGACCCAAAACATCGTCTCAGAGACCCGAGACGTCGTCTCAGAGACCCGAGACGTCGTCTCAGAGACCCAAAACATCGTCTCAGAGACCCGAGACGACGTCTTCAAGACCGGAGACGACGTTTCCAAGCCCCACGTCGTGAAAGGATCTCCGAAACAGGGAGTCTTGCTATCGTCGGCAGCGTGACTCTCTCCGTCGACGTGCGGATGGCCTGCGGAGCGTGCAAAAACACGAACTACCTCGGCGGGCTCGTCGCTCGGTTCATGTGCACGAGCTGTAAGGCCACTCTGGCGGTGTCGCCGGAGACCTGGGCCGAGCTCCTCGCGCCTGGTCTCCGCGAGCACATGCAGTCGAAAGCGAGCAAGACGAGACAATTTTTCGAGCACCTCAACGACGCGAGCGTCGCGACCGAGAGCGCGCCGGTCGCGTGCCGGTGCGGCGAGGTCATTCCCGTCGACGCTGCCCTGCGCGGCCGCGTTGACGGCCTCGTCGTGTGTGAGGCGTGCGGCGTGAAGCTGCGCGTGCGCACAGTGGTCTCCCCCTATGCGGAGGCGCTGCCCGGCGTATCACTCCTCGTCGGCGAGGAGCCTCGGCCGGGAGAAGACGCCTCAGCGTGTCCCACGTGCGAGAGCACGCTCCACATCGCTCGCTCGCGCACCACGATTTGCACGGTGTGCATGAGCATGGTCATCCTGTCGGGGCGCCTCATCTGGCCCGTCGACCTCGGAAGCGATCCCAAGGTCTTCTATTTGGTGCTGGCGTGATCCCGCTGACGCTCTACGCAGCGATCGTCGCCGACGGCGCCGGTCGTCCCCGATCCACATGGGTCGATTGCGCAAGCGCCCGCGGCTTGAGCCCGAGCCAATGGGCGGAGGCACGGCAGGCGTGGGAAGACCGCCTCATCGACGAAGGGCCCGACAGCGAGCTCGGTCGCGACTTCCTGCGCAGCGTGTACGAGGCGACGGTCGCGACCGACGGAGAGCCTCAGCTCGGGCTCGATGACTTCGTCGACATCAACGCCGACGTCCAGACCGACGTGCCTCCGTCGACCGCGAAGCAGCGGGTCGGCCTCGACGATCGACGCTGGGCATGCGCCAACCACGCGTGGATGCACCGCCTCGCGACCGATCCATGGCTGCACGTCCACGTCCGGCTCCGCCTCGACCGCGCCGTGGCAGAGAGGACGGGACGAGCGCAGGGCAGAACACTAGGCATGGTCTACGGGCCAGCGAACCTCGTGCGCACCCGCCGGTGTCCGACGTGCGGCGCGTTGAAGGTGACGGTGCCGCGCACCGCGTACGTCTACTGCGACTACTGCGCGACGCTGTTCGACTACGACGTGACCGTCGTCGTCCACGATCTCATCGCGCTCGACCCAACCATCGTCGACCGAGAGATCTCCAGCGTGGCGGACCCACTCCTTGTCGCCGCCAAGAAGCGTGGGGACGCCGCCGAGTACGGGCGTGTCTTGACGAAGCTCTACGAGATATCGTGCGACGTGTCGCCGGGTGAGTACTCTCCGCGCATCAAGGACCCCGCGTATCGCCACGCCCTCATCCACGACTTCTTGGTCCCCTGGGTTCTCGCCACGCAGTTCGACGACGCGCACCAGGCGCTCACCAAGGAATACTACGTCGCCGAGAAGGCCGCGTGGGCCGCGCCGAGCCTCGCCAGTGCGCTGGAGCTTCTCGCCGTGTCGCGGCGTACGTGGGCGCACGAGCGGGCGCTGCTCGAAGCGAAGAACATCCTGGCAAAGCACCCCGACCACGTCGACGGGGCGATGTTCGAGCGAACCAACGTCTCCATCTTCGTGCGCCCGTGGCTGGCGATGCTCGACCCTGCCGATCAGACGCGGCTGCTCGAAGCGGTAGGGCTTCAGTCCGAGTACATCCCGGCTCCCAAGGTCGACTTTGCCCCGCTCGGATGCGGTCAATGCGGCGCGCAGCTGCAGGCCGCCGAAGGCGCTCGGCGCGTGCTCTGTGAAATGTGCGGCTTCATCTTGGAGCTCGAGACGCGGAGCTTCCCCTGCCAATCGTGCGGCGCTCGCCTGTCGGTCCCCACGAACGGAGGCAGCGTGCAGTGCGGATATTGCAACGCGAGCTGGGCACTGGGCTGACGGGTCACCCAGAGAGCGTCTTGCGCACGAGATTCATCACGATCTTCCCGAAGCGCGTCACGGTCTGTTCGATGGTGGGGTCGTTGCATACGACGTAATGCGGAAAGCAGACCTCGGCGAGCGGCTGCACCGCTACTTGCGCGCACACCATGTGCCACCGGCGGCCGAGCGTCTGCACGAGCTCTCGCAACGACGCTACCGTGCACTCCGTTGGAAGCCCGTCCGAGATCATCACGAGGAGCTTGGCCTTCCTCCGGCTTGCGCGCGCGACGTTCGCCGCGTGAAACAGCGCGGCCGAATCGTTATTTCCCCCGTTGGCCTTCAGCGCGAAGGCCGCGCACCGCGAGGCGACGCCAGCGTCGTAGATCACCTTGTCGGTGAACCCGAAGACGCGGAGATCCACCCCCGAGAGCCCCGCGCAAGCCTCCGCGAGGAGCATCCCGAACTGACGCGCGCGCTCCATGTTGTCGCGCGACGCCATCGAGCCCGAGCAGTCGATGACGATCCCGATGAAGAGGTCGGTGCGCGTCTCGAGCTCGCGCTGCATGAGGACGCGGGGCTCGCCTCGAATGACGAGCGGCAGGATGCGCGAGCGGTCGAGGCGCGATCCGCGCAGGCGCATCTGCTGGGGAACGTGGTGAAGCCCGAGCTCCTCGAGGTATCTGCGCATCATCGCGGCAGGCCGTGCGACGCGCTGGGCGTAGTCTCGGTGGGAGGCGGTGTCGAACGGCACCCGCTCGACGTGCGTGATGCGGTCGAAGTCGTTCTTTGGCGCGATGTTGATCATCGGACGGTTGACGTCGCCCTCGCGCGGCGGTGGCCCCTCACGATGCTTGGGGTCGAGCACGCGCTCGACCATCCGATCGATCTCTTCTTGCGTGATGCCCTCCCCCCAGATGATGTCCTCCGAGGCTGGTGTGTCGTCGAGAGTCTCGTGGGGGCCGATGCTCTTCACGAGCTCGACCTGCCAGCCGAAGATGTCGCGGAGCTTCTTCGAGATCTCGAGCAGCTCGCGCATCGTCTTGTGACGGAAGTCGCCGTCGAATAGCGCGAGCCCCTGGTCGACGAGCGGATCGGCGTGACGGTTGCCGAGCCCCATGCGGAGCGCGCGCATGAAGCGCGAGAAGGACATCTCGTTACGCTCCATCGCAAAGAGGATCTCGCCGCTCTCGACGATGACCCGCGCGGGGTCCCGTGCGACGCCGAGACGCGTCGCCGTGAGCACACCAAACGCGTGGCCCCCGAGGTGCCCGAGGAGGGACCGCACCGCGATCTCACGCTCGGTGTGCTGGAACGCGTAGGACGCGAGGCGCTTGAGCCTGTCCCCGAAGCTCTGGTCGAGCGCGCGGAGGTTCCGCTCGAGGTGCTCGTCGGCCACGAGGTTGAGGAGGTTGTGGATCCCTTCCCTCTCTGCCTCCGCCCACGCTGCCATGCCGTCCTTGCCGCGGTGGTAGATGTGATGGCCGAGCTCGTGGAGGATGAGCGCTTCCACAATCTCGCGCCCGTGGCGGTCACCGCGCAAGATGGGCAGCGGCGTGACGTGGATGCGGCTCTCCTTCAAGAACGTGTGGCCGAGGCTCTTTCCGCCGGTCATCTGCACGCGGTAGAGCTTGCCGAGGAGCTCCTGCCCCATACGCGCGCCCCACGCGAACGTCTCGGCGACCCGCATGAGCTTCTCGAGGCGTCTCAGCCCGCTGCGGATCGCGAGCGCGGCGCGCTGGCGAATGGGATCCGAGGTGCAGTGAAGGAGGATCGTCTCGTAGGCTTCGTCCTTCGTCACGAAATCGACGCCGCTCGGCGAGAGGTGGAAGAGGAGCGACGCTTCCTTGGCGATCGCGTTGCCCGCCGCCAGAAACGACAGCGTCGTCGCGCGAACGATGGCCGAGCTCGCAGAGACGAGCAGCGTGGATGTCCCTTGGGTCGCTTCGAGCGCCTGCTCCATCACGATCGGGAAGCCATGAAAGTCACCGTGCGCGTGGAGGTGCTCGGCCGCCTCGCGGCGAAGTGATCCCATCCGCTGCGTACCCGCATCGAGGAACGCGCGCAGTGCACCGAGGCATGCGTCCCCCGCGCCGTGCGCGATGATGTGCTGCACTGCTGCGAGGTAGGCGTGAGGCTGTGGCGATTGCGCGAGATCGATCGCGAGCTCGGTTGCGTCGAACCCGAGGCTGCCCGTGAGCTTCGTCCAGTGCTCCGGCCGAAACCATGTCTGTAGAGCCGTGCTTGGCGGTTCGAGGGTGCACTCGACGATGACGTGACGCATCATCAGGTCACGCGCGGGGAAGACGCGTTCGAGCAGCGAGACCGCCACGCCGAAGCGGACGTGCGGCGGTCGCGAAACGTCGAGCGCGACCTGCCGCGCGCGCTTCACGGCCGGCCCGTCGTCCCATAGCGCGATGCTCTCGGCGATCGGTCCGGTCTGTGCGTCGTCGGTGGCTGTCTCGAGGATGCGCGCGAGCTCCCCGCGTCCTTCCTCGCCAATCTCGACGAGGCGCAGCGTCGCCTCGTGCACGATCGCGACGCGCGCATCACCGCAGAAACGGCCAAGCTCCGCGACATCGCGGCACGCACGAACACGGGCGAGTGTGATCGCGTCGGCCTCACTCGTTCGTGGCTGCACGGGCGCTCGAGCGGGGAGCCCGATCGCTGCTATCCACCCGCCGAGCTTTTCGCGTGTGGTCTCGTCGGCGTCGACGAGCACCGCTTGCACGCGCGCAAACGCGGGGGCGAGGAGCGCCGGCGCGTAGCGCCACGTCGACAAGAGGGCGTCGGCTGCATACGTGCCCATGTCGCCGGCCAAGGCCACGACGAGCGCATCGACGAGATCGGACGACAAGAGCTTCGCGGCCCGCGCCTTGTCACGCGCCCCCATCACGCCGATCGAATCGGCGAGTGCCTGCAGCGCCACGCGACGGGCGATGGGCCAGCAGAAACCCATGATTCCGCGGACGACGGAGGGGAGATCACCCCACGCCTCGAGCGCCCGCTCGAGGAACGCTTTGCCGTGGCGCTCGAACCGCCAGAGCACGGCGTGGCCTAGCAAGGAGAGCTTCGCGTCGCGGTGCGAGAGCTTGGTGCAGAGCTCGATCTCGACGGCACGGAGGAACGCGTCGTCGTCGTCGGCATAGCGAACGATCAGCGCGTCGATCACAGGCGCTGGGTCCGTCGACGCAAGAAGCGCCGCGGCGATGCGTACGTCGGGGGCAGGGTTGTCGGTTCGGCGGGCGAGAGCCCCCGCGAGGCCGGCGCGACCGCCGTCGAGGAACGGCTCGACGAGCTTCGGTATGTCCGCGCGCTTGCACGTCACGAGCGCGCGCGCGAGGGCTTCGTCCGTCGGTGGCGCAGCCACCACGGGTAGAGGTGCGGGCGGCCGGATGCGCGCCTCCGACCAGCGTCGGACGAACGGGTCGGGGCTCGTTCGAAGCGCATGCGCGAGCGCAATCTCCTTTCCATATGGAAATGAAGGACTCTCGTCGATTACCCCGAGAACGACCGGAAGGGTTCGTGCGGTGTGCGTCATCGCCGAAACGAAGCGCTCGGCGTCGAGAACACGCGCGGCACCAAAGAGCAGCGCGAACCCGAGCTGCACGCGCTCGTTCTCTTCACTCGCGGGGAGGCGCGGCCGCCAGCGGAAGAAGAGATCGTTGAGCAAGACGCTATCGAGCCGCTGCGCGGTGAGCTCGGCGATGCGGCGCGCGCGCGCGGCGGGAAGCTCTTTGTTCACGAGATCCCCGACGGCGGCGTTCAACCGCGCGGCATCGACGTGCGCGACGAAGGCAAGCATCGGCTCGGGCGCCTCACGAACGAAGGCCGCCAGCACAGCGTCGCGCGTGCGGCCGGAGAGGTTGAAGTAGACCTCTTTCTTGAAGAGGTCGTCCTTGTCGAGCAGGCGAAAGAACGCGGCACCCTCGGCCGGCCGCGCCTCGATCGCATCGAGCACGGTGCGCTCTCCGATTGCATGCGCGAGCTCTTTGGCCGCGTCACCCGTCTCCGTGACGGTCATGAGCGCGGCGAGCATGCGCAGGTCTGCGCCGCCGTCGGGATGCAAGCACATCGCGTGAAAGAAGAGCGGCAGCGTGAACGGCGCGGGAAACTTATTCAGAGGAATCGCGAGCGCGAGCGTGCGCTCGGCGGCCTCGCGGCGGACGGCTTCGGGGAGGAAGGTCCAGCCGATCATCGCCGGCTCCACGCCGAAGAGCAGCGTGAGCGCATGGGCTGAGAACGTCCCACGACGAGCACCAACGGCGAGCACGGAGAGGATGGCGCGCGTCCACAGCGGTTTGTCCCCTTTGGCGACGATGGCGGCAAAGATCGCTGCACCGCGGTCGTCGTCCCAGAAGAGATCGAGGATGGCGTCGAGATCGTCCCGCTCCGCTGCGAGGACTGCGGGGTCGAATCGCGAAGGCTTCGCGCGCCACTCTTGAAGCGCCGTGACACTCGCTCCACCACGGCGCCGCGAGCCTGCGAGCCACGTGAGGGTGGCTTCGGGATCCCGCAAGAGCTCGCGCGCTCGGTCGGCGTCGATCGTCTTCGATTCGAGAAAGTCGAGCACGGCGCCCGTGCCCTCGGACGCACACGTGGGTTTCCGCGCGAGCACGCGGTCGCGCAGCTTGGGGTCCCCGAGTGCATAGAGCTCGAATGCGCGAGCATCGCCGGGTGCCGGCTCGGCGATCGCGAGCTCGCGAACGGCCTCGTCGGGGTGGAACAGCGCGTGGACCCAGCGGCCCGGCTGCCGCACGGCAATCTGCCTCAGCGCGCTTACCGCCGCTTCACGTGCCGATCCGTCACCCAGCGCGGAGACCACCGCTTCAACGAGCATGTGCCCGTCCCCTTCGCCCAAGCACGCGAGCGCCAGAGGCCGCAACGCCTTCGCGGCGACGTCATCGCTCCAGAGCAGATCCAAGAGCGGGCCGAAGAACGGCGTGCGCTGCCGCGACGTTCGCTTCGCGAGCGAACCCAAGAGCTCGCCAAGCTCCGGATGATCCCACCGCTTGTCGAGCAGGATCTGGAAGCATCGGAGGTCGTGCACGGGCGTATGGTAAGTCAAAGCTCATGGGCCGGTCGCTCGACCTTCACCACGTGAGTCGCAACTTCGAATAGCGGCTCATGCGAAACGGGTAGAACGACCGGCCCTGAATCAACGTTCGCTGCGTTCTGGCAACCGGTTCGCGTGCATTCGATCGACGGCGTGGAAAAGATGCGACGCAATCGAGTGTTGCTCGAGTGCATCGGTCCAAAGACACCCGAAGGTGGTCGATGATGGGCATCGGACACCGCGCACGACTGCTCCCACCAGAGACTTCGCCACGCGAGCGCGGTCGTACCGGCGTTGCGTCGCCGGCCTCCGCGTACGCGGAGCTCGTCAAAGTGAATGCGTTGAATCGGTCATCCAAAGCTCACAACGGCCCTGGAGGACCGCAGCGCGCGTTTCGTATGGGTATCGACGGGGTGCGACCCGAACCCTGACGGCCACGCGGTACGGCTATTTCTTGATGCAGGCAACGGCGGTGAGCCAGAGGTCCGACGCGACGGGCTGGTTGCCGTTGTTCGTGGGCATCGACACGGCGTTGAAATACGCAAGCTCGACCTGACCGATGCTCCCTACGAGACCCGTGATCGTCGCGTCGGCGGAGTTGATGAAGGGGATGTCGCCCACCAAGTTTCCGTCGCCCGCAGCGTAGGCGCGGAGCGAGCCTGACGTGGCATCCCACCATCCGAAATTCACACCTCCGAGGTAGGTCTGCGTGGCGGGATTCAACGTCGGCCCAGCCATGATGAACTGCTCGAGGAGGTTCGCGATTTCCCAGTGTGCGGTCACGCTGCCACCGCCACCGACGAAGAGATCCTTCAGCGAGGCTGCGCCACCGTCGGCGGCCGTCGGGATCGTTGGGGGAAGCATCGATGGATCGAACGTCGCGAGCGACGAGACCGCAACTTGCCCAATCCCGTACTGACCTGTGAGCGTCGTGAGGTTGGCCGTGAGAAACGCCGCGTTCACTTTCGTCGGGTCCACCGCGTTGCCGAACCCGGTCGGGAAGTAGTTCAGATTCATGGGCGGCGTGAGAGTGACGACGGAGTCGTTCGACTCCACGAGCGACGCAGGTGCTCCGACTGGCGGCGGACCACTGTTGCCGGTCGGCGAGAGCATGGCGTAACCGCGGCTCGCGCGGTACGCGACGCCCGGCTGGACGATGTCGAAGGCATTGCGATTGGCCGCAGGTGCTGAAAACGTCGCAATCGATGCGAGAGTGTTGCTGTTGCCCTTGATGACCTCACCGCCCATGATCGTCTGGTTGGTCGCGTCGACGGTCGAAAAGACGATGAAATAATCGTCGGTCACGGAGTTGATCACCGTGAAGTCCGCCTCGAGGTTGTTGTTGTTGTTTCCAACGGGTACGAGCTCGACGGGCGGATTCCACGCCGTCTGGTTGTCCGAGAGGCGGGCGACCCAGAGGAAGTTTTGGCTCATCGTGTTGTCGTACTGAATGTAGAGGACGGCGAAGCCCGTGTCGGTGTCGCTGTAGCGCTCGATGGCGAAGGCCTGGTTCGCCGCCGTGGGTAGCGTTGCGGGCGTGATCTGGTTCTGGTTGTGCAGGTCGACCGTGTACGCTTGGAGCGTGAGGACGTTGTTGTTGCCGCCCGCGTCGGTCGGTACGTAGTTCGCGACGACGACGCGCACGTCCGACGTCGGCATCACGGCCATGCGGAGCTGCTGGGCGTTGAGCGAATCGTCCTGCGTCACCTGAATGCGCGCCGTCTTCGCCCCTTCCGTGCACGCGAGCTCGAACAGCGTAGACCCGTCCCCGGCGTCGCTCGCGTCACCCGCGTTGGCGTCACCTCCCCCGTCGCTCGGACCGACCGTGAAATCGCCGAGCAGCGCGGTACACGCAAGCATCGCGCACGGCACGGTCAACAGGGCAAGACAAGAGCTCGTTCGCATGGTTTCCGTTCCAGCGCAGGGCGCCGCTTGCCATCGTACTAGAATGTAAAGACGCACGCGACCGCCGTGCGACCCACCTTGCACGTCGCGCGAGGCGCTGTACCGTAGTGCCCGTGCGTCGCTCTCTTTGTGCTTCTTTGCTCGCCTTGTCGATGATTCCGCTCGCCTCGGTCGCGTTCGCCCAGGACGCTCAACCGGACGGCGGCGCGCCAGTCGCGTCGTCCTCGAGCGTTCCGACAACGCCACCGCCACCGCCTCCTCCGACCGTGACCGTCGTGACGAAACCTCCCCCAACGTCGACGGTCTCCGAGCAAGAGCCACTCCGTCTGGGCCGCTTTCTGCAGCTCGAAGCCGACCGGGCTCGGGCAGCGCGATACGGAAACGCCGGACTTGGAACGCTCGGTGGCGCGATCGAGGTCGGGTTTGGGATCGCGGCCTACGCCATCGTTTCGTCCATTCCCGCCAGCGAGATCTCCGACCAACCGCTCTTCGAGGTCGTAGCAGCCATTCCCATCGTGTTCGGAGGGCTCCAGATCGTCAGCTCGCTGTTCTCGCTCTACACCGTGACTCCCATGGAGAGCTTGCTCGACGCCTACGGACCGATTGCCGTCGACAAGAACCTCACACCCGCGCAGCGTCTCGGACGCGGTGAAGGCATGCTCGCTGCCGCTGCTGACCTCGACCACAGACGCCGTACGGTCTCCGCCATATCGTCGTTCGTCCTCGCGGGCCTCATGGCAGGGTTGTCGATTTTCTTCGCGGTAGACACGACTGACTTTCCCAGCCCCGACGGTCCGCTTCTCTCGGTGTCATTCGCGGTCACGTCGCTTACGACGCTGTTTTCGGGGGTCGGGCAGCTGTGGTGGGAGCGCGGCTCTGCCGAAATCGCGTGGGATCAGTGGCGGTCGTCGCACGAGGACGTGGTCGTTCAGGTCTCGCGCGTTCACTTCGCTCCGATGTTTGCGCCGACACGCGGCGGCGCGACGGCAGGGCTGTCACTTCGGTTCTGACCGCTCGATCTCGTCCCAAAAGTCGGACACGATCGCCGTGATGCGCGCCTCTGCGGCGGGCCCCCGGAAGATGGCACGTGCGACGGGCCAGAGCGAGCGAGCGATCGCCGCGGCGTCGGGCTTGGTGGAGAGACCGTAGCGCGCGAGAACTTGGCGGAGAGGTTCCTTGCCGTGGTCGCGAAGGAGCGCTTCGAGCGCCGCCTTGCGCTTCTTCCTGCTCGATTCGAGCATGAGCGCGTGCTCCGCGACGTCGACGCCGATCGCGTTCCACAGCTCGGCGCTCTCGTCGTCGACGTTGGCGACGAGCTCACGAAGCTCCTGCTCGTAGAGCCACGCCACCATGCTCTTGCGAAGCGCGGTGAACTTGGGCTCATCGCCGTTCATGACGACGAGGTCGGCCATCCGTCGTACCGCCCGCCGCGAGAAGCCCTGAAGGAACTTTCGCATCTCGGGCTCGAGCCGTTTGTCGAACTCGACCCGTACGTTGTCGAGTGATTTGGCGAGAGGGCCGAGCCCGAACGGCCCGAGCTTCTTGAAGAGACCTGGCAAGCCCCAGTCGGCGACGAACGGATTGACGCGCTCGTTGAACTCCTTGAGCGCATCGAAGATGACGTCCCGCAGCGTCTCCTCCATCGCCTCTTGCTCGATGAGCTGGCGAATCAGACGTTCGTTCATCGTCTTCTTCTTCGCTAGCAAGAGGTCGACACGCGCCCGGGCTTTGGGGGGTACGAGCTCACCGAGCTTGGTCGAATCGCCACGCATCGCGCGAAGCACGGCGAAGTGAATGACGCGCGCGAGGGGGCGCACGCCACTGGCGACATGGTCGGCCGAGAGACTCGCCGCGATCGCTCCCTCCATGCGGTCGCCATCCACGACGACCTCGAGCGGCGTCTCGAGCAGCCCCTCGATGGCACGGGTCACGTCGACACGAAACCCTTCCTCGTCCCTCGAGAGACGTTCGATCACGAAACGCACTTGTCGCTTGCGCAGCTCGTCGATGCTCAGCATGGGCCCAGTCTAGACCCCTCGCACAAAACTGTATGATGGCGCGATGCGCGAGCTCTTCGTCGGCACGTGGTTGACGTTCTCGCGGCGTGGGGGTCGCTTGCTGGGGGGCGCGATCGCTTTTTACGCGATGCTCTCGACGGCCCCTCTGCTCGTCATGGCGCTGTACGTCGCCGGCTTCGTCACGAGCGAAAAGCTCGCGCGCGAGATCCTCCTCGAAAACCTCACGCACTACGTGGGCGCGAATGGTGCCGCCACGCTCGGCGGACTCATCGCGCGGGTCCAGCGACCGGGCGCGAGTTGGCACGGGATCGTCGCAGGCCTCGTGCTCGTCTACGCCTCGACGCGCCTCTTCAGCGAGCTCGAAGCAGCTCTCGATCACGTTTGGGGGTTGCCCGAGCCGCCGTCGCAGTCGTTCTTGGAGAACGTGCGGCGTGAGCTCGTGAGGCGCCTCTTCAACTTCGCGCTGGTCCTCGCGACGGGCCTCATCCTCATCGTGCTCGTGCTCGTCAAGCTCGCTTACGACGCTGCTGCGATGAAGCTCCACGTCTCGATCGCGACGGGATGGCGCGTGACGGAGGGCATCGGCTCCGTAGCCGTGTGCACGCTGCTTTTTGCGGCCATCTTCAGGCTTCTACCAAGCGCGAGCTTTCCTTTCCGTCAGGCGCTCCTCGGTGGTGCGGTCACGGCGACCATGTTTTCGGCTGGCGCGTACGCCATCAGCGCCTACCTCTCGCGCGTTCCCGTCGTCGAGACGTACGGCGATGCCGCGTCCATCGTCGTGCTACTCCTCTGGGTGCACTACTCGGCGCAGATCTTCTTGCTCGGCGCGTCGTTCACGGGCGAATGGGTCAAGCGCCACGGAGGGTTCGTCGTCGACGGACCCGCCACGTGACGAGCTTACCAGTCACCGCTTTCGTCGACGTCCTCGATGGGGGCCGCACCCGTCTCGGTTTTGTATTTGTCGATGAGCCCGGCGTGCTCGTGCGCCATGTCCGTGCCCGACCGCTCCAACGCGTTCGCAGCCGCTTGTTTCAAAGCCGTGCTGGCATAGCCGCTCGTGAGCACGTCGAGGAGCTTCTGCTGCGAGTCGCTCCCGCCAACGCTCGCGAGCGTATCGACGGCGGCCGTGGCGACGTCCGTGTCGGCATCACGAAGCGCGCTCTGGAGGATGCGGCGACTCGTTTCGGGGGGGAGTTGCGCAGCGTCTAGCGCCGCCACGCGCCGCATCTCGGGCGTTCCGGTCGTCATGGCTCGGTCGGCGATCGCTGCCGCTCGATCGGGCGATGACGCAATGAGAGTCTGGAATGCGAGCTGCGCGGTCGGCGCGTCGTCGCTCGTCGTCAGCTTTTCGAGCTGGGAAGCGGCGCTCGACGTGCGGAGCGAACCAAGCGACTGAATCGCCGTGGTGCGTGTGCTCTGATCGCTATCGGTCGTCGCATCGACGAGTGCGCGCTCGGCGCCGTCACCCCCCACACGCGCGAGCGCCGAGAGCGCGGCACGCCGGACGGACGGGTCCTTGTCGTGCGCCTGGGCCAAGATGAGCGGCGCATTCTTCGGATCGCCGGAGCTCCCGAGCGTGGCGAGCGCCTGCGCACGTAGCTGGGGTGTCTTCGCGTTGCGCGCGAGGTCTGCGAGCGTACGCATCGCATCGGGATCGCCATGCTGCGCGAGCGCGCTCATGGCCTGCGGTGCCGTCTCCCCGCCGGCACGCGCGAGCGTTGCGAGGGCCTCGCGCGATTCCGCGGTGCCGTCGGTTCCAAGCAACGCGAGGGCAGTAAATGCGCCCGTTCCGCCGCCTTTTGCCAAGCTCAGGGCGATCCTACGGCCTTCCTCGCGACCGCCAGGCATGTTGATGAGATTCCTGAGGGCGGTCGCTTGATCCGGACCAGCGGAGCGCGCGACGTTGGCGATCGCTTCGCGGGCATCGTCGCCGCCGATGCTGGCGAGCGTGTACACCAGTGACTCGCGAGCCCCGATGGGCGCCGTCTTGAGCAAGCCTGCGATCTCGCCGACTGACGCCCGGTCGCCATGCGCGGCGAACCACTCCGTAGCCGTCTGAACGATCTGCGCGTCGCTCGCGTGAAGGCTCTGAATCATCGCCGTACGCACACCGTCGCCGTCGACGTGCGCGAGAGCACGGAGCGCCGCGAGCTGCTGGTCACGTCGCTTCGATTGAGTGGCGGCTACCAGCGCAAGCTTCGCGTTCGCGTCGCCGGTGGTCGCGAGAGCGCGCGCGGCAGTGTAGACCTCGTCGTGCGTGCCGTTGGCGAGCTTGTCCTCGAGCACCTTCAACGCGGCGTCCCCTCCGATTGCCCCAAGCGCTTCGATGGCGGCCTGCCGTGCGCTGTTCGATCCCCCATCGAGCATCGTCGCGATGGACGCAACCGCCGCTTGGTCGTGCGTCTCGCCGAGCGCGCTGATGAGGCGGGACTGCATCTCCCCCGACTCGTGCTTGATGGCGTCTTGAATGAGCGCGGACGCTTCGGGAACGTGAGCGTCACCGAGCGCCACGAGCGCCGCGAGCCGCACGCTTGGGTCTTCGCTGTGGGCAGCGGCGATCATCGTCGAACGAGCGTCACTGTCGTCTCGCGCTTTCGTCGCGAGCGAGCGGAGCGCCCAGTCCCGAACGGTGGTGTCGCTGTCGTTGAGGAGATCGGCGAGGTAGCTTCGGGCGGCCGCCGTCGGTATCTGTTCGAGCGCGGTGATCGCGCAGACGCGCGAGGTGCGTGGGTGGGACTCACCCGCGTGGTCGGCAATCAAGGCGATCGCCTCCTCGTCGCCAGCGGCCTCGGTCGCAAGGGCTCGAAGGGCCTCGCACTCCTCGTTCGAGTTTCGCGCGCTTCGAAGAGCCTGTACGTGTGTGCCCGTGTGCGGCGCGGCCGTATCGGTCGGCCCACCACCGAGCAATCCCCACAGGCCACCGCTCGAGACGGGATGTCCCTTCGTGACGGTGCCACCGCCCTTTTCGACGTTGGACGAGACGGGGTGGAGGGCAAGAAACCCCGCCAGCCCAGCCGCGCAGAACGTCGAGATCTTCCAAACGATGGCGCGCATGCGACTCCCTACGGTTTACGCACGGAAACGGTCTTCTCTTCCGACACTCGTACGCCCCGAGGGTTCCGACGTTCGAAGCGGCAACACCTTGGCTGCACGTCTCGCACCCGGTAGAACCGTCGAATGGCCAAAAAGAAGCCCAAGCCGAAGAGGAGCGCCCTAGCGGCAGCCGCGAGCCGCAAGCTCGCGACAATCGGCGGACCGAAGATGTCACCCGAAGAGGTCGCACACGTCCTTTGGCACGCCGAGCAGCGGGGGGAGGTCGAGCGCGTTCCCCTCGAAGACGGCTCGTGGGCGTGGGTCGTTCCTGGTCAGGGCACTCCCCAGATGCTGAAGCCCACACCCGCGATGCTCGAGGCGCTCGAGCGGTTCGAGCACGAAGACCATGGCGATCACTGACGCGAAGCCTCGCCGCTTCGTCCTGTGGGGGGCTCTCTCGAGCGGCGCGGCTGCACTCTGCGCTGCTGCGGCTCTGCCGGCGCTTGCGTTCGTCGTCGTCTCTCGCGGGGGATCGGGCGGGCGGTGGGTTCGCACGGTGCGGCTCGACGCGCTCGCCGACGGCACACCCCGCAAAGTGAAGATCGTGACCGACGAGCACGACGCGTGGAAGCTCGAGAAGAACGCCGAGGTGGGCACCGTGTGGCTCGTGCGAAACGGTGAAGGTGTCCGGGCGCTCGCGGCCGTGTGCCCACACCTCGGCTGCTCGATCGGCCCGAGCGACGACAAGAGCGGCTTCGCGTGTCCGTGTCACGATTCGTTCTTCGACGCCTTTGGCAAACGCCGTGAGGGTCCGTCGCCCCGCGACATGGATGCGCTCGAGACGCGCGTCGTGAACGACTGGGTCGAGGTCGACTTTCGCCGCTATCGCCAGGGGACGCCGGAGCGGATCGAGATCGGATGAGTCGGCTCGGGGATTACTTCGACGATCGCATAGGGTTTCGACGCCGCACACGCGAGATGCTCGAGCACCCCATCGCCGGGAGCCCGAGCTGGGCGCGCTCGATGGGCTTCACGTTGCTGTTCTTGCTTTGCGCGGAGACGGTGACGGGCGTTGCGCTCATGACGACCTACGCACCGTCGATCGAGGCGGCGTGGGCGAGCGTTCACTTCACGACGTACATCGCGCCGCACGGATGGCTCCTCCGAGGCCTGCATCGGTTTTCAGGTGAAGCGATGTTGGTGCTCGCGTGCGCCCACGTCGCCATGCTCGCGATGGGCGAAGCGCATCGGCGTCCGCGTGAGGTCGGCTACGTCGCGGCGCTCCTCGCGGTCGGGGTCATCGCCGCGGCATGTGTCACTGGCGCGGTGCTCCCGTGGGACCAACAAGGTTACTGGGCGCGACGCGTCGAGCTCGGGATCACGGCGATGGGACCCGGCGGTTCTGCCATCGTTCGCCTCGTTCAAGGCGGCAGCGAGCTTGGTCAGCTCGCGTTGACCCGCATGTACGCGCTTCACGTCATCGTGCTGCCGCTGGTATGCGCCGGGCTCTTTCGGCTGCGACGCCGGAGCGAATGGACCTTCGGCGACAAAATCTCGGCGAGACACAACACCGGCTACGAGTCCTATTATCCACGGCAGCTCGCGCGCGATCTCGCGCTCGCCATGTCCGTGACGCTCCTCGTCGGCTGGATGACGTACAAGGTCCACGGAGCGCCGCTCGACGCTCCGGCCGATCCATCGAGCGACTACACGGCGCGGCCCGAGTGGTACTTCATGTGGCTCTACGAATTGCGACGGCGCATGCCCGCGCCCCTCGAGTTTTGGGGCACGCTCGGCGTTCCGGGCGCTCTGTTCGTCCTCTTCGGCGCCCTGCCTTGGGTCGACAAGCGTCCGCACGGTGTGAGCCGGATCGGTGTGGTCCTCGTGCTCGTCTCGTTCGCGACGATCGGCCCGCTCGGATACATGGCGATGGATCGGGACGCGCACGACGCCAAGTATGCGAAGGCGCATCAGGTGGCTGCCAAGCGCGCGAGGATCGCCGTCGACCTCGCGATGCACGGCGTCCCTCCCGGTGGTCCCCTCGTGATGCTGCGGGATGATCCCGATCTTCGCGGCGAGGCCCTCTTCGTCCAGCACTGCGCGAGCTGCCATGTTCTTGGCGAGCTCGGCGACAAGAAGAAAGCCACTGCACCGCTTCTCGACGGATGGGGGCAAGAGGCGTGGATTCGCGCGATGCTTCACGATCCCGACGGTGACGACCGCTTCGGAAGGACGCCGTACAAAGAGCAGATGCCGTCGATGGACGTGCCACCGAAGGACAACACCGGCGACTTCAAGCCCATGTCGACCGAGGACATGACGGCCGTCGCGAAGTTTCTTTCTTCGCAAGGCGACGACGCAACCCTCACGTCCGTGGGCGAGAACGTGGTGAAGGACCGCTGCACCGTGTGCCACCTCTTCAAAGGAGAGGGTGACGACAATGCGCAGGGCCTCGCCCCGGAGCTCGCGGGTTATGGATCGTTCGATTGGATTCGCGCGCAGATTGGCGATCCATCATCGAAGGCGACGTACCGCGAGAACGCTCTCGACCCGAAAATGAAGCACCACATGCCTAGGTTCGCCGGGGAGATCCCCGCGAGCGACATCGACGTACTTGCACGCTGGGTGAAGCGGCGCGTCAGAACTTGATGCCGTTGTTGGCGCGGTGCTTCCACCACCGCCACGTGAGCATGGCCGCTGGAACGGCAGCGACAACGGCGGTGACGGGGAACCCGAGGACGCCGATTCCGACGACCGCAACAGTGGCTGCGCCGGCAACAGTGGCCTTGCGGCGGGAATCGGCGAGAACCTCACTGCGGGGCTTGGTCATGCGGGAAACGTAAGGGCGCCAACCAAAGGTGCAAGGGACAAGCGCCGGGTGGCATCTGAGTTGACGGAAGCGCTCGCATGCGGCCATATAAGCTGAGATGGCTCAGACTATGCCCATGACATCGATGTTGGCAGATGTGGGTCGATGGCGATTGCTCTCGAAGGCTGGGGAAGGCGCGAGCAGCGTCGTGTATCGGGGGGTGTCGGGGGCGGAGACGGGAGCGGTGAAGCTCCTGAAAGCGGGGTTTGGCCTCGAGGAAGCGTCGGTGCTCGGTCGGGTTGGGCGGACGTGGGGCCCGGCCCTACTCGATGCGGGCGTCATCGACGGTCGTGGGTTCGTGGTCACGGAATGGGTGGATGGGGAGCCACTCCAGGGGTCGTTGGATGATCGCGCCGTATGGAGCGTCGTGCACAGCGTCGCTCGGGCGCTCGGCGAGCTGCATGACGCAGGCGTTCGTCACGGTGACGTGAAACGAGAGAACGTCGTCTGGCATCGGCGCATGCCAAAACGCGATGTTCCAGGCGACCGCGCGGCGACGTTGATCGATCTGGGGCTCGCAGCAGGATTCGACGCGGAAGTACGTGGAGGAACGCCGGCATACGCCGCTCCTGAGCTTCGTGATGGAGGAGACGTCGGCCCACGCGCAGACGTGTTCGCGCTCGGCGTGCTCGTACGTGAGCTCGATCCCTCGAGCCCGGAGCTCGCGCGCCTCGCGAGCGTGATGTGTGCCCCCCTGGCGGGGGCTCGGCCGTCGGCGCATTGGGTCGCGGACCGGGCAGCCCGCGAGCTCGGGCTCGAGCCTGATTCACGCTCGCGCGCGCAAGCCCGCGTCGCTGCCGTAAAGCGCGCGTATGTCGCTCTTCGTGCGCGGGACATCACGGCTGCCACGGACGTGGAAGCGAGCATCGCGGGAGCACCACGCGCGTGGCTCGAGGAAGCCATCGCCGTGACGCGCAAGCTCACGACCAACGTCGCGCGGCCCGCGAAAACCGTTGGCCAGAGCTCGGCGCTGGTGCGGGCGCGGTGGGTCGTCGGGCTCGTGGGTCCATCGGCCGCGAACTGGCCGCCGCCGAAGCTCGATGAGCAGACGTTCGCCGAGCGGTTGTGCGCGCTCGCGGAGCGCTCTCCTTTCGCGGCATGGACGTACGCGGACGTGTGCGGCGGCGCGGGAGCGAGAGCGGCAGACGACGATGGCGAGCTCGGTGAAGACAGCGACGATGCTTCGCATGCGCTCGCGCTGGCACGGCCGCACCCTAGTGACTTGGTCGTCTCCGCCGTCGAACGCCACATCAATATGACGAGTGCGCCGGCACCTCTCGCGCTGCGGGGTGCGCTCGTCGATGCACTGCTCCGCGCAGGGGAGTCCGCGCGTGCGTTGCTCGCGCTCGATGGGGCTGCGGGCCCCGGGAGCTTGGTGAAGCGGGCGGAGGTTCTGCGGCGTTTGGGTGACAGCGCGAGCGCGCGGGCGCATGCGCTCGAGCTTCTCGCGGACGGATCGCTCGGAGATGGCGCGAAGGCGCGCGGGCTTCGCGCTCGGGCC
>Ga0302326_10011561_pt1 | contig 18987 bp, 11 predicted proteins | sample Palsa_T0_3_FD_202264 | JGI IMG/M metagenome (GOLD analysis project Ga0302326, IMG submission 202264) | Peat permafrost microbial communities from Stordalen Mire near Abisko, Sweden - Palsa_T0_3 | ecosystem: Environmental > Terrestrial > Soil > Palsa > Peat permafrost | place: Sweden: Abisko...
TTCCTACTTACTACGTCTGGCATTTGCGCACGCTTGATCGTCCGTGGCGGGTCCCTGGCTGGATCATGGTGTTTGAATATGGATCCGTCGCAACGGCGGCAGCGATTATCGAATTTCGGCGATTGAGACGACGGTCGGCGCCACGATCCTCAATTGAATAGATGCCCACTCGTTCGCCAAACCGCTGAGAACCGAACCCGTTGTATAATCCGCGGCAAGCGCTGTGAATGCCTGGGACGAGCGAAGAGTACCCGTGCACAGCGACTCGTGTATCCAGAAGCTTGCACCGTCATCCAACACAGCATCCGTTCAATTCACCGAGGAGCAAACTCTATGAAAAATGCCCGCCGTTTAGCCATGATGGGTCTTCTGCTTTGCGGAGTGCTGGCCCTTGTTCCAAACTCCTGGGCGCAGCAGCGCGCTCCAATTCTCGAAAAGATAGCCAAAACCTACGGAGTCGATTCTTGGGATCAAATTCAGGCCATCCGCTACACGTGGAACGGGGAAATTACCGGACTTTTCAAAGCCGCTCACAAGTGGGAGTGGGAGCCGAAGACCGGCAAGGTCTCCTACGAGGGGACAGATAAAGACGGTAAGCCAGTGAAGGTTACTTATATGCGCTCCGAGCTAAGCAGCCAGCCGGACGACGTGAAGACCGCAGTTGAGCCGGCGTTCGTCAACGATAACTATTGGCTTCTGTTTCCCTTCCATGCCTACTGGGACACCAGCGCGAACGTCACCGATGAGGGTATGAAAAAACTCCCAGCGGGCGCCGGCTCGGCCGAGCATATCGTAGTGAAATATCCCTCGGAACTCGGTGGTTACACGCCCGGTGACACCTGGGAACTCTACGTCGGCAACGACGACCGCGTCGAGTACCTTGTCTTCCACCACGGCGGGACCACGAAGCCAAGCCTGGTCAACGCAACTTGGGCGAGCTACAAGAAGGCCGGTCCTCTGTTGTTCTCAACCGAGCACCGCGGCACCGCCGATGGCAAGCCTCTGCACATCTTTATTACGAATGTGGCCGTGAAGCTGACGGGATCGGACACCTGGATGGACGCAAAGTAAGCGTCGAGGCTTATCGGGCGATTACTACCGTAGTGCAAGAACTGCTCAGCTTAGGCAGATCGCGGGTGGCGGCCATACGAGTCTCCAGCTTCAGCCGTTCTCCGCGAATGATCGGGCAGTAATAGTCAGGCTCCATCAGAGCACCCTGCAAGCGTCGTCGTCCGGCACATCCGCCATGGCATGCGTCACGGAACTCGCAAGGCTGGCACGCGTTGGGAAGCGTGCGGGCCTGACTGAAGGGCACGGAGTCTAGAATCTCGACGCCCGCCGAAATCAAATTCGCCAGCGGCTCGCCCGATCCTGGCCAGTACACGCAGGGCTGCGTGGTAGCGCGCGGAGTGACCCTCACGGTGCTAACGCCACATCCTCCCCGGAGCGGTGGCGAACCCGCCATCGCGCGCACCAGCGGCTCACCAATGGCGATCACATCGGTCTCCGCAAAGAGGCGCCGGAACCCCTCCCAGTATTCTTCGTAGGAGAGCGCATAGATGTCGGATCGCACCGCCTGATACACATTCACTCGCAAAGGCGCGTCGAAACGTTTGGCCACTCGAGCCACGTCCGCCAGACGTAAGTAGTTCGCTTTCATCATGACCGCGACGATGGTGACCGGTACGCCGAGCCTCACGCAGCGTTCTGCTTGATGGTGGATCAGTTCCCAATTGCCGTTTCCGCGTTGAGCATCTTGTTCGCCTTGGGTCGGGTAATCGAGAGAAAACTCAATGTCGTGAAAAGCGAGCAGCTCTTTGTCCTCCAAAACTGCGACGCTGTGGCCGTTGGAAGTGATGGTAAGTTTGATGGGTTGCGTTCGCAGGTAACCCAATATCGCTTTGAACTCTGGATGCATGCCGTTCTCGCCGGTGCCGAGATTCACCGAACGGATCGGCAGTCGTTCCATGACCGATTTCACTTGATCCAGAGAGAGGCGATCGGTGCGGGCTGGATCCCGGTAACAAAAGGCGCATGAAAGGTTGCACTCGTTGGTGAGCCCAAGCCCGAGCGAAATACCGGCGTCAGGCGTCTTCGCGCCGGTTATGGAGAATGAAGATTCCGCTCGCACGTCGTTCACTCGCGCTCCTCCTTCACCGGATCCGGTCGGCGAGCCAAGCACTGCCTATAGCGCGCGACTGCGGCAAACTCTGGCCGCATACCCAGCTTACGTTCCAGTTCGAGAATGCGTTGATACTCGGCGTCGCGAGATACCGCCGGCGGCAAATAATCCGCAACCACGCGCACACCCCGCTCTGCAATTAATGTCAGCGATGCCGCTTTCAGCATACGTTGCATGTAGTCGTTACTGAAGAGTCGCACTCTCCCTCCGTAGAGAGATTCTTCTCCCCACTCAGCCATAAGACCATTTTCCGCCTCCTCCAAATCGCCCGCTCGGATTGCGGCTTTTAATACCTCGCCTGCCTGGGTTCGCACGAGCACTGAGACTATCGCGGATGAACCTCGCAAGGCGCGAGCCGCATCACGCAACACAGCTCCCGGGTCATCGACATATTCCAGGATGTTGTGGCAGAGAATTACATCGAACGAACGCGCGGGAAACGACTTGGCGAGCTGTGCTGCCTCACCGTGCTTCACCACGATCTTCTCCGCGACCCCGCCTTCGAGGGCGGCGCGTTGCGCGATATCCAGCATCGCCGCAGAACAATCCACGGCGGTAACATGAATGCCAAGTCGCGCCAGGCGAACGGCTGTCGCTCCTGTGCCACAACCGAGATCGAGTGCGCGCAACGGCTGTTCGGCCTGTTGGGGAAGAAAATCGTGCAGGTTGGCGAAGGCCAAGTCCGAGCGCAACCGTCCCCCGGGCGTTTCGAGGTAGGCAGCGTATTTGCTCGCGCCGCTTTGGAAGCGTTCGCTGCCAGGACCGGCGGACATATTCATGCGACCTCCAAGCGCAATCGTCCAAACTGTCGATTCGATACTTCGCCAATGCCCTCTAAATTAATCATGAAATTGACGGCGACGCTTCCGAATCGTCGGCAGCGGCTAGTTTTGGGACAGGTTCGATTTTCAATCGATTTTAACCCTGATTAGATTCGTCAGAGTTCTGTGACAAAAACCAGCTCAGATCACCCAGCCTAGAGCCCTTCGAAGCCCGTCTCTGGACACCGATTTGCTCACAAAACCCAGGATCGTCGGATTCTTCTCCAATGTGCTGCGCAGACTATAATTGCGCGCACCGCATGGCCGTTACCTCTGGCACGACACTGGGTCGCTTCGAGATTCAATCGCCGGGTGTAATGGCTCGGGTTACCAAGATCGCGCCCGTTGTTCTGACCGTGCTCCTTTGGGGTACGACGCTGGCCGGACAGCAGCAGGGGCCATTCCCGGTGACTTCGGTTGTGGATGAGCCCACCATCGCGGGTCATCCGGTGCAGTTGGATGAACAGGGAAAACTGCTGCCGTGGCCGATGCCGCACGACATCGGCTATTCGTATTCGTCGCACTTCCTCACGCAGTGGACAATCCTGTGGGACCAGCACAATCGGCAGCGGCTACATTATTTTTATTGCTGCTTCGATTTTGACCGACATTCTTATCTCCGAAGAAGCAAGGTGGCGCACGCGAAGCGGCGATAGCGGCCGGTAGCAGGGGCAGCGCTCACTCCACGACGCGGGTCAGAAGAGATTGCCATCGATCTCCTCCAAGCCCGTTTCGTATAGAAATGATTGCTGGCGGGTGAGGAACCAACTGGTATGATGACCGTCGATAAACGACAGACGGTTCTTTTCCTAGAATGACTCTTCGGCCAACAACGGATGGTCATGTTTGTTCGGGCATGGGGGACACATTGACTGACTCGAGCTATAACGCGTTCAATCGTCGAGATTTCATCCATGGAGCACTTGCTGGAGCCGCCTTCGCGGCATTGCCAATCTTTGCTTTCGCGGCAGACAATGCGGACCTTCCGTTTGTGCTGAGCCAAATACCGAAAATGCACGACGAGAACGTGAAGCGGCTGCAGGACTGGATCGCATTGCCCTCGATCGCGGCCGAGAACCGCAACTATCCCCAGGGCCCCGACCATATGGCACAACTCGCTCGCGACGCAGGATTTGCGAACGTTGAAATTGTGCCAACATCGGGCAAGCCTGGGGTCTTCGGCATGCTGGATGCAGGCGCGGCAACGACCGTTGGCATCTATTTTATGTACGACGTGAAACAGTTCGATCCCTCCGAGTGGTCTTCGCCTCCGCTCGAAGGGCGGGTCGTGGACAAGGAAGGATTGGGCAGGATCTGCGTCGGTCGCGGTGCAGTGAACCAGAAGGGTCCTGAAACGGCCTTCCTCGGCGCCCTTCACGCCTTCAAGGCAGCGGGAAAAAAGCTGCCTGTAAATCTCGTGCTTGTTTGTGAAGGTGAGGAGGAGATTGGTTCGACCCACTTTCCGGAGGTTGTCCACCAACCAAGAATCACCGCCGCGTTGAAGAAATGCATGGGTGTATTCATACCAGAAGCGGGCCAAGACGCGGATGGAAGCATACAGATATCACTGGGCGCCAAGGGCGTAGTTGAGCTCGAACTGGTTTCGAGCGGAGAGCAATGGGGACGAGGACCGAAACATGACGTTCATTCCAGCCTCGAGGCACAGGTCGACAGTCCCTCGTGGCACCTGGTGCAAGCGCTTAACACTCTGATCGGGCCCGACGGACACACGCCGGCGGTCGCGGGCTTCTTTGACAAGGCCAAGCCGCTTACTCCGGAACAGATGAAGATGATTCAGGGTGTCGCCGCTCGCCGCAGTGAAGCCACAGCGAAGAAGCAGCTTGGAGTTGAGCACTGGGTGCATGACGCAAACTGGCTTGACTCGCTCGTGTTGCTCGAGTCCAAGCCCACCATCAACATCGAAGGCCTGGTCGGAGGATACACAGGTCCCGGTGGCAAGACCGTTTTGCCACATCGCGCTGTCGCAAAGATTGACATGCGACTGGTGCCTGACATGACGGCTGCCGGAACATTGGCGCTTCTTAAGGAGCATCTTGCCAAACACGGCTTTGGCGACATCGAGGTCAACATGAGTGGTGGATACGATCCGACACAGACGTCACAGGACACGAAGCTCATCCAGGCTCAAATTGCGACTTATCGCAAGCTCGGTCTAGATCCTGTACTGTGGCCTCGATCAGCCGGCTCCTGGCCTGGATACATCTTCACTTCCGAACCTCTCAATCTTCCCGCCGGGCACTTTGGAATAGGGCACGGCACCGGCGCACATGCTCCGAATGAATACTATTTGATCGATTCCACCAATCCAAAGGTTGCGGGAATTGATGGAGCTGTGCGCTCCTTCGTCGAGTATCTCTACGCGTTGGCTTAAGAGTGAGACCGCGATTCTCGATTTTCGCAAACTCAGACCATGACTTTCGGGACAGTCGACACGAGCCCGAGTTTCGTAACAGAAGGGTTGGACCCACCGGGAGTTGTTAACACTCCTTTCGCAACGAACGTCTATGATGGAGACCTTGTGGAGATATGATGTCCTCAATGCCGACAAATCTGGAGCCAAGAAAATACTGAACTGAATGGTTCAGACAAGCAATCTCAGTCCCGGCCAATCTTAACCCGAAAAACGCGACTTCCTGTCTACAGGCACAATCTCCTCGGGTGGACCATAACCGCGATCGTGTGCCTGATTCGACACCGCATATGGCTTCAGGTCGCTCCAACTCCATCGACTGGAAATGGGTGGTCTCCCGCAGGCACAGTACAGCGTCCATTCATCTGCGAATCCTTCAGCCAGCGGCATCAAGTACGACCCGTTACGGTACGGGCTGAAGCCAGGCAAATATCGAGTCAAGCATTTTGGACACTCAACGCAATGGCGAATACGGGAAGCCATGGCATGTGTCGGTGAGCTCCTTCGAGGGAAACTGGCGGCATGCGCTCACCCCTACGGCACGGCCCCGTCGAGCGGGAGCCCTTGGCCAACTATTCAACAACACCGGCCTCCGCGAGCAGGCGCTCATAATCCATCAGTGCAGCCTGATCCGTTAATCCTCGCAGCTAGACTTCGCAAGGCATCCAGCGTCCTTGCCGTAAACATTCTGGGTCACGTCGATATTCGCGTGATCCTTTTCCTCCGGTAAAGTCGTGGTGCCGGGATGGCTGGCGATTTACGCCAGGTGCCACTCGGCGCTCTGACAGTTAGTGTGCAATTGAGAGCAGAATTACCTTACAACTTCACAAATTCCCGCTGAGTGAGAACTGAGGGAGCATGTGGTGTTCCACGCTCAGAACGATTACGTGAGACAACAGGCCCAACACTTCAGAGTTCGAATACGAGTGGCGGACTAACAACCTCCGGGGACGATCCCGAAACGGCTAGAGCGACTATTTCTCCAACTTTTCATACACACACTGGCGAGAGGTTACTAAATTCGAGAACGCCGAATTGTGATTGATTTTCAGATGGTTTAACATACACACTGGTTGGTATGTTGGCAGCACGCAAAAGTCTGAAACAGAGTTCGAAACCTGGAGCGACTAGGCTGCGTGATTCTGAGCGCACGCGGGAGCGCTTGCTGCAGGCGGCATCCCGCGAGATCTACAGATCGGGTTTCCAGAGTGCCAGCCTGGACACCATTCTGGCCGTAGCTGGGGTCACCAAGGGCGCACTGTACTACCACTTCAAAAGCAAGGAAGCCTTGGGACACGCCGTCGTCGATGAGGTCATTGCCCCCGACGTCCACGGCAAATGGGTCCGGCCTCTACAGAGCGTCACGGACCCTCTCGACGCTTTGATCAGCGCTGTTCAACATATACCCGTTCGGCCCGAGGATGTGCGGGGTGGCTGCCAACTGAACAATCTGGCGCAGGAAATGTCTCCTCTTGACGCGGGATTCCGGAAGCGGCTGGCGATAATCTTCGATGCCTGGCGCGAGGCCGTTGCCTCCACTTTGCGAGACGGCCAGGCCCACGGAAGCGTTCGCCGCGACGTGGAACCCGCTGACGCCGCCGGCTTACTGATCGCGATGGTCGAAGGCTATGCGTCGCTGGCAAAGAATGCTCAGGATCCGAAAGTGATGAAAGCGGGGATCAGAAACATCGTGGGCTGGCTGCGGTCCCTGCGCGCGCCGGGCAACCGCAAGTGAGGTTGATCGCATCGGTGTCTCAAGGGGCAGTTTGGCACTGTTACATACCAACCGGTTCGTATGCTCGGACAGTCAGCATCGCGATCGGGCGAAGCGCTTCACAACTAGATCATGAACTAGATCATGAAAAGGAGAACGAACAATGACAGTGACAAGGATCGCAGTATCGCGCAGGAATCTGCTCGCCACGGGAGCCTGCGCGCTGCTGGGTGCCGTGAGCCTGCCGGGACCGGCAAGTGCCAGCGCATTGGGAGGGCAGAACTTAACGAACGAGGAGGTGGCCCGGAAGTGGTACGCAGCCTGGGAGAAGAAAGACTGGGGCCCAGTGGACAGCCTGCTCGCCGATAACTTCACCTTTACAAGCGCGGCCGGCGACGACCACATCAGCAAGAGCACTTTCAAAGCGCGATGCTGGGAAACACAGATCGATTTCATTGGACATTTTGACCTCGAGCGAATCACCGCTGGCGCGGATGATGCTTTTGTGAAGTATCTTTGCCACACCAAGAACGGTAAATCGTTCCGAAACGTGGAGTATCTCCGAATCAAGAACGGAAAGTTGCAATCCATTGAGTGTTATTTCGGCGCGCAATCCAGCTTCCCGTCAGCAGTGAGCACTGCGCAGAAGTAACCTGCGGGCCTGGAAGGTAAGGCGTGGGGTGCCGATGTGCCGAAATTACCGGCGATGCTGAGTTCGCAATTCAAAGGCGCATTACATCTAGAAGCAGTGCACTCGTCAATCTCACTTCGGGTACGAAGAAGTCGAAACGAGAGAGCAATTCGAGGGGTTCCATCATGAGCACCCGCGAAATTCAGGATCAGAAGGCCATTGCACGTGAGATGTTTGTTGAACGAGCTGCTCACGCTAAAGCGGACCTTTCGGCTAGTAAACTGCGGGGGGACACGATTTGCTCCTTCAAGAGTAGACGGGATTACACTCTTGAATCGCCGGCAGAAGACGGGTTCTACGAACTTGCGGATACTTCCTCGTTTCCGGTAACCCGAGTCGATGCTGCAGACCTCATCCGAATCTTGCGCCAGTTGGAGGTTATAGCAAAACGGCAGGCGCCACGAATCGCGTTCAAGGCAAAGGGTAGCATCCTATTCTTGGATTTAGCCGAGATCGTGGCAGTGCAAGCCGCAGGTAATTACGTTTCGTTGCAACCCCGAACTAATTCCTATTTGGTGCACGAGTCCCTCTCGTCCATGGCGGAGAAGCTCAAACCCTTCGGTTTTATTCGCATCCACCGCTCGGTCGTCGTGAATATTTCGGCCGTGGAGGAGATCCAACCTTTACCGACGGGGGAGTACAGGCTCCGTGTAAAAGGTGGGAAGGAATACTTGGTAACACGTACATACAAAGACAACCTCAGAGATCTGGCTCAACTGTGGGTAGGCTCAGAGCGCCTTTGCGGCTAACAGGCAGCAAGAGGTTTTACCTCGTTATTCCGTCGTAACATCCCCGATCGTCCCTTACGAAAAGTCAGGCTCTAAACAGCCCGGCAGAATGAAAGCGCAAACAGCAAATCTTGCTGTGCAACTGCTGGGCGATTGTTCCAAGCCTGCGCTGAGTGGTCGGAACGGTCGAAACCACTCGACCGCTTGTTGCAACACCAGTCGGACCTGTTCTGAGCACACCTCGTACGGTGCTAAAACTCGTTCCCCATGCATCACCTCAACGCTGTTGCCGATATTTTTGAAACTAGCTGCGGAATCCTCAAGCTACTTCTAGATAACGGGCAAGCCGGAAGTTGCATCCAAGGAGCGACTCTCGACGACGCTGGCCAAAAGTCGGCTCAGAGGAAATGATCCGTCGTTCTCGCATAAGCCCGTTTCTGGATAACGTCCGGATGGCCGACTACTCAGGGTTATCGCGTTATGGCATCGGCGACCGCCCAGTCCAGGTCTTGCGATGGGCTACAACCCGGATAATTATGCAAGGGACCGCGCAATCACCAATGTGATGTCATCCTGCTGTTCGCTTCCGCCGCTGAATTGCCGAACCGCCCCAACCACTGCTTCGAGAAGGGGTACTGCTGGGAGGTGAGAATGGCTCCCGAGCGTGTCAAGCAAACGAGACGCGCCAAATTCTTCCCCCTCCTCGTTCTCGGCTTCGGTGATTCCATCGGTGTAAAGTACCAGCGTGTCACCTGCAGCAAGCTCCACTTCCGCGATTTCGCACTGCCAGGCTTCAAACAATCCCATCACGGTGCAGGTGGAACTCAGCCACTCCACCTTCGGCATCTCGGAGACCCGATCCTGCGAGGTTCCGCTGGCGCGCAGCAGAAGCGGGGGAAGATGTCCACAATTCGCGTATCGGAGCTTGCGGTTTGAGTCGTCATAATCCGCAAAAAATAAGGTAGCGTAACTGGCATCCCCGCTATTCTCATAGAACAAGCGGTTGACTGAGGCGAGCAATCGGGGCAGGTCGTCGACCGCGAGGGCATATTGGCTGCGCAGATTGGCTTGGAGATTCGCCATTAGCAGGGCGCCAGACACTCCTTTGCCAGCAATATCCGCCAGCACCATCGCCAAGCGGCCGGGGCGAAGCTCCAGAAAATCGTAGTAGTCTCCGCCCACTTTGCGAGCCTGGATGCAACCGCCCGCGTATTCCAGCGTTCTCATCGCGGGCAGCTTTTGCGGGAAAAGCCTGGCCTGCACTTGCCGGGCAATTTCCATTTCCTGAGCGAGGCGGCGATCGCCTTCCATTCGCTCTGCCATTTTTTCTGCGAGGGCTATGTTCTCCAAAGCGATCCCGGCTTGGGCCGCCACGGAATCGAGCAGACGCTTGTCTTCGCCGGAATAAGGTTCCTCGGAAAGCCGCTGGCCAAGAACGAGCATGCCAATGAGATGGTTCTCGCGGCTGAGGATCGGCACCAGGCATTCCGGCGCGAGGGGCGCCAGCGCGGTTAACTCTTCGGCACGGGCGGGATCGGATGTGACTTCCCACGTTTTCCCGCGGCGCGCGAGTTCAATGAAAACCGGCGCGCTGGCCGAGAGCGTTCCGAGAGTCGCGGGGAAAGTTCCCGAGATTGCGGCCAGCCGGCCGTTGCCTGATTCCAGGTAACACGCCAGGGTCTTCGGGTGCAGCGCTTCGCTCACGTGGCGCTCGATGAGGGTCGCCAGTTGGCGACGGTCGCTCACGGTGCGGGTTTTCTCCGCGAGGTCGTGCAGAATGATACGAGAGTCATAAGCGCTGCGGAAGAAGGCCCGGTCGATACGCATGGTTCCCCGCTTCACCAGCGGCGCCGATGTCCAGACCAGGACAATCCCAAATACTGCGCTCAGAGCCATCCCGATATTTGTATCCGCGCGGAGGAATCGCGAGAAGACGTGGGTGAAGAGCGCGATGGCGGAAGCCGCAACGATGAACGTCAAAACGATAAAACCCCTCTGCACCAGAACGTACCGCGCGCTGCGTCGCAGCAGTACTGGAAGCTCCATCACGCGGTGCTTCACCACCGCATAAGCAAAGGAGAGGGGATAGAGGAACAACACCAGCACCAGCCCGGTATCGAGCCAGAAAGAGGGCCGAAATCCGGTGAAATCCACGGCGGCACGTACAAGCGCGATTGGCAGAACACCGACCACGGTTCCCCACAAAATCACTCGTGATTTGCGCCGCGCTTCTGGAGGGACGGTGGCCATGAATGAATTTTGCGCCAGCGAGATCATGCCGAGAGCAAGTAAGGCGTATTTCATGGCGGCTTCAATGAGATCGGAGTTGTGGCTACCTACCAGGTGGGCGACCGCTGCTGGAAAGGTTGGATCGCCTGTCCGCAAGCCGGGAATGACGGTACAGATTCCCAACAGAAGCCCCGCCCACTTCAACCACGGGAGGCGCCGATCCAGAGGCGATTGCACCGGGAAAACTGCAAAGAATAGATAGAAAAGGGGACACAGCATCCCGGCAAACACGGCACGAAAAACAAGCACGAATGCGCTAAGTGCGGGAGAGATTCCGGAATTGTGAAACCCCGGGGTGGCGACGAAGGCGCAGAAGAGCATTGCCAGAAGCCATGCATTTGGCTCTTCCAGCCTCAACAAGAGGACGGCGAATGCCACCAGCACAAAAGGAATGGGGAATGATCCCGTGATTTGCTGCGCGGAGGACTTGGCCAGGCCCTCGGAAGCACTAGCCAGCGGGGCAGCTCGAAACACGCCGTGTAGAACCAGCGGCTTGGGCTCGCCGGCGCGCTCAACGGTTATTTCCACCACGTCGCCTGGGCGACCATGCAGATAGGCTTGGTCAGAACCAATGTCGGTCAACAACGCCTGGCCATTTACCCCAGTAATGCGGTCGCCAACGCGCAAGCCGGCGCGCTCCGCAGGGCTCCCTTCCACCACATCTTCGACTGCCTGACAGTGCGTTCTCTCGTCATACTGAGGGTCATGTTGGTTATTGAAGCCGAGTTCCACCGTCGGACGCGCCCGACGAACCGTGTACATCCAGAGGGAACCGTAGGTGATCGCTGCCACGGCAAACAGGGTCGCCAGTGTTGCCAGGAACACTTTTCGGAACGACGCGTCCCCACTCATGATTTTTAGTATCGGCTTCGCGCCGAATCTTCCCGGCAAATCCTATGCCCTGCTTCCAGATGCCGTCAAACAACCAGACGCTCACAGTCTCGGACTGAGAGCTTTCCAATCAGGTGCGCGATAGTCTAAAAGGCGGAAACAATGAAGCGTTCGACAATCCTTGTACTCTCTGCCAGGACCGGTCACGCTCAACTGATAGCCCTTGCTGTTTGTTTCGTACAGCAAGCGCCAGTGCGGGCGGCCTTTCATGGATGCCAACGTGAGCGACAGGAGCGTTCGGGCGGGCGCTTCATTCCCGCCCACCGCAATCGTTCCACGCTCGCGATTGCCAGAAAGAAGTTTACCGGAAAGAAAGTTTCCGGCAAGCATGGGCGTGACCGGAATCTTGCTCTGCTCACTCACTTTTTCGCAGATCAGAGTAATGGTCTGCTCTGCGCTTCTGCGCTCTCGGGCAAGAGTGATGGGCAGATCGAGAATGGGTGTTTGACTTATTACTACGTCGTGGGGGCCACGCACTGCCACGCCAACCACCGCAAAGCGTTTATCCTCTTGCTTCGCTCCCTCTTGCTGCTTCGCAATGCGCAACTCGAATTCCACGCCAACATTAGCCTCGTCGTAGGCATCCACTACAGCCGCAAGAACAGCACCTTCATCGGGAACACTATCGGGAGTCGGACCACTTTTGAACTCCACAGTGAAACTCTCTGCCCCAACAACTCGAGCGTTGGCATGCCGCCGCTGCGGAACAGATCCCGGATTCGTCGCATCGCCCGAAGCATCAGGAAGTTGTGGATCCTCATAATCCACGACCCATCCATACTTTTCCTCCAAAGCCTCCAGGGCGCGAAGCAATGGTTGTGGGCCATCGGCATTGATGCGAACAACAGTCCCGATTTGATAGATCAACGGTTTCTTTATCTGGGACGCAGCGGTGTGGGAAGTAATTTGGGAACTAGCGCGCTCCACCTGAGAGAGGCTTCCTGGGGGCAGCAAGAGCGAAACCGTCGATAGTGCCACCGTGGAGAGCGCAACCTTTGCAACCCTAGTGAGGACGATCATCGACCCAATTCTACGCACGATAACTGCGGAGGACATCTATGGCCCGGCGGCCAGCCGCAGGGTCAACTATCACTGCATGGGTCCGGGATTATGCATCGGATCTCATCTTTGATTACACTGGCTTGATTACACCGGTGATCGTATTAAAGCGGGTGGCGATCAGGCAGATATTGTCGCACGACTGGCATTACTTGGCCCACGACAGTATGAGTCCATCCGATAGCGGCGCTCCGGGCGGAGCATCACGGATCCAGTGCTCAGTGAATCTGAAAATGAAAGCCGCTTGCAGCGACTCTGCATACTATTGCAAAGTCCGCTTGGGATGGGCGTTTCGAGGGTTTTAACCGAATCAGAGCCTTGAATATTTCTCTTGACCGAGCGATTTTAGAATTGTAGTCTTCGGTCGTCCTTCTTTCGGAGGAAAATCGGATCGCTGCGGACAAGTTCCCCGTTCAACTCCGTTTGCAACGAATTCCTTCTCTCTCGCGTATTGCAATTGCGTCGCAAGGTATTTCCGTGATCTCGAAGCTTGGGAAAGCTCTACTTTGAAGAAGGGAAACAACGCCATGCACCACTCCGTTACCTCCTCCATAAAGGAAAAATCTGGCCTTATGTTCACGTCTAATCTGGTTTTAACCGCCCGCACGAGTTGGATCATCAGCATTGCCGCCCTGTTATTGATTGTTTCGGGACTGACGCAAGCGGCACTCGCGCAAGCTCGCAGCAACTCCTTCCCAATGGCTCGAGTGCAATCGCGAGTGGACAATAACCAGCGCGCAACGCTCGCTGGGCACACTCTGCCGATCCTGAGCAATGCCCAAGACCTGGGACGAGTGCGCGGCGAGACCGCCATGAACCATCTCATTATGGTTCTGCGGGCCAGCCCCGAACAGGAGCATGCGCTCCGCACGCTGCTCGATCAGCAGCTCGACAAAAAGCATGCTAACTTCCACCAGTGGATGACGCCGGAACAATTCGGAGCCCACTTTGGCGTCGCCGATTCCGACATCGCCCAGGTGACAAACTGGTTACGCCAGCAGGGCTTTGCGGTCGAGAACGTGGCGCCCGGCAAGCGTTTCATCCAGTTCAGCGGAAGCGTGAAGCAAGTTGAGTCGGCTTTTCAGACCGAAATGCATTCGTACAAGGTGCACGGCGAGACTCACATTGCCAATTCCCGCGATATCTCGGTCCCGGCTGCCCTCAAGCCTGTGATATCGGGGGTTCCCACACTGCACGATTTCTTCAAGAAAGCAGACGTTCAAGACCTGGGCACGTTGATGGGAAAAATCTACGAGTGGGATCCCTTTACCGGCACGATGCCCGATTACACGAACGGCACCACCCATTTTGTAGGCGCGGCCGACTTTGCCGCCATCTACAATACCAATCCGCTGCTTACGGCCGGATTCGATGGAACCGGCGTGAGCATCGGCATTATCGGGCGCACCGACATTAACCTCGGCGACGTTCAGGTATACCGTGAATTCTTCCAACTGAAAGATAACGATCCGACGTTTACCATTGCAGGCGAAGATCCGGGAATCGTACCCGGCGACGATGGTGAGTCGTACCTGGACGTGGAAGTTTCCGGCGGGGCAGCTCCGGGTGCAAGCGTGAACTTTATTACTTCGCGAGCTACGCTGACCACCGACGGCGTCGATCTTTCCGCCATGTACGCGGTACAAAACAACCTCACCGATATCATCAGCGAGAGTTACGGCCAGTGCGAAGCGAACTTCACCGCAGCGCAAGCAGCTTTTTACAATAATATGTGGGCGCAAGCCGCGGCCCAGGGCCAGTCGGTGTTTGTCTCCTCCGGCGATAACGGTCCCGCCTCCTGCGACCTCTCGACCAGCAACTTTTCAAATTTTGGGTATGCGGTAAGCTTGCTGGCCTCTTCCCCTTTTAACGTGGCGGTGGGCGGCACGCTGTTCGCGGATACCACGGGGGGCCCCTGGTGGGGAACCACGGCCACTACGGCGGCACCTTTTGAGTCTGCCCTGGGATACATCCCGGAAATTCCCTGGAACGAAGCCAAGGGCAGCGGCGCAGTCGGGGCCGCGGGTTCGTGGTCTGGAAGCGGCGGTATCAGCGCTTACTTTATGACGCCGCCGTGGCAGCGCGGTTTTGGTGTGCCCGCATCGGACCCGCCATACCCCAATCTACCTACTTTCGTCGATCCATCCATGCCGTTCGTTCCTGGGCCGCATCGTTACTTGCCGGACGTGGCCATGGCCGCTGCGGCACAACATGATGGAACTCTGTATTGCGCCGAAGGTATTTGCCAGCTTAGTTCGACCGGAACTATCGTCGACGCAGGAATCGTTGGGGGTACTTCAGTAGCGGCTCCCAGCATGGCAGGAGTTCAGGCTTTGGTGGACCAGGTTAACGGAGGGCGTCAAGGTCTGCCCAATTATGTCTATTACGCTTTGGCGGACGCTCAACACACCGGAGGCCTCAACTGTTCTCCCGAAGCCGGCGGTGCGATGAGTCCCAATTGCGCGTTCCACGACGTGGATACAGGCAACACGTTGATCTGTACAAACTCGGCGTGCACCGCAGCCAACAAGATCGGCTGGACGGCGGCGGCCGGCTATGACATGGCCTCCGGCCTCGGTTCCCCCAATGTCACGAATCTGGCGAATCTGTGGAACACCATCACGTTCAACAGCTCCGTCACCAGCTTGAACGTCGCTCAGACTACCGGAATTACGCACGGCCAGTCCGTTAATGTGAGCGGTGCTGTAGCGCCGGGCGCGGGCGGCGGTATCCCCTCCGGCAACGTTGCGTTTATCGTCAGCAGCGGTGCGCTTACCGATCCTATCGATCCCAATACGGGAGGCTTCGCGAACCAGGTAGCGCTCGCAACCCTCGACGGCAGCGGCAACTACAACCTCAATCTCACCGACCTTCCGGCCGGCACCTACACCCTGACCGCGCGCTACGGCGGTGATGCGACGTTCGCGTCCAGCCTCTCTCCTTCGGTCGCGGTAACAGTGACGTCTGAGGGTTCCACGCTCACCATCGAGCCCAACGCGTTTAACGGGACGACCTGCGCTGAGACCCCTCAAACCACGTTTACCTACGGCTCCTACATCTGGACTGATTTTGTAGTTCAGGGTGCCTCTGGACAAGGCGTAGCCACCGGCACCGTCGCGGTCACCGACAACAGCAACCCGCTGGTTACCACAACCTTGAACGCCAATGGAATCGGGCACACGCTCTCAGGAGCGGTTGCAAACACCTCCTGCGTTTTCCTTTATACCTTCCAGGATATCGCTCCCCCTATTGTCGGGGTTCACACGCTGGGAGCGACTTATTCTGGAGATGGAAATTTTAACTCCATGACCGCGTCACCGGTCGTGGTCACCATCAACAAAGCAACGATTACGGGAGCGTTGGCAAGCAGTTCCCCCTTCATTGCTTCCGGAGGCTCTGCCCAACTTAATTTCACGTTAGCCGGAATTTCAGGCGCTGGCTTGGGGACACTGCCCCCGACCGGTACGGTCACATTTACCGATAACACCACCTCAACCACGCTTGGGACGGCAACCTTGAGCCCAACCAGTAGCTTGGGAGGGGTGGCATTTATTACGACTACGGGCATTACCGCTCCCGGTGCGCATTCCATCCAGGCGAGCTGGCCAGGTGATGGAAACTACAATAGCGTGAATTCGAGCCTGGTGACGGTCACGGTGCAGACCGGGACTGCTACGAGCGTAGTCGTGACTTCCAATGCGAATCCAACGACTGTGGGAGGCCGGCCAACGTTCACCGCCACCATGACGCCAACCACCGTCACGTCCGGCACAGTGTCCTTCTATGACAGCGGCGTGCTGCTAGGCAGCGGCACGGTTGGTGCTGCTCATACTGCAACGTTCAGGCCCGCAGCTACTGTAAATCTGCCGGCGGGTACTCACAGCATCACCGCCATCTATGGTGGCAACGCTACTTACGACTCGAGCACCTCTGCGGTATTCCCGCAGGTTTTCAACCAGGCGGCCACTACCATTCAGCTCACGGCAAAGAACAAGGGCCATTACGGAGAGTTCTTCGACATGAGCGCTACGCTGGGACTCGCCGGGACAGTCGTTCCTTCTCCGTCAGGGATCATCACGTTCTATGACGGAGCTTCCCCGATCGGCACGCCACCCTTCACCGTAGTCACGGCGGCGCAGGGTGGATTAGGTATTTGGCAGTCGCAGCTCGAGCTCAAGCTTTCCACGGGCGTCCACACTCTGACGGCGCAGCTCACCGATCCCAACTACACTGCTCCAATCAGCAACACGGCGACGGTCACCGTAGTAGCGCCGCCGACGATCAGCAAGGCGTTTGGCGCGGCCAGCATTCCGCTGAACGGACAGACCTCGCTGAGCTTTACCATCCAGAACTCCAACACATCCACGCTGACTGGCATCGGCTTCACCGACGCGCTGCCGGCGGGCCTGATTGTCTCTACGCCCAGTAATGGACTGACGGGCTCCTGCGGCAGCGGAACGATTACGGCCACGGCGGGCAGCAGCGCGATCAGCTTGTCCGGCGCGACTTTGGCGGCGAGTGCCATGTGCACATTCAGCGTGAACGTGACCGGCACCGCGGCCGGCACCCAGAACAACACCACCAGCAGTGTGACGTCGAACGAAGGCGGCTCGGGCAATACGGCCTCGGCCAGCATCGCCGTGGTGGCGCCCCCGTCGATTGCCAAGGCCTTTGGCGCATCCAATGTCGCGCTGAACGGCACCACCTCTCTGACCTTCACCATTACCAATCCAGCGGCCAATACCGTGGCGGAGGCGGGCGTGGCATTTACGGACGCCTTGCCCGCGGGACTGACGGTGCCGACCACCGGAGCGCAGCCGGCGTGCGGCGGCGGTGTACTAACAACCACCGCTCCTACCACTATCACTCTGACGGGCGGGAGCATTTCGACCGGTAGCAATTGCCAGTTCAGCGTGACCGTGACCGGCGCCACCAACGGCGTCAAGAACAACACCACGGGCGCTGTTACTTCGACCAACGGCGGCACCGGCAACACCGCAATGGCTAGCATCACCGTGGCGCTTCCACCGACCATAACCAAAGCGTTTGGCGCGTCCAGCATTCCGCTGAATAGCACCTCTTCGCTGGCTTTCACAATCGCGAATCCGAACACCGCCACTGGGCTCACAGGAGTCGCGTTCACGGACACGCTGCCCGCCGGAACGATCGTGGCCAGCGGCACACTCACGGCATGCGGCGGGGGAACGCTGACAACGAATGCTTCCCCTGGCACCATTAGTCTGTCGGGCGGGACCATCGCGGCGAGCGGCTCGTGCACGTTTGGCGTGACGGTGACCGGAGCCACGGCAGGCGTCTGGAACAACACGACTGGCGCTGTTACTTCGAACGAGGGCGGCACCGGCACAACCAGCAACACGGCGACTATTACGGTAGTGGCGCCGCCGACGATCGGCAAGGTGTTTGGCGCGGGCAGCATTCCGCTGAACGGCACTACCTCCCTGGGCTTTCTCATCCAGAACCTCAACACCACGACCACGCTGACCGGGATCGGCTTCAGTGACACGCTGCCATCGGGCCTGGTCATCTCCAACCCCTCCGGACTGAGCGGCGGCTGCGGCGGGGGCACGATCACCGCCCTACCGGGTACGAGCGTCATCAGCTTGTCCGGTGCAAGTCTCGCATCGAGTAGCGGTTGCAACTTCAACGTGAGCATAACCGGCACCACCGCCGGCGCCAAGACCAACACCACCGGAAACGTCACCTCCGTCGAGGGCGGCACCGGCGCAACGGCCACCGCCAGCATCGCCGTGGTTGCGCCCCCCACCATCAGCAAGGCGTTCGGAGCCTCGACTATTCTGGTCGCGGGGAGCACGACGCTGACCTTCACCCTCACCAATCCTGCAGCCAACAGCGTGGCGGAGGCAGGCGTTGCCTTTACCGACTCACTGCCCGCGGGACTGGCAGTAGCCACGCCCAACGGATTGACGAACACCTGCGGTGGCGTCGTTACAGCTACAGCGGGAACTACGAGCATCAGCCTGGCGGGCGGAAGTATCTCGACCAACACCAACTGCACGATCGCGGTGAACATCACCGCCACTACCAACGGGGTCAAGACCAACATCACCGGCCCCGTCAGTTCGACGAACGGCGGCACGGGCACGACCAGCAACACGGCCACGCTGACCGTCGATCAACCGCCTCACGTTACCAGCCTGAA
>Ga0302326_10011562_pt1 | contig 18987 bp, 9 predicted proteins | sample Palsa_T0_3_FD_202264 | JGI IMG/M metagenome (GOLD analysis project Ga0302326, IMG submission 202264) | Peat permafrost microbial communities from Stordalen Mire near Abisko, Sweden - Palsa_T0_3 | ecosystem: Environmental > Terrestrial > Soil > Palsa > Peat permafrost | place: Sweden: Abisko...
ATTCGGAGCCAAAGGGGCGTCTTGGGGACAAGCCGCCCCACCTTTCTAGAGTGCGCCGCATAATTCCGAACAACGTCAGCCCGGCCAGGATATGGATCAGCAGATTCAACGCGTGGTAGCCCCACACATCCACGCCCCCCAGCGCGTAGTTCACGGCATACGACAGGTTCATCACCGGCCGGCCCCCCGTGGTGCTGCTGGCGGGCGCATGCAGCACCGGCCAGATCGGCCAGAGATGCCGGATCGTCGGGTTGTCGGTGATGGATCCCAGGTCGTCGAAGACAAACGGCCCGGAAAGGCTGTTCGCATAGGCCGCAATCCCGGCCATCGCTATGACGACCGGCGGCCAGAGTTCCCGCGAGTTCTTTTGCGCTGGCATGGCAGGATCCCGGCGCCGCTCAGGGCCGCTTTTTCGGGCGCCACACCAGCTGGGACGTCACGCCATAATTCCAAACCGACACGATGACGATGCCGACGGCCGCCGCGAGCCACCAGGCGGCGCCCAGCCGAAACAGGTAATCCGCCACCTGGACATTGGTGACGGCGCCGACCGAGCATACCGCGGCGAAAAGAAACAGGCCGAGTATCAGCCGCGGGCCCCTCAGCCGCCGGTCCCGATAGGTGACCAGATTGTTCAGGAAAAAGTTATAGACCATCGCGACCCCGGTGGCCGCCGCCTGGGAAACGAAAAAAGGCTCATGCAGCCCGCGGAATATGCCGAGCAATACGGCGAAGTGGACGAGCACTCCGCTGCTTCCGATCGAGGTGAAGAGCACGAACCGAAGCGGGAGGAACCGGCCGAACAGCTTGTCGGCCAGCAAAAAAATGTATTCGAGGGCGATGCCTGAATCGAGCTTGCTCTGGCCCGCCCGCCGGTCCCGAAACTGGTAGGGCAGCTCAAGCACGCGCAGGGTCCCCCGGGATGAGGCCAGGATATCCAGGAGGATCTTGAAGCCTTGTCCGGAAAGGTCATGCGCCGCGTCCCAAAACACGCTCCTTCGCAGCATGAAGAATCCCGACATCGGATCGGATACGTTGCAGCGGATGAACTTTTGGGCGCTGATCGTGGCGATGCGGCTGAGGGCCCGGCGATGTTTGTTCCACCCGCCCACTCCGCCCCCGGCAATATAACGGGAGCCGATCACGACGTCGTAGGCGCCGGACTTCATCTGGCCGAGCATCGCGGGAAGCAGCGTTTCGTCGTGTTGGAGATCGCCGTCCATCACGGCCAAAAAGTCGGCCGTCGAGCTGGCCATTCCCTCGATGCAGGCCGAGGAGAGGCCGCGGCGGCCGACCCGGCGGAGGCACCGGATGCGGGGGTCGTCTTTGGCCAGCGCCGCGACGGCTTCCGCGGTCCCGTCGGACGAATCGTCGTCGACAAAAATCGCCTCCCACCCGGACGGGCCCAGGCAGCGGTCGAGACCAACGACCAATTCCCCGACATTGGCGCGCTCGTTAAAGGTGGGGATAATCACCGAGAGCTCGGGTGCTTCCATCGAATCAGCGTTGCGCCTCCGCCCTGCGCCCGCAAGTCTGGAGGGGATGAACCCCGCCGTCGCGCCCCCGATCCGGATCATGGGGCTGGCGCTGCTGCTCGCGTCGTCCACGCTGCTGGCGGCCAATGGCGATTTGGAATCCGGATTTCTCAACCCACCGGAGTCGGCCAAGCCCCGCACCTGGTGGCATTGGGTGAGCGGCAACATCAGCCGGGAGGGAATAACGGCCGACCTGGAGGCGATGAAGTCGATCGGTCTGGCGGGCGCGCAGATTTTTACGGTGGACCAGAGCGAGGTGAAAGGGCCGGTCGCGTTCATGAGCCCGGAGTGGAGGCAGTTGGTGCATCATGCGATTTCGGAGGGCGATCGCCTGGGGCTGGAGATGGCCATCACGAACTGCGAGGGCTGGAGCGAATCGGGCGGACCCTGGGTCACTCCCGCCCAATCCATGCAGAAAGTGGTCTGGGCGGAGGCGGAGGTGGGAGGCGGCCAGAGGGTGTCCCTCTCCATCCCGCAGCCGCTGACCGTGCGCGGCTATTACGAGGACATCGCGCTCGTCGCCTTTCCCGCGATCCCGGGAGATGTTCCCACCGCGCCCCTGCGCGTGACGACACCCGCGGGACCCGCGGGAGCCGTGGTCTCGTTGCCGGCTCCAACGCCGGACCGGCCCCAATGGGTTCGGCTGGAGTTCGCGAAGCCGATGCCGTTCCGCACCCTGCGGATCGCGACCACGGAACCGTTGCGGGATGTCATCGGGGCGCAGCATTGGGAACTGCAGGTCGGCGACGACGGGCAAAATTTCCGCAAGGTCTGCGATCTGCCGCAACGCGGCACGACCGCTTTCGATGAAGTCACGGGACGGTATTATCGCCTGTGGCTGCCCGCCATGCCGCCCCGGGCCACCAAGCTGGCCTTCACCGAAATCGCACTTTCGGGAGCGCGCCTCGACCGGACCGACGCGCAGACCGGCATGGCCGTGGACCGGACGTTCAGGCAATTTTCCGCGAAAACCTTCCCGGCGGCGAACGTCATTCCGGCCGGCGCCGTCGTGGATTTGACCGGGCGGGCCATTTGGTATGTGCCGCCCGGCGACTGGACCGTGGTGCGCATCGGGCACACCTCGACCGGCAAGATGAATTACCCGGCGGCCCCGGCCACGGCCGGCCTGGAGTGCGACAAGCTGAGCGCCGCGGCCGTCACCGACCACTTCCGGAAGGGAGAACTGGGCAGCGTCATTGCCGACAACCAACCGCTCATCGGGCGCAGCTTGCGCTACATCGTCTGTGACAGTTGGGAAGCAGGCTGCGAAAATTGGACGCCCCTCATGCGCGATGAATTCAAGCGCCGTCGGGGCTACGATCCCGAACCGTGGCTGCTGACGCTGACCGGTCGGGTGGTCGACAGCCAGGAGACGACCCAGCGGTTTCTCTGGGATTTCCGGCGCACGCTGGCGGATTTGGTCGCGGAGAACCATTACGGCGTCCTCCAGCGGCTGGCCCGTGAAAATCACATGGGGCTTTACGCCGAGGCGGTCGGCATCGCTATGCCGACGGTGGCCGACCAGTTGCAGTGCAAGGGATTCACCGACGTGCCCATGGGCGAATTTTGGGTGGGCCAATATCTGCCCGGCCTCACTCCGATTGACGACACCAAGGAAGCGGCCTGCGCCGCGCACATTTACGGCCAGAATATCGCCGGGGCGGAGTCGTTCACCTCCGTACCGGCATTCGGGGACTGGGCGCAGGATCCCTATTCGCTCAAGGCCCTCGGCGATCTCGAATTCTGCCTGGGCATCAACCGGTTTGTATTCCATCGCTATGCCCATCAGCCGTGGCTCGACCGCCAGCCGGGGATGAGCATGGGTCCGTGGGGCACGAATTTTGAGCGGACCAACACCTGGTGGAAACCCGCGGCGGCCTGGATGTCGTACCTGAGCCGCTGCCAGTACCTGCTGCAGCAGGGGACCTTTGTGGCTGACGCGTGCTATTATTACGGCGAGGGGGCGCCGGTGGACGTGGAACCCGCGCTGCTCACCCCCCGGCTTCCCGGCGGCTTCGACTACGACGTCTGCAATACGGAAATTCTCCTTCGCATGACGGTAAGAGACGGGTGCATCGTCCTCCCCGACGGAATGAGTTATCGCGTGCTGGTGCTGCCGGACTCTGACCGCATGACCGTGCCGGTGATCGAAAAAATACGGGACCTGGTGAACTCCGGCGCCACGGTCGTGGGCCCCCGTCCGGTGCGGACGCCGAGCCTGGCCGATTATCCCGCATGTGACCGCACCCTGCAAACCATCGCCGGGGAGCTTTGGGGGCCCGGCGAAGGCAGCGGTGTCATTGCGCACCGTTACGGGGCGGGCAGCGTGGTTTGGGGCCGGCCATTGTCCGCCGTCCTGGGTGCCGCCCCGGATTTTGCCAGCGACGATGAGAATCTGCACTTCATTCACCGGCGTGCGGGAGCGGCTGAAATTTATTTTGTCTCCAACCAGGCGCCCCGGGAAATCGTGGCCGCCTGCACCTTCCGGGTCGCGGGCAAGGCTCCCGAACTCTGGCATCCCGACACCGGACGCGTCGAAAAGGCGGCCTTTTATACCAGCAAGGACGGCCGCACGACGCTGCCGCTGCATCTCGATCCCGCGGGATCGATCTTTGTGATCTTTCAGAAATCGGCGGCCTTGGCCGACCCGATCGTCGCCGTGGCCGAAGCTTCGCATGTATTCCCGGACTCGGACGCTGACGCCGCCGCCCCCCTGGCGGAGGCGCCCGTCTGGAGGGACGGCCGCGTTGTCTTCACGGCGTGGAAATCGGCGACCTACGCTTTTGTCACCGCGTCCGGCCGCACCCTGACGGCGCCGGCGGTCGCTATCCCGCCTCCCGCGAGGCTGGGCGGAGCCTGGACGGTGGTCTTTCCGCCCCAGCTTGAAGCTCCCCCCCGGGTGACGATGGACCACCTGGTCTCGTGGACCAGTTTTGCCGAGTCGGGAGTGAAATACTTTTCCGGCACCGCCATGTATCTCAAGGATTTCAATCTTCCCGCCTCCTCCTTCGAACCGGGCTGCAGGCAGTTTCTGGACCTGGGCTCGGTCAAGAACCTGGCGCGCGTCGAGTTGAACGGACGGGACCTGGGGGTCCTCTGGAAGGAGCCCTTCCGGGTTGAAATCACCAGTGGTGCGAAACCGGGTGCCAATCACCTGGCGATCGAGATCACCAACCTCTGGCCCAACCGGATGATCGGCGATTTATCCGTGCCGCCCGCCGAGCGCGTCACGTGGGCCAGCGTGGCGCCCTACACTCCGACCTCGCCGCTGCTGCCGTCCGGCCTGCTGGGGCCGGTCCTGATCCGCACCGCCCGGGATGTCATTCCGCAGTAGGAGGTGGGGCGGCTTGTCCCCAAGACGCCTGTTCGGCTCTGACTGAGAGAAAACTCAGACTGGCTTCCCAATGAGGCGTCTTCGGGACAAGCCGCCCCACCTGCTTTACTGCCACTGCAAGTCGTCCCGGGAGGGGAGGGGGGGATATTTGGCGTGCGGCCCGGTCTGGTACCAGAACGCCACCGACGAGATGTCGTCCTGGAGGAGGCGGTAGCCGCCGCTGGCTTTCCAGCCCAGGTCCTGGATTGTCACCTTGAGATCGTGTTGGAATCTCACCGGATCCATGATGTGCCACCGATAAAGGCCAAAACGTTCCTGCGAAGTGGCCTCGCCGTCCGGACGGATGATCTGCGGCATCCCGGAATAAGGCGTGCTGAACGTCGTGTAATGGGGAATGCCGTCGGGACCCTTGAGCATGAAGCCGAACGTTCCGCAGAAATAATCCTCGGTGCCGGTGCCGCAGATGGTCGGGAACTGCTTGTCGCCATCGATGTAAAATTTGATCTGTCCCTCCCCCCACCAGCCGTTGCTATGCGGCCCCCACGCCAGGTACGTGCCCACGTATTGGCCGGTGCCCTCGACCCCGTCGAGGATGGTGTAAAGCCCCTTGGTCTTCACCGGATTTTCCCGCCGGAACTGCGCATGGAAATAACCCGCATCCGGCGGCACGTCGGTGAGGGTGTAATTGATCTGGTAGGCGATCAGCATGTCCTTGTCCGAGAGATTCTCGACCGTGATGCGCGCCCGTTTGTGGAACGGCATCTGCCAGTAGCAGTTGAGGCCGCTCTCCGGATTCACGCAGACGGGCAGCGAATTGACCTGGCAAAAATGCCCCCAGCCGCAGGCGAAGAAATCCCCCATGGGACATTCGACGGACGGGTCGGTCTCGTCGTCCCAATAGAAGCGGAGGATCAACGACCGCAGCTTCTCCAGCGGCGGCGACGACGCCGGCGTGATGAAGATCTGCTGGATCGCGCCCGACCCGGTGATGTCCGCCAGCGTGAAGACGGAGTTTTTCGGCGCGAGCGCGAAGGGGGACACCTTCCAGCCCTGCCCGAGGTCGCGCGCGGCCTTGCTGCCCGAGCCCGCGGCGGCCATCGACGCCTTGCCCTTTTCACCCGTGTAGTTTTCCGCGCTGATCGAGCGGGATTGGGCGCTCGAGATCCGATCGAGGTTTCCCAGGTTCAAATCGAGGCCATTGAACGGCTCGTCCGCCGCCGACAAGGCCGGACCCAGGCAGATTGCCAGCACCATCAACGCGAAGGGGTAATTCATCGTTTTCATGATGGGGTGCATCGTGACTATGCATTCGATCATGGCGACATTTTCTTGGCGTGGCGAGGTTGGTCGCTACATTCGGCGCATGACTGTCCCTGCTCTCCGTCCCCGTCCCGCGCCTGGCCTGGGCGCCTGTGCCATTGGCGCCGAGGAGGAGGCGCTGGTGCTCGATGTGCTGCGGCGCAAGGAGCCGTTTCGCTATTATGGCTTCGATCCGGCGCGGCCGCCGCCGATGGCGGCGCAATTGGAGAAGGAATTTCGCGAGTATATCGGGACCGATTTTGCGCTGGCGGTGACCAGCGGTTCGGCGGCGCTGGAGGTCGCGATGGCCGCGGCGGGCATCGGCCCGGGCGACGAGGTCATCGTCAACGCCTGGAGCTGGGTCTCCTGCTTCACCTCGATCGTGCGGGTGGGCGCGCGGCCGGTCCTGGCGGAGATCGACGACACGCTCAATCTCGACCCGGCTGAAATCGGCCGCCTGGCGACGCCGCGCACGCGCGCCGTCATCGTCGTGCACTATCAGGGGGTCGCGGCGGAGATGGAGCCGATCCGGCACGAGGCGCACAAGCGCAGCCTCTTCGTGATCGAGGACTGCGCGCAATCGCTGGGCACCCGCTACCTCGGCCGCCACATCGGCACCTGGGGCGATATCGCCACCTACAGCCTCCAGTCCAACAAGGTCGCCACCTCGGGCGAGGGCGGCCTGATCGTCACCCGCGACCCGCGCCTCTACGAGCGGGCGGTGCGCTTTCACGACCTCGGCAATTACCGGCCCTACCACGCGGCGATCACCCCTGCGAAGGAGCCGGCGTTTGCGGGCGGCCAGTTCCGCATGTCCGAGCTCACCGCGGCGGTCGCCCTGGCCCAACTGCGCAAGGTGGACAAGATCCGGGAGCATTGCCGCCGGCTCAACGCGCGCATTGTGCCGGGCCTGGCCGGGCTCAAGGGGCTCACGCTCCGGCGGGTGCCTGACCCGGCCGGGGAATTCGGCTTCGAGATCTATTTCTATCTGCGCGATGCCGCGCTCGTATCCGCGTTCCGCGAGAAACTTGACGCCCGCAACGTCAATTGCGGCCAGCGCACGGGGACTTATCCGCAGTACAACCGCGATTATGTGAAAACCGGGCTTGCGCACACGCCCGCGGCGTCGCCCTTTCGCGACTTCAAGGAATGGCCCGCGCCCGGCTACCGGGCGGAGGATTTTCCGCGCACGGAGGATCTCACGAAGCGCTTTGTCGCGATCCCGCTCGGATGGCTCTACACCGACGCGGACGCCGATTATATCGCCGATTCAATCATCGACGTCCACGCACAGATGAAAATTTGAACAGGAAGGACGGGAAGATCGGGAAGGGTTCAAGACATCGGGGCCTTCTGCCCAATCTTCCCGACCTTCCTGTTCAAAAGGATCGAAGATCGAGATCGGGCTTCAAGGCGTGTCAGCCTTGATGAAGTCTTCCACCGTGGCGTCCTTGAAGTTGAGCCGGTAGCGTTCCGCGCCGTAGCGGATCTCGAGCTTCCCGCTTTCTTTCGCGGCGTTGCCGTAGGGGTTGTCGAAAAGCGGCCAGTTCCGGTAATCGACCGGAACGCTGTTCTCCTGGGGGATCCCGCCATAGCGGACGTGCATCGTCGTCCCGTCGAGGGTCGTGAACGTGGCCTCGGGCGCCGGTTCCAGCGCAATCGTCACGGGCAGCGCCCGCACGGCCGCCTTGAAGCTGTCGAATGACCGGTAAGCGCGCGCTGGCGCAGCCTGGACGATATAGCCGTTTTTCAGCGAGTTGCTCACGAGACAGTGATTGTTGCCTCCATAGGATAGAAAATTGTTGCTGAACCAGCTGTCGTTTTTGCTTTTCAGCACTCCGGTCCACCCCATCGACTTCCATTCGCCGGGCGCGAAAGGCCGATAGCCGAAATAAAGCGGTCCGCCCTGGCAGAAAATCCAGCCCGACTTGTCCTCGTCGCGATGGGCCAGGTCGCGCGAAAAAAATGTGTCGATCATGGAAAAGCGGTTGCCGGGCGGCATGTCATAGAGCGCGATGAGCGCCGGCCCGTGCTGGAAAATCTGCTCGTAAGGCGAGCCGCCCTCGAGTTTGTCGGGCGAATCATAGTCCGCCTTCGCGACGCCCCCGGCGTACGCGATCTCGTAGACGGACGTGTCCGGTATCGCCCAGGGGAAATACATCGAGGCCTCGAAGGACGATGAGTATGGCTGCAAGCCGAAGAACGTGTTCTCGTGGCCGAGGGTCTTGTCTTCCCGCCAGATCAGGCTCCAGCTTTGCTGCTGGATTGGCTGGAGCAGGCCGCCCTGGCAGGAGCCGATGACGAAATCCGGGTCCATGTAGGTATAGTTGTGCACCGCCATGGTCATCTTTCCCTCGATCGCGAAGGCTTTCGGGCCCGCGTGGCGCACGCGCCAGCGCGTCCGCTTGAGCTCGCGGTTGACGTAAGGCTGCCGGCGGTCGTGCGCGATGCGATAGAGGATCGCGGGGGGGGTGTAGCCGCTGGCCGCCAGGATCACGGTGTTGTTGTTGCGCTGATATTCACCCAGGCCGAAGAGCAGCCAGCCGATCGCGGCGGCGGGCGTCTGACCGGGCTGCACGACCTGCGACGGATACACCCGGCTGTGCGCCCCGCCATACTCCCCGTTCAACTGTTCGACCGCGTAGTCGTAGAAGATGTAATCGAGCATCATGCGCGCCTCCTGGCGAAACCTGGGATCGCGCTCCCATCCGGCGAGGAGCGCCAGCGGCGCGGTGTATTCCTCGAGGTAATTGGGCGAGTTGAACTCCCCCTGCCCGTAGGAGGTGGTGATGGCCATCCAGTCCTCGATGTAGCTGCGGGCCTCCGCGATGTTCTCGGCGGAAGATTTGCCGTTGTACCATGCTTCGGGGCCGGCGTCGGGGTTGGCCTCCGCCGCCAGGCAAAGGCTGGTGTAATAGAGCAGCCAATGGTTTTCCGTATCGAGACGGAACGGAAAACAGGTGCGCCACAACTCCCGGATGTGCGCCTGGTTCGCCGGGGTCATCCCCTCGTGTCCCGCCTCCATGACGGTGGCGAGCGAATACATCCAGAACACATTCAAATCCTCGCTGGGTTTGTTGGAAAAATTTTTCAATAGTTCCGCATTCGCCCAGTCGAGATTGGCGCGACGGTAGAAATCGGCGGTGACGGTAACCCAGGTATCGACAGCTTTCAGCTCGGCGTGGCCGCTCGCCCGGTCGAACGTGGTCTCGCGCCGCTGCTCGAATTGCCTGAGAATCTCGGCGTTGCTGATCGGATCCGGGGAGGCCGCCTGGCCGAACAGCCCGGCGGGCAGGGACAGGGTGGCGAGGGCGAGAAAAAGCGATCTAAAATGCATCGGAACTAATTTTGAACAGGAAGGCCGGGAAGGTCGAGAAGAAGACCCTGATATCCCGAAGCGCTTCCCGATCTTCCCGGCCTTCCTGTTCAAAAGGATCGGATATGGGGCGGTCAGAATTCGTCCGGTAGCAATGTGTCGTCAACCTCGGTGTTCTTGAAATCGAGCACGTAACGCTCCCTGCCATAGCTTATTTCCAGTTTTTCGCTGCCGCGGGTCGCGTGGCCGTAGGGGCTGTCGAACAGGGGCCAATCGGCGTAATCGACCGGAGTTCCGTCGACCTGGGGGGTGTCCCCCGCGCGGGCATGCAGCGTCGCGCCGTCGAGCGCGGTGAACGTCACCTCGGGCACCGGCTCCAGGGAGAAATGCACCGGCAGCGCGCGCACGGCTGCCTTGAAATCGGCGAAGGATCCATAGGCCCGCGCGGGCGCCACCTGGACGATATAGCCGTTTTTCAGGGAATCGCTGACCAGGCACAGGTTATCCCTCGCATAGGCGGCAAATCCCGCGGCAAACCAGTTTCCCTTGACGCTTTCCATGTGGCCCGTCCAGCCCATCTGCCTCCATTCGCCCGGGGCAAACGGCCGATAACCGAAATAAGCGGGGCCGCCCTGGCAGAAAATCCAGCCGGAGGCGTCCGTGTCGCGGCGAGCCAGGTCCCGCGAGAAAAAGGTGTCGATGAGCGGGAAGCGGGTGCCGGGGGGAATGTCGTAGAGGGCGATGAGCGCCGGGCCATGCTGAAACACCTGCTCGCAGGGCGAGCCTCCCTCCAGCTTGTCCGGGCTGTCGTAGTCGAGCTTTCCCGAGGGGCCGGAAGTCATGCCATGAACGGCCGTGTCCCAGCTCCTCGCATAATACATCGTGCCCACGCGCGGCGAGGAGTACGGCTGCACGCCGAAGAAGGTGTTTTCGCCGGTGAGCGGATGGTCGGTCGCCCAGATGAGGCTCCACGTCTCCTGCTGCATCGACTGCAGCGGGCCGCCCTGGCAGGACCCGAGCACGAAGTCCCGGTCCATATAGGTGTATTTATAGACGGGCGCCGTGCTCTTTCCCTCGATGGGAAAGGCCTCCGGCCCGGGGGCGCGCATCCGCCACCGCGTGCGTTTGAGCTGGAGATCGACGTAGGGTTGCGCGCGATCGTGCGCGATGCGGTAGAGAATCGCGGGCGGCGCGTAGCCGCTCATGGCGAGGATCAGCGCGGTGTCCCGCTGCTGCCGTTCCCCCAGGCCGAACAGCAGCCAGCCCAGCGCGGCCGCGGGCGTCTGCCCGGGCTGCACCACCTGCCAGGGATAGATCCGGCTGTGGGCCCCCCCGTAGGCGCCGTTCAACTGTTCGACCGCATAATCGTAGAAGATATAGTCGAGCATCATGCGCGCCTCCCGCCGAAACCTGGGGTCGCGTTCGTATCCGGCGAGGTAGGCCAGGGGCGCGGCATATTCCTCGATGTAATTGGGGGAATTGAACTCGCCCTGGCCGTAGCGCGTGGTGATGCCCATCCAGTCCTCGATGTAGCTGCGCGCCTCCGCGATGTTTTCGGCGGACGACTTTCCGTTGTACCACGCGTCGCGCCCGGCCCCCGGATTGGCCTCGGCCGCCAGGCAAAGGGTGGCGTAATAGAGCAGCCAGTGGTTTTCGGTGTCGCCGCGGTAGGGAAAGTACGTGCGCCAAAGCTCGCGGATGCGGGCGCGGTTGGCCGCGCTCATGTTGTTTCGTCCCGTCTCCATCACCGAGAGCATCGGATACATCCAGAACATGTCCCCGGTCGGCTTGGCGGCATCGATTTTCGCCAGGCGCGCATTGGCCCAATCGAGATTCACGCCGCGGTCGAAACACGCGGCGACGGTGACGATGCCTCCCTTGGCGGGGTCACGGGGGTCGATGGCCGCCACCGCATTCCCGATCAGGGTGCCGCAGCGCTGCCGGTATTGCTGGAGAATCCCGGCGTTGCTAATCGGACCCGGGGAGGCCGCCTGGCCGAACAGCCCGGCGGGCAGGGCCAGGGTGGCGAGGGCGAGAAAAAGCGATCTGAAATACATCGGAACTAATTTTGAACAGGAAGGCCGGGAAGGTCGAGAAGAAGACCCTGATATCCCGAAGCGCTTCCCGATCTTCCCGGCCTTCCTGTTCAAAAGGATCGGATATGGGACGGTCAGAATTCGTCCGGTAGCAATGTGTCGTCAACCTCGGTGTTCTTGAAATCGAGCACGTAACGCTCCTGGCCGTAATCGATCTCCAGGCGCTCGCTTTCGCGCGCGGCGTGCCCGTACGGGCTGTCGAAGAGCGGCCAGCGGGAATAATCGACCGGGGCGCCGTTCACCTGAAAAACTCCGCCGTAACGGGCATGCAGAATCGCGCCATCGAGCGCGGTGAAATAGACTTCGGGCACGGGTTCCAGCGTAAAGCGCACCGGCAGCGCGCGCACCGCGGCTTTGAAAGCCTCGAAGGACTTGTAGGACCGGGCCGGCGCGACCTGGACGATGTAGCCGTTTTTCAGCGCGCTGCTGACCAGGCAGAGATTGCCCCTTCCGTAGGTCGTAAACCCCCCGCTGAACCAGCTGCCGTTCATGGATTCAAGCAGCCCGGTCCAGCCCATTGGTTTCCATTCGCCGGTTGCAAGCGGCCGATAGCCGAAATAGGCGGGTCCGCCCTGGCAAAAAATCCAGCCGGACTTGTCCTGGTCGCGGTGCGCCAGATCGCGGGAAAAGAAGGTGTCGATGATGGGGAAACGCGTGCCGGGCGGCATGTCGTAGAGCGCGATGAGAGCCGGTCCCTCCTGGAACAGGTCCTCGTAGGGGGAGCCGCCCTCAAGCTTGTCAGGCGAATCGTAATCGGCCTTGGCCGTCGGACCGGAGTGCGCGATGATGTGGGTCGAAGTGTCCGGGGTCACTCCGGCGAAATACATCGTTCCCTCATAGCCGGAGGAATAGGGCTGCAGGCCGAAAAACGTGTTTTCGCGGGTGAAAACCCTGTTTTCGTTCCAGATGAGGCTCCAGCTCTGCTGCTGGATCGGCTGGAGCAGGCCGCCCTGGCAGGAGCCAATGACGAAATCCGGATCGATGTAGGTGTAGGTGTAAACGGGCACGGTGCTCTTGCCCTCGATCGCGAAAGCATGGGGCCCGGCGTGGCGAACGCGCCAGCGCGTTCGCTTGAGTTCCCGGTTTACGTAGGCCAGGCGACGGTCGTGCGCGACGCGATAGAGAATCGGTGGTGGCGTATAGCCGCTCATCGCGAGAATCAAAGCCGAGCCCTTTTTCTGGTAATCGCCCAGGCCAAACATCAGCCAGCCGAGCGCGGCGGCGGGTGTCTCCCCCGGCTGCACCACGTGGCTGGGATAGACCCGGCTATGGGCGCCCCCCCATTCGCCGTTCAATTGTTCGACCGCATAATCGAAAAACAGATAGTCGAGCGTCATGCGCGCCTCCTGGCGGAACTGGGGATCGATTTCCCATCCGGCCAGGAGGGCGAGCGCTTCCGTGTATTCCTCGAGATAATCGGGCGAGTCGAATTCCCCCTGTCCGTAGGACGTTGTGATGTCCATCCAGTCCTTGATGTAACTGCGGGCTTCCGCGATGTTCTCCGCGGACGATTTGCCGTTGTACCACGCTTCAGGCCCGGCATCCGGGTTGGCTTCCGCGGCCAGGCAAAGGCTGGTGTAATAGAGCAGCCAATGGTTTTCGGTATCCATGCGGAATGGAAAGCAGGTGCGCCACAAATCCCGGATATGCGCCCGGTTGGGCGGGCTCATGGCATCGCTGCCGGCCTCCATCACCGTGGTGAGCGGGAACATCCAGAATACGTCCGTGATATCCCTTGGCTTGGTGGCAAATATCTTCGGCACTTCCCGGTTCGCCCAGTCGAGATTGACCTGCCGGTAGAAGTCGGCGGCGACCGCAAATCGGGTGTCGGCACGGGGAATTTCGACGTGTCCCGTGGCCCGGTCGAGCGTGAGGTCGCGCCGCAGCTCGAATTGACGGAGAATCTCGGCGTCGCTAATCCCGGCCGTGGAGCCCGCTTGGCCGAACACCCCGGCCGGCAGGGCCAGGGCGGTCACCAGGAGGAAAATCGACTTGAGACGCATGGGAAATAAGTTCGAATTCCGAATTCCGAAATCCGAATTTTCAGAGCGGCCGATCCGGCTGGTCCTTGTAGGGACGGAAAGGCATGCCGCGGGTGAGATCGGCAACGACCGGGCGCTGCTGCATCAGCCGGGCATGGCTGTCGAGGCGGGCGGCGGTCACCCGGGCCGCCGGGAAAAAACGCAGCGTGAAGACGTGGTCGCCCTGGTCGGCCCAGTTCATGTGCGGCAGGCGGGGAGGGAGTTTTTTTGGCATATGGTGCGCGAGCGGGCACGAGCGCAGCAGCGTCAGGCGCAGGGCCTCGCGATCGCAGCACAGCGAAAAGATCTCAGGGAATACCGCTCCGGCCGACTTGCCTCCGGCCAGATGCAGGAGGGAGCGATCGCGCACGGGGCGCTCCGCGCCATCGCTTTCACGCTCGAGATCGCGTCCGGGAATGCCGTCATGGCGGCTCCGGATCGCCGCGCCCGGATTCCAGGCGAGCTGGAGCACGCGGTGATGCTCCTGCCAGGAAACGCGCAGGCGCAGCTCCCAGAAATCGGCGCCGCGATACCGGCGCCAATCGGCGCAGATGCGGCTGGCGCCGATCCGGCCGGCAATGCGCCAGGTGCAGCGCAGGGGGCCATCCTCGACCTGTTCCGGCCGGCCCCAGACCGGCTGGGCGGCCATGCGTTCGGAGAAACGGTCGATATCATGGGACCAGGTGTCGGAGGTGTCGGTGCGCAGTTCGAGGTCGGGCGCGGGCCACGGGGAGCCGCCAGCGGCCTTCAGAACCGGATGCCCTCGCGACAGGCGCAGCTTGAAATCAGGGCCATCTCCCGCGAGGGGCGAAAGCCCGCCGCTGGGCCGCCGGCCGAGGCGCACGACCTGCGTGCCGCCGGCGGCGATCCTGATGGGGAAGAGTATCCGGACCGAATCGGGCATGAGCGGCTCCGCCTCGATGACCTGGTGGGGCACAATCCGGTTGCGTTCGTCGAGCAGGCACCAGTGCGGCTGCCAGTGGGTCCACTCCAGCCACGGTTCGTGTTCGAACCAGTCGGCCACCGGCTCGCCCGAATAATTGGAAATTGCGAAGCGCTGGCGCGGGTCGGGCGGCAGCGCGTGGATGCGGCGGCGGAAGGTTTCGCTGAGGATCTTTTCGGCGACCGTGCTGGCGAACGACAACTGGTCCTCCGCCGGCCGGTTGGCGGTCGCAACGCAGCTTCCGCCGAGGGTGTCATGAAAACTGTTGAAGCACACCTGTTCCCAGGCCTCCTTGAGTTTGGGCGCGGCGGCCACCCGGTCGGCGGCCGGGGCCGCGGCCAGGGCGCGCCGCGCCTGCGCGAGCAGGTTTTCCGCACGCCGCACGCCGAGCTTGACCGGGCGGTGCACGCTGTAGCAGCCGATGGCGTGCATCTGAAGTTCGCCGGTGACGAGGGGCAGGCGGTGGACCTGGGGCGCGATGGCGCGGAAGTACCGCTCGGGCGACGAGAATTCGAGCTTTACGCCGGGGATGGCATTCCAGTTGGCGCGGAGCCATTCCAGCATGTGCTCGTTCGGGCCGCCGCCATGATCGCCCACGCCGATGAAGGACATGGAGTCGTTGACTCCGGGCGGAAGGCCGTCGAGGGAGGCTTTGATCCAATCGAGGGTGAGCGGGAAAATGGTCGCATAGCCCCAGGCGATCCGGAAGGTCGCGATCTCGGCGCCCCCGGGATAGCCGCGCCAGCGGAAGACCCGCGAGGGGAGCGTGCGCTCATGGGCCATCGGCCGCATCATGACGTAGGAACTCTGGCCGTGCGCGTGCATGATGTCGGGCAGGGCGGCCGTGTGGCCGAAGGAATCGACGTTGTAGCCGGTCTTGGGAAAAACGCCGACGTGCTTCTCAAACCATTCGCGGCCGAGTTCGATCTGCTTATGCATGTTTTCCTCTCCCGGCAGATTGCAATCGGGCTGGATGAACCAGCCGCCGACCGGCGACCAGCGTCCGGCGCGGATGTGGCGGACGATGCGGCGGAAGAGGGCGGGGTCGTGCCGCCGGATCTGCTCATAGACCCACGACTCGCCGCGGGTGAAAATGATCTCCGGGTGGCGGTCCAGCAGGTCGCACATGCTGGCGCAGGTATTGAGGGCCTCGTCGACCCCCGCCGTCCACGGCCAGAGCCATACCGGGTCGAGATGGGCATTGAAGACGATGTGAACGGTGCGGATGGGCGGAGTCGGCATGATGGGAAAGAGACCAATCTTGTGCCCCGGCCCGCCGAGTCGAAGCCTTTTTTCAAGCAGCGCAGGCGTCCCCGCCTGCAATCTACATTAGCTTTTCCGAAAAGGTGGGGCGGCGCGCCCCTGCGACGCCTGCTCGGCGCTGCCCACCAAAACCCCATCGCCCATCAGGGTTTCGGCTCGCGTTTCGGCCTGCTTGACGAAAGAGATGTGGCCATTCTATGTCGGCAGAGAAAATCACGCCCCGGTCCCGGTGGTTAAAGGCGCTTTGCCTCGGCTTGGGTTATCTCGCCGCCGCCGAGGCAAGCTGGTTGCTCTCGCCCCACGGCGGCACTTACGTGAGTTTCTGGTTTCCGGGCGGAGTTTTCGTCGCGGGCCTGATGATGGCAGGCGCCTCGGACTGGGTCGCCCTGGTTCTGGCCGTGAATGTCGCCAACATTGGCTTCAACCTTTGCAATGGCGTGCCGCTGCTATTGAGCGTCGCGCTGTCGGGCGCGAATACCATTCAGGCGGTCGGCGGAGCGTACTTGTTTCGCCGGTTTGTGGCGCGGACCACGCGGTTGACCGCGCTCAAGGAGTTTCTGGGCTTGGTGGCATTCGCCGTTGTCCTCAGCTCGGTGGTGGGGGCCACGATCGGAGCGGCGGCGCTGGTGGCGACGGGCACCAGCGATTCCTACCTGGATTCGTGGACCACCTGGTGGGTCGGCAACGCGATGTCGACCCTCATCGTGGCGCCCTTCGTGCTGATCTGGTTTTCGCCCGCTGAGGCGGGGCAACGCTGGTGGAAGGAGCCGCGGCGGTTGATTGAGGCCGCCCTGATCGTCTTCGGGCTATTGGCCGCTTCCTGGCAAATGCTGGTTCGCGGCCATGGCGTCATGACCCCGTACAATTCCGTGCTGATACCGTTCATTCTCTGGGCGGCGCTGCGTTTCGGAGTGCGCGGGGCCTCGGCCATCAACCTCCTGCTGGCATTGCAGCTGACCTTTCTCGCGTCGCTCTACCTGAAGGGATTGTCGTCGGAACAGATTTTCTCCGGATCCTACATCTCCGTGACGCAGATGTTTCTGGCGGTTTGCGCCCTGGTGGCGCTCATCCCGGCGATCGCGATCGCGGAGCGGGACGGACTGGTGTGGCAATTGGGGCGCGACATCACCGAGCGCAAGGCCATGGAGGTGGAACGCCGGGAGATCGAGCGCAAGGCCCAGGAGTCGCAGCGACTGGAAAGCCTGGGTATTTTGGCCCGGGGCATCGCGCATGACTTCAACAACATCCTCTCCGGGATCTTCGGCTTCACGAAGCTGGCGCGCGATGCGGCCGGCGCCAACCCCGAGCTGCGCGGCTACCTCGATGAGATCGGTCGCGCCGGGCACCGGGCGGCCGAGCTGGTTCGCCAGATTCTTGCCTTTACCCGGGCGCGGGGCGGGGAGGAAGCCCGGTGGCCGGTGAATTTGGGCAACGTCGTGGACGAGGCGGTCAAGCTCCTGCGCGCGACGAGCCCAAGCACGATCACGTTTGAGACACACCTGGCGCAGGACTTGCCCGCGGTGGAGGGCGATGCCACGCAGCTGCACCAGATCGTGATGAACCTCGGCACCAACGCCGTGCACGCGATGCACGAGCTCCCGGGCCGCCTGATGGTCCGCCTCGAATCGTGTGAGGTGGATGAACCGCTGGCGCGGACCTTGTCCGGCATCGACCCGGGTCCGTTCGTGCGGCTGATCGTCAGCGACACCGGCAGCGGGATGGACGCAGCGACGCAGGGGCGGGTTTTCGAGCCATTCTTTACGACCAAGGCGACCAGCGAAGGCACGGGGCTCGGCCTTTCCGTCGTGCATGGCATCGTTCACAGTCATCGCGGCGCGATCCGCCTTACCAGTGAAGTCGGGCGCGGCACGACATTCGACATCTACCTGCCCGCCGTAGTCGGTGTGCCGGCCAGTGACCGCGACGAGCCCTTGACGATTCCACGCGGTCGGGGACAGCGCATTCTCTTTGTGGATGACGAAATTCCCATCGTAACGGTGGGAAAACTCTCCCTGACGCGGTTCGGATACGACGTGGTGGCCGAAAGTCGCGTGATGGAGGCGCTCGCCCGGCTGGAACGCGAGCCCCAGGCCTTCCAACTCGTGGTCACTGACCAGACGATGCCGGAGCTCACCGGACTTGACTTCGCCGCGCGGGTTCGCGCGCTGCGCGGCGACCTGCCGGTGGTCTTGGCGACCGGTTACAGCGTTGACCTGACGCCGGAGCGCATCCGGGCCGCGGGCGTCTGCGAGGTCCTGGACAAGCCCTACACCATCGACGGCTTGGCGGCCGCCGTCGGCCGGAATCTCATGTCCAACCGCCCGTGAAGCCCTCGCGGCAATGTCAACCCGCGGTTGACATTCGTTTATAGGTGCCGGTCTTCAGCCGGGCAACGATGCGTACCCGTTTGCTCGTTGCCAGCGCTCCGGGTCGCCATGGCTTAAGTTACATTAGTGTCCGGGCTGTGGCCGGCCGTAGAACTGCCTCATCTTTAGGGCGATCTGCTGAAGCTGTGACTCGGCGTTGAAGGCCGCGAGTTGCGGGCCCGACAGGATCCCGGCGGCCTGGCTGGACGCGGCGGTCCAGTTGATCGTGATCCGATTGGCGTTGCCGCCGGATTGGTAGTTGGTGCTGTCGTTGGCGAGGATCTGGCGCAGTTGCTGACTTTGGGCGCCCGTAAAGGGTTGGGAAGCAAAGCCGACCATGCTGTCGATGTCGTTGACGATCCCCTCCACGTTTTGCGTCCGGGCGAGCTGCATCAGCTCCTGGGAGGCGGCCGGGCTGACCTGCGTGGCCACCGCGGCGTAAAAATCATCGGTGTTCTGTTTCAGCAGCGCGTTGACGCCCGGATCGTTGGGATTGAGCCCCTGCTCCAGCGCAGCGACCCGGATATAGTTGCGGTCGTCGGCCTGGTTGGTCTCCAGTTCCTCGAACGCGTTGATTTGGGCCGGAGTGAGGCCGAGGCTTTGGTACATGGCGCCGAAGCGCAGGGCCAAGCCGGCCCGAAACGATCTCAAGTAGAGATCGTGCAGCTTGGGATCGGACGCGATGAGCACGTCCTGATTTCTCGAGATGGCGCGGTTGCCGGCCGCCGCGGTGATTTGCGCGGTCTTATTGGAATTGCCCTGCTGGATTTTCGCCTCGAGCGCGGCCGCGTCCCGTTGACCGGCGGCGATCCGG
>Ga0302326_10011564_pt1 | contig 18985 bp, 17 predicted proteins | sample Palsa_T0_3_FD_202264 | JGI IMG/M metagenome (GOLD analysis project Ga0302326, IMG submission 202264) | Peat permafrost microbial communities from Stordalen Mire near Abisko, Sweden - Palsa_T0_3 | ecosystem: Environmental > Terrestrial > Soil > Palsa > Peat permafrost | place: Sweden: Abisko...
GAGATGGGAAACCGAATACAACGAAGATCGGCCCCATCTGGCGCTTAAGGGGAAGACTCCCGGCGAACGCCTGCGCGAGCTAACCCAATCATCAGGGACTGCAAAGGATCTCTCTTGACTAATACAGGAGTGTCATTATCTTTATCTTTGTGTGGCCGCGCACCCGGATAGATGGGCAAGCCCACATCTTTCATCTTGTGCGGCCGCAGAAAGGGTCGCGATTGCCATCATCAGGCAGAACGCTCCGAAGATAGCGAGAGCTGCTGCAAAGTTGAATCGAGTGCGAGAATGCCGATCATGTCCTTGCGAAATCGTCAGCGTTTTCATATTTTCCCTTGTGCCTCTTTTTTGCCAATGAACCGCCCGTAGACTGACTGAAGATACGCCGTCGTTCGCTTCAAAGTTCCTTAACTTGCCTATTCGCAACGCTAATGTGAATCTTTGTATTCGACTAGGCTGTGCGTCGAACTGTCGGACATTGTTTCTCTCCCAGCAAGCACTTTGTGGCTGCGCGGAACAAGCGGCCACTGCGAAATTCCTCCTAACGCATTCATACAAAATCCTTTCGCACTATCGGAAACTAAATTCGCCCACGCGTGTTTGATATGAGTGGCGAGGTTCGCGACTTCGACCTGCCCCAGAAAATGGGGCGCTATCTATTAAAGATGCGCAACTCCGAGATTGCATCGAGCGTCTAATTGGGTAGAATGAGTACACGATTTGGACGGCTCGGCGTCTCGCGCCACCGAGCATTGGGAGGCTGAGATGAGTAATCCTACCTTGAGAAATATTTTTATCCTTTCCGCTGCGACTCTACTTTTCATTATTTCGCCCTCTCCTGCGTTTGCGCAGCATGGAGGCGGAGGTCACGGCGGGGGCGGCGGCGGGTCACATGGTGGTGGTGAATTCCATGGCGGAGGAGGCGGCGGCGGGTCGCACTCAAGCGGCGGCAGTGTCCGTGGCGGTGGAAGCTCTCGCTCTGGTTCAAGCGGCGGTGGATCGTATTCTTACGGCGGCGGACGCTCGTCAATTCCAGGTTATGGCGGCGCTTACGGTGGCTCGCGCGGATATTCTTCGCGTCCGGGCAGCTCAAGCAGTTACGGCGGTTCTCGTCCCAGCGCGTCCAATGGGATGAACGCAAGCAGAGGCGGAGTTTCGTCCACTTCCGGCGCGCGGAGTTATGCCAATTCCGACGGCCAATGGCATTCTTTCGGGAATCGATCGAGTAGCGCGTCGCAATCTTTTTCGGCGCGGAATTTCGGCGGTGCGTCTGGACCAGGCTCGGCACGGAGCGCTGGCGCGGCGGAAGGATCGTCGAGATCGTTCGGCGGTGCGCGCAGCACTGGCACAACAAACTCAAGCGGTTTTCGTTCGTTCGGCAATGGCGGCGTGAATTCATTTAGTCGCGGCTCGGTTGGATCGAGATCTTCGGCGATTTCATCTTCGCGCGCGATGTCGAATTTCGCGAACAACCATGCAAGCGGCTCGACATTTGGCCGGTCAACTTCGTTTGGCAGATCGACTTCGATTGGCCGTTCGACTTCGGCAACTTCATTCGCTGGAACGCGATTCGGCAGCACGACGTTCGGCGGCCGCGTTGGCGTATCGTCTTCTCCGGGGTCGCGGTTCGGTTCCGTTTCGTTGACGGGCAATCGCTTTGGGTCTGGATTTGCAGGTCGCGGATTTGGGTATGGCGGCCGCGGATTCGGGTACGGCGGCGGATGCTGGGGCTGCGGCTTTGGCTGGGGCGGATTCGGATTTGGATGGGGATTTGGCTGGGGAATCGGTTGGGGATGGAATCCATGGTATTGGAATCCGTGGTGGGGCTGGGGCGGTGCATGGGGACCTGGTTATGGGTACTACGCTCCGTGGCCCGGATATTACTATCCGCCTGCGAACAACACCGTTGCACCCTATCCTCCGCCTTACGGTCCCGGCGATTCGGGAAACGGCGACAACAACGCCTCGCCGAACTCGTATGCATATCCTGATCCCGGCGCGAACGACGATTCGCCGAGCATGATTCCGGCGAAGAGCATCGAAGCGGCGCCGTTACAAGATACAAATTCTCCAAACGCATCGCCGACACCGACGACTTCGCCGCCGACGCCACCAACCCCGGCGACAGCGCCGGCAACAGCATCGCCGACGGCGAAACCAACATCGCCAGCTCCTCCGACGCGGCCGCCTGTGCAGACCGCGTCCGAGGCTCAGGCTTCGTAATTTCTTAGCTACCGATTTTCTAATTACCGATTCTCTGCGGCCTTCGCACTGGGGGGATTTTGTCCCGGTGATCCCAGATTTCCCAATGCACCGGCGAGTGGAAGATTGGCGGGCCGCCCGCTTGCGCCGCGGGCATGTGAAATTGCACGTTGATAAAAACTTCCTGCTGAAGTCCTGACGGCTCAAACGAAGTATTTCTCACTAAATCCATCGCGGCGCGGCTCAAATCCGGATAGGAATTTTGTAGAGCCTCGGCATCAAGTACTCGGCCTTCCTGCGCGTCCAGAATCGCGTGAACGATTACCGGCTGGAAGTAAGTTGACGTCGGCGCGTCGGAAGGATCGACGCGCATCGGGAAGCGATTGGGCGATCCGAGCGCGAACGATCCGCCGGCATCAACCATTTCCGGCGTCGGCTTGAAGAGATTCGGATCGAGATCTTTTGCATCTTCGAGGCTTTCCACGTGGGCCTGAACGACGAGGCGGCCTTCTTCATAAATTGAAACTTGCCGCGCGATGGTGTGGCCGTGAAATTCCGCGGCGCCATCGTAATCGTAGACCGCGAAAATTCCGGGAGCTTCCGACCACGTTTGTAATAGGCCGGTCGCGGGATCAACACAATATTCAGTTTCGTACCACGAACGCGGCGCGGGATTTGGCGGGACCGCACGGCTGAGGAGCATGCACCTCACCTCGCCTCCGTCGTGTTTCACATCCGCGGCGCGAATCGCGTATGCGCCCACTTGCCGTGCGACGGGCCAGAGCAGCGCGGCGCGGACCATTTGAACGCGCAGCGGAACGGGCTCGGCGGGATTGGTGCCGTAAGTGTGATTGCCGTCCTGAATCCGGATCGTCAGCGAATCGCTCAGTTGCGCCACCCACCGCTGTTGCGAACCCGAGGCTTCTTCATCCATCGTTCCTTCGCCCTCGTTCTGGCTGGTGCCGTTTGTCGTGAAGGAGACTTTGAGCGCGTAGGGAGTTGCGACGTCAGTGAGATTGTAATTTTTCCGGGCGCGATCAAGCAGATCGAATGCGGCGTTGCGATCGGCCGGTTTGGTGAGTATGCGCGGCTGACGCGTGACCATCTCGTGCGGGTCTGGGGGCGGCGGATTTGTCTGAGCGAAGATAGCCGGGACGAAGAGCAGCGAAGAAACGAATAAGCCAAAGAACCGGGGGGTGGTTCTCATTGTTCCTCCTCGAATCGAGTGAATTCTTGAAGGGGACCAGAAGGGATTCTAATCAGGATTTGGGTTTGGAAGCAATTGCAAAATTGCTGGATACTGGTGAAGGTTGCGCTCGGGCGGTAGTCAATTGGCGTTCCGATTGGCATCCGAGCAGGGAAAGTCAAAACCGCCGGCCCTTCGAGGCTCAGGGCAGGCAGGGTAAACCCTTCGAAGCTCAGGGTAAACAAGATGCCGGCGCGACGAATGTCACTATTTTCGCGACTTGAAGAGCCCCTAATTTTTATACGATTAGAAATGAGGTGACAACATACTTGACGCACAAGGCGTCAAGGTGCTATTCCTTCCTTCGTGACAGGCAGGCGATGTTAGCAATCGCCGTGACAGGGCTATTTATTCTCACATTCTTCGTCTGCGCAGTTGTGATTTGCGCATGCATCGGCAACATCCACCGTAAGAATACTAATTTCGTCGGTATGCGTGGGAGAACCAGTATATTCGTTGCAGAATTTAACCACGTGTTCGCGGGTTTTAGGAAATACATCGTGGTAGTGGGCCCATCCCCACACGAAGTAATAGGTAACAGCATTTGTTGGGATGATGGAAGAAGGAATTCTTATCTCGATGCCTTCACCTCGACCTTTGGCGGGGATTGTTTCATGGGTGAAGGTGTGGGGATCTCCGTCGTGCCACACATCTGGGAACGAAAAGTTTCTGGGAAGGGGGGGCCGATCTGAGGCCGCTCCAACTGACGTGCATAATCATGTCTTTTGTGGGAGTGGTACCGCTATTCTCCCATGCAACTATTACTTTCATAAAATTGCCCTCCTGAACCCAGTTATTGGAAGTGAATATGAAGGCCCTTTGCACGGCCACCAAAGCATCCCTAGCCGTATCAGCGCTCTGTTGGGCGGCACTCGCGGCACTCGTGGCAGCGTTGGCGGCTCTTTGCATTTCAATCCATTGCAGTCGGGCGTAGTGGGCGTAAACCCAGATACCGATAACAGTGGCCAAGTTAATGATTATCGTCGCCCAATGGTTTCTAAAATTCTTCCAGAGCTTCTTGAGACGCTTGTGCTTTTCTTTGGGATTGTAGGTTTTGGGCATATATATTCCGTAGGCCTCATCAAAGAAGAAGTGTGGTTCAACAGCCTTCAGATACTCGTCGGCTGCTTGCTCATAGTTTTGGCATTGGTCACTCAACATGCGGTGCTCGACCTGATAGACTTCGGAAGGATTTCTTGGAGTCATTTGCTGTGAAGAAAAAAACTACTGAACGAGAGCAATTTGAGCGCACTATGGCCGCGTTATTCCGGGTACCAAAGTCTCAAGTAGTGCGGAAGATAAAGCATAGGCCCAAGAAAGGCAAGGACTAGGCCGCTTTCTTATGTGGCCCGCGTCCCTGCCTTTTATTGGTGTAGCGAATCGGTATCCTTGCCGGTCAGTTCGCTGTAGGTGAGGCGCTTGCGAGCAACGTGATTCATGACTCTATGAAACCGCACACCATCATTCAAATCCTTCCGGTAGTTCCACCGAAAGGTTTGCTCGTCCAAGTACCGGAACAGGTGAAACGGCTCTACGTTGACGTACGTGCCTCGCAAGGCGCGCTTCAAGAGACTCCAGAAGTTTTCGAGGTTGTTGGTGTGAACCCTTCCGTCCACGTACGCTACCGCATGGTCAATCACTTGGTGCTTGTAGTCGCGGATCAAGCCCTCGTACGAAGGCAGCGCATCGGTGAACAGCGCGCTTTCGGCTACCACGTGCTGTCTCACTTCGGCCTGAAGCGGCTTTTTCTTGCGGCTCGAAATAACATGGGCGCGTACGTGGCCGCCGCGTTCCAGAATTCCAAGTACGGGCGTCTTGGCTTTATCGCCCATCGTTACCATCTTTCGCAAGCGGACATCGCGGTGCATATTGCGGGCTTTCCCGCCAATGAATGCTTCGTCTACTTCGACTTCTTTTCCATGTCCGCCGAGCTTGAAAAACGATTCGCTGTGCATAGCCATCCGTACACGGTGCATCATAAACCACGCCGACTTTTGCGTGATGCCAAGCGCGCGGCCAATTTCATAGGAACTGATTCCGTTCTTGCAGTTGGTAATCAGCCAAACAGCAATCATCCACTTGTCCATGCCGAGCGGCGAATCCTCAAAGACGGTTCCAACCTTGACCGTGAACTGCTTCTTGCATCCCTTGCAGAACCACATGCGCCGGGTAGAGATGAACGAGTGCTCCGTAGAATTACAGCGCGGACACGTCACCGTGCCTTCAGGCCAGCGCAGTTTCACGGCATAGTCAAACGTGCGCGCCGGGTCAGAGAAGTAAGCGACGGCTTGTTGCAGCGTCTTGGGGAATTTCAGTACCGCGTTCATGTATAGAGGCTAACAGAAATGAGCTTGTGTGTCAAGTATATTGTCACCAGAAATGCCCTCGACTCTTTGTTTTCTGCGATTTACGGCGATTTTTAATCGTTTTGGACTATCGATTAGAAATGGCAGTTTGGCGGCCTTCGCTGCCATCGCTTCTCCCGCGCAATTGAGTTTTCCAGTCATAACTCCGCGACCACCGTAGCAGACTGTTATCGATTGTGCAAATGGCGAGTCTGTAAGAGTTCCAGTACCGGCAGATAAACATCGGGCTCGATTTCTTCAAACGGCATCCGGCGCCGGCAATTAAAAAGCAGATTCCTCGACTGATCCTCGTCTGATCGTCGTCGAAATGACGTGGATTGGAGATACGCCGGTGACAGAGAAAGACAAAACTCGCACCCTTCGCGGCGAAGGGTGCGGCAGCCCGCTGTGGCGGACTGGTATACAAAGGCGGTGACGCCGCTGTGCGTTGACTTGGCCGAACGGCCAGCATAAGATTCGCGACGATGCCAGATTCTTCTCAACTCTCCGGCCGAACGATTTCCCACTACCGAATCCTTGAAAAACTTGGTGGCGGCGGGATGGGTGTGGTCTATAAGGCCGAAGACACGCGCCTGCATCGCGCCGTTGGCCTGAAATTCCTTCCGGAAGAAATGGCGCGCGACCCTCAGGCACTCGAACGCTTTCGGCGTGAGGCGGAGGCGGCGTCGGCACTCAACCATTCCAACATCTGCACGATTTACGATATCGGCGAAGAGAACGGCCGCGCATATGTCGTCATGGAATTCCTGGATGGCGTGACGCTGAAACAGCGGATCGCGGGAAAGCCCGTTGAGACGGAAATTCTGCTCGGTTTGGCGATTGAGGTCGCCGATGCTCTCGACGCCGCTCACGCCGAAGGCATCGTTCATCGAGACATCAAGCCTGCCAACATTTTTGTCACCAAGCGCGGCCACGCAAAGATTCTCGATTTTGGTTTGGCGAAGCTGACTTCGAAAAGTGACGCAGGGGCTTCGGAAGCCACGCAGACCGCTGATGCAGTACGAGGAGTGAGCGCGGAGCAATTGACCAGTCCGGGGACTGCTGTGGGCACAGTGGCGTATATGTCACCGGAGCAGGTGCTGGGCAAGGAATTGGACGCACGAACGGACCTCTTTTCATTTGGCGTGGTGCTCTATGAGATGGCGACGGGCGCGCCACCTTTTCGCGGTGACACATCAGGAATGACGACGGATGCGATTCTGCATAGCGTTCCGGTCGCTCCGGTTAGGTTGAATCCCAGTGTGCCGGCGAAGTTGGAAGATGTGATCAATCGGGCGCTGGAGAAGGACCGGCAACTGCGTTATCAGGGCGCGGCGGGGATGCGTTCCGAGTTGATGCGTCTGAAGCGAGACACCACTTCAGGCCAAGTGTCGGCAGCGCATTCTGGGACGATGGCGGCGGCGCAGGATACGGGCTCTCAGCGAGTCGACCAGCAAGCCGTAGCGTCATCGGTTTCGGTTCCCGCTGCTCCTTCATCGGCTGCCGTGAAAGTCGCTGAGATTCCTGTGACCGGAGGAAAAAAACTCTGGAAGATTAATTCTGGTTCCCGCTGCCGTCGTTGTGATCGCCGCCGTGGTCGCGGGCGTTTTCTACTTTCGTTCCCGTTCAGCAGCGCCGTTGACCGAAAAGGATACCGTTGTCCTCGCCGATTTCGACAACACTACAGGTGACCCTGTCTTCGATGGCGCCTTGAAGCAAGCCCTTGCCGTCCAGCTCGGGCAATCTCCGTTTCTCAACATTCTTTCCGACCGCAAGGTAAGTGAAACAATGCGGCTGATGGGCCGCCAACCGACCGACCGCATCACGCGTGACGTAGCGGGAGAACTCTGCGTGCGCACCGGTAGCAAGGCGATTATGTTGGGCTCGATTTCTAACTTGGGCGGCCAGTACATAGTCGGAATAGATGCAGTCAGTTGCGGCAGCGGGGATACGCTGGCCAAGGAACAGGAAGAGGCTGCGACGAAGCAGGACGTGCTGAGAGCACTGAGTAAGGCGGCTTCCAACCTGCGGGGCAAACCTGGCGAATCGCTTGCCTCCATCCAGAAGTTCGATGTTCCCATTGAGGCCACGACAACATCGCTTGAGGCGCTGAAAGCCTTCAGCATGGGGACAACAACCTCGCGCACCAAAGGTTCTGCCGCGTCGATTCCATTTATGGAACGCGCTCTCGAACTTGACCCGAATTTTGCAGCGGCCTACGCCGGGCTCGGACTCGCGTACGGCAATCTCGGACAAGCCAGTCTGGCTGCGGAAAATCTCAAGAAGGCTTATGCACTGCGCGACCGAGTGAGTGAACATGAAAAATACCGTATCGCTGCGTTGTACTACAGCTACGTCACCGGGGAGTTAGAGCAGGCCAGCAAAGTCTACGAGCTTTGGTCCAAGAGCTATCCGCAGGACTTGGCGCCCCCCAATAATTTGGGATTTATTTATAGCCAACTCGGGCAGTACGAAAAGGCTGCGGTTGAAACTCAAGAGGCATTGCGATTGGAACCAACAGTAGTTGGCTATGGCAACCTCGCAGGCATTTACCTCGCGCTCAACCGACCGGATGACGCGAAAAAGGAAATTGAGCAGGCCCAAGAGCGCAAGCTAGATGGCGAGAATCTGCACTTTACAATCTATGGGCTAGCGTTTTTCAAAGGCGACGCAGCGGAAATGCAACGGCAAGTGGAATGGGCCGCAGGGAAGCCGGGAGATGAAGACCTTCTGCTCTCGCTCCAATCCGATACGGAGGCGTACTTCGGACGGCTCGTGAAAGCTCGTGACTTTTCTCGCCGCGCCGTAGATTCCGCTGTTCGTAACGATTCGAAGGAAACTGCCGCACTGTGGCAAGTCAATGCCGCTCTACGGGAAGCGGAGTTTGGCAACAGTGCCGTTGCGAAACAGGATGTTGCAGCAGCGCTGGCCCTCGCTCCGGGCCGGGATGTGAAATTGCTTGCCGCCCTGACGCTGGCCCGAATTGGTGAAAACGCTGGCGCAAAAGTCAGCGAAGAAGAGCTGGAGAAGAACTACCCGTCGTTCACAGTGCTCAAGGTCTACTGGCTGCCGACCATTAAGGCAGCCATGGAACTAAATGCCAACAATACCACTCAGGCGGTAGAGTATCTCGAAGCGGCCGCACCGTACGACCTAGGCAGCCCGCCACCATTACAGACGGGAACCATGTATCCCGTCTACATTCGCGGTCAAGCGCAGCTCGTGGCCCACAACGGGGCTGCTGCAGCCGCCGAGTTTCAGAAGTTTCTCGACCATCGAGCGCTCTCACTAAACTACCCACTCGGCGCACTCGCTCATCTTGGCATCGCCCGCGCTTACGCCCTCTCCGGCGACACCGCAAAAGCGAAGACTGCCTACAACGATTTCTTCACGCTATGGAAAGACGCCGACCCCGACATTCCCATCCTGCAGCAAGCCAAGGCGGAATACGCCAAACTGAAGTGATTTGGGAAATTTGATTTTAACTTTGGTGAAATGCGATCGTGTGCGTGCGACTTCCTGGAGACGCTGCCTGTAATTAGGTAGGGTTCCCGGAGGCAGGGGCCTTCGGGCTCTGACGTGTTTTTTTTTGCGCGGACTATTTCCGGGTATTGGCTCGGAAGGTTTCTCGAGGGCCAGCGCTAAAGCGCAAGTGATAGGCAAGGATTCTAACGGAGCGCTGAAACTTCCTCGCCCGCATGAATGCGGGGGCTGGCACCTGAAGGCAACTTCAAAAACGCCCGTAGGATGCCGGCGCGACGAAGTGCGATGCTGCGTTGACTTGGTGTGGGCTGCGGCATAAGATTTGCGGTTCATGCCCGATTCTTCTCCACTTTCCGGCCGCACGATTTCCCACTATCGAATTCTTGAAAAACTTGGTGGCGGCGGGATGGGTGTGGTCTACAAGGCTGAGGACACTCGGCTCGACCGTGCCGTGGCTTTGAAGTTCCTTCCCGATGATGTGGCGCACGACCCGCAGGCTCTCGAGCGCTTCAAGCGCGAAGCCAAAGCAACTTCCGCGCTCAATCACGCCAACATCTGCACCATTCATGACATTGGCGAAGACGCAGGGCGGACATTCATCACCATGGAGTTTTTGGATGGCGTGACGCTCAAGCATCTGATCGGCGGAAAGCCCGTCGAGATGGAAGTTTTGCTCGGTTTGGCGATTGAGATTGCCGACGCTCTGGACGCCGCTCACGCGAAAGGCATTGTTCACCGTGACATCAAGCCTGCGAATATTTTCGTGACTTATTATGGGTCAGGGTTTGCAAGTACAAACCCTGAAACCCGGCGCGGGCACGCAAAGATTCTCGATTTCGGGTTGGCAAAGACCTTGCCGTCGGGATCGGCGCTCTCGATGTCGGCGACGCAGGATACGGCCGACGCGGTAGCTCCCGAGCAATTGACGAGTCCGGGCAGCACGCTCGGGACCGTTGCCTATATGTCGCCGGAACAGGCGCGGGCAAAGGAACTGGATGCCCGGAGCGATTTATTCTCATTTGGAGCTGTGCTCTACGAAATGGCCACCGGGCAGCTGCCGTTCCGTGGCGAGAGTTCTGCGGTCATCTTCAACGCGATTCTGGAACGTGACCCGGTTCCCGCGATTCGCCTGAACCCTGACCTTCCGTCCAAGCTGGAAGACATCATCAGCAAGGCGCTGGAGAAAGATCGAGAAACGCGTTATCAGCACGCGGGCGACATGCGCGCCGACCTCAAGCGAATGAAGCGAGAGCTTGATTCGAGCCGCAATCCCGCAGCCGACAAGGCGGAAGCTTCGGGCGCATCCGGCACGCGTCCCGTTGCCGTGGCTCCGGCGACCAAATCCATTGCTGTGCTTTATTTCGAGAATCAAAGCGGCGCGAAGGAAGACGAGTATCTGCGCGACGGCATAACGGAAGACGTGATCACCGAGCTCTCCAAGATTCGCGGGCTGAATACGTTTTCGCGCCCGACTGTATTGGCATTTCGCGATAAGCCCGCGACTCCGGCGCAGATCGGGCAGCAGCTTGGCGCCGGTTACGTTCTCACCGGAATTCTGCGCCGCGTCGGACCGCGACTGCGAATAAGCGCCCAACTCGTTGATACGCGCACTGATTTTCCTCTCTGGTCGGAGCGTTTCGACCGCGAAATGAAGGACCTCTTTGAAGTCCAGGACGAGATTGCCCGCAAGATCGCCGAAGCTTTGCGGGTAACGCTTTCGCCGCAAGAACTCGAGGCCCTTTCGGTGAAGCCCACGGAAAATTTGCAGGCCTACGATCTGTATCTGCGCGGGAAGCGCTATGCCCGGCGGCAGACGCGGCAAGACCTCGAATTCGCTCTGCAAATGTTCGAGAACGCGGTAGCCGAGGATCCGAGCTTTGCTCTCGCCTACGCGGCATGCGCTAACGCCTGCGCCCTGTTTTATTACGCCTACAGCCGCGACCAAGTTTGGCTGGAACGCGCGCGCGAGGCTTCCGGCAAAGCCGTCGCGTTGCGCTGGGATCTTCCCGAGGTTCAGGTCAGCCAGGCGTGGGTTCTCTACGCCGCTGAGCTGCACGATGAAGCCGTGCGCATGGTGAAAAAAGCGATTGAGCGCAAGCGCGACTGCGAAGGCGCTTACCATTTGCTCTGTCGCTCGCTTTTCGCCGCGGGGCGTTACCAAGAGGTCGTTGACATCGCCGAAGCTGCCATTGAATCAAGCGGAGAGGATTACAACGTCTACGTGCCCATCCTTAACTCACTCGGCACCATGGGGAAGAAGGACGAAGCACGCAACATGGCGGTGCGATTTGTCGCGGTGCTCGAGGTTCATTTGAAGCAAGTACCCGAGGATGCGCGGGCTCGGGTTCTGCTCGGCGTCAGCTTAGCGGATTTGGGTCGCGAAGAAGATGCTTTGCGCGAACTGAATCTGGCGATGACGTTGCGCGCCAATGAGGCTTCGATTCTGTATAACGCGGCTTGCGGCTACTGTGTGCTAAACAAGCGGGCACAAGCTCTGGATACCCTGCGACAGGCTTGGGAGGCGGGGTTCAGGGACCCCGCCTGGGTGCGCCGCGATCCGGAGCTTGCGCCACTCCATGGCGACCCGGAATTCGAGCGCATGTATCCGGAAAAACCTCCATCTACTCGTTCCTGAATCGCATTCGTGTCGTCGCGGCAAGACGCCGATCCCGACATTCCCATTCTGCAGCAGGCCAAGGCTGAGTACGCGAAGCTGACTCTTCCGCCGGACTGAAACTCAGAGCAGGCGTGAGCTACTCGGATGGCAGTACGGGCGTAGTTCGCGACTGCGAAAAGTGGGCGCGAAGCGCTGGTCCGAGATGCGAAAATTTAGGCAAAGCGAAGGTGCCCGGCTGAAGCCGGCCGATACAAGTGCCGGAGCGACGTGGTTGCCGGCTCAATCGGGTTCGGATAGTACGAAGAAGGCACGAATTGGCCCGGGAAAGCGCTTGCAGAAAACTTCGAAGCATATAATCGGTGCATGGATACGGCGAGGAAGGGAAAGAGATGAAAAGAGAACTGGTGGGACTATTCATGATTGCCGGGCTTTTGGCTGCCGGTGGTCTGCGCGCGCAGGATTTGCCGATGAAGGTGAAGGGCGGGCATGAGCTGGGAGAGACCGCGGAGCAATTTTTCGCCGAGGGGCATGAGAAAGAGGTGCTGAGTGCGTGCGCGTCGGGAGATTTCAAGAGTTTGAAAAAATCGACGAAACGTCTGGCGAAGCAGTACTGCAGTGACCTCACTGACACGCGGGAGCGAGCGGCGGGCGGGAAGCACGTCGAGTACAAACCCGCCGGGGACCCTGCCGAGTTTCGCACGGACACATTCACGTTCGATGGCGGGCACTTAGTCAAAGTGGAGCTGATCTACGCCGCACCGAGCCCGGAGGCGAATTATCGAGGCAAGTCGTTCGCGGACATTTTCGCGGGGGTGAAGGAAGCGTATGGGCCGGCGACGAGCGAGAGTGCCGAGCCGACGCAGAGCGTGTACGGGCAGCAGTACATCGCGCACCGTGAAATTTGGGTGGCGCCGCATGCGGCTGTCGTCATCATTGAGAAGCCTGGGGAGGACGGGTCGACTACTTTGATCGCGTGCACGCGCGCCGAGTATGATCGCACGATGGCGCCAGGCGCCGCGAAGCCAGCTAATCCGATACAATAGCGCTGCCTTGACGAAAGGAGCGACAAAGACATGTTGGTGATGTTTGTTCTTCCGGCAGTGGTGCTATTGGTGCTGGTGTTTAGTCTTCCGATTTGGAAGCACCCGAAGAAGTGGAGTTTTTACTCCATCGGCGGGATAAGTCTGATCATATTGATCGTCCTCATTTTATTTTGGACTGGGCATCTGTAGGCCGTGGTTCGTGCGGTGAACGCCGGATTTCTTCAGTTTGGCTTCAGACTCTTCAATTAACTAATCGTCGTCCGCGCGATGGGACCCGGAGGCAGGGCCGTCCGGGCTCTGGAGAAGACTGGGAGCGCCCGCCGAGATTCGAAACGCTGCGCTGCCCGCCGCACATCGGTGCGTCTGGACGGGAGTTGAAAGCGGGGAGGATGGCTGATACCATCCGCGGAAATGGTTGACAAGAAGCTCCGCATAAACCTGAGCGATTTGCTCGGCAAGGCCGAGGTAATGATCTACGGCGTGATGGGAGTGCTGCTGTTCGTCGCGGCGCTCGCGGCTGCAGTGGACGCGGCAAGTATTCTTTGGGCGGACATTCGGCATTGGACGCTGGCTTCGGGCACGCTGGGCGCGCTCGACCAACTGCTTCTGGTGCTGATGCTGGTCGAGTTGCTGCATACAGTGAGTATCTCGATACGCTCGCACATTTTGGTGACGGAGCCATTTCTGGTGGTCGGACTGATCGCTTCGATTCGGCGAATACTTGTGATTACGTTGCAAGCGGCGTCGCTGACGAAGGGCGGCGAATGGACCGCTGAAAATGCGACGCTGTTCCGCGCGAGCATGTACGAGCTGGCGTTGCTTGGCGTGCTGATTCTTATTCTGGTGATTTCAATTACGATGCTGAGGCGAACCGATAGCAAAACCGCCGAATCCGGGACCGCATAAGCGAAAAAATGCGGCCTGATCCGTCAACAGAAGGTGCGAATGCGCCTGCTTTCCGCTCCATTATTCCTGTTTCCGCTTCTGCTGTTTGCCGGCGGGCTCGATGCGGCGCAAGCGAACAAGCCCGCGCAGGCGCCTCCGCCACCACCGCCGCTGGTTTCTCCTGAAGTTCACGCCGATGGGAGTGTGACATTTCGTTTTCGCGCTCCCAACGCGCGGGAGGTGAAGCTCGCGCTTGAAGGTGCGGAGCCGGTTCCGATGCAGAAAGACGAGCAGGGCGTCTGGAGCGCGACGACGGCTCCTCTGGCTCCGGACTACTATGAATACTCGATTGTCGCTGACGGCGTGCGCTTGATCGATCCATCGAACTACAGGTTGACGGCGAATTTCCTGGCGCCGGCTAGTGTGGTGCATGTTCCTGGGCCGGCGTCGCTGCCGTGGGAGTTGAATGATGTGCCGCACGGAGAAATTCATCATCATTTTTATAGGTCGGCGGTGGCGGGTGATCAGCGCGATTACTTCGTTTATACGCCGCCGGGATACGAGGCTTCCGGCAAGCAGAAGTATCCGGTGCTGTATCTTTTGCACGGATTCAGCGACGACGCGAGCGGGTGGACCTCGGTGGGCCGCGCGAACGTGATTCTCGACAACTTGATCGCGCAGGGCAAAGCCAAGCCGATGATTGTGGTGATGCCGCTTGGTTACGGCACGATGGAATTCGTGCGGGTGGGTTGGGGCTCCTGGGGGCGCACAGACTTGCGCGACCGCAATTTTGCCAAGTTTAGCGAGGCGCTGCTTACAGAGGTTGTGCCGAGGGTCGAGAGCGAATATCGCATTGATCGAGATCGCAATGCGCGGGCGATTGCTGGGTTGTCCATGGGCGGATCGGAATCTTTGCTTACTGGATTGAATCATCTCGACAAGTTCGCCTGGATCGGAGCCTTTAGTTCGGGCGGGCTTCCTGAGGATTTTCAGAAGGATTTTCCTGCGCTTGATGCGCAGGCGAATCGGCAGATTCGATTTCTTTGGATTGCTTGTGGGACTGAGGATCGTTTGATTGGGCTCAACCGCAATTTTAGGGAGTGGCTTGCGAGCAAGGGCGTGCAGCATACGGACATTGAGACGCCGGGGATGCATACGTGGATGGTGTGGCGGCGCAATTTGGCGGAGTTTGCGGGGCTGTTGTTTCGGTAGGGAAGATTGACCGGGCGAGGCGCTGGAATTCAGCGAGAGATAATTGTTGAGTGCCTCCGGGCAGAAAAACGCCGGCAAGATGCCGGCGCTACGAGTGCATTTTTCGCCGTTAAGCGGCGTGGCCGGACAATGTGCGGGTTTCTCGCGAATTGCGGGCTGCTATTTTTGCTTTGAGGCGATATCGGACTCGAAGCGGTTGAATTCGAGTTCTTCCTGCCATTCGAGGCGAGCCTTTTCGTTGGCTGCTAGAAAATTCCTGCACGCTGCGGACGATGGCTCGGATTTTGCGGACTCTCCCGCGCATGCTGGGACGAATGATTTGTAGTCCCGCGTAGACCAGAGGCTTGCTCCTCCGACGAAAGCGTATTCGAGGCTATTGCGCGCGAACGTCTTGAGATCCGGGTAGCCGATGTGAAAATCCACGACAGCCGTGCGGAAATATTCGGTGAGTTCAGAGCGCACGATAGCTTCATCGTCGGTGACGAGGGAGATTGGAACTCCGGCGCGCAAATATGTGGCGCAGGGATTTTCGTTGTTGGGGACTTCGCGGACGACTTGATAGCCGTGTATGGCGCATTCGACGAGGATGTGTTTCTGCGCCATTTCGGCGAGGAGAGCGGGCGCGTCGTCTTCGTAGATGATGTCAATGCCGTGGCCGATGCGCTCGGCGTGGCCGATATCAATTGATTTGCGAATGTGCGAGGCGAGCAATTCTTCAGGCTTCACTTCGCCGGGCGTGAGTTCGCCGGCGTGCAGCGAAATATGGACGTTTGGATAGACGCCGTGGAGATAGTCGAGCATGCGCATGTGTAGATCGAAATCGTCGAGCGCGCGATATTCATCCTGCGATTGAACGAGATTGATTCCCACGACGCGTGAATCTTTTCCGGCGAGTTCGAAGCCGGCGAGCATCTGCGCGAAGACTTGTTCTTTGGGAAACGCGCGCAAAACTTGATTGATATAGCGAAGCGTGACGGTGCAGCCGGCCTTTGGTTGCGGTGTATCGCAGCCGAGAATTTCACGCGTGGCTTTTTCGCCTGTGTCGAGATTGCGCTGGCCTGCGGCGACGACTTTATCCATTCCTGCGGCGAGCATTTTTTGGCGCAACGCGGGGAGATCGTCGTCCCAGCCGACTTCGTGGCCTAGCTTGAGAGATTCGCCTTGGTCGGGTGTGAGCATCGTCTCGAGATAAATCTCGTGCTGAAGGCCGGCGCGCTGCGTAACTTCCGCGAACATTTCTCCCCAGTGCCGGTTTACGACCGGATCGAATTTTCCGAATGCGGCGAAGAAGTGATAACGCACGGAGCGATCGTCGCCCGCGCGAACGTAATTGCGGATGGACCAGGCGTCAATCACCTGATTGCGAAATGGAAAATTGGTGAGCGCCTGCGCGGCGGGGAGCTGGCCTTTCGCGGCATCGCACGGAGGCTGCGAGAGACCGGCTTGGTGATCGATGCAGAGGCCGTCTTCGACCGCGTACTGGATGTAGCTTTCGGCGTAGACCGAGCCGGTGAGGTGATGATGCAGATCGGCGCCTTTGGGCATGCGATGGAGGAAATCTTCGAGCAGCATGGGGTTGTTGCGGACGGTTTCGAGATATTGAGCCGTGCGCGCGGCGGGAGACTGCGCGCGGGCGATCGGCGGCGACAATACCGCGATAACCAGCGCCACGCCGATCGCGATTGACATGTTGCGGAACATTCCGGACCCCCTTTGAATTTTTAATATCGCGATGCGACGAATTAGCCGGCGCGGGCGCCGTCGGGAACGTGTGTTTCGGGAATGGCGAGCGCGGGCGTGATTCCGTCGGCGTAGCCGATGTCGAAGAGCATTCCTTCGGAGAGGATGCCTGCCATGCGGCGCGGCTCGAGATTGATGATGAAGAGAGCTTGCCTGCGCTCGAGGTCCTTGCAATTCACGCGCTCGCGCTTCATGCCGGCGAGAATGGTGCGTTTGTGATCGCCGAAGTTTACGGTGAGGGCGACGAGTTTCTCGGAGCCTTCGACGTTGTTGACGGCGTCGATGGTGCCGACGCGAACATCGAGTTGATTGACGGCTTCGAGAGTAACGGTGGGTTTAACAGGTGCTGGTTGCATGGCGAGAAGGGTAGCACGGGCGCGGGATTTCGGAGAGGGCGGACACCGTACCGAAATGGGGCACTTTTCGATTATCTGACGGTCGGAGTGTCCCGGGTGTGAACGGCATATTCACGCGAGGAGTGTTTCTGAGGCACTTTCCAATGCGAGTGTGCGGAACGAGACATAAATTACCGCGCTCTGCATGCAATCTCCTAGGTGCCGCGATTGCGACTGCGGACATTCTGAAATCGGAGGATTGCTACATGCATCTTGCACATCGTTATATTGCTTCGCTATTTTTGACCGCTGCTCTGGTGGCCCCAGTATCGATTCTGGCTGCCGCAGCACCTCAAGACGCCACCGTTCAGGTGCGAGTCTACGATCGAGACCACAAGGACTATCACAACTGGGACGACAACGAGAATCGCGCGTGGGGACGGTACATCGCGGAGAATCACAAGAAGCCTCACGAATTCAAAGATGCGAATAGGAGAGAGCAGTCTTCCTATTGGAATTGGCGCCACGCGCATCCGGATTAAGACCGGCAGAGTCTCGAGGCCGGACAAAGAAACGTGGGGCGCGGAATACGTCCTGCCCGTCTGCGGCGCGGGCGGGACGCGTCACATCGCAGAAAGGCAAGATGCCGGCCTGAAGGCCGGCGCTACAAGTGCTGATATCGGCCGCGCAGTCAATCTCGTAAATTCGGCTCTTATTAGTCGTAGTATTCGGCGCCGAGGTGGGTGATTAGTTCTTCGCCCATCATCCAGCGGAGTGTGTTTTTTAATTTTATTAGCTGGATGAAGAGATCGTGTTCGGGATAGAGTTCGGGCGCGCACATTGGGGATTTGAAATAAAAGCTGAGCCATTCCTGGATGCCGTGCATACCAGCGCGATGCGCGAGATCGAGGAAGAGCACGAGATCGAGAACGATTGGCGCGGCGAGAATTGAGTCGCGACACAGGAAGTCCACCTTGATCTGCATCGGATAGCCGAGCCAGCCGAAGATATCAATGTTGTCCCAGCCTTCCTTGTTGTCTCCCCGCGGCGGGTAATAGTTGATGCGCACCTTGTGATAAATCTTTCCGTAGAGATCGGGATAGAGCTTGGGCTGCAGAATATATTCAAGGACGCTGAGCTTCGATTCTTCCTTGGTTTTGAATGAGCCGGGATCGTCTAGGACTTCGCCGTCGCGATTGCCGAGAATATTTGTGGAAAACCAGCCATTCAGGCCGAGCATGCGCGCCTTGAAGCCGGGCGCGAGGATTGTTTTCATCAAGGTTTGGCCTGTCTTGAAATCCTTGCCGCCGATGGGGACGGCGCGTTCGCGGGCGAGCTGCAGCATCGCGGGAATATCGACGGTGAGATTGGGCGCGCCATTGGCGAAGGGAACGCCTTCCTGAATGGCGGCGTAGGCGTAGAGCATCGACGGAGTAATCGCGTCGTGATTTTCTCTCATCGCGCGCTCGAAATCCTTGACGGTTTTGTGAACGGCGTGCGGCTTGAGGAAAACTTCGGTTGAGCCGCACCAGACCATGACGAGCCGCTGCGCGCCAGATTTTTTCTTGAAGCTGCGAATGTCGTCGCGAATCTGCTCGGCGAGATCGAATTTGTTTTTGCCCTTTTTGATGTGCGTGCCGGTGAGATTCTTGACGTACTCGCGGTCAAACGCCGCTTTCATCGGGCGAATGCCCTTGAGGAACTTTTTAGCTTGTTGCAGATGCTCGAAATCCAGGACGCCGCTTTTGCGCGCGGCTTCGTAGGCGTCGTCGGGATATACGTCCCAACCGCCGAACACTAGTTCCGAGGGCGTCGCAAGAGGGACGAAGCTGCTAATTTGGGGTGAGCGAGATTCAGTGCGCTTTCCAAGACGGATC
>Ga0302326_10011565_pt1 | contig 18985 bp, 19 predicted proteins | sample Palsa_T0_3_FD_202264 | JGI IMG/M metagenome (GOLD analysis project Ga0302326, IMG submission 202264) | Peat permafrost microbial communities from Stordalen Mire near Abisko, Sweden - Palsa_T0_3 | ecosystem: Environmental > Terrestrial > Soil > Palsa > Peat permafrost | place: Sweden: Abisko...
CCCGTGAATGCGCTGAGCACGAGCAGCGCGCCGATCGCGACCACCGCCCAGGCGGCGAGCTGCCCGTCGATACCCGCGAGCCACGCGCCCGCCACCGCGAGCAGGAGGGCCCACACGACGACGGCCGTCGCGAGCGCGAGCCAGCGGAGCAACCGCCGATCGACGCCCGCCCGTCCCCGCTCCCCGGCGGGCCTGCGCAAACGCGAGGAGACCAGCACGGCGACGGCGCCGAGCAGCGCGAGCGAGACGAGGCCCGAGCCAAAACCCCAGGCGCCGCGGTGGCCGGCGTGACCGGCATTGCCGGCCGCGTGCAGCGCGATCCCCGCCGCCACGAGCACCACGAGGACGCCGAGAACGATCCGCCAGGACGAGCACAGCGTGTAGATCGGCGCGTGGCTCGCGCCCTCCTCTGGAACCAGCACGAGGATCGCCAGGTAGAGCACGATGCCGATCCCCGAGAAGATCGCGAGCCCCACGAAGGCGATGCGAAAGAGGATCGGATCGACGCCGAAATGGTCCGCCAGGCCACTGCAGACGCCGCCGATCAGGCGCCCGCGTCGTGTGCGAATGAGGCGCGGTCGCCGGCCGTGGCCGCGCTCGGGGGTGTCGCGCTCAGGGGCGCCGCTCTCAGGGGCGCCGCTCTCAGGCGTGGACATCGCTCACCTCACCGTTGATTGTGCGATCGGTAGTCGTCTTGTGCATGCGGGCAGTGTCACCCCGGAGCCGCACCCGCGCAATCGGGAATGTCCCTAACTCGCCCTCGGCGATCCCTTAGCCGAGCGGCGCAACACGTCCGCGCCGCGACCCCGTCCGATGCCGGTGGCGAGCACGGCCACGGCGAGCACCAACCCGACAGAGATCTCGAGCGCCAGGTGCAGCCCGGGGACGAGCGCACCATCGCCCGCGATCAACGAGCCGAACAGCGCCACGCCGATCACGCTGCCAGTCTGGCGCGCGCTGTTCAGCGTCCCCGACGCGACCCCCGACTGGGAGCGATCGACGCTGCCGAGCAGCGAGGAGGTCATCGCTGGGACGATCAGGCCGAGGCCGAAGCCGATCGCGAGCAGCTGGAGGACGAGCGCGCCGTAGGACGTCCCCGCGCCGGCTCCGAGCAGCGCGCCGCAGCCCGCCGCCATCAGCAGCGCGCCGCCCGCGATCATCCGCCGCGGGCCGAACAGGCGGGCGCCCCGGCCGGCGAGCAGGTTGGCGGCCATGATCGCTCCCGTCATCGGCGCGAACGCGAGACCGGTCTGCAACGAGGACAGGTTCTGCCCGCGCTGGAGGAACAGGCTGAGGACGAAGATCAGGCCGTAGAACGCGATGTTCACCATCAACCCGATCGCCGTCGCGGCGCTGAACGTGGGCGAGCGGAAGAGTCCGAGCGGCAGCATCGGACGAGCCCGCCGGGACTCGATCGCGACGAACGTCGCACCCGCGATCGCCGCCAGCGCGTACCCGCCCAGTACGGCGGTATCGGTAAAGCCCCGCCGGCCGCCCTCGATCGTCGCACCCGCCAGCGCGACCAACGCGATCACGGCGGCGAGCTGCCCCGCGATGTCGACGCCGCGATCGGTCGAGCGCGGCGTCTCGGCCGCCCAGCGCGCGGTCAGGAAGATCCCGGCGAGACCGATCGGCGCGTTGATGAAGAAGATCGAGCGCCAGCCCAGCGTGGCAGTCAGCAGCCCGCCGAGCAGTGGCCCGCCTGCCAGCGCGGCGCTTGCGCCGGCCGCCCACAGGCCCACCGCCCGCGCGCGCTCGGCCGGCTCGGGAAAGGCGTGGCTGAGTAGCGTCAGCGAAGACCCGCCGAGCACCGCGGCGCCGACTCCCTGAACGACGCGCGCGGCGATCAGCGCCCCCATGCTCGGCGCCAGCCCGCAGAGCGCCGAGGCGAGCGTGAAGACGACGAAGCCTGCGATGAACACGCGCCTGGCGCCGGCGCGATCGCTCAGCGCGCCCGCGGTCAGGATCAGCGCCGCGAACGCGACCGTGTAGGCACTCACCACCCACTGCAGCGAACTCACGCCCCCGCCGAGCGATTCGCCGATCGGCTTGATCGCCACGTTCACGACGCTCACGTCCAGTTGCACCACGGCGAAGCCGAGGCTCGTCGCGAGCAGCGTCCAGCGCCGCGCCGCGCGATCGTGTCCCGCCGCCACGGGCTCGCTCGCAGGGGCAGCCGTGGGCGCACTCGATGCCGACATCCAGGGCGATACTCGCAGACACGGTGACCTCAGCTCATGCGCGAAGACGTCACTGCGGCCTGGTGTAGACCCCGTAGGTGGTGGCGTTTTCGGAGAGCATCTTGTTGCCGTTGACCGTGTACTGCGCCTGGACTTCCTGCTCTGAGAAGCCGTCTCCCACTCGACCTGCTCCGCCACGAGCTGATCCTCACCCACCAGCCCCCATCACAAGACACGCTCGAGGAGATCGTCGATGAGATCTTCCTCCCGCTCGTGCGGCGCGAGCCGGTTCTTTGCTAGAACTAGGGATAACGACGCGGGGTGGAGCAGTCTGGTAGCTCGTCGGGCTCATAACCCGAAGGTCGCGGGTTCGAATCCCGCCCCCGCTATGTGGTTTTAGCGACCGTCCTTCGGGGCGGTCGCTGTCGTTCGGGGAACGGTTGGAGACGCTGTAGCTGGGGCCGTTCGTGTCGCTATCGTCGAGCGCATGACGATCCAACGCATGGAGAACGTGGGCATCGTGGTCGAGGACCTCGCGGCGGTGACGGCGTTCTTCGTCGAGCTCGGACTCATGCTGCAGGGCGAAGGGCCGGTCGACGGCGATTGGGTGGACCGCGTGGTGGGACTCGAGGGCGTCCGCGTGGACGTCGCGATGTTGGAGACGTTGGACGGCCACGGACGACTCGAGCTGATGAAGTTCCACGCCCCACCGGCCCGGGGCGGCGACGGGCACGCGCCGGCGAACACCCTTGGTATCCGCCGTATCGCATTCGCAGTCGACGACATCGACGCCGCCGTCGCCGGGTTGCAAGCTCGTGGTACGGAGCTCGTTGGCGAGGTGGAGCGCTACGAAGACAGCTATCGGCTCTGCTACGTCCGCGGCCCGGAGGGGATCATCGTCATGCTGACGGAGCAGATCGGCTGAAGGCTTCGGCCGCGCGTCCATCTAGCATCCCGGCCCATGACTCGTGTGGCCGTCGTCGACATCGGCACCAACTCGACGCGGCTGCTCGTGGCCGACGTCTCGCCCGCGGGCAAGGTCTCCGAGCTCGTCCGTCGCTCGACCGTCACGCGGCTCGGCGAGGGGGTCGACGCGTCCGGGTCGCTCTCCGCCGCCGCGATCGACCGTGTGTGCGCGACGCTCTCCGAGTACCGCGGCGAAATCGACTCCCACGACTGCGTCGCCAACCTCGCCGTGCTCACCTCCGCCGTCCGCGACGCCGCCAACGGGCCCGAGTTCGCCGAGCGGATCCGACGCGAGTACTCGCTCGACGCGCGCGTGCTCGCCGGGGAGGAAGAGGCGCAGCTCACGTTCCTCGGCGCGATGCACGATCGCGCCTTCTCTTCTGAGCCGACCGTCGTCATCGACATCGGCGGGGGGTCCACCGAGTTCATCGTCGGTCACGACTCTTTGTCCGGATTCCACGTCTCGCTGCCTGCCGGCGTCGTGCGCATGAGCGAGCGGCACATCCACTCCGACCCGCCCGCCCCCTCAGAGCTGCAGGATCTTGCACGCGACACACGGACCGTGTTCCTCGACGGGCTGCCCCCCGGGCAGCGCGCGCCCGTCACGCGCGGGATCGCCGTTGCGGGCACCGCCACCTCGGCCGCCTCGATCGCCCAAGAGCTCGACCCCTACGACCCCGCCCGAGTTCAGGGTTATCCGCTCGAACTCGCGACCGTCGAATTGCTGCTAGCGCGGCTCGCCGACATGGACGAAGCCCAGCGTCGTTCGGTCGTCGGCCTGCACCCCGACCGCGCGCCCACGATCGTCGCCGGCATGGTCCTCCTCGCCGAGGCTTTGCGCCCATTTGAGCTCGATTGCGTTGAGGTCTCCGAGCACGACATCCTCTTTGGCGGGGCTCTGCGTTTGGCCGGGGTGGGTTGAGACTCCGGTGGGCTCGCCGCTGGCTTGCAGAGGCGAGATCCAACTCGCCGGGGTCGGCTGAGGATCCTCAGGCGAGGTTCGATTTGCGCGGGTAGACGACCGCCGGGTCGGTCAAGACGTTCACCAAGGCTGGCATCCCCGCGCTGAACGCGCGCTCCAACGCAGGCTGCAGATCCTGCGGGCGCTCCACCAGCTCGCCGTATCCACCGAGTGCCTCTACAACCTGGTCGTAGCGCGTCTTCGGTCGCAGGTCGGCCGCCACCGAATACCCATACAAGAACTCCATCGGGTGCTTCTCCAGCGCCCAGATCCCGTTGTTGCCCATCACGCCAACCACGTTCACGCCGTGTCGCGCAAGCGTGTCGAACTCCATTCCAGAGAACCCAAACGCCCCGTCGCCCACCATCAGTACAACCTGCCTGTCGGGGTGGGCGAGCTTCGCCGCGAGCGCATACCCCGCACCGGTGCCCAGGCAGCCGAACGGCCCCGGGTCGAGCCAGCAGCCGGGCTGGAAGCTTTCGATCATCTTCCCCGCATAGGAAACGAAGTCGCCGCCATCGCCGATCACGATCGCGTCGCGGTCGAGCATCTTCCCGACCTCCGCGTACAGCCGCATCGGGTGCAGCGGCGCGCGGTCGTCCTCGAGCTCTTCTCGCTCTCCCTCGCGGCGCTCGGTCTCGGTCGCCCTTAGATCCTCAACCCAAGCCTCGCTCCTCAGCGCCTTCCCTCCGGCCGCCGTGCGGATGTCGCCCAGCGTCGTCGCGAGCGCGCCGTAGCATTCCGCCGCCACCTGCCGCGGATGCTGGCGCGCGGGCTCGGCCGTGTCGATCACGACGATCTCCGTCTCATCGCCGAACGCCCCGCCGAAGCCCAACCGGAAGTCCATCGGCACGCCGATCACGAGCGCCACGTCCGCGCCCTTCAGCGCCTGGCCGCGCGCGCGAGAGAAGAACAGCTCGTGGTCCGCGGGCACGCAGCCCCGTGCCAGCCCGTTCAGGAACACGGGGATCCGCAGCGTCTCGGCCAATTCTTTCAACGCGTCCTCGCCGTGGCCCCAGTAAAGGTCCGTCCCGGCCATGATCACCGGCCGCTCGGCGCCCCTCAGCAGCTCGGCAGCACGTTCCACCTGCGCGCCACTCGCGCCTTCCGTCGCGCGCGCGGCCAGCCCCTCCGGCGCATGCTCTGGCTCGGCCGCCTCCATGAACACGTAATCCATCGGGAAGTCGAGGAACGTCGGCCCGCAGTGCGGGGCCATCGCGACCGCGAACGCCTCGTCGACGAGGCCCGGTATCTCCGCGGTCGAGTCCGGTGTCGCCGCCAGCTTCGTCAATGGCCGCACGAACGGCACGTGATCGATCTCCTGCAGCGAGCCCATCCCCCAGCGCCCCGCCGGCGCGCGGCCGCCGAGCACGAGCATCGGCGAGTGGTTGCACTGCGCGCTCGCGATCGCGCTGATCCCGTTCGTCACGCCCGGCCCCGCCGTCAGCGCGCACACGCCCGGCTCGCGCGTCACCTTCGCCCAGCCCTCTGCCGCGAACGCCGCCGTCGACTCGTGTCTGACGTCGACGATCTCGATCCCCTCCTCGCGACAGCCGTCGTAGATCGAGAACAGATGCCCGCCCGAGAGCGTGAACAGCTTGCTCACGCCATACGCCTTCAAGCGCCGCGCGATCAAGCGTCCGCCGTGGAAGCTCTGGGCCTCCGCGGCGCCCATCTCCTGGATGCCACGAAGCGTGGGGTGCTGCGTGCCCTCTGTCGACATCCACGCGACTCTATCCGCTCGTATGGGCCTTGATATGCCCGGCACCGGTCCCCATCGCTGCGGCGACTAGATGCCCGGGGTGGGACTCGAACCCACATACCCTTTGCGAGCCGCGGATTTTAAGTCCGCTGCGTATACCGATTCCGCCACCCGGGCCTGGGCTTCGACCTCAGTCACGCCAAGTCTATTTCAGCCAACGAAGCGCAACTTTTCGCTTGCTACGGTGTACATAGGGTTAGAAAGGAGGAGTGGAGCCACCGTGGAGGCCACCGCACTAACACACAGCAGCGTGCCGGGTCTATCAAGGCCCTCCCCGTTGCTGCGCCTTCAGTCGGATGAGAAGCTGGTCGCGCTCACCCGCCGTGGGCAACACGCGGCCTTCGAGACCCTGATCTCGCGCTACCAGTCACGCCTGCTCTCCTTCTGCCGGCACATGCTCAGCTCCAAGGAGGATGCCGAGGACGTACTGCAGGAGGTCTTCGCCGCCGCCTTCAACGCAATCCTCGCCGACGAGCGCGAGATCAACGTACGCCCGTGGCTCTACCGGATCGCGCGCAACCGCTCGCTCAATCACCTGCGCCGCGCCTGCGCCGTCGGCGTGGACTCGATGGACATCCACTTCGCCGAAGGAGGCATCTCGACCGGCGAGAAGGTGCTGCGCCGTGAGAGCTTCCGCCAGCTGATCTCCGATGTACAACAGCTGCCCGAGACGCAGCGCACCGCGCTGCTCTTGCGCGAGATCGACGCGCTCTCCTACGACCAGATCGCCCACGCGATGGAGACCACAGTGCCGTCGGTCAAGTCTTTGCTCGTGCGCGCCCGCATCTCTCTGGCCGAGGCCGCCGAGGCGCGCAAGCTCAGCTGTGAAGAGGTCCGCCTGGAGCTCGGCGAGGCGGCCGAGGGCTTGGTCAAGCTCGGTGCACCCGCGCGGCGACATGTGCGCGACTGCGAACGCTGCCACGACTTCAAGAAGCACCTCAAGGCCAATAACCACGCGCTCGCCGCGATCTTCCCAGTCGGCCCGCTCTTCATTCTCAAAAAGCTCGTCCTCACCAAGCTCGGCTCGACCGCCTCGGCCGGCAGCGCGCACGTGGCGGGGGGAGCCGGAGCAACCGCCGGGGCGACGGCCGCAGGCACCGCGGCCGCAGGCGCGGCCGGCGCCGGTGGAGCGAGCGCCGCCGGTGGCATCATCACCGCAGGAGCGGGCGCACTGGCCACCAAGGCGGTTGCCGGACTCGCCGCAGCCGCGCTCGTCACCGCGGGCGCAGTTGCGGCGCAACACACGGGCCAGCCGGCGCGCCACCACCACACAGTCCTCGCCAGCACTGCCGCCGTATCGGGGGCGAGCCCCGTCGTGGTGCCGGTCGTCGTTCGCGACAGGGCCCAGCCAATCAGCTCGGCCGCTGTCGTCTCGGTCGCCGCGATCACCCACCGCAAGCGCCGCTCGTCCGCCGGTAAGCCCCCCAAGGCGCCCTTGACTGCCGCCACGACGACCGCGTCCACCGCACACACAGCGCCCGTCATCGCGACGGCCAAACCCGCGCCGCCGGTCAAACCGGTCGTGACGGCACCGGTCACCCAGGTCACGACCGAGACCACCGAACTTCCGAGCGCCGCGACCACGCAGCCCCAGCCGAGCACGCCCGCAGCGCCGGTCAGCACAACGCCCCAGGCAACCGGCGAAACGCCCGCTCAGCCGGTCACGACGCCCTCCGCAACCGAAGAACCAGCTGCGACCCCCACGCCGTCCGCCGGCGAAGAAGCATCCGGCACTCCCGTCCCCCAGGCGACGGGGTCCCAGAGCAGCCCGTCAGTCGCACAGAGCGGCGGCACCCCCGCGCCATCGGCCACCACCGTTACAACGCCCTAGCGGCGGGAGGTAGCAGTATGTTGTGCACGAGCAGCGCGTCTAGCTGATCGTGAAAGTCTCCACCGGCCGTTCGAGCACGCCGGCGGTCGCCACTTCCAGCGGCGAAGTGACGCCAGCGCTAGGCAGAGTCAACATCTCGAGCGCCACGCCATCGCGCACCCCCTGCCGTTCCGGTAGCAGCAGAACGTCGCGTCCGTACATCTCGCGGCCTTCGATCCTCGCGGTGTAGAAGATGTTGTACGCCGGGACCGTATTCACGCGCGTCTTGCCCTCGCCGCGCAGCACAAAGTCCCTGAACTTCCCACTCAACCGGTCGATATAGCCGCTCGCATACACAGGCAGCTCGCCGCTCTCACCCCCTGCGTAGGGGGGTAGCCGCAGTGGTGAAACCGCGAAGGAGTCCTCGAGCCGGCCTCCGGCGCGGCGATCAATGCGCACGTACTGCCCGGCTTCGGGCGTCGTCCGGTACAGGCCTCGGTAGCTGAAATGAAACGGCGCCGAGCCGCCGTGGGAGTAGGTAGCCGGCCAGAGGGCGAGGGTCGCCGCGATCACAAGCACGACCAGCCCGACGGCGGCGGCCCGCGCGAGGATCCGGACGGCCCGCGGCGCTGCGTGCCAGCGAGGCGCGAGCAGCGTGCCGAGCGTCGGCCCGTACTGCGGCTTCAGGGGAATCGTCGCCATCGGCGACGCAGTCTAATTCAGGGCGCCCTATTCGCCGATCGAGAACAACGACTCGAGGTCGTGCTGCGAGTAGGCGGCGAAGGCGACCATAGTCTGGGTGCGTGTGACGCCCGCCAGCCCGCCGATCTCGGCGGTCACCACATCAGCCAGCTGCTCGTGGTCGGGAACGCGCACGATCGCGACGAAGTCCCACTCGCCCGTCACCGAATAGGCCTCCGCGACACCCTCCACGTCCGCCAGCGCGCCACCGAGGGTCGAGAGGGCGTCACGCTCGGCCTCGATCAGCACGACGGCGTTCGTCATCGTCATGACCGCCTCCGGTGCGCCGCGCAAGCCGTCATGGCGTGTGGGTCTCTCCCGGCGCAAGCACGACGACCTGAGAGGAGGTGTCTGCCTCGACATCGGCCTTGAACGCCTGCACGTCGATCTCGATCGGCGGGAACGTGTCGTAGTGACAGGGGATCACCTCGCGCGCGCCGATCAGCTTCGCGGCCTCGACGGCGTCGACGCGGTCCATTGTGTAGTGGCCGCCGACGCACATCAGCGCAACGTCGATCTCGCCCGCACGCCTTGCAATCAGCTCCAGGTCCGAGAACAGGGCTGTGTCGCCGAGGTGATAGATCAGCTTCCCGCCAATCTTCACGAGCAGACCCGCCGGGGTGCTTGCGGTCCCCTTCGGGGTGGTCGACGTGTGCCACGCCGGGACCAGCTTCACCGAGCCCCAGTCGAACTCGACCGTCCCGCCGAGGTTGGGGTCGTGGACCTTCTCCAGGCCCTCGTTGGACAGCTCGCGTGCAATCTCCACGATCGCAACTACCTCCGCGCCTGTGCGCTTGGCGATCGCCACCGTGTCTCCAAAATGGTCGACGTGCCCGTGCGTGAGCAGGATCGCATCCGCGCTCACCTCGTCTGCTGTGGCGGCCGCCTGCGGGTTGCCAGTGAGGAACGGGTCGATCAGTACCGTCGTGTCCCCGTCGGTCAACTCGAAGGCCGCGTGGCCAAGGAAGCGGATCTCCATCTGCGTGCTCCTCCTCTGTCGGGGGTTTCAGTGCGCCACCATCATAGGAGCGTTTCGCGGTTGAAGGAGGAGGCGATCGACCGTGGATCGCGGGTTACCGCTTAGAACCTGGACTTCGCTATCGCTCGGGCGAATCGAGGCGGTACATGCCGAACCCCAGCACCAGGCCGACCACCGCGCCCATCACGCCCGCCAGCCAGCTCGCCTCCGGGCGCGCGTAGGGGATCACGAGCAGCAGCGCAGCGATCGCCGCGACGCCGAGCAGATCGCCCTCGTAGTAGTTGCCTGCCCGCGCGTCCATCAGGTCGGGGACCGCCCAGGCCGCCAGCAGGCCGAGGGCGGCACCGTTGCCACCGCTCACGAACGGCACCGCGTAGACGGCGCTCGCCACCAGCGCCCCGGTTGCCCCGGCGCCGAGGAACACGACGAGCGTCACCACCGGGCCACGGCGGCGCTCGAGCAACCAGCCGAAGATCGCGACGGCGAGCAGCGTGACAAACGCATACAGGCCGTTCAGGTAGACAAATTGGGTGCTGAAGAGCTTCCACCAGTCCCCGTGCAGGGGGCCGATGAGCGCTAGTTCGAAGTACAGGATCGGTCTCGCATGGAAGATCACCCACAGAGCGCAACTGGCCGCGAGGAGGGCGCTCGTCGCGTAGGGTCGCGAGTCGAGCCGCAGGCTCGTCCCGCTATGGACACGGCGGGCACGTGGCGAAGCGAGCACCGACCGTTCCCCGGACCGGCCGAAGCGCGGCAGGTGCAGGCGTCGTGAGCGCCGCCCGGCGGATGTCGCGTCCTTCCCACGGGGCAGCTCAGGCGCGCGACGGCGCAGACGGTGGCCGCAATAAGGACACTCCGTGATATACGGGCTGACCTCCGACCCGCACTGCTTGCATACCACGAACAGATCGGCTCCAGAGGACATCGTCAGCCCATTCTAAGTGCCTATTCAACCCCGCCCTGCGCGCTTCTCGCGCGGGAGTCCCAAGCACCGGTCATGTGCCGTTCGAGCGCTTTTCGCGGATAGCGCCCCGAGTGCCTTCCCGCCCAACCCGCAAGCCTTTGAAATACTCAAGCGATGAAACCAGGCTACGACCAGAAGCTCTACATCCTCGCGTTCGACCACCGCGGGTCATTCCAGAAGAAGTTCTTCGGTATCGAGGGCGAACCCGACCCCGAGCAGACGGCGATGATCGCCGACGCCAAGCACCTGATCTTCGAGGGCCTCCAGCAAGCGGTCGCCGCCGGCGCCGACGCGTCGGTGACCGGAGTGCTCGTCGACGAGCAGTTCGGCGGCAGCGTGCCTGAGGAAGCACGCGCGCAGGGCCTGAAGCTCGCGATGCCCGCCGAGCGCTCGGGGCAGAATATGTTCGACTTCCAGTACGGCGATGACTTCGCTAAGCACATCGAACAGTTCGACCCGGACTTCGTGAAGGTGCTCGTTCGCTACAACCCCGACGGCGACGCACAGGAAAACAGCGAGCAGGTTGCTAAGTTGAAGCGACTGTCGGACTGGCTTGCAGCGCACGATCGCAAGTTCCTGTTCGAGTTGCTCGTGCCGGCCGAGGACGCCCAGCTACAGGCGGTGGACGGCGACACAGATCGCTATGACGCGGAGCTGCGTCCGGAGCTGATGCGCCACACGATCGCCGCGCTCCAGGACGCAAAGATCGAGGTCGACATCTGGAAGATCGAGGGCGTCGACGAGCGCTCCGATTGCGAGATGCTCGTCGCCCAGGCCCGCTCAGGGGGGCGTGACGGCGTCAAGTGCGTCGTGCTCGGACGCGGCGCCGACGACGCCAAGGTCGACCAGTGGCTGGCAGCCGCCGCGCCCGTCGACGGCTACATCGGCTTCGCGATCGGTCGCTCGATCTGGTGGGAGCCCTTGAAGGCCTATGTCGACGGCAAGATCGACCGTGCCGCCGGCGCGCGCAAGATCGCCGAGAACTATCTGCGCTTCGTCGCCGTCTACGAGCGCGCCAAGACGACCTAATGCGCATGCGCCAGAGCCTAGGGGAGCTCGAGAAGGCATTTGCCAAAGAGATCTCGCTCGAGCGCCACCGCCGCGACTCGCTACAGCGGAGCACGGAGAAGCGCGCGCGTAAGCGCGCGGTGGACCGACGTCACAAGCGCGGCTCGATGCGCTTCGTCCTGCTCGTGCTCGCGCTGATCGCAACCGCGGCGATCGTCACCGTGGTGATGTTCCGCGTGCTCTACTTGCTGCTCGGCTGAGGACCTTCGCCAAGCTCCTGCAAGGCCCCGTCGACCTCGCCGCGGACATCCTTCTGCGTGGCGCCCTCGCCGTCTTCGCGGTGGATCTCCAGGTAGATCTCGGTCCGGAACACCGGGATCTCCTGCGGGGCCTGGATACCGATCCGTACCTTGTCGCCCATTACGGACAGAATTGATACCTCGACATCGTCCCCGATCATGATGCTCTGGTTGGACTTGCGCGTCAGGACCAGCATTTGGTGCACCCTTCCTCTTGGCCTACGGGCAACCGGCCCGCTAGCCCCCGCAGCCGATGGTCGTAGCATAGTCTGAGGGACGGGGGAAAGCGGCCCCGACGCACCGCCGCCGCTATGCGCTAGTCTCCCGGACCGTCCATGGCTCGTAGATCCTTGCGCCCACATCTAAATCAGATCCGCACCTGGGTACGGCAAGGCCGCACCGATGCCTGGGTCGCCCACCAGCTGGAAGTCAGTGTGCAGGACATCGAGCTATTTAAGCGCCAGAACGAGCTTTCCAGCGACGACGAGGCCGTCGCAGGCGGGGGCGGGACCGACTTCGAGGAGATCGATCTGCGGGCCGAGGACGACGCGCTGATCGCCGCCGAGCTGGAGGCTGCCGAGATCGAGGCCGAGCGGATCAAGGCGGAAGCTCCTCCGGAGGAGGACGAGGACGGCGACGAGGAGTCCGAGTCAGACGGCGAGCAGTCGGACGCACCCAAACGTCGCCGTAGCCGGCGTGGTGGTCGCGGTCGCCGCACTGCGCGCAACAACACCGGCCCCCTCGAGGGCACCTTCGACCATGGCGAGGAGGGCTATGGCCTATGGCTCGACCCCGCCGTACAGGACAACCCGATCTACGCCGAGCACTGGGCGGGCCACCGCTCGATCGAGGTCCTCGTCGAGGAAGACCGGATCGTCATCAGCCGCACCGGTAGCGGCTCCGACGACTAGAGCTCTGTATCCGTTCCGACTCAAGCGCCGTCTAGGGCGTCGATGACCAAGCGAGGCAAGGACGCAGTGAGCGTGGCGTGCGATAGCACGCGAGCGAGCGAGGACGCAGCATCGCGCCGGTCAGCGGCGTCCTAGACGTTGAGCTCCCGGCGGCCGCCGGCGTAGTCGGTGGCCTCGCGCAGGTATCTCCCGAAGGCGGCGTCGACGACGATGGCAGAGTCCCATGCCCACGGATCGTCCGGGGCCTCCCTCATCGCGGCCTGCAGACACCAGGCTGTGCCGCGCCCGTACAGCTCCACGAGCTCTTCCGCGGAGAACCTCCCGCCCAGGCGCCTGCGCAGTTCGGAAACCAAAGTGTCGGTGACCCGCTCGAGCAGCGCTCCGCGCTCGGCAGGGGCGCCGTGCAAGCGACGCTCGCCCTGCTGCCATTGGTAGATCGCGTTCTCGAAGGACACCCGCGCCGAGGTTAGCGGGCCTGTACCACACCGCCTGCGCGATCCGAGCGCGGGGCAGGCTAGTCGTTGGGCAGGTTGCTGACGATGTACGGTCGCTCGTCGTGTCTCATCATGCCCAGCTTGCGCGCCTGCGCTTCCACGGCGCCGGCGTTGCCCAGTGCTTCGTGCTGGCGCTGAAGCGTGCCGTGTTCGCGTTGCATCGCCGCGACCTTCGCGCGCTCGCCGCGCGCCTGATGCCACGTGCTCAGCAGATGCACTCCCGCGCTCAGGTACAGGTATGCGAGGACAACGAGCACGCAAAGCATCGCGACGCGCCCCAGCCGATCCCAGCGCACGCGCGCGCGGGGGCCTGCAGTGCGGGCGGTAGCAGCAGCGGAGGCCATACCCCTCGCATTCGCCTTCGTGCGCCCGCTTCCTCCTCGAGCAGAGAGGGGAACGTTGATCGACCTTCAAGACTTCGTACAACTATCGTTACACGGACCTCGAATTGCGCCTCAGCGGCGAAAGACCGAGCGTCCGGGAAACTCCGCGTCCGCTCCCAGCTGCTCCTCGATCCGCAGCAGCTGGTTGTACTTTGCGACCCGGTCCGAGCGCGACGGGGCTCCAGTCTTGATCTGCCCACAGCCAGCGGCCACCGCCAGGTCGGCGATCGTGACGTCCTCGGTCTCACCCGAGCGATGGCTCATCACCGCCGTATAACCGGCCTCGTGCGCCATCGCGATCGCGGCCAGGGTCTCTGTCAGGGTGCCGATCTGGTTGACCTTGATCAAGATCGAGTTGCCCACTCCCAGCTCGATTCCCCGGCTCAGGCGCTCAGTGTTGGTGACAAACAGATCGTCGCCCACGAGCTGCACCGAGCCACCAAGACGCTCAGTCAGGGCCTTCCACCCGTCCCAGTCCTCCTCGTCCATGCCGTCCTCGATCGAGACAATCGGATAGCGCGCCGCCAGGTCGACCCAGTAGTCGGCCAGCTCCCCGGCGCTCAGCGTGCGGCCCTCGTGCTCGAGCACGTAGCCGCCATCGTGGTAGATCTCGCTTGTGGCCGGGTCCACGGCGATCGCCACGTCGACCCCGGGCCGTAAGCCGGCGGCCTCGATACCCGCCACCAGCATCCGCAGGGCATCCTCGTTGGAGTCCAGGTCGGGGGCGAAGCCCCCCTCGTCGCCAACGGTCGTTCCCAGCCCGCGCTCGCGTAGGGTGCCCTTCAGGGCGTGGAACACCTCGGCGCCCATGCGCAGAGCCTCCGAGAAGCTCTCGGCGCCGCAGGGCACGACCATGAACTCCTGGAAGTCAACCTTGTTATCGGCGTGCGCCCCGCCATTGAGCACGTTCATCATCGGCACCGGCAGCACCCGCGCCGACTCACCGCCCAGGTAGCGCCACAACGCGAGCCCCTCCTCGGCCGCCTGCGCGTGCGCCGCCGCCAGGGACACGCCGAGGATCGCGTTGGCGCCGAGCCGCGACTTGTCGGGGGTGCCGTCGAGCGCGATCAGCGCCTCGTCGAGTGCGCGCTGATCGGAGGCGTCTGAGCCGATCACGGCCGTTGCGATCTCGCCGTTTACATGCGCCACCGCGTGCGTCACGCCCTTACCCTGCCAGTGCTCGCCGCCGTCGCGTAGCTCCCTCGCCTCGAACTCGCCCGTCGAGGCCCCTGAGGGCACCGCCGCGTGGCCGTGCGCGCCCGAGCGCAGACCGATCTCGACCTCGACCGTGGGATTGCCCCGGCTATCAAGGATCTGGCGGGCGTGGACGCGCTCCACCTGACTCATCGGGTCCTCCTGCGAGCTAGTCTCACCGGCGTCACCGGGAGGAGCTTATTTGACGGTGGTCGTGGGCGCCGTTGTGGTGCCGGTGCTCGTCTGCGGGACCGCGGTTCCCGTTGAACTCGTGGAGCTCGTCTTGGGTGCTTTGTACTGCTTGCAGTCCATCACGACGTATTCCGCTCGGCAGTCCGTCTTTGCGGTCCAAGTTTTTTTGAATTCTTTGACGAACTTGCTCAGCGCCGACTGCTGGCTGGTGGCTGTCAGTTGCTGCTTGATCGAAGCTTCCGACTCCTTGAGCGTCTGTTGCGTACCCGGGGTCGAGCTCTTGACTTCGTAGATGTAGTACCCGAAGGGCGTCTTCACAGGGCCGCTCAACTTGTTCAGGGGCGCGGAGAAGATCGCGGTGTTCAGCGCCGCCTCCTCCTGACCCTTGACCACGCCTTTCAATTCGCCGCCACTGGCCTTGCTCGTCGGGTCGATGGAGGACTTCTTGGCAACGCTCGCAAAGCTCTTGCCCGATTCGATTTCCTGCTTGGCCTTCTTCGCTTCAGCTTCGCCCTTCGTCAGGATGATCGACACGTTGCGCTTTTCCGGAGTTCCAAAGCGGGATGGGTTTTCCTTGTAGTACTTTTCGATTTCGGCCTTGCTGGGGCTGCCTTTACCTGCCGCGATCTTCTTCTGAATTTTCGAAGACAGCATGTTCAGCTTGACGCGCAGCAGCAGGTCGGAGACGGTCTGACCGGAGGTTGCCAGGAATTTTTCGAATTCGGCGGCCTTGGGGAACTGCTCGTTCTTGATCTTTTCGAATTCTTTCTTGACTTCCGCATCGGACACGTTCACGCCCAGGTGAGAGGCTTCGCCGATCACCCACTCCGATGAGATCAAGAAGCCGAGCACCTCCTGCTTCAAAGACGTGTATTGCTGTTCGCACTCGGACTTCAGCTCCGCCGCGGTCGGCTTGGCCGCGCCTTTCGCCGGTTTTGCGGCGGTCGCTTCCAGATGCGCGATGCATTCCGTGTAGTCCGGCGGATCGGGGACGACCGGCTTGGCCGTTTTGGCGGTGGCGGTCGTCGCGCTCGAGGCCGCCGCGACCGACAGCCAGTGTTCGAACGTCGTTTTCGTGATCGGGTTGCTCCCTACCTGCACGACCGCGTTGCTGGGAACGCCGCCGCCGCACGCTGTGAGGGCGAGCGAGGCAAAGAAAACGGCGCCTAGCGCCGGTATGAAGCGGACTCTCTTGGACACGACGCGGGCACTCTAGCGGATACACCCTAACTCGTGCTTAAAGAAGTTTCGATAGTCCCTCGAGACAGCTCTGGCAGGGGCCTCATGCCGCTTCGCGGGTGACGGCAAGGAGCACATCCGCCGCCTTGACGACGGTCGGGAAGCGCTCCTTGCCCTCCTTCGGCACCCTGACCGAGACCTGCGAGCGCCCGGATTCGTACAGCGCCTCCGGCAGCTCTTGATGCAGCCGTTTCGCGCGCCCCGAGTCGAGCTCGACCGGGGTCACCGCCAGGCGATCACCGCGGAAGCTGACCGTCCGTACGCCGGCCTCGCCGAACTTGATTCGCGCGCGCTGCAACGCCAGCAGGTTCTCCAGCGGCTCCGGCACCGGCCCGAAGCGGTCCTGCAGCTCCTCGCGCAGCCCCTCCACGTCGGCCACCTCGAACGCCCCGGCGACGCGGCGGTGCACCTCGATCTTCGCCTGCTCGTAAGGGACGTAGTCGGCGGGCACGTAGGCGTCGACGTTCACGTCCAGGCGCACCGGCTCGGGCAATTCCTCGCTCGCGGCGCTCTCCTCATCGCCGGCGGCGGCGACCGCTTCGTCGAGCATCTGCATGTATAGCTCGAACCCGAGCGCCGCGACGTGCCCGGACTGCTCGTCGCCGAGCAGGTTGCCGGCGCCGCGAATCTCCAAGTCGCGCATCGCGATCTTGAAGCCCGCGCCGAGCTCGGTGTAGTCCGACAGCGCCGACAATCGCTGCGCTGCCTCGGGCGTGAGCGCCGCGGCCGAGTCGTACAGCAGGTACGCATACGCGCGCTCGCGACTACGCCCCACCCGCCCGCGGATCTGGTAGAGCTGAGCCAGCCCGAAAGCGTCCGCGTGCTCCACGATCAGCGTGTTCGCCTGCGGGATGTCGATCCCCGACTCGATGATCGACGTGCATACGAGTACATCGGCGCCGCCGCGCAGGTAGTCCATCATCACCCCCTCGAGCTCCCCCTCGCCCATCTGGCCGTGAGCGACCGCGAACTTCACGCCCGGGCACATCGCCCGCAGCCGCTCCGCGGTCTCCTCGATCGTCTCGACGCGGTTATGCAAAAAGAACGCCTGCCCGTCGCGCTCGTGCTCGCGCAGGATCGCGCGCTTGACGAGCTCCTCCTCGTACTCGCCCACGTACGTCTTCACCGGCCGGCGGCCCTCCGGCGGGGTCTCGATCACGGAGATGTTGCGCAAACCAGCCAAAGACATCTGCAACGTGCGCGGGATCGGAGTAGCGCTCATCGAGATCACGTCGACCCTCAGCTTGAGCTGGCGCAGCAGCTCCTTCTGCTTGACCCCGAACCGCTGCTCCTCATCGACGATCAGCAGCCCGAGATCCTTCGCGCGCACGTCGCGGGAGAGCACCCGATGGGTGCCGATCAGGATGTCCACCCTGCCCTCGGCGAAGCCCTTGATCGCCGCTTTCTGCTCGGCCGCCGAGCGAAACCGCGAGACGTGCTCGAGCGTGAACGGGTAGTCGGCCAGCCGCTCGGCGAACGTGCCGTAGTGCTGCTGGGCGAGGATCGTCGTCGGCACCAGCATCAACACCTGCTTGCCCTCGTTCGCCGCCTTGAAAGCTGCCCTGAGCGCCACCTCGGTCTTACCGTAGCCGACGTCACCGCAGATCAACCGGTCCATCGGCTGCGGCGCTTCCATGTCTGCCTTGACCAACTCGATCGCCTCGCGCTGATCCGGCGTCTCTGAGAACGGGAAGCGCTCCTCAAACTCGCGCTGCCAATCGGAGTCCGGCTCGAACGCGTGCCCGGTCCGGCGGCGACGCTCGGCGTACAGGCTCAGCAGCTCCCCCGCCAGCTCCTGTGCAGCACGCCTGGCGCGCGCCTTCATCGTGTCCCAGCGCGTTCCGCCTAGCTTCGACAGCGGCGGATTCTCGCCACCACCGCCAACATACCGCGAGATCTTCGCCAGCTGCTCCGTCGGCACGAACACCTTGTCGTCGCCCTGATATTCCAGGTACAGGTAGTCGCGCGTGACGTTCGCGACCGTGCGCGTCTCAAAGCCCGCGAAGCGCGCAACGCCGTGGTCCTCGTGCACGACGATGTCGCCCGTGCGCAGCTCGGTGAACGAGCGCAGCGCACCCCTGCGGGGACCCCCCTGACCACCGCCCTGGTGCCTTCGGTCAGGTCCGCGTCCGCGCTCGGCGCGGCGGCGGCGCAGCAGGCGATGCTCGGGGAATACCGCGAGCTTCAGTGCAGGCGCTACGAAGCCCTCGCGCAGCGAAGCAGTCGCAAAGCGCAGCGACGGCTCCATGACCTGATGGCCGACGTCCTTGGAGGTGCCCTCGCCCAGCCACGTCGCCTGCAGGCGACCGAGGTTGTAGGCCGCGCGCTCGCCCTCACCGCGCTGGGGGAAGGCCACAACCGTGCGATAGCCCGAGCGCACGAGCTTCTCGAGCTGCGGCTCGGCTTCGCCCAGCGAGCGCGCCGCGGTGTCCGCGGTCTGTGCGCGCAGCTCGATCTCCTGGCCGCTCGACATCGATGACAGCCAGATCCGCGTGCGCTCCTCGAGCGCGGCTTCGATCTCCGCGGGACTCACGTAGAGATGGTGGGCATCCTCGTCTTTGAAGGCCGCACAGACGTCGGTCCAGTGGTCGCTCAACGCCGGTGCAAGCTCCTCCTCGGCGGCCACGAGCAGCTGCGTGTCCTCGCCGAGCAGGTCGAGCAGCGCGCCAAAGCGATCGACCGGCAGCAGCTCGGCGATGTCCGGGCGGTTCGCCTCCTCCTGGGCGCCGCCGGAGCCGAAGGCGCCGGTGGCCGCGGCGATCTCGGCCAGCTCGCGGTGCTCGGCCGCAAGCTCCGCCGCGGGGGCGATCTCGACCTCCTCCACATCCCCCAGCGAGCGCTGCGTGAACGTCGAGAACCAGCGCAGCGACTCGATCTCCACGTCGAACATGTCAACCCTCAC
>Ga0302326_10011566_pt1 | contig 18985 bp, 13 predicted proteins | sample Palsa_T0_3_FD_202264 | JGI IMG/M metagenome (GOLD analysis project Ga0302326, IMG submission 202264) | Peat permafrost microbial communities from Stordalen Mire near Abisko, Sweden - Palsa_T0_3 | ecosystem: Environmental > Terrestrial > Soil > Palsa > Peat permafrost | place: Sweden: Abisko...
CAAAGGCCATTTGGTTCTCTTTCGCCGGAACAACATCGGCCCAACCTAAAATATTGGTCGTGAGCTGCTCGGTGGCGTTCCACCCGAAGTGCGTGCATATACTCCCGATGAGGCGCCGCTTGTCGAGAATCACATTCTCATACTTAAGCACTAGTGTGGCGGCATCCTTATACACAGATGAATAGCCCAATATAGTGCGGTTCAAATTCGGCGCCATTGAAAGCACTGAATCCTCAATATTTGTTTGAAGGGCTTTCTGCCTCAATTCGGTCATTTGACGGCTAACTTCGGCTCGTTCGCCAGATGCTGCCGGAATGACATGAGAATACGCGTTGGAAAAATATTCACTAACAAGCGCATCCCGCGGGTCACGAGTAAGAAGTACTTTCTTCGCATTCCGGAAGATTCTGCTTTTAGAAAAGGCGAATGGCATGACTCTAAAGCCGCCATATACATTGCCTTCGGCGAGCAATTCATTGATGACGGGATCATTAACCCAGGATGCAACAGTTAGATTGTTATTGAACATGATCCCTGCTACATCGACATAATTGTAGTTATTAAAGCGTGACAATGCCGTGCACATTGCGTTCAAAACAGAGCTACCTGACTTCCGTACGCCAAGTATGAAAAAAGCACCCCGGCCGGGCTCCCGCGTAATTTCAAATGAAATTGTTCGGCCGTTAGATAGAAGAATGTCTTTTCGTTCCACTTCAGTTTTCCTAAGTTTCCGCAATTTGTATGCAGTGCCGACGGTCGCAGCAGTGTAGCCGCCCTCCTGAGTTCACTGCCATTGCTGTCAATCTACCAGCTCCGACGCAACGCGAATCTCTGCCACCACCAATGATCCGAGGCTTAATTATATGGACGTCTCCCGAGCACAAGCGTTTCTCGCAGAGTTCGCTGATCATGATACGGATTCATGTTCGGGTCGCCTGTATAGCTAATAATGCGAGCCCAAGTCAGATTTTACTTACTCAGTTCCTTGGTGGGGGACTTTAATTTCAGGCTCCGATGCAAGAATCATGGGACTGTATCGCCCGCTTGCCATCGCCCAATGCCTTTCCGTGTGAGTCGGCCGGACAGCCAGCCTTGCGTACGCCGGCGGGCGGCGCCCGACATCGGGTGATAGTAAATCCAGAGATGATCGCCCTCAAATCTCTCAAAACATTATAACGCGAGGCGTTGGAACTGACGGCCGACTATCGCCGCACGACCGCCTTCCGGCTGGTATCGGAAGGATTTGACCTCGTTCTTGTAGCGTCGGTTGCGGCAGCTCGACTGCGCGAAACGGTCTGCAACTCCTGGCACAAGAACGACTTGAAGGATGCGCAGGTCATCATGCGGTTGCTCAAGCAGGCTATGACACAGCGGTACTGCGATCCGCGCGTAACGCAAACTCATGATTTACAAGAGTTGTCAAAGACATATCTGCACAGCCTCGGGCGCCGGAACTCGATTGCAGCACATCCTGCTGACCCACTCCCTGACGTGTACTTCCCCGAGATCGAACGCTTCTGGTCTTCGCAGCGCAACGAGTAGTTCATTCGTTTGCTGCTACGCTTTGCGACTCCTGCCTCGATCGCAGCGGTCAGCATCGAGGAGTTTCGTGATGCCATCTGGAATGTTGATGGGCCGCCGCGTGCACAAAGCGGCTAAAATCGCTGAGATCGAGCTCTTGCGCTGCATACGATCGCACTGCCCCTCTCCGCAAGCTCATCTGCGATCAGCACTTTCCGACTGCAGCTCGAGCGCTATCCGCAGCTATGTGGGGCGCGCGCCGCACTGCAAAGCCAAGCTGATGCGCTTCTGGCCAACAATCTCGATTATCAGCGGCTTAAAACTGCTTCTGGTGTGGGACCGATCAAACGCGCTCGTCATTGTTACTGAAACAGGAGATCTGCGGCGCTTCGCACCACCGGCAATTCCTGATGTTCTGGGGGCTGGATCTGGCGCAGAGCCAGTCCGGTACCTTCAGATCTCGTGAGCAGCTCTGCAAACGCGGCAATGCGTGATTACGCTGTGCGCACTGGAGGGCTGCTATGAGCGCCGCGGGAATGCGCGAGAGCGCGTTCCGGGACAATTATCAACGATACATTGCCGAGGCGCCTGAGGACTCGGATCTCAAACGCAGAGCACCTACGGTTATCACTGCCAAAACGGCTCGGGCGGTTTGATCAAGCACGCTCCGCCCCCCGGCGCTTTACTGGCGATTTACCCAGCGGATCGATCTCTATAGACGGGCCGTAGAGGCGTTCAAGACCTCGTAGACAATGCTCGGACCTGCCGCTGGGTCCTTACGCTGCTTTCGGTGCGGTGAAGAGCGTCGCTGCGCGACGGATCTTGTGTTCATGATGCTCAGCGAGGATCTCGTCACTGCGGAAGACCGCGGGTACCGCATGCACAGCGCGCTGTTTCTATCGCGCGATGTCTTGGGACACTGCGCAGGATGTATATCGCTTGCGAAAGACCCCGCTTCCGGACCTTGGACGTGTCGAAGGAGATCCGCTGCGGTAGGCCGCGGTCACCCTTCAGGCAATCCATCGCTGCAACGACGTGTTCTGCACGCAGACTGAAGCCGAATTCGATACCTAAGCACTCTCGAGTAAGAAGATCGATGATCGTCGTTCGAATCTTGCGGCCGTCCGCCAGTTGGTCGGCCACAAAATCCATTCCGCATACCTCATTCGGATGATTTGCTTCTGCTAAATCGAAATGAAAAGCCGGAAGTGCACTCCGGTGGAGCGGCGCGGACCCCAAGTGCACTCCGTTGGCGCGCGGAGCCTAAAAATATCGATAAAATATTTGATAATTAAGTTAAATCTCGATTGTGACCGAAGTATCACTTTGGTAACATTTCGGTGAAGGTCGCGAAGCTGAACGCTAAATAACCCGCCTGTAAGGCGTATTCGAATCAGGGGAGAGATGAAGTGGCCACCACCGTCAGTATTTCAGGTAGCGGGAAGGCGGACGTAACCGTTTACGGTCGCGGCACTGTAACTGCCGGCAACGGCGACGACAAAATCACGATTACCGGCCAAGGCCAGATAATTGTCGGCAGCGGCAACGACACGCTCACGCTCGGCAATAGCGGAACAATCTCCGAACATGGCGCTTCGGGCAACGATACGATTCACATCGGCAGCACCGGCACCTACACCATCGCGGAGCAGGGCCACGCCACCGTACATGGCGCGTTCGGCTCGGCCACCATCAACGGCGGCACGCTTACGGTCATTGAGGCGCCCGGCCATGCGCCCCGGGAAATAGTGAACGGCGGCAGTGTAACGATTATCGGTGCGAGCTCAACGGGGACTACCGCAGGCAGCAGCGGCTCGACCGGCTCGACCCACGGGCAAAGCACCTCCGGGCACGACTCGACGAGCGCCGGCGGTAGCCACACCACCTACGACTTCTCCCCGCATCAGATGGGTGAGCAGGTGAGGAGCAACTTCGTCTCCGGCGGCGCAAGTCACCTGCAGCTCGACACTCATTCGCTTACCCACCTGCTGGCGAAAAACCAGATCAGCATGCATCCCGACCAGAGCAGCATGATCCACATGGATGGTGGCAAGACGGTGATCGCCCTCCACGGTGTGACCATCAGCGGCATCAAGCATTGAGGTACTGATCCCGGGTGGGGTAGCGCTGCCCGTGATCGAACCTGAGACGTCCACCGCCAACGGCGTGCTGCCCCGCAGCACGCCGTTTGGCTATCAGCTGCGCCGTTTCCTCCTCCAGGTACTCAATAAAAGCCTGCTGGGTCCTGTGCGCTCGGCCGCTACACCGAGCCTGCGACAGGCCCGCAACGCCCTGCGCGCCGATGAACTGGATCTGGCGCTGCGGCACCTCGATCGAGCTTGGCGTTGCCTGACCGAAGACGCGGCGACCGTTGCGTCGATTTACGGCCCTCTGCTGGTGCTTGAGGCGCGTGATTATTACGCCGCGCTCGGCTTGCTGGAGCGCGCCAGGGAATTGACACCCGGCCCTGAGATCGCGGCGCTGATCGCCCTGTCACTGCTGCGCCTAGACCGTCCCGAGGACGCTCGGCGGCATTTGCAGGCAGCGGTCGCAGACCATTGCGTCGAGCCCGACGGATTGCTATTTACCGTCGCCGGCGAGGTCATGCTGCATCCCGCAATTCGGGCCCCCGGCTGGGTCGGACGAGCAGCAAACCTTGACCTGGTGGGGGAGATTTCTCCCGATGAATCCTCGACCTTGCTCGATATCAAGATAGACGGACAGGCAGGATTTTCTCAACTGCTGCGCTGCGATACTAGCCTCGAGCGCCGGCGTAAATTCAGCTTTTCAGCCCCGCAGGTCAGCCCACACTCACACCTTGATGTGAGCATTCGCGACGCGCCGCTCCTGGGCAGCGGATTGACTGTGCCCGCGAAGTTCGCCCTGGACGGTCGCGCTGCAACGAGGGGCAACCTGCTCACCGGCTGGGCCCGCATCGGATGGCTGCCCACTCTTAAGCTGCACCTGCGAATCGAGGATGAGGTGCACCATCGCACAATGGCCAAGACTGGACGAGCATTCCCCGGCCAGGGCCTGCCATTCAAGCTCAATATGCGTGCGGCGGGCCTGCGAGGCAGCCGCATTCGAATCTCGGCGCGCTTGCCAGATGGACGCTGGGAACCGTTGCCAGACTCGCCGCTCCTGCTTGAGCGGGCTCTCCGCGACGCGGGTCACCGAACACATCGCTTGCACGATTGGGGCAGCAGACCGACGCCGCCCCGATTCACACGTGCGCCTGTCAAGCGTGCACCGCTGACTGACGTCATCATCCCGGTGTACCGTGGTCGAAAGGAGACCCTCGCCTGCATCGACTCCGTATTGGCCACTGTCGATAGTGAGACGCGCATCATTGCTGTGGATGATGCGACCGACGATCCCATGCTTGCGGCCGAACTTGACGCATTAGCGGCCGACGAACGCATCATTCTGCTGCGCAACGCCGAAAACCAGGGCTTCGTGGCCTCGGTGAACCGCGCGCTAGCGCTGCATCCAACGCACGATGCCGTACTGTTGAACTCCGATACGATGGTCTTCGATGACTGGCTAGTTCGGCTTCGGGCAGCAGCTTACAGCGCGGCCACCGTGGGAACCGTGACGCCATTGAGCAACAGCGGTTCAATTGCGAGCTACCCGTACGCCCAGGGGACAGAGATTTCGCCAGAACATGCGGCCGCATTGCACACCCTGGCCACATCAACGCACGCGGGAGTTCACGTCGAGATCCCGGTCGGGATTGGCTTCTGTATGTATATGCGCCGCGACTGTTTAAGCGACGTCGGCTCCCTCGATGCAGACATCTTTGGTAAAGGCTACGGGGAAGAGGTCGACTTCTGCCTGCGCGCGCGGCGCCGGGGATGGTCCCATCGCCTTGCGGCGGACGTCTTCGTCTACCATGCAGGTGGACTCTCATTCGGCGGCCGGCGCGCAGCGCTGCTTGATCGCGGCAAGCGCCTTTTGAATCTGCGATATCCCGGCTACAGCGGATTCATTGCCAGTTTCCTCAAGCAAGATCCACTGCACGCGCTGCGGCGCCGGCTCGACGAGCACCGTATATCCGCATTCCAGGGGCGCTTTGTGCTCTTGGTAACGCTGGCAATGACCGGTGGCGTCGAGCGTTTTGTCGCCGAACGCTGCACCGCTCTACGTGCCCAAGGCCTGTTCCCCCTTTTGCTTAAACCGTCCGCGCAAGGCAATTCACGCCGCTGTGAGTTGTCGACCGATGCGATGGAGCTGCCGAACCTTCAGTACGATATCCCCAAAGATTTGGGTGCTCTCAGCGCACTTTTACGCGAGCTGCGCCTGGACGCGGTCGAGATTCAGCATTTTCTGCACCTCGATGCGCGCGTCATCGATGTGGTTCGGGCACTACGCATCGGCTACGACATATTCGTCCACGACTATGCCTGGATTTGCCCGCGCGTGACGCTAATCGACGGCAGCGGCCGCTACTGCGGTGAGCCCGCGGTCACAATCTGCCAGGCGTGCGTGCGACGCAACGGCTCGAACCTCGGCGAAACGATCTCAGTACCTGCATTGCGGGCGCGCAGCAATAGGTGGCTCCGCGGTGCGCGCCGCGTCCTGGTGCCATCGTTGGACACGGCCACACGGCTGCGGCGACACTTTGGCGATCTCAATATACACACGCAGGCTCACGCCGCGCCGGTCGTTTCGACACCGCTTCCGCTGCGGGATCCGCAGAGAAAAGCCATCCGCGTGGCGCTCGTCGGCGCCATCGGCGACCATAAGGGTTATAAAGTTCTGCTCGATTGCGCTCGCGATGCGCGCGCACGCCGATTGCCCCTCGAATTCGTCGTGATAGGATACACGCGGGCCGATATCCCGCTGCTCGCGACCGGCAAGGTTTTCGTCACGGGCCGCTACAGCGACGGGGAAGCCGCGCACTTGCTGCGCCGCGAGCAACCCGACATTGCTTGGTTGCCCTCCGTGTGGCCCGAGACCTGGTGCTATACGCTGGACTACGCTCTAGGCGCTGGCTTGCCGGTTGTGGCCTTCGATCTAGGCGCCATTGCGGAGCGGCTGCGCGCGGCTGGGGGGGGAGTACTCCTGCCCTTAGGGCTTGCACCTCGGCGGATCAACGAAAGGTTCCTGAAACTTATTGACCGCACGCACGTTCCAGATAGGCTCGCCCGACGTTCTGTTCAATCGCGGCCCTTGCGCCAGCGCGATGACGCTAATATGGATGAGCCGCGGTTCCAAGAAGAAATACAAATGAATCAGATCTCCGAGAGAAGGGCCTTGAAAGAAACGCGTGAAGAAGGGATGAGCGCATCGGTGCAGGTACTGCCGCTGCCACCGGGGCTGTACCTCTTTTCCGTCAAGGCGGCGACTCCGACGAGGATACCTGCCGCCGGCGAGCTGTCTTTACCTGCGGTCCACGTCAGCCTAGGTCCCGGAGTTCGATCCGACCAGGTGGAGTTCATTGCCGGTCCGAGTACACATGGTGCGTGGCTCTTCGCGCAAGGCGACCTGCTCGTCGCCAAAGTCAATGCCGCCGGCGCGACGCTGATAATGACTTCAGTGCGCGCACCAGGCGGAGAGGTCCTGTCGATAAAGGTAGAACGACTGGAGTCTCGTGGCGATGCCGCTCCGGCCCAGCAGGCGAGCGCCGAAGAGGCGAAGGGAGCGCCTACTGCGCTTCCCGGTCAACTGGGCCGGCTGCCAAAAAACCCGGCAGTCACTCAGGCACGCGATGATCTGTTCGTACCTGTTCAGATCGGCGCCCATATCCGTGCACGTGGCGACATGATGTTTGTCGACGCGCCCTGGGCGGGCCGCGTCGCTCCGGGACTGTGGATTGAATCCTTCTCGGTTCTGCCGCTCGAGCAATTTGGGGCCCAGGACGTCGAGTACAAAGGGCTCACCGGCAGCGGCTTCGAGACGCCCTGGCTCAGCGACGATAAAATGTGCGGCACTAAGGGCATGGCCGTACCGCTAGTCGGATTTGCGGTGCGGCTCAGGGCGAGTGCGGCAACGGCGGGATACGAGTGCGAGTACAGCGGCTACTTTCAGTCCGGCGTGACGGTCGGGCCACTGCGCAACGGTGCCCCGTGTCGCTCAACCGTGGCAAACGATCCGCTTGAGGGAATCCAGGTCCGGGTGATGAAGCGCTGGTCCACTGCGCCAACCGATGTAGGCACGAGGAACGCCAACCCAGCGACTCAGGCTCAGCGCAATCTGAGCAATGGGCGTCCAACTCGGCGACCTACCAATCGCCGTCCGTGAGTGGACCGCAGCGGGAGCGTGTTCTCGTCAATGTCGGCTGCGGGGCGCGCAACTCGAGCACTCTGCCAACCCACTTCGACACCTGGCGCCAGTTGCGCGTGGATGTCGACCCGACAGTTGAGCCGGACATCATTGCAGATCTCACGGATCTATCGCCGATTCCCGACGGCAGTGCTGATGCAGTATGGGCCGCGCACTGCGTTGAGCACCTGTATGAGCACCAGGTCACTCTAGCGCTTGCAGAGTTCCGACGCGTCCTGCGCGAGGATGGATTTGTGTGCGTCATCGTGCCCGATCTTCAGGCAGTGGCACAGTATTTTGTCGCCGACCAATCCCACGAGCCCCTCTACCATTCCCCGGCAGGACCGGTTACGCCGCACGACATTTTTTTCGGATTCGGAGCGGCAATCGCCCACGGCCGCACCTCAATGGCGCATCGTTGCGGCTTCACGCCGGGTAGCCTGCGGCGCTGCTTCCAAAAGCACCCTTTCGGCGAGCTTCTCATTCGACGGCGCGCGGCGGAATTCGAGCTTGCTGCGGTCGCCCGTGTCACCCCTGCGCACGACGAGGCCGAGCGCTCCGCGCTCATGGCAGCGCTTGAGCTATGAACTACCTCTTTATCCATCAGAATTTCCCCGGTCAATACCGGCACGTGGTGCGTCACCTGGCAAGCGAGCCTAGCAACCAGATCTATTTCATTACGCAGCCAAACGACAACGCCATGCCTGGCGTACTCAAAATCACCTATCCCAAGGATCAGCGTGGACATATCAACTGTCACGCCTACGCAGTTGAACTCGACCGAGCAATTCACTATGGCGCAATAGTGGCGGACACTTGCCGCGGTCTGCGCGAGCAGGGATTTCGGCCGGATCTAATCGTGGGTCACAGCGGTTGGGGTGAGACCCTATTCGTCAAGGATGTATTTCCAGACGTGCCGGTCCTTGCCAATTTCGAGTTTTTCTATCACGCCCGCGGAGTGGACGCGGACTTTGATCCGGAGTTTGTTTCCATATTCAACGAGCCCTCACGGCTGCGAGCGCGCAACGGTACCAATCTCCTCGCGTTTCACGCCTGCGATTGGGGCCACTCGGCGACACGCTGGCAACGCAGTCTGTATCCGGTCGAGATGCAGTCGCGGATCAGCGTGCTGCACGAGGGAGTCGACACAGACCTTGTCCGCCCGAACGCCAAGGCCAGCTTCAAATTGCCTGGATCCGGGCGAGTCCTCACCCGTCGCGATGAGGTTGTCACCTACGTGGCACGCAACTTGGAGCCGTATCGTGGCTTCCATGTCTTTATGCGCGCGCTGCCGCAGCTGTTGCGTCGGCGCAAGCGCGCGCAGGTGGTAATCGTCGGGGATGACGGCGTGAGTTACGGCGCACCGCCGCCACCAGCCTCCTCCTTCCGCGCCATGATGCTGAACGAGCTTGGCAGCAAGCTTGACCTTAAGCGCGTGCACTTCCTTGGTCTGATCGACTACCCGGCCTATCTCAAACTCTTACAGGTTTCCTCGGTGCACGTTTATTTGACGTACCCTTTCGTGCTCTCGTGGTCGTTCGTCGAGGCCATGGCAAGCGGTTGCCTCATCGTGGGTTCCGCCACCGCGCCGGTGCTCGAGGTACTGCGTGACGGCAAGAACGGACTCACCGTGGATTTCTTTGCTTACAAACAGCTCGCAAGCCGCATCGAAAGTGCGCTCGAGGGCGGGCGCGAAATGCAGCCTCTGCGGAACGGGGCGCGCGCGACAGCTGTAGAACAGTTCGATCTCAAGCGTCGGCTGCTGCCCCGTTGGATGGGACTATTCGACGATCTGGTGAACGGCCGCCGGCCGGCCGACGCGCGATAAATTCGCCCTGCGCGCCGTACGTCGCGAGCAGCAATTCAGCGCGCTGGCTCCAGAGGCCCAAGCTGCGCCTCGATACGCCGCACCTCGGGCTCTGCATCGGCGTGCCCTGCGTCCAGCGCCTGCCGATAGAGCCTAAGGGCAGCCGCCATATCACTTGCGACACCCTGCCCGCTCTCATATAAATCTGCCAGAGACGCCATCGCGCCCGGATGGCCTGCATCCGCTGCCAGCCGGTACCAGCGCGCGACCTCGATCCAGTCCTTATGATTGCGCGCGCTCTCGGCTTTGAGGCCGCCGAGCGCCAATTGCGCGGATCGGTGCCCCTGCTCTGCGGCGGCGGCATAGACTCGCTCTGCCTCGGCATCGTCGCGCTCGACGCCAAGGCCGCGCCGCAGACATACTCCAAGATTGTATTGCGCATCCAGATTGCCCATCGCGGCGCTGCGCCGGAATAAATCCACTGCCTGCACCTGATCAGACGCGTCGGCGGAATTCTGCAACAGAAGTCCGCCGAGCATCACCATCGCGGGCGCGTGACTCTGGAGCGCGGCGGCCGTGAGCCAGCGCCGCGCCTGCTCTGCCGACGGCTCGGTGCCCACGCCGCGCAGGTAGAAATCGCCGACGACGCTCTGTGCATTCGCATTGCCCTGCTCCGCGGCTTGCAACCACAGCTGAAACACCTGTGTCTGCTCATCTGCAGCGCTACCGTTCGCGATGCGCAGCGAAGCCAGCGCCGCGATCGCGCCCGCGTGTCCCTGCAGGGCGGCGCGCTCGTACCAGCTCGTCGCCGCGTCGCGGTCAACGGGCACGTCACGACCCTGGATAAAAACGTCTCCAAGCCATGCTTGCGCGAATGCATTGCCACCCTGCGCGGCGTGCGTGAACCAGCGCATCGCCTGTGCCTGGTTTTGCGGCACGTGCTTGCCTTCGAAAAAAAACAGCCCCAGCGTTGCTTGCGCATCCGCATGACCCTGGCTAGCGCAACTCTCAAGCATCTTGACGACGCTCTCTGCCGACGGTGCGGACGGATCAGCGCGCTGGAGTTGCTGCGCCAGTAGACAGGCCGCGGCAGAGCTACCGAGCTCTGCCGCGCGCACCAGCCATTCGGTAGCATCATCAGGGTCGCTGGCAACGTATTCGCCATCGCGGTAAAACCGATGCAGTACCAAAGCGGCCTCGACGCTGCCGCCATCGGCGGCCTGCGCCAGCAGCTGTAGTCCGTGCGCCGTGTCCTTTGGCACACCCAATCCACGAAAATTAAGGAATGCCAGATTGAACAATCCGGCCATAGCGCCTTGCTTTGCTGCCAGTGCATACCAGTGGGCCGCAAGCGAGTAGTTTTGGCCGACGTGCTGACCTGAGGCGAACAACACGCCAAGTTGCAGGCTTGCCGCAGCACTGCCTTGTGTTGCCGCCTGACGGTACCACCTGCGCGCGACGCTCGGATCTCGAGGCATGCCGAGGCCGCCCAAGTGCAGCGTACCCAAATGGTACAGCGCGTTCACGTCGCCCTCGGCAGCAGCCCGATGAAACCAATCAGCGGCGGCCTGAAAGTCCTGCGGAAGCCCCGAACCCTCGGCGTACAGCGTCCCGAGCCTCACGTAGGCAGCCGTGAAATTCTGATCGGCTGCTTTGGCAAGCCAGCGCGCGGCTTCGGTCACGTCGCGCGGGACGCCATCTCCCGCAAGATAGATCTGACCAAGGAGATATTGCGCCTCACCATCGCCGAGATCCGCCGCTTGCCGACACAGCACTGCCGCGGTGTTCGGATCAGGGTCAGGGCCCTGGCGAAACAATTGCACCAGCGACAGCCACGCCTTCACGTAGCCGCGCGTTGCCGCGCGCCGCAACCATGTTTCAGCCTCCGAGCCGCTCTGTTTTACGCCGACACCGCGCCTGTAAAGTTCTCCAAGGTGGAACATGGCGGCAGGCTGGCCAGCTTTGGCCGCTTGGGTCAAAAGCTTTGCGGCGCGGCCCTCATCGCGCGCTACGCCTTCGCCGCAAAGCAGCAGCAGTGCGAGGCACAGTTGCGCTGTCGAGTTACCATCCGCCGCACACGGCTCCAGCCACCGCTGCGCGGCGGCATGATCATGGCGCTCACCGAAGCTGCCGGCGTACAGCATTCCGAGGCCCAGTTGGCCAGCGGAGTTGCCCTGCTTTGCGGCGGCCGCAAACCAGCGCTCAGCTTCGATCAAGTCACAGGGCTGACCGAGCGCGCTCGCATACTGGTAACCGAGGCGAGCCTGTGCCTGCGCATCGCCGGTCAGCGCCGCCCGCAAATTCCAATGGGCCGCCTGAGCGGGATCCTGCGGTACCGTCATCCCTTGCGGATATAAGCGCTTGACGAGCGATAACTCGTTGTCGGTTGCTTCGAGCCGCAGGAGTGCCGCCGGGGTCGCCGTTTGCGGCGCCGCCATCCCGGTCAAGTAGATCTCCCCGAGCCGAGCCATGGCGGGCACTGAGCCCTGCTCAGCCGCGCTGCGGAACCACCGCACAGCCTCAACGAAGCTTTGCAATACGCCTTCGCCGCGCTCGTACAGCTCACCCAAGCGCATCTGCGCCTGCATCGAGCCGCCGTCGGCCAGCTCACGAAAGAGCAGGACCGCATCAGCTTTTCGACCTTGCGCATATTCCTTGTTCGCACGCTCAAGCGTCGCGGTTCGCTTCGGGATAATTTTAGATACGAGTGATCGAATGCCCACGCGATGAATACCTGGCTTGCCGCCTTTTAGTCTCAGTGTACTCCCGAGCTCGGAATAATCCGGTTGGAATGCTGCCGGAGGACCGCCGCCCTTTTATGTAACATGCAAGTGTATGAAGTGCAAAGAGCACTGTTCGCCCGAATCGTTTGAATCATGAAGCACGCCCTCGCGCTCATTGCCAATCATTTCCAGCGAAAGCGGCGCGCCAACAGCTCGTGCGTACTCTCAGCCGCCGACATCATCGCCGGTTAGGATAGGAGCTCGCGCGAGATCGGCGTTACGATCCGCTGGCGTGGAGGACAGCACTCTGAGCTGCGCGTCCACGGCCAGCACACGGCAGCTGCACGTGCGCTGCTGCCGTGCCGTGATAGGTCGGGCAGAGGCAACTCAAAGGGTCGGACAAATTCATCGCCGCAACGTTGAATCGCAAAGCCGCTGCAAAGCTCAGCTTCTCAAATCATCAAATCCATCGGCTCATCAAAGAAGGGCCGCTTGCGGCTGCGCAGGCCCTCTTCGACGCAACTCGGCAAATCCGGGCCAGCGATCTAAAAGCTGAGCGCGTCATTGCGGCACTGGCACGGAAAGGTCGTCCGTGTCCGGCAATCTCCAAAACATCAGACCGCGCATCGTTTTCTTTTATATAGAATCTACATCTCTTGTAGTTCAAAGCCATAGCCCGAAGGCTGGTTGCGGCGCTCCAGGCACCAAGAGGCCGAACGAAAGACATCGCCGACGGCGCCTTCGGCGATGAGTTCGCAGGAAATACTCCGTGCATCGGCTGGCAGGGAAGCCGTCACCCAGAGGCGCTGCCACCGCCCGGGTGACTTCGCATCCGCGGTCCAATTCGAAATCATCGAACATCCAGGAAGGCTCGCGGCAACCCGTTGACCGCGGAAGCCCTCCGGAAGGAAAACCCAGAGCGAAAATGTGAAGGTGCCGCCGACGGAGACTGGCAGATTTACCCGGTAGACCGATGTCGGCTCGGCCCTTCCCAGTTTGTGCTCAATCACGGCGCCGCCAGTTGGAGTAGGTTCATCCAGTTGACGGTTCGATGCGGACGGATGGGCGGACCAGCGGCAACGTCGCGCCGTCATCGACTGGGAAATGAGATTCTTAAGTGGCGCTGTTGGCGGATCCGCTTTGCGCCAAAACCGGTAGGCATTAGCGCAGACGGCGACCCACTCCTCCACGGGCAGACGTGGAGTGCGTCGGGGATCATAGACCCCGAAGCGGCTAACGAACCCCCGCAACAGTCCATCGGAGAGGTGCTCCACGGTGCCGGGCGACTGGGTAGCGTCCGGGAGTTTGACCCAAAGGAGACAGTTGTCGCCGTATGTGCGCAGCTGGACGGCAATCTCCCGAATCGCTTTGAAGTTTGCTGGACCCCGGTACACGAAGAGGCGGCGGCCAAGCGACATGTCCCGCATCAGCTTCTTCTTAAGAAACCTTATCGACTCGATTTGCGCCGACCGGACCATTTCCGGGTCATCTTGGCCGACAAACCGTTTTGTGTGCGTCCAGAATGATGAGCAAAGCCGCGACCTTACCCGATACTCGCGATTTTTCCCGACCTCATCCAACCATAGATCGTCAGGCTCGCCGAAATGTTCAAATCTGTTCCGCAGCAGCGAACCTAGCTGAACAGCGCTGCAGGCCGCGAACCTGAATAGGCCAAAAGGCTCTATGCCTACCGCGCGCTGGACCATCCCAAAGTCGCAGCTGTCACCGAGCCCTTCGAATAGCTGCAGCAGCCGGGGGACGTCAAGGCAGGACTCCGGCGCGGTGGTGTTTAGTCCATCCATCACCCCCTCCTCGGTGCGCACTTCGAAGCTACCGTGCTGCATGTTGAACCCGGACGCGCGGCGCTTCTTGCTCTTGAGGGCACGACGTCTCTCCGCTTGAGTTCGAAGCCTACTACAGCGCCGTAACGCCATATAGCTGATAATCGGCGCATACGCCGGACGGTCCACGCAGCCGTGCGCACACAACTATTTAACTTAAGGGTCATCGGATTCTGCGCGACGACTTACCTTAATCTCAATAACGAACACGGCGCGAAAGTCATCGCGCGCGGTGCCCCACTTTTCAATAATCGTCCACGGCTACGAGCTGCATCAACCCCGCGGCAAGGCACCGCGCGCGAGCACACCTGAGCGCACCACCGCGCGGCAGGGATTGAAGCCCGACCAATAGCCAAGCTCCTCGATCGACTCGATGTCCCAGAGCGCAAAGTCGGCCGCGAGCCCGGGGGCGAGCATGCCACGCTCGCCGGAAAGCCCCAGAGCCCGCGCCGCATGGCGCGTCACGCCGGCCAGTGCCTCCGCCTGCGTGAGCGCAAAGAGTCGCGTCGCCATGGACATCGCCAGCAGCAGCGATGCGCCCGGGGCGGAGCCGGGATTGCAATCCGTCGCCACTGCGATGGCCGCGCCGGCGGAGCGCAGCGCTGCGACGGGCGGCAGATGAGTGTCCGCAAGACCATAAAAGGCGACCGGCAGCAGCACGGCAACTGCGCCCGCGGCGGCGAGCGCCTGCGCCTCGGCGGCCTGCGCATATTCCAGATGATCGCAGGAGAGTGCGCCGCGGCTCGCCGCAAGGCGCGTACCGCCTATATTGCTCAACTGTTCGGCGTGCATCTTGATTGGAATGCGCAAGGCGAGCGCGGCATCAAAGAGCCGCTCCGCCTGGCGGGTGTCGAAGGCGATCTTCTCGCAAAAGACATCGACCGCATCAACGAGCCCTTCGGCATGCAGCGCTGGCAGCCACTCGCGCGCGACGGTGTCGATGTACTCATCGGCTCGCGAGGCGTATTCGGGCGGCAGCGTGTGCGCCGCGAGGAGCGTCGTCTTCACAGTCACGGGAAAGCGTTCGCCAAGCGCGCGCGCAGCCCGCAGCATCTTCGCCTCATCTGCCAGGGTGAGTCCGTAGCCGGATTTGATTTCAACCGTCGTCACCCCCTCGCCCAGGAGCGCGGCCAAGCGCGGCGCCGCGCTCTCGATCAGCTCTTCGAGACTCGCCCGCCGCGTCGCCCGCATGGTGGTGAGGATCCCGCCGCCGCGCGCCGCAATCTCTGCATAGCTCGCCCCGCGCAAGCGTTCGGCATATTCGCTCGCACGCGTGCCGGCAAACACCAGGTGCGTGTGGCAATCGATGAGTGCCGGGGTGAGCCAAGCGCCCCCGAGATCGTGGCGCTCAACGTCGGCGCGGCGCAGCTCGGGAGGCTCCTCCCCCGCCGCTCCGAGCCAGGCAATGCAACCGTTGCGCACCGCGAGCACGCCTTTTTCGAGCACGCGCATGCGCTCATCGCAGGTGGCGATGCGCGCGTTGTGCCAGAGGCTAATGGCGTCGGAATTCAAGGGTCGCGGCACGATGCGCCGATGTTAGCAGTGCTGTTGGCGATTCATCGCCTCTGCCGCATACTCTCGCAGGGCGGGGCGGCGCCAACGGCGAAGGATAAGAAGACAGCCATGATCTACGACAGCATTCTCGGCACCATCGGCCGAACTCCCATCGTGCGCGTGCAACGGCTCGCGCCTAAGAACGTGACGATGTACGTCAAGTGCGAATTCTTCAACCCGGCAAGCTCGGTCAAGGACCGCCTGGCGATCGCAATCATCGAGGACGCGGAGAAAAGCGGAAAGCTCAAACCCGGACAGACGGTGGTCGAGGCCACCTCCGGCAACACCGGCATCGCGCTTGCCATGGTGTGCGCGGCCAAGGGCTATCCCTTCGTCGCCACCATGGTCGAGACCTTCTCGGTCGAGCGCCGCAAGCTCATGCGTCTCATGGGCGCGAAGGTCATTCTGACACCGGCCGCCGAACGCGGCACCGGCATGGTGAAGAAGGCGGAGGAGCTGGCGAAGAAGCATGGCTGGTTCCTCGCGCGCCAGTTCGAGAATCCGGCGAATCCTGCCTATCACAGAAACACCACCGCGCCGGAGATTCTGAGCGACTTCGCGGGTCGGCGACTCGACTTCTTCGTCACCGGGTGGGGCACGGGCGGTACGCTGACCGGCGTCGGCGAGATGATGAAAGTTGCGCGCCCGGAGGTGAAGATCGTGGTGGCCGAACCGCAGGCCGCGGCCCTCCTCTCCGGGAAGCCGTTCGCGCCCCACAAGATCCAGGGCTGGACACCTGACTTCATACCGGCGGTGCTCAACCGCAGCGTCGCGGACCGCATCCTCACCGTGACAGATGCGGAAGCCATCGAAAACGCGCGCGCGCTGGCCCAGAGCGAGGGCATCATGTGCGGCATCTCCTCCGGAGGAACCTTCGCCGCGGCCAAGAAAGTCGCCGCCGAGGCGCCTGAAGGAGCCGTCATTCTCGCCATGCTGCCCGATACCGCCGAACGCTATCTGTCGACGGCCCTCTTCGAGGGGATCGCCGAGGGCAGCGACCCGGAGCCCTAAGTCATCGCGGCCCGGAGCCGGGCGGCGGAGAAGCTTATGGACGCACGGCGTTTCGCTGAGCTTCCCGATCCTTTCCCCATGTGGCGCGGCGGCGCCCTACACGGCGCGCGCATCGCCTATGAGACCTGGGGCGAGCTGAATGCGGCGCGCGACAATGCGGTGCTGCTCTTCACCGGCCTCTCCCCGCCGGCGCACGCGGCCTCCTCCGCGGAAGACACGACGGAGGGGTGGTGGCAGGGCATGGTAGGTCCCGGACTTGCCATCGACTCGAACAGATTCTTCGTCCTGTGCGTGAATTCCCTCGGCAGTTGCTTCGGCTCGACGGGACCTGCCTCGCAGAATCCTGCGACACAGGCGCCCTACCGCCTCGAGTTTCCGGATCTGTCGATCGAGGACATCGCGCGGGCGGGCTTCGAGGCGCTGCGCTCCATCGGCATCGAGCGCGCCGACGCGATCATCGGCCCGTCCCTGGGTGGCATGGTGGTACTCGCCTATGCGGCACAGTTTCCGCATGCGACGCGGCGCGTCATCAGCATCTCCGGAACCGCCGGCGCCTCACCATTTGCGATCGCGCTGCGCTCCATCCAGCGCGAAGCCATCCTGCGCGATCCGGACTGGCGGGGCGGCGCTTATACGGATGAGCGACCTCCGGCCACCGGAATGCGTATCGCCCGCAAGCTTGGGATGATGACGTATCGCTCCGCTGCCGAATGGCGTCAGCGCTTCGGGCGTGCGCCGGTACCCGAAGACGCGCGTGACACCGCGCCATTCGCGCCCGAGTTCGCCATCCAGAGCTATCTGGAGACCCACGCCCGCCGATTCGTACGTGCGTTTGATCCGAACTGTTATCTCTACATCTCCCGGGCCATGGATCGCTTCGATCTTGCCGCACACGGCGGCTCCAATCGCGCCGCGCTGCTGGGCTCGGGCGTCGAGCAGGCGCTCGTCATCGGGGTCGAGTCGGACATGCTGTTCGCCATCGACGAGCAGCGCACCCTGGCGGCGAGCTTTTCCGACGCGGGCATACAAACGCGCTTCGCGCCGCTTGCGTGCATCGAGGGACATGACTCCTTCCTCATCGACATCGCAAGCTTCGGTAAGGAAATCAGAAGCTTTCTCGCATTGTCATAACCGGCGAAACGCGCTTCGCCGCCGGCTCCGCAATCCGTGCCGGGCGTCACATACAAGAAAATTAAGTTGCGTAGCTCCCGCCGGAGGGTCATCTCGCGTCATACTAGGGACGTTCGGGGTACTACAACTAAATAGAACCTACATGGGTAAGGGGTCGACTGTGGAACGCCGCCTGCATACGAGGCACCGTGCACGTACAACTGTCTACATCACTGTGCCCCAAGGCCGCAGACGGCTTTGCAAGGCAGTGAATCTGAGCGCTACCGGCGTCTTCATTGAGACGACCAATCTGGGTCTGCGCAAGGGCGAGCAGGTTGTGCTCTCCTTCGCCATCGATCTGGGCACGATCACGAAGGTGCATCGACGCACCGCCGTTGTCGCGCACGTCTCGCGAGGCGGCACAGGCCTATTGATGGAAGCCTACAGCGCCCGCTCCGGCTGACGCGCATCCGGCCGCGCGGGGGATCGTGCGTGCATGAGGGCTCTGGCATGGTCGTCTATACCGGCGGCTGCCACTGTGGGCAGATTAGATTCGAAGTTACGGCACCCGCACAGTTGCGCGTTTCCGACTGCAACTGCTCCATCTGCGCAAAATCTGGCTACCTGCACCTCATCGTTCCGAAGTCGCAGTTCAAGCTGCTCTCGGGCGCTGAGCATCTGACGAACTACCAATTCAACACGCGCGTGGCGCAGCATCTTTTCTGCTGCGCGTGCGGCATAAAATCCTTCTACGTCCCCCGCTCTCATCCGCACGGCTACAGCGTGAACGCGCGTTGCCTGGATAACGTCGCGATTGCAGATCTCACCATCGTGCCTTTTGACGGCAGGGACTGGGAAGGGCAATTCCGCGATGGCCGTAGCGAGGTTCTCGGCGATTGATAAAATGCATGCATGGACATCCGTGCATGCACTGTCGCCGATATCGCTGACGTGCAGGCGATCTACGCCCATCACGTGCGCACGGGCTTCGGTACATTCGAGGAAGAGCCGCCCTCGTTGGAAGAAATGCGGGAGCGCTTCGTCGCGCTCGCCTCGCAGGATTTCCCGTTTCACGTCGCGCTCATCGGTGGGCGGGTCGCCGGCTACGCTTATGCGGGCCCGTTCCGTCCGCGCGCTGGGTATCGACATACGTG
>Ga0302326_10011568_pt1 | contig 18982 bp, 16 predicted proteins | sample Palsa_T0_3_FD_202264 | JGI IMG/M metagenome (GOLD analysis project Ga0302326, IMG submission 202264) | Peat permafrost microbial communities from Stordalen Mire near Abisko, Sweden - Palsa_T0_3 | ecosystem: Environmental > Terrestrial > Soil > Palsa > Peat permafrost | place: Sweden: Abisko...
AAGAACTCCGCGACGACCGCGGGTATGCAGTTGCGCTTCTCCAGTTAGCCATGGAATCCCTCGACAACCCCAAAGAACGCGGTGGCGCTTTGCTGTCCATACGCGCCGTCGCCGAGGCCTACGGGGGTTTGGGTGCGGTTGCAGTTCAGGCGGGCGTCAGCCGCGAATCGCTTTATCGCTCGTTATCGCCGAAGGGAAATCCAACGCTTAAAACGCTGATCGCCGTCATGAAGACTCTCGGCCTTCGCCTGTCCGTTACCGAGAAGCAACAGGCTGAATCGAAGCAAGGCGACGACTGCGCCGCCGCCTGATCGAAATCTGCAAGAATTCAGACCCTATTCGTAAGCCAGCGCGTCGATCGGGTCTTTCCGGGCGGCCAACCACGCCGGATAGAGCGCACCGCACATCGCGCCTACAAATGCAATCCCCGCTCCCTTCGCGATCCACATGCCGGTAATCTCGAAATGCTGCATGGGGAACACATGAACCATTAGCAACTGCACTCCGAACGTGCCTGCAATGCCCAGCACCACGCCAGCGAGCGCCATGGCCGCGGTCTCGCGCAGTATCACGTCCACAATCGTCATCTTCGACGCGCCCATTGACTTGAGAATCCCGATCTCCCGCGTCCGCTCCAGCACCGCCGTATACATCGATTGAAAAATCGCCAGGAACCCGACCACCACAGCGATGAACGTGACCACCTCGAGAGCGATATTGAAACCCGGAATCTTATCCGGCGTCATCTCCTCGAGCCAATCATCCACGCTCTCAACCGGATAGTCTTCCAGCCCGTGCGTCGCATGAATTTCCTGGACGACGAGGTTGTCGTTGGCAGGATCGTCCACTTTGATAAAAAACGCCGAAGCCTTGCCTTCGGCATCCGTAAGTTGTCCCACGGTTTCAATCGGCATCATTCTGCGCGCGCCCTTGCCGTGTTTCACAATTCCTGAAATGCGAAACGAGTGATTGAGAATCGGAATCGTATCGCCCACGTGATAGCCCTTGTCGGAGTTTGCAAACAAGTCATCCACAATTACGTCGCTGGGGCCTTGAAACGGCCCGCCGGCAACAAATTCAAACGGCTTCATAGCGGCGAAGCTGTCGTAGTCGATCCCATAAAGGATCTCGATCTTGCCGGCCGTGCTGAACTTCTGGTTTACCGGCGAAGCCACAGCCACATGGGGCAGCTTGCGCAGCACATCGACAATTTTTATCGGCATCGGCGCGCCACTCATCCCGGCAAAGATGCTGGACCCCGGTGGGCGCATCATCAAATCTGCGCCAATGCCGTTGGTGCGCTGCTTGGTGTCATTCAGCATCCCCATGAAGACACCCGCGATCGACAGGATCATGATGACTTCAATGGCCACCGCCAGCACGCTGATGATGGAACGGACCGGGCGGTGTACCAGATTGGCAAAGATGAGCTTATTCATTTCTCGTGTCTGGCTCCGAGGGCGTAACAGCCATCATGACCCTCGCCTTTCAGGGTATCAGTCCGGTGCATCCAACCGTGTACGACGGGATAAGTACCGGTTTTGCACAGGCTTGTGCAACCTCCCGTGACCAATGGCACATCCGAGTCCTCAGGGGGAGTGTCTAGTTCACTAATAGTCCCGAACTGACGTAACCATCCCAGAATGAAGAAAACAAAGGGAGAACCTAGTTTTTTCTTTGACGAGACAGGCAACAGTCTGTATCGTGGAAAAAGAAACTTTAGGGTACGTTACTCTTTTCAGGTCGAAGATGGGCAACTTTGGTGAAGACCTGCGCATGGAGCGGCTTTCCCGCGGCGTTGCGCTTGAGGACATTACCGCAGTTACCAAGATCAGCCAGCGCCACCTGGTGGCCCTGGAGCAGGAGAGGTTCCGTCTGCTTCCCGGGGGCATACTTTCCAAAGGCATCGTCCGTGGATATACCGGAGCCCTGGGGCTTGACCAGCAGGATTGGACGGAGCGATTTCTCAACGCCTATCGCGCCTCCGGGCAGGTCACCGATGACGACAGCGGTTGGACAGCTTTTGCGGCCAATGTGGGCAAAGCCCGCATGCTGCGCCGCGATGCCATTGAACTCCGCCTGCGCTGGGCAGGGACAATCCTGCTGATGCTTCTGGTTGCCGCCGGCGCCTTCCTCACCTTCCGCTACCTGGGCATCCGGGCCGGCTGGTGGGCGACGCTTCTGCCTGCGCACCAGGCTGCCGCACTCGACGGAGTTGTCTCGTCGGCCCACCACCTGGTCTCACGCGCTCTCTCTATTCTTGGCCGGTAAGGGCTGGCTACCATCCGGCCAGGAGGAAACACCCAAGCCGCCGCAATAGCCTTGGTGCTTCAAGATGCGCCGTCGCTTGCGCGGTTCAAACGGCAATGTGCCCTCTTGAACAGCCGCTATTCCCCATTCGCTGTTCTGCTTTGCCCGCGACCCCCTCATGCATTTACCATAAAGCGAAAGACAAGCGGGAATTCGATAATTTATCTCCCTTCAATGGGAAGGAGTTGGAATTTGAGCGATCGCTTTTTGTTTACCTCTGAGTCAGTCACTGAAGGTCATCCGGACAAGATTGCCGACCAGGTCTCTGACGCTATTCTTGACGCGTGCCTGGAGCAGGACCCTTACAGCCGTGTCGCCGCGGAAACCCTCACCGCCACTGGCCTGGTAGTCATTGCCGGTGAAATCACCACCAAGGCTTATGTCGACTTCCAGAGCCTGGTGCGCGGCGTGGTTGCTTCCATCGGCTACGACAACGCGCTCTACGGATTCGACTCCAACACCTGCGCCGTAATTTCATCCATCAACAAGCAGTCCGGCGACATTGCGCAGGGCGTTGACACCGGCGGCGCCGGCGACCAGGGAATGATGTTCGGCTACGCCTCCAACGAAACCCCGGAGCTGATGCCCGCGGCCATTTCGTTGGCCCATAAGCTCACGCGCCAACTGACCGCCGTGCGCAAGTCCGGCAAGCTGCCCTACCTGCGGCCCGACGGCAAAAGCCAGGTCACGGTGGAGTACGACGAGAATCACAAGCCCTCCCGCATTGACGCCGTGGTCATCAGCAGCCAGCACTCGGAGAGCGTGAGCAATGAAGACTTGCACGCCGACATCCTCAAGCACGTCATCCAGGCCGTGCTCCCTGCCGAATGGCTCGACGAACACACCAAGTACCACATCAACCCCACCGGCCGCTTCGTCATCGGCGGTCCCATGGGTGACACCGGCCTCACCGGCCGCAAAATCATCGTCGACACCTACGGCGGCGCGGGCCGTCACGGCGGCGGCGCTTTCAGCGGCAAGGACCCGACCAAAGTCGACCGCTCCGCGGCTTACATGGCGCGCTATATCGCCAAGAACATCGTCGCCGCCGGATTGGCAGATCGCGCCGAAGTCCAGCTTGCCTACGCCATCGGCGTTGCTGAGCCGGTAAGCGTGCGCATCGACACCTTCGGCACTGGCAAGGTAGGCGAAGCCAAGCTCACCGAGCTGGTCCGCAAAAACTTCTCGCTGACCCCCAAGGGCATCATCGACAGCCTCAATCTGCGCCGTCCCATCTACCGCCAGACCGCAGCGTACGGCCACTTCGGCCGCACCGAGCCGGATTTCACCTGGGAAGCCACCGACAAGGCTGCGGCGCTTGCCGAGCAGGCCGGAATCGCGGTCGCCGCCAAGTAGCCCACCGCAGCCCGCTCACAACACCATGGGACCCTTCGCCAGAAGGGTCCCTTCTTGCGTGAGCGCGTCAGCGACAAAAAGCCCTTTCTCGATTGGCGATGCCTCTCCGGTCTTGCCATTCCACTCAGGATCGATACAATTCATTCACGTCAAACGCGAAGAAAATATCAGGGTTCTAAAGCATCGATGCGGGTGCTTTCCTGCATCTTCCCACCCTTGTTCAATAAATATGTGGCCGTTCAACACGGCCCCTGACTCTCACGGGGATTTTGGAAGGAGATTAACAATGACAGAGTCGATTCCGGATCCAGACGCCACTCCCGATTGCGATCCTCGACCAGAAGCCGCGCAGCCGCGAGACCGATGGAGCCTCGCCACCCGTATCGCGTTCCGGTTTTTCTTTTGCTACCTCTTGCCCTTCGGCGTGACGGGTCTGTTCCTGTTTGCGTATTTTATGTTCGTCATGACGAAATCGAAGTTTTGGAATCTCGGGCGCTTCGACCCCTGGCAAGCCACGCTACCCTGGATTTGTACGCATATATTCGGCGTCCACAGAAAGCTCACGATCTTTCCCGACGCCGATTATCTCTCCGGCTATCTTCAGCATCTCGTCGAGCTCATCCTGGCTTTTGCCGCCACCGTCATCTGGTCAGTCCTCGACCGGAAGCGGAGCCATTACCGCCGGCTCTATGCCTGGTTCGCCCTCTTTCTCCGCTTTTCGCTGGCCATCGTTCTCTTCAGCTATGGCTTCGACAAGGTCTTCCCCTTGCAGTTCGGCATGCTCACCCCAAGCCGCCTTTCGCAGCAAGCGGGAGGCATGAATATGTTCAACATGCTGTGGGTTTTCATGGCCTCGTCGCAGCCGTACACCATCATCAGCGGCGCATTGGAAGTGTTGGCCGGGTTGATGCTGCTTACTCCGAGCCTGGAGATGCTGGGAGCTCTTTTCGCGGTGCCGGTCCTGACCAATGTCTTTCTTCTGAACATGGACTACGGCGTACCGGTCAAAATCATCTCATCGCATCTGTTGGTGGTGGCGATTTTTCTTGCCGCGCCGGCGTTGCCAGGAATCGTGCGGCTCCTGGTGCTTCGCCATCCGGTGGCGCCGACTGTGCCGCCCGCACTTACCTCGCGACGAAAAATGGATCGAGCCGTTCGCGTCGGCGTTGCGGCGCTCGGCTTCGTTCTGGCCTTGATTACCTGCACCGCCGCGCGCACAGCATATGCAAAAAGGCTGGCTGCCGCAGCGGAGACGGAAAAGTCGCCGTACTCCGGCCTCTGGATCGCCGATACCTTCACGGTTCCAGCCGCCGGACCGCAATCGCTCTTCACCTCGAAGCTGCAGCAGGAATATCGTGTCGGCCCCGGAACCGATCACTGGCTCTCCATGTCTATGGAATCGCCGAAGCGCATGAACCTCGGGCTCCGCGACGGCGTGCAGGACGGACTCGATCTCGCGCTCGATTCCAAGACTGGCGTCGCCGAATTGAGCGACAGCGACGATCCCGTGTGGAAGGCCCGGCTGACATTTCGAACCACCGGCAGCGACCTGCTGACGGCTGAAGGAACCGTCAACGGCGTTCCCATCTCCTCTACGTGGCACCGCAAGCAGCTTCCCGGATTTCGATTGGTGCAGGAGAAATTCATTTGGATCCAGCCGGACGGGAACTGACCCGCCCAGCCGCCCAGCAAATGCCTTAGAATGCTTTCTGGCGCGGTGCACATCCACTCTGTTTAGGGGGAATTGGGGCATGAACCGTTTCGAAAGACTGGAACGTAGAGCCCGTAATTCGCTGTTTATCTCCATTGGGCTATGGATCGCTCTGCCTCTTGCACTCTGGGCACTGCATATCAGGGTGGTCCCTCTTGTGGTGCTCGGATTTGGTCTTTTGTTTCTGGCCATTTTCGCTTCCAGCCTTGTGTTTGTGGCCGCCCACCTCCTCTGGAAGAAACCCTGGAAAAATCCTTGGCCCTTGTCGCTCCTGAAGGACGACCCGAGTGAGCCCACAAATGGGTACAGCGAAGGTGAAATCCGACCACCACTATGACTACAATGCCGTCTATCCCGTAGAATCCTTTCGGAGGCGGAGGGAATAGAGTGTCGAATCGATTCGCAATTGTTTTGTTCGGTGTGGGCCTGGGTATTTTCGGGTCAGTTGTGTGTCTGGCGCAGCAAGACACCGCTCCCTGGGACTATCTGGGCAAGCGCGGAGAACTGGCCTGGGGCAAGCTCGATCCGGCTTACAAAGCATGCTCTGAGGGCCATGAGCAGTCGCCCATCGACATTCGCGGCGCAAAGCTCAACAAGGCGCTTCAGCCGATCGAGTTCCACTACATCTCGACTGCTGTCACGTTGGTCAACACCGGCCATACCGTCCAGGTTCGCCCCGATCCCGGCAGCTACATCGTCGTTGGCGGGGTGCGCTACAACCTGGTCCAGTTCCACTTCCACCACCCTGGCGAGGAGGCGGTCAAGGGCAAGCTCACCGACATGAACATCCACCTGGTGCACCAGAGCGCCGACGGCAAAACTGTGGTGATCGCCATTCGCCTGGTCGAGGACATCACCACGCCTCCGAACGCCGTGCTGGCAGCCCTTTGGCCTCACTTGCCCGCAAAGGCCGGCGATTCGGGAAAAGTCACGGATATGGTGAATCCCGGCGGCCTGCTGCCAGCGGACCGCGGCTACTGGACCTACATGGGCTCGCTTACCGCGCCGCCCTGCACCGAGGGGGTTCGCTGGTTTGTATTCGAACAAGAAATGACCATCAGCCGCGGCCAGTTGCGCGCGTTTGCCGCCCTCTATCCAGTCAACTCCCGACGCCTGCAGGACGCGCACGGACGCCGCATTGAGGCTGACGAATAGTCTGCATTTCTCGCGGACGGGGCGACAACCCGGAATTCCTCGCCTGTTGAGGTCTCCGAGGGCCGGGAGACCCTCGGGACAGCCGGTCTGGAGACCGGCGCTACAAGTCTCGGCGGCGTGCGAAAAATGTGGGGTAGCCCTTCAATCAGCCAGCGGCGTGAACTTGAGTTGCAAACCCGCTTCGCCGGGCAGAATTGAGACTTCGACCCCGGTCAGGTCTTGGATTAAATAGTGTGCCGCGGCCAGCGATTCGATGGAATGCGAAAACGGCGTCGCGACCACCGTGCATCCCGCGGCACGCGCGGACTGGGTCCCGGAAGCTGCATCTTCAAAGGCCACGCAATCCTCCGGCGCGAAGCCAAGCAGCGCCGCTCCTGCCAGATAGGGCGCAGGATGCGGCTTGCCTTCGGTCACGTCATCCGCAGTCACGATCCGGTCCGGAACCGGAATGCCCGCGGCCGCCAGGCGCACCCGCGCAAGGGGCCCCGTCGCGCTGGTCACTACGGTCCAGCGATCGACGGGAAGCGCTCTCAGCAACTCGAGTGCACCAGGCAATACAGCCACTCCATCCTTGTCTTCGATCTCCAGGTTTTCGATGATCACGTTTTCCGTCGCCGCATCCAAGTCGGGGCGCAGGATAGCCACCGTCTCAATGCTGCGCCGGCCGTGCACCATGCCCAGCGCGTATGCGGGGTCGACGCCGCGCATCAAGGCCCACTTCGTCCAACTGCGCTCCACCGATCCGATGGATGAGATCAGGATGCCGTCCATGTCGAACAGAACGCCTTTGCAGCGAATCGTTACAGGAGTAAAAACTTTAGATAAAGCCATGACTTCATTGTATCGGGAGGCCGATCCATATCGACACAGTCTAGCGCTTCGCCTGCGCCTCATGCGGGGCGGCAAGGCTTACCTTGGGCGGATTGCCAAACGCAAGCGTGCCTTCAACCGCGCGCTTTTGCAAACCCTGCTGCACTTCATTTTTCTTCAGGGCTATTTTCCCATCGGCAATATCGGCGTCCGCAGTCCATCGGTCAAACCGGGTCAGCGCGGGAGGAACGGCTTCTGTCGGCAATGATGCGTCCTGCTGAGGCGGCATTGCCCCACGCCGCCAGTCAAAGTGGAGTGTTCCCTTCGCAGAAGCAGCCAGGTCCTTGTCCGTAAATCCAGCCAGTTCGATCTTGCCTTCCGCATTGATAGTGCGGCCTGACCAGTTCAACCCCAGCGACTGGCCCACAAGCACAGGGCTGAGCTTTTCAAATTGCCCTTCAAGCGTATAGGCCGGCTTGCCCTGATCGGTATCGGTGCGCAGCGTGCCCACTCCATTCACATGCCCGCCGAGCAGGTCCGCGTCAAGGCCGGTAATCTCCGCGCCGGTTGGTAAAATGTGCAGCGCGCCGGTAGCGTTCGTCAGCGTGACTGGGCCCAGAATCAGCGAATCCGCTTTCACCGTGCCTTCAAGCTGCGGCCAGGCCGGCGCTGTGGACGAGTCGGACGGCTTGAGCCGGGCCAACAGCGAAGAGAGCAGCGTGCCCTGCTCATGAGCGCCGAGAAACGCCGCCTGCAAGATGCTCGCGTCGAGATCGCCGAACTGTACCGCAAACTTTGGCAGGCAGGGCTTGCTCGTCTCGCAATGCGTGGGCAGGTCGAGGCTCGCGATGCCCTTCACCGGGCCGTAGGAAAACATCACCGGGTCCCAGTCAAGTTCCGCGTTGTCCAGGTGGAGCGTGGCCTGCGAAATCAGCACATGGTTGGCAAGGTAATCGGCCTTCCAGTTGGCGTTATGCAACGTCACGGTGCCGGTTACGGTGTCGGTCGGCGTCGGCCCGACCGCATCTCCCGCGAGTGTTGCCCCGACGCGCACGTCGGTTGCATCGGCCGCGGCTGCGTCGGCCGGAGCGCTGGCAATGGTCGCGTTCACGACCGGCAGCCAGGGGCCGGCGGCGTTTAGATCCACGGTGATGGGATCGCCGGCCAATGAGTCCAGCGCGGTTGCGCGCGCCATTCCGGCCACATGCGCCAGTTCCCTGGCCCGCGCAACGCCGGCCTGTCCGTGCACCGTCACCTCGTACCCTTGCAATGCCAGCCGGGCCGTTACCGCCAGCGGACTCGCACCGCCAGCTGGAATCGTCATGGTGGCTTCGAGAGCGGAAGGCGGGATGCTCTCAGGAGGATGGGACGTATTCGGAATCTGTGCGATTGCAGCCACAGGTTCCAGCACCAGCTTCGATGCTTGAATCGGCGTGTTGAGCCCATCTCCACTAAGTTGGAATCCATTCACCGTGAAGCTGCCCGTCAGCGGTCCTGGCACGGGCGCATGCGTCTTTGATGCACGGGAATTTGCCCCACGCTTGCCCCGAACCCGTTCTTCCCGCGCCGGCTTTTCGGCGATGGCCGCTTCCGCGGCAACCCCGGCATAGCTGATCTTGCCGCTGATTGTGCCCGCAGCCTCAAGGCCCGGGCCAAAATCGCTGCGAACCGTGCGCAGAGCGTCCAGACCCGCCGCGACGGGAATCCGGTCGAGCTCGACGGAAACATGCGGCAGGCCCGCGTTACCCGGCAGGTTGCCGGCCAGGTGAATCCGGCCATCGCCGAGCGGTGAGTCGCAGGCCAGGTTCTCCACTGCGCGGGCGGTGAGGTGGTACAAAAATCCACAACTGGCATCGAAGTCCATGGGAGCTGCGGGCGCGAATTCAGCGCGATGAACGCCCGTGGCGCGCAATTGCGTCTTGATCTGGGCCGCATCCGCTGTGCCATCGAGGTGCAATTCCCCGGTCAGGTCTCCGCGCCAGCCTGCGTCCGACCCGATCAGCAGCCGCGTAAGCTGGCCCAGTTGCGCTTCGCGCCATTCCATATCCAAATGAATGGGCAGCCGCCGCAATTCCGAGGCGCTCTGCAATCTTGCTTCCAGCCGCACCAGGCCGGTATCGGCAAGGTCCAGGCTCAAATCGGTGCGGGCCGGCTGGCCGCGCAGCCGGATGCGCCAATCCCCAGGCTCCTCTTGCCAGAAAGAAAGATCGGTGTCGACCAGCGAGAAAGGCAGCTTCTCCGCGCCGTTCTTGAAGTTGATGCGGGAGTTGGTCGCCTCCAGGTAGGGGAGTGGAACCACTCTTTTCTTGCGGCCCGGCGCGACGCTGCCGCCGGCAGATTGCGATTTAGCGGCAGTGCGAAACAGCGGGTCGAGATTCCAGCGTCCCTCCGCGGTGCGCACTACGTTCAGGCTGGCTTCATCCAGGCTGATGGTGCCGATCTCCAGCCTTCCCCGCCACAGGGACAGCAGGCGTATCGAGGCCTTCACCGTGTTGGCGTGCAATATAGGCTCAGCTCCGAAAGCCGGATCTTCATCGACCGTCAAATCGGTGAGCACAAAAGCCGGCACAGGCAGCAGCCGCAATTCGACTGAAGAGAGACGCACCGGCCTGCCCAGCGACTCAGACATCAGATGGGTTATGCGGCTCTTGTAGCCGTTGATGCTCACCAGCGGTGGCACAATGGCGACCGCCAGCAGCATCACCAGCACCGCCAGGGCCAGCCAAAGCGGCCTGCGCTTGCGTTGCCGGCGTTGCACTTCTTCCGTCATTATGTTTTCTTCGAACCTGTTTAGAAACGCCGGGGAATTTGAGGCAATGGTAGGTCAGGGCTTCAGCCCTGACATTTGGGCAGCAAAGGACGCCGGCCTTCAGGCCCTGAGGTATGTTCTCATTCCCAACAGCCAAACCCCGGGGCTAAAGCCCAGGTCATTTTGCACCCTTTATGTCCAGGCTGAAGCCCGGACCTACCGCCCGAACGAGTTCTTGATCTGATTCTTAGCCGCCAGCCGTCAGTCCGAACGAGTCCTTGATCAGATCCTTGGCCGCCAGCTCACCGCACCAGGTGGAACGTCCGCTTCCAGCGCGTATCGCTGAAGAAGTGCAGCGCCACGTGGCCCATCCACTCCAGGTTGTTGAGGATTCCTGTCTGCTCCAACTGATCCTCCGCGGCCTTGAATGACCAGTAGTTGAACAGCGGCCGTCCCACGATATTCTCCCTGGGCACAAATCCCCAGAAACGAGAGTCGGCGCTGTTGTGGCGGTTGTCGCCCATCATGAAATATTTGCCCTGAGGAACCACCAATTCGCCGTTCTGAATATGGCTGGAAATATCAACTGTCCACGCCTCAGTGATGTAGTTTCCGGGCTCGGGAACAGGCGCCACGGACGGAAACTCATCCAGGAAGTCCCTGTCTATAGGGTTCGTGGAGTCCGCATTGCCCTCCGATGGCGGCGGCTGGGCGACTCCGTTGAGGATCACAACGCCGTCTCGCAGGCGAATATGATCGCCAGGCACACCAACGAGCCGCTTCACCAGAAACGGATAGGTAGGCGAACCATCCACCGGGTCGGGGTCGGCAACCGGCTTCAGGAACACGATGATGTCTCCGCGCTTTGGCTCGCGGTAGTGAACCAGCGGCATCCATGAGGTGGGCGGAGCCAGCGTGATCCGATCCACCACCAGGTGGTCGCCCACCAGCAGGGTGTTTTCCATCGATCCCGATGGAATGACAAAATTCTGCCCCAGAAACGTGAGGATGAACAGGCCCACAACCAGCACCGTGCAGATGCTCGCCACAGCTTCAAAGGGCGTTTCTTCCACCCTGGTCTCAACGGGCGCCGGAACCGCTTCTGACTCAGGTTCAGAGGGCGTCTTGGGGGTCGGGGTTTTCTTTTTCGTCATCCGGTAGCTCATTTTAGGGATTAGGGATCACGGGTTAGGGGTTAGGAGTCAGCCTCTGGTGTTGGCCGACAGTGCTGGTTGGTCCGGGTTCTCTACCGATCCCTAAACCCTGCCTTTAATGCACTACGTGGAAGATCCGTTTCCAGCGCGCGAACCCCGTAACCTTTGCCGCGAGTTGCCTGTCCTGTCCGAGTCTATCATCCGCAACCTGTTGAACATCGGTGGCGGAGGGCCTGGTGAGCGAGAAGTAGATCATCACCGGCCGGGCCACGATCTGCTGCCGCGAAACAAAGCCCCAGTAGCGGGAATCGGCGCTGTGATTGCGGTTGTCCCCGAGAACGAAATACTCGCCGGGCGGGACCACCAGCGCGCCGTCCCTTGTGAGGCTCTGCATCTGGCGCCACCATAGCGGGTCGACATCCGGTTCGGTGTATATTGTGGCCGGAAAGTCATCGCGAAACGGACTGCTCGCGGCCGGCTCAAACGCCGCGTAAGGTTCATCCAGGACGACATCGTTGACCGTTACCCTTCCGTCCTCGATGCGCAGCCTGTCGCCGGGAATGGCCACTACGCGCTTGATCAAAAACGGGTGCGGCTGGGGATGATGGAACACCACAATGTCTCCGCGAGCAACCTCGCGATAAGGCATTAGCAGGCGGCTCAGGCGATCCGGCGGCGCGTAGATTTGCTTGTTCACCAGCAGGAAATCCCCCACCAGCAGCGTGTGCTCCATGCTCTCCGATGGGATGAGAAAGGGCTGCAGCACAAAGGTGTTAACAAACAGCGCGATGACCGCAAGCGAAAGCAGCGTTGCGAACGCTTCGGGCACCGTAGGCAGGTGAATTCGCGGTCGCGCACTCCGCTCCTCTACGGGGACCATCCCTTGTGCCATGGAGCTCATTCTGCTACTTGTTCCTCCCCGTTCTCTTCCCGCCAGTCTGTCTTGCCATCTTGAGTTTCTGCCGTCAGCATCTCCAGGGCGCGTCGCGCGGCATCCTGTTCGGCAAGCTTTTTGGTGCTTCCGTTGCCCCCGGCAAGCGGACGGCTCGGCTGCCCATCGCCGGAGTTTAGACGAACCTCCACCAGAAACCGTTTTCGGTGATCAGGCCCGCTCTCGCTCTTGAGCCGGTACACTGGCGTCCCCACCCCGGTCGACTGCAGATATTCCTGCAGGGCCGATTTGTAGTTGCCCAGCGCTGCGCCCGCCCGCAACTCCTGAGCCAGATGCTCCGCCGCCTCGCCCATCACATGCCGTCGCGCAAAAGCTCTGACCGGCTCCAGTCCGCCGTCAAGGAACAGCGCGCCCACCACTGCTTCCATGCTATTCGATAGCACGGTGCTCCTGTTCCTCAAACCGCCGCGTTCTTCTCCCTTGCTCAGCCGCAAGTGAGCGCCCAGGCCTATGGCCGTGGCCACCTCGGCCAGGTGCTTGCGGCTCACCAGCTGAGCGCGCACGCGGGTCAACTCGCCCTCGCGCCACTCCGGATGGGCCTCATACATCGCCTCTGCTACCACCAGGCCGAGCACGGCATCGCCGAGAAACTCCAGCCGCTCATTGTCTTCCCCGGCCGCGACCTTTTGGTTGTCCGCCGCGTGAATCGGCTCGCTCGCAGCGCGTTCATGGGTCCGCTCATGAGCCAGGGACCTATGAGTCAGCGCGCACACCAGCGATTCGCGCCTGGCAAAGCCGTGCCCGAGCGCCGCCTCCAGGTCAGCCAGAGGAGCTTCCACGTGCACGTCGATCGCGTCCTGCCTTGCTTGCTTCACCTTGGGGGATGGCTCCGCGAAGAAAGATTTCCAGGCCTCAGTTGCAATCTTCCAACTTAGACTATTAGACGCTGCCCAGGGCTGCGCCGGCCGCCTATTGCGGCTTCTGGTTCGGCTGCGGGCCCGCCTGCGGGACCGACTGCGGGGTTGCCGCGTCCGGCTTGGCTCCCGCACCGGGAGCGGCGTCGTCTGCATCCTCGTCGCAGCTGTGGCCCTTCACGGCATAAGCGGTCTTGACTCCGCGCTCCGCCGCCAGCCGCGTATCCTGCTGGCCGTCGCGCACCGTAAGCGCCAACTGGTATTCCGAGACCGCCTCGTCGCGCTTGCAGTCCAGGTCCAGCATCCTGCCCAGGTAAATGTGCGACCACGCCAATAGCCGTTGATCCTTGCTGGCGGCCAGCGTCTTCTGGAACCGGTCGATGGCCTCTTCCGGGTGGCCTGTCATGATGGCCGCGCGCGCCAGAATGAAGTTTGCGCGCGCCCCGCCCGCAACTGACTCCAGGCTGTCCGACTGGTCCGCTAGCGCCTGGTTCGCCAGCGCCTTCGCCGCGTTCACGTCGCCCCCGGCAAGCTTGGCCTCGGCCAAATCAAGCCCTGTCAGCTTGACCGGCTTGCTGCGCCCCAGCACTTCCCCGTCCGACTCCTTGTCGAATTCAATTTGCCGCGCTCGATGCACCTGCTGGTCCACATCCATGCTGTAGACCATCTCGCCCACGGTGTCCTTCAGGCTGGCGGGGTCCTTCTCAAAGACGATCAATTGGTCATAGAAATACTGGGTCAGCACAAATCCCTGCGTCATGTCGTGGTGCACCGCCGCCAGGCGGACGGCATCCACCTTCTGCTGGTAAATCTGCCGCTCATGCTCATAACGGGGCAGGTCCGACCGGTCCGCGTTGGCGGGAATCCTGTACTCCGGAATCCCCGTATCCATGGTCCGCGCCTCGATGGCTTTGATCAGACATTCGATGGTAAGCGGTACCGTATCGGAACGGTAGCGAAACTCCATGGGAGCTTCGCGCACCTCTTTCAAAATCGGCTGCGCGCGGTCAATAGCGGTGGCGCGCGCGTTGAGCAGGGGCTCAATCGCGTAATGCAGATAGGTGTGGCGCACGTCGTTCATGCGAATCTGTCCGTTTACCGGCGAGACTACCACGATAAAGTCGGTGCCATAGATGCGCGCATTTACCACGCTGGGCGAGAGCATGGGCTCAATCACAACCACAAACCGCCGCCCGTAGTTGGTTGAGGCGGGCATCTTTAGATACAGATCGGTCCCCACGATCATCTTCGAGAGCGGGTCGTGCAGCCGGTCGGCCTCTTTGTCGTATGTCGGGTGCACGGCGAGCCAAATTCCGTGCAGATCCACCGCGGCCACAAAGTTCTTCAGCAGCGGCACAATCTCTGCCACCTGGGTGGAGTCGGGCGGCATCTCCGCCAAATCTTCCGAAAGCTCCATCTCCGGCGGCGGCGTCAGGTAGAGGGCCAGCGAGATGTACTGCGAAATGTCGTGCTCCGTGCCTGTCATCCGGTGCTGGGCAATGTACAGGCACAGCCGGTCGCGGCTGGCGCGTGCTTCCTCGCTCTTTCCCAGCGCCTGGTTGATTTCGTCGCGCACGCGGGTGCGCACCGGCGCGCTTTCCGCCAGGCCTTCGTCATAGCCGCACGCATTCAAGGCCGCGGCCATCAGGAACAAGGGTTCCGCGCTGGTGAGCGAAACGGTAGGTCCCGCCGGGTCAATCAACGACGGCGCCTTTTCCTGAGGAGCCTGTGGCGATGAAGAACTTTGGGAGGAGCTCTGGTCCTTGGTCGATTTGTCAGAGGAGCTGCTGCCTGGAGATTGAGCGTGAGTCGCGGGGAGCGACAGTCCCGCCAGAAGGCATGAAACCAGAGCCGGAAGAACGGAAAACGATCGGAGAGTACGCAAAGTCATTGAGAATCCCTGCCTGCAAGTCTAGTTAGACGCACCGGCAGGGTCAAACGGGAGGATCGCCGCGCCATGCGCGCCTGGACCAGAAAAATTCACGGGAATCGAGTTTATTCTTGCAAAAAGATATATCTTGCGATATAGTTTGTTCAGTAAGAAAAGATATATCGTGAGATGTATCGAGAATAAGGAGAAAAGAACCATGCACACACACTTTTTTGTAACGAACGAATGTTGGGATCGCCGGTTCGCAGGACGCGGAAGAGACCGGGGAGGGGAGCGCGACGAGCCCGAACACGGCGGTAGGGAGCACGGCGGACAGGTTCATGGCTTCGGCGGCCACAGGCACGGCTGGCCGGAGCGGGGCTTTGGCGGGCGTGGCCCGGGCGGATTTGGACGCGGCTTCGGTGAGGGGCGAGGAAGGATGTTCGACGCCGGCGATATCAGGCTGGTCATCCTCAAGCTGCTCTCCGAGCAACCAAGCTACGGCTATCAACTGATGAAGACGATGGAGCAGACTCTCGCCGGCGGTTACACACCGAGCGCAGGCGTGATCTACCCGACTTTGACCATGCTGGAGGAAGAAGGCCTTGCGACCTCAACCTCTGAGAACAACAAGAAGATTTATTCCCTGACCACGGAAGGCGTCGAATACCTTGAAAGCAACAAAGAGAGGATCGGTGAGCTGTTTGAGCGGCTGGAAGAGACAGGGCGCGGCTTTGAGCGCGGCCGGTCACCGGAGATCATGAAGGCATTCATGAATCTGCGCAGCGCAGTGATGGCGCGGGTGTCGCGCGAGAGCGTGAAACCCGAGCAAATCAGGAAAATCACCGAAGCAATCAATGCCGCCGCCAAGGCGATCGACGAACTCTGAGTTCACCCTTCGGTTACGGCAATAAGAAACCCCGCCTGGACAGTCTCCGAGCGGGGCATCTTTCTATTCCCTGTTCCCTATTCCCTATTCCCTGCTCTTTCATCCGCGCACGGAAACGCCGGAGAACGACAGCACCGCCAGCCCGCGCACCGGCTGGCCGAAGAACCGGGCCGGAACAAAGACGCTGGTCAGTAGCAGGTTTTCAACCTGCGAGCGGGTAGCCGCGTCGTTGGGGCCGGAGACGATGCGATAGTCGTACATCGCACCCTGGGGGTTCACATAAACCTCGACAACCACCGGGCTCGAGGCGTCGTCAATCTGGTTTTCGCCCACGCCTGTAGACAGGCTCAGCAGCCGCGGCGCAGTCGGATTGCCCAGCGGCTCGTCCTTGGTGGCCTGCGCCACCTCGGGCTGCGCGAACATCGTAATCAGCAAAATGAGTGAACCCAGCAGCATTACGGCGCTGGCAAAGCCGGCTCCTGCCTGCAGCATGAAAGGCCCAACGGTATTTTTCCAGGCCATATCCCAGCCATGGAAGACGCTTCGCCTGCTCCGCGCAAGCTCGTGGCTTACCGCCACGCGAATCCGCAGCAGCAAATCCTTCGGCTCGGGAACCGGACCCAGCGCCGCCAGCGAAGCCTGCGCCTGGCGCAATGACGCCCATTCCTGCGCGCAGCCGTGGCAGTCGTCCATGTGAGCCGCTACGAACTGCATCTCCCGCCCGCTCAGCCGGCCGTCCAGATACTCCGTAAACTTTTCTTGTACCGCACCGCACCCGCTCATCGCGCCTCCTCTCCGAGAGGTACTTCAAACCCCGCGTTCCCCCCAGCTCTTTCGGGGTAACGTCCCTCCGCGGCTGCCGCCGTCAGGATGGCCTTCAAACAAGCTCGTCCCCGCACCAGCCGCGATTTCACCGTGCCCAGATTCACACCCTGTATCTCCGCCACTTCCTCGTACACGAATCCCTCAATGTCGCGCAGGATCAGAGTCGTCCGGAATGGTTCCGGCACCTGCTTCAATGCCGCCTCAACCCGTTCCCGGTTCTGGGCATGAACGGCCATTTGGTAAGGCGACTCCGCCGGATCCACCAGCATCTCTTTCAGCCGCACCGACGTTCCGCATTCGCCTTCGCACATTTCCTGCTCAATGGGGATCTCCCGCTGTTTGTGCCGCACCCACCAGCGCCTCTGGTTTGAGGCTTCATGAAGCGCGATGCGGTAAATCCACGTGCGCAGCGTCGACTGCCCGTGAAAATTGCGCACCCCGCGAAAGACCTTTACGAAGACTTCCTGCGCAAGGTCGGCGGCTTCGGTGCGATCCTGCACCGTGCGCGCCAGCAGCGAATAAATGGGTTGGTGGTAGCGCTCAATCAGCCAGGCGAACGCATCCTCAGAGCCGGCTTGCAGTTCCGCGATCAGAGCCGCCTCTTCGGATTGGAGCGTCAACGCGCTGGCTAAATTGCCCATGGTGAGGTCCGCCTGCAAACCAGTGTCCTCCCACCTTACCGCAACTGCAATACGTCTGGCACCCGAAAACTCGCTTCGCTTTCACCAGCCCCAACCACCGGCTCCTTGAAACCGAACACCCAGACCCACTGCTGCTGCGGCCACTCGCCCTGTCGGCCTTGCGCCTGCCGCCAGAACCCCGATACTGACCCCGAGTGCGCGGGATGCGGAGCCTCTGATTTGCCGATAGCTCCGCAACCTTATTCTCTTAGACACCGCGACCCCCCGGAAGTGTTCCCGGTCACCGACCTTTTTCATCGCCACGTTGACGAATCCAGACGCAGCGGAGACAATGAAGGAGTTGCATCCCCGCGGCATGTGGGCCTGTGGCGCAGCTGGGAGCGCGCTTCCATGGCATGGAAGAGGTCATCGGTTCGATCCCGATCAGGTCCACCAAGATCCCCTTTATTAACAGCTATTTGCCGGCACCGGCGAGGTGCGCTCACGCTTCCCGAGGGTGCGGAAGGGTGCTGAAGTTTTTGCATTTCCAGCGGCAGCATCAGTTCAACGACCTTCAGGCTCGCTTCGCGCTTTTGCTGGTTGACCGCCCGGGTGTAAACGTCAAGGGTCGTGCGACAGCTGGAATGCGGCATCAATTCCTGTGCGACCTTGATGCCAACGCCGAGCGATCTCAGGTTGGTCGCGAGGAAGTGACGGAAACTGAGCCCGCCATTACGTTTTCCGACAACTCCGATCCGCAGCCAGCGCGGGACGTACGCTCTTCTCCAGGATGCTGTCCGGACTAAAATCCGCTAACATTACAATCTTTTCTTCATTGGATCAAATCCGATGCCAATGGATCCAAAACCATGGCGCCCTCATAAATGCAATTGGTCAGCATCCCCCGTTTGCTGCCTTCCAGTGGCACGGTCTTCTTTTCTTCGGTCGTATTCACATACAGAGTGCGGCCATCTACTGAACGAGCGTAAACACCCTCCGGAGTGTAAGGCCCAGCTTGGACGCCCGTAAGGCGGAGGACGTGTTCTAGCACAGGGCCGATGGTGGAATCGTTGGACTCGGTCGCCAGATAGAGGGCATTGCCTTTCCCAAACCTATTGATCGTGATTGCCGTGCTATGATCCGGAGTATTTGTGAAACGGGCGAGCACCGTGGCCGTCGACAGCTCGAGCACCTCGTATCGGCGTGAGTTGACAGAGATCGATTTGCCATCCAGATCGAATCTCAATACCGTCGAATCATAGAATGCGTTTGTCTTCAGCCCAAAGACATCGCTCAACCTGCCAGGCAGCGGTGTGTCGAACCATTGCCCATGCTCATCCACTTTGGCAGAGAATGCTGTCATCAGTACGGTACCAGCTTCACTTGAACAACGTCGTTGCTGTTCATCGGGATTGTGATATCGATGGTGCCATCGGCGCGGCTGCGTACGGCCTTTTCGGTCTCGGGAAGATCACGCGTGAGTTCGCTCAAGTGCGCGATCTGCGCTTCAGTAAGTTTCTGGGGTGAACCAAGTTCGATGTATGCCGTATATGCATCGTTGGCATGAAACCCGGTTCGATGCACTTCCAGGCGATACGAGGCATTTGTGGCAAGGTGTGTGAGACGAAGGTGCACAGGCACCGCTGGGTGCGATGGAATCACCTTCGTATAAAAGGAGCGATTGCTGACCTTCTGGTCCGGCTGTTCGAAGTCCCAGATCACAGCCG
>Ga0302326_10011569_pt1 | contig 18980 bp, 19 predicted proteins | sample Palsa_T0_3_FD_202264 | JGI IMG/M metagenome (GOLD analysis project Ga0302326, IMG submission 202264) | Peat permafrost microbial communities from Stordalen Mire near Abisko, Sweden - Palsa_T0_3 | ecosystem: Environmental > Terrestrial > Soil > Palsa > Peat permafrost | place: Sweden: Abisko...
AACTCGTGGCGGCTTCACCACAGTCAGGTGCGCTTCGCGCGGCGGCGCCGAAAAGGCGACTACGGTCGGAGAACCTTCCGGGGGTGTTACGTCGCTCATCAGGGGCCGATCCAGTTCTCTTGCGGTTTTCTTGCGGTTAGTCGGCTCAGTTCGGACGCGTCATTACACGCGACCGAGGCTTCGGTTCGAGAGCGCGCACAACGACGATTTGAGCTTTCGGGTCGGTGCGGCTAGGAGCCAAGCTGGCGTCAATAGTCCAACATTTAGCGGCTTCGGTCAATTCAACCGCCACATCTTGACCCTTTGGAAACAGACCCAACGCTCCTCTTTTCAACAGCGGATATGCCAATGCGAGAAGTTTGGGGAGCGGAGCAAGCGCCCTGGCGGTCACGACATCGATTTTCTCGGGGGCCGTCTTCACGAAGTCCTCGATTCGAACCGCATGGACGGTGGCCGGAGCGCCGGTGGCATGCGCGGCCTCCCGCAGGAACGCGGCTTTCTTGCCTGTGCTTTCCACCAGATGCACCCGAGCCTCCGCCTTTTCCGCGACAGCGCAGGCGATGACCATCCCGGGAAATCCCGCACCGGAGCCAAGATCGACCCAAATTCGGGCTTCAGCAGCGAGTGGAAGGAGTTGCAGCGAGTCTGCCACGTGGCGGGTCCAGATGATCGATTCGGTCGACGCTGCGATCAGGTTGAGCCGCTTTTGGCTCGTGAGGAGCATTTCGACGAAGCGGTCGAGGCGGGCGGTTGTTTCACGTGAAACAGGCGTCAGGGCCAGTGCCCGGCCCCGATCGGCCGACAAGTCCGCCGGCTGTGCGGGAGGCCCGGGCGAAGGCGCCGCGTGCGCTTGATGGGCCGGCTTGCGGAGGCCGTCCCCGCTCATGCCGCGCCGCGACTACGCTTACGGCCGCTCCGGTGCATATGCGCGACCAGCAGCGTCAGGGCTGCCGGCGTCATGCCATCAATACGGCCGGCATGGCCGATGGTGCGCGGGCGATGCGTTTGCAGCTTATGCCGCGCTTCGTTCGATAGTCCTGGCAGGGTCGCATAATCGAGGTCATCGGACAGAACGAGGCTTTCGTCGCGACGATAGGATTCGACGTCGGCGGCTTGCCGGCTCAGATAAACCGCGTATTTCGCATCGATCTCAAGTTGCTCGGCGATCTGGCCGCCGAGTTCGCCCAGGCGCGGCCAGGCCCGCGCAAGATCGCTCACCCCAATATGCGGATAGGACAACAGCTCAAACGCGGAGCGGCGTTGCCCGTCCTTCCGCAACTCAATGCCGTGCGCCGCTGCCTCGTTGGGCGTCAACGTCAAGGTCTCCGCCAGGGCACGTGCCGCCTGAAGCGACGCCATCTTGGCCTGGTGCGCCTGCGTTCGCTCGGAACCGACACAGCCAAGCGCAATGCCCTTGTCTGTCAGCCGCTGATCGGCATTGTCCGCGCGCAGCGACAAGCGGTACTCGGCGCGCGATGTGAACATGCGATATGGCTCGCTGACGCCGCGCGTCACAAGATCGTCCACCATAACGCCGAGATAGCCTTCGGCCCGATCGAACACGACCGGCTCACTGCCACCGGCGCGCGCAGCCGCATTAAGGCCGGCAATTAGGCCCTGCGCTGCAGCCTCTTCGTATCCGGTTGTGCCGTTGATCTGGCCAGCCAGAAAGAGCCCGGGAAGACGTTTCGTCTCCAGCGACGGGAGGAGCTCGCGTGGGTCGACATGGTCATATTCGATCGCGTAGCCCGGCCGCACGAGCCGTGCATGCTCAAGACCGGGGATGGACGCCACCAGGGCGGCCTGCACGTCCTCGGGCAACGAGGTCGAGATGCCATTCGGATAGACGGTGGTATCGTCGAGGCCTTCCGGCTCGAGGAAAATCTGATGGCCCTGCCGCTCGCCGAAACGCACGATCTTGTCTTCGATTGAGGGGCAATAGCGGGGCCCCCGGCTTTGAATCTGGCCCGAATACATCGGCGAGCGGTGGACATTGGCGCGGATGATGGCGTGCGTCGCCGGCGTTGTGCGAGTTATGGCGCATTGCACCTGCGGATTGGCGATATGAACCGTGAGCATCGAAAACGGCTCCGGCGGATCGTCGCCCGGCTGCATCTCCAGCGACCCCCAGTCGATGGTCGCGCCATCGAGCCGCGGCGGCGTGCCGGTCTTAAGGCGTCCGAGGGCCATTCCTGCGCGCTGAAGCGTGCTTGAAAGGCCGAGAGATGGCGCCTCGCCGACGCGTCCGGCCGGAATTTGCCGTTCGCCGATATGAATGAGGCCCCGCAGGAACGTGCCAGTGGTGAGCACCACTGCGCCACCGGCGAGGACACGCCCGTCGGTCAGCCGCACGCCTGTCACCCGCGCATCGTCGAGCTCGAGATCGTCCACTTCGCCTTCGATGACCGTCAAATTCGTTGTCAACCGCAGCGCCCGCTGCATGGCCGCCGCGTAGAGCTTCCGATCCGCCTGGGCGCGCGGACCGCGCACGGCCGGCCCTTTACGACGATTGAGCAGCCGGAACTGAATGCCGGCAGCATCGGCCACATGGCCCATCAGACCGTCGAGGGCGTCTACCTCGCGAACCAGGTGACCTTTGCCGAGGCCCCCAATCGACGGATTGCAGGACATGGCGCCGATGGTGGAAAACCGATGGGTCACGAGCGCGGCCTTTGCCCCCATCCGCGCGGCCACGGCGCCGGCTTCGCATCCTGCGTGGCCGCCGCCAACGACGATCACATCCAAACCTGCGTCCACCGCGTTTCTCCTGGAGAGCGAGCGGGTTCTAGACAACCCGGAACGGCGCGTCAAAATCTTCGAAGGTTTAAGATTGTTTCACGTGAAACACGCCCCTTTGGTCGTTAACGATTTATTTACCAATACAGAAATCGCGGAAAATGACGTCCAGGATATCTTCGACATCCACGCGGCCCGTCAGGCGGCCGAGAGTCGTTGCCGCTGATCGCAGTTCTTCCGCGATCAGTTCCTCGCTTCTGGAAACAGGCTGGGCCAGCGCACGATCAAGCGCCGCTACGGTTTGCTCCAAGGCCTCGCGGTGACGCAAGCGCGTAACGAGAGACGTCTCCACCGCAGAAAAATAGCTTCGAGCATAGGCCGCGAGCGCATCAAGAAGCTTCACCATGCCCGCCCCCGTGGTCGCAGAAATCCAAAATGTTCGCTCCATAGCATCGGACGGAGATTCACAGTTTATCCACAGTTTATCCACGAGCAGATCGGCCTTGTTCTTGACCATCCAAGTAACTGATTTAACGGTATTTTCTTGGCCTTCTGCTGCCGCTACGCCGCTGGCCGATGCGTCAATGACCCACAACACCAGGTCAGCCTCCGTCGCGCGCTGGAGCGCTCGGCGCACGCCCTCCTGCTCCACCGGATCATCGCTGTCGCGGATGCCGGCAGTGTCGAGCAGCGTTACCGGGTACCCATCGAGATCGAGATGCACCTCAATGACGTCGCGCGTGGTGCCGGGATAGGGCGACACGATCGCCGCTTCACGCCGGGCAAGGCGATTGAGCAGCGTCGATTTTCCGGCATTCGGCGGCCCGGCAATGGTGACGACGAGCCCTTCCCGCAGGCGCTCGCCACGCCTGCTGTCGGCAAGCGTTGCCGCAATTATGCTGCGCAATTGCTGCGCAGCATAAAGCGCCGGACCGACCAGATCCTCGGGTATGTCGGCCTCATCGGAAAAGTCGATACCGGCCTCAACCAGAGCCACTGCCTTAACAATTTGCCGCCGCCAGGCCTCGGCTTGATCGCCGATCAAGCCCTTGAGCTGGCGAAACGCCTGCCTGCGCTGCGCCGGCGTTTCTGCCGCAATCAGATCCGCCAGGCCCTCCACTTCCGTCAAACCTAGACGACCGTTTTCAAAGGCGCGGAGTGTGAACTCGCCGGGCTCGGCGAGCCGGCAGCCTTCAATTGCGCCCAACGCGCCGAGTACGGCAGTAACGACCGCATGACTGCCGTGAAGTTGCAGCTCAGCCATATCTTCGCCGGTCTCGCTGCGCGGCCCGGGGAACCAAAGCGCCAAGGCTTCATCGATGATTTCGCCGCTCGCCGGCACGCGTACGCGCACGAGCGCCGCGTGGCGTGGCTGCGGAATCCGGCCGATCAGATGTTCCAGCGCGAGTCGCGTGGCCGGCCCACAAATGCGGACCACCGCAATCGCCGCCGGCGGCCGGCCGGAGGAGAGGGCGAAGATGGTAGGCCGATCGTTCTTCATCGTCGGGCAACTGCCATGGATCGACAAACGTTGTAAGGATGCGCAACCCGAAAACCGCGCTGACCGGCCGGACGCAGACCATGACCGCCACGATATCGCTACACCACGAAAATCGACTCGGGCGCGAAACGAGCCCCTATCTGCTCCAGCACAAGAATAATCCCGTCGACTGGTGGCCTTGGGGCCCGGAGGCGCTGGCAGAAGCCAAGCGGGGCGGGAAGCCGATCCTCCTCTCCGTTGGCTATGCCGCGTGTCATTGGTGCCACGTCATGGCGCACGAAAGTTTCGAGGATGACGATACCGCGCGCGTCATGAATGACCTCTTCGTCAACATCAAGGTGGATCGCGAGGAACGTCCGGACATCGATCAGATCTACATGGCGGCGCTGCATCATCTCGGCGAGCAGGGCGGTTGGCCGCTCACCATGTTTCTGACGCCGCAAGGCGAGCCGATCTGGGGCGGCACGTATTTTCCGAATTCATCCCGTTACGGCAAGCCGGCCTTTGTCGACGTGCTGCGCGAGATCGCACGGCTGTTTCGCGAGGAGCCGCAGAAGATCGAGAACAACCGCGCGGCGTTGATGAACCACCTCGCCGCGGTTGCGCGGCCGCCGGGCAGCGTCACGATCGGCACGGCCGAACTCGACAATGCCGCGCTCCAGCTCGGCGGCATCATCGATCCGGTCAACGGCGGCACGCGCGGCGCACCGAAATTTCCGCAAGCCGCACTGTTCGAACTGTTGTGGCGCGCGGGGCTGCGGACCGGCGAGGCGCGTTACTTCGCGGCCGTCGACGTCACGCTGCACCACATCTGCGAAGGCGGCATTTACGATCATCTCGGCGGCGGTTTTTCCCGCTACTCGGTCGATGAGCGCTGGCTGGTGCCGCATTTCGAAAAGATGCTGTACGACAACGCCCAGCTCCTCGAACTTCTTGCAATCGCGCATCAGCTCGCCGCCAAGCCGCTGTACCGCCAGCGTGCGCGCGAGACAGTCGAATGGCTCGCGCGGGAGATGACAACAGAGGAGGGCGCGTTTTCAGCTTCACTCGACGCTGATTCCGAAGGCGAGGAGGGAAAGTTCTATGTCTGGTCGCACGAGGCGGTGATCAAAGAACTCGGCGCCGAGAACGGCGCGTTCTTCGCGCGACATTACGACGTGACGCCGCAAGGCAATTTCGAAGGCCACACCATCCTCAATCGCCTCAAGCCGCTGCCGCGCAGCGAGGAGGACGAAGCGCGGCTCGCGGTACTCCGCGCAAAACTTCTCGTCGTGCGCGGGACGCGCGTGCGCCCCGGCCTCGACGATAAGGTCCTGGCCGACTGGAACGGACTGATGATCGCCGCGCTCGCCAACGCGAGCCTGTTACTCGCCGAGCCGTCATGGCTCGCGATGGCCGAGCGCGGCTTTGCCTTTATCGGCGGCGCGATGACGCGCGGCGACAGGCTTGGCCATTCGTGGCGCGCAGGCCAGCTCAAGTTTCCGGGCCTCGCGTCGGATTTTGCCGCGATGATTCGCGGGGCGCTCGCGCTTTATGAGGCGACCGGCCGGCAGAGTTATCTCGACCAGGCGCTGGCCTGGCAGCACGTGCTTGATCGCGACTATGCCAACTCTGAAACGGGAACGTATTATCTCACGGCCGCCGACGCCGAAGGCCTTGTCATCCGTCCGGCCTCGACCGCCGACGAGGCCACGCCAAACCACAACGCGGTCGCCGCCCAAAATCTTGTCCGGCTGGCGCTCCTTGCGGGCGACGATCTCTGGCGCCAAAAGGCCGACCGGCTGATCGCGGCCATCGCGCCGCAGACCGTCGAGAACCTTTACATGCACATGGCGATTCTCAATGCCATCGATCTGCGGCTGCGCACCGCCGAGATCGTCGTGACAGGCGAGGGCGCCCGCGCTGACGCGCTGCTCGCCGCGGCGCGGGCAATCCCATCGCTCGATCGGGTGGTATTCCACGCGCGCTCGGCGGCCGCGCTACCGCCGGCGCATCCGGCCTTGCCGCAAGTGCAAGGGTCGCCCCAGCCTCAGGCCTTCGTCTGTATCGGGGAAACCTGCTCGCTGCCGCTCGCCGATCCGGCAAGCCTTGTTCGCGCCATCGTGGCAGTGCGGCAAAACTGATCGGCGGACAGGGCCGGCCTTACGTATTCATCGAGTCGAAGAACTCGCCGTTGTTCTTGGTGTTGCGCAGCTTGTCGAGCAGGAAGTCGATAGCATCCATCGTGCCCATCGGATTGAGGATGCGGCGCAGCACGTACATCTTCTTGAGTTGATCCGGCGGCACCAGGAGCTCTTCCTTGCGAGTGCCCGAGCGGGTGATATCCATCGCCGGGAAGGTCCGTTTGTCGGCGACCTTGCGATCGAGGATAAGCTCCGAATTGCCGGTGCCCTTGAATTCCTCGAAAATCACCTCGTCCATGCGGCTTCCGGTATCGATCAAAGCGGTGGCGATAATCGTGAGCGAGCCGCCTTCCTCGATGTTCCGCGCCGCGCCGAAGAAGCGCTTCGGACGTTGCAGCGCATTGGCGTCGACGCCGCCGGTGAGCACCTTGCCGGATGAAGGCACGACGGTGTTGTAGGCGCGGCCGAGCCGCGTGATCGAGTCCAGCAAAATGACCACGTCACGGCCGTGCTCGACCAGGCGCTTGGCCTTTTCGATCACCATCTCGGCGACCTGGACGTGACGCACCGCCGGCTCGTCGAAGGTCGAGGAGATGACCTCGCCCTTCACCGAGCGCTGCATATCGGTGACCTCTTCCGGCCGCTCGTCGATGAGCAGCACGATCAGATAGCATTCCGGATGGTTGTGCGTGATCGAGTGCGCGATGTTCTGCAGCAGCACGGTCTTGCCGGTGCGCGGCGGCGACACGATCAGCGCGCGCTGGCCTTTGCCGACCGGTGCAACGATGTCGATGACGCGAGCGGAGAGATCCTTCTTGGTCGGATCCTCGAATTCCATTTTCAGCCACTCGTCCGGATAGAGCGGCGTCAGATTGTCGAAATTGACCTTGTGGCGCGCTTTCTCGGGATCCTCGAAGTTGAGCGAGTTCACCTTGAGCAAAGCAAAGTAGCGCTCACCCTCCTTCGGGCTGCGGATGTGCCCGTCGATCGTATCGCCGGTACGCAATCCGAAACGGCGGATTTGCGACGGCGAGACGTAAATATCGTCCGGCCCCGGCAGGTAATTGGCTTCAGGCGAGCGCAGGAAGCCGAAGCCGTCCGGCAAAACCTCGACGACGCCTTCGCCGACGATATCGGTCTCGCGAGCGGAGAGCTGTTTGAGGATACCGAACATCAGCTCCTGCTTGCGCATCGTCGAGGCGTTCTCGACCTCGAGCTCCTCCGCGAAGGAGACGAGCTCCGCCGGAGTCTTGGTTTTAAGTTCTTGGAGTTTCATTTCCCGCATACAGAATGTCCTATGGAAATTGGGCCAGCGGCAGGATTGGGAATGCAAGGTCGCTGGCGGAGAGAAAGTCGTAGGTCTTGGGCTGTAAGGGGCTTGGGGCCCCGGTCCCGATGCACCAGCCGGCTCCGGTCAACCGGAGCCAGAACTCAATTGCATCCGCCTACGTTGGGTGGGATGTCGTGAAGATAAGAAAAGAATGTCCGTCAGGCAAGTGCCGCGACGAACTGTGCACTGGAAACGCGCTTCGATCAAAACGGTTTCAGTACCACAAGGATAACGATACCGATCATCAAGACCGTCGGTATTTCATTGATTATTCTATAGAATTTCTGTGAATGGCGATTATCGTCGCGGCCGAATGCCTTGACCCATCGCGCAAACAATCCGTGCACGCCCGAGAGGACCACTACCAGGGCCAGTTTGGCCAGCAGCCACCCTGAAGCGAACCATCCATAGTGGGAATCCGGCCCAAGCCAGGCGAGCCACAGCCCGAACACCCAGGTCGCAATCATCGCCGGATTGATGATCCCCCGCAGCAACCGGCGCTCCATCACTTTGAACGTTTCCGATTGCACCGATCCGGTTTCCGCCCCGCAGTGATAGACGAACAACCGCGGCAGATAGAGCATTCCCGCCATCCAGGCGACCACCGCAATGATGTGGATTGCCTTGATCCACCCGTAGATTTCCACGGACATGCTCCTGCAATCCCAAACGCCTTAGCCGGATGCCGGCGCGTTGCGGACACGCGCGATTAGTCGCTCGACATGGGCAATCGGCGTATCCGGCAACACACCGTGGCCGAGATTGAAGATAAATGGTCCCTGCGAAAACGCCTCGAGAATTGCATCGATCGATCGATCCAGTGCCGCGCCTCCAACGCGCAGCGCTACCGGATCGAGATTGCCCTGAATCGGCCGCCGCGTCTGAACCGAATCGCGAGCGAACGCGAGCTCCATGGTCCAGTCTATTCCCACCGCATCGACCGCAACGGCATCGAGATAGCATCCGAGCTCGGTGCCGGCGCCGCGCGGAAACCCGATGATTTTGGCATCGGGAATTTTCCTGCGCACTGCATCGACAATTCGGGCGTTGGGCTTGGTGCACCACTTCCGGAATTCACCGGCAGGCAGAATCCCCGCCCAGGTGTCGAAAATTTGCACGGCATCGACGCCGGCCGCAAATTGCCGAATCAGATAGCTGGCCGAAGCATCGACCAACGTGTCGATCAGCTTTGCGAATGCATCGGGATACCGATAAGCGAACAGCCGGGTCGGAAGCTGATCAACAGTTCCGCGTCCTGCGATCATATACGTCGCCAACGTCCACGGCGCCCCACAGAAGCCCAACAACGCCACGGTCGGTGGTAGCCCCTGCTTAACCGTGGCGATCGTCTCGTAGACCGCCTCAAGCGGCTTATGATCCATCTCTCGAGAAAGACCGTTTATCGCCGCAGGATCCTCAAGAGCGTCGAGCCGCGGCCCCTCGCCTTGCTCGAATGTTACGCGCTGGCCCAGCGCATGAGGCACCACAAGGATATCGGAAAACAGGATCGCAGCATCAAAGCCGAAGCGCCGGACCGGTTGCAAGGTGATTTCCGCCGCGCGTTCAGGGTCAAAGCAGAGTTCGAGAAAGCCGCCAGCCTTCTCGCGAATGGCCCGATATTCCGGAAGGTATCTCCCGGCCTGTCGCATGAGCCAAATCGGCGCGACCGGTTCACATTCGCCCGCCAAGACACGAAGAAGCGATTTGACCGAAGATGTACCCGTCACGCTCCTACCCTAACTAAACCAATCTATAAGAATCTGTTGTAGTGCTTGGTCGGTTGATTGGACTCATACATTTGTATCCACATGCCATTCACGGCTCACCGACTTATTCCCACTAATCGCCCTGTCATGGTCGTCCGAAAGATTCCGGCGATTTAATTGGAGCTTTTGGAACGCCACGCTTGGCTCGGCGGGTCCTATCCACATTTCACCGGTGCTCCAGACGGGGCCGTTTTCGCAAGCGCCGGCGGAATGGATGTGGATGGATTCACGGCTATGTCGGCTATTATTGTTGCGTGGCAGTCCAAGCCATGGCCTTCTCCCAAACCATCGACAGGTTATTCACGTTTTTCGCATGACGTCCTCGGCTGGCTATTTCCAATTGCATCTGATCTCCGATTCGACCGGAGAAACCCTGATCACGGTCGCTCGCGCGGCCGCGGCGCAATACGCCAAGATCATGCCGATTGAGCACGTCCATCCGCTGATTCGAACGCAAAGGCAGCTTGATCGGGTTCTGGCTGAAGTCGAGGCAACGCCGGGCATCGTTCTTTATACGCTGCTGCAGGAGAATTTGGCCGCCAAACTGGAGGAGAAATGCCGCGAGCTTGGCCTGCCTTGCCTTTCGATCCTCGGCCCGGTCCTCCATCTGTTTCAGTCCTATCTCGGCGCCGAATCGACCCACAAAGTCGGAGCGCAGCATACGCTCAATGCCGAGTATTTCCGCCGCATCGACGCGCTCAATTACACGATGATGCACGACGATGGCCAGCACGCCGACGATCTCGAAGAGGCCGACGTTTTGCTTATCGGGGTGTCGCGGACCTCAAAGACGCCGACCTCGATCTATCTCGCCAACCGCGGCGTTAAGACGGCGAACATTCCGCTGGTTCCGGGCGTAACGTTGCCTTCGGGAATCGAGCAGCTCAAGCGCCCGCTGGTTGTTGGCCTGTACGCGACGCCTGAGCGCATCGTCCAAATCCGGCAGAATCGGCTCCTCGGGCTTAAGGTACACCGAGACGACGACAAATATATCGACCAGCAGTCCGTGGCCGAGGAGATTTCGGCGTCGCGCCGGCTCTGCGCCAAACACGATTGGCCGTTGATCGACGTTACACGGCGTTCCATCGAGGAAACCGCGGCGGCCGTTCTCGCGCTCCTTGCCGAGCGCCGGCGGCAAATGGCGTCATGAGCGATGACGCTGTGGCTTGCCACCGATCCGCTGGTGCTCGCTTCGCGCAGCGCCGCACGCCAGGCGTTACTCGTGGCTGCCGGCGTTCCGATCGTGTTGTATCCGGCCGATCTCGACGAGCGAGCTCTCGAAGCCGGTTCAGCCTCGCAGGCGCCGGACGCCATCGCGGCATTGCTGGCCCGGCAAAAGGCGTCTTTTGTCGCCGGATCGCACCCGGGCAGGCTGGTTCTCGGCGCTGATCAGACCTTGGCGCTCAACTCTAGGCGATTTGCCAAGCCGGCCGATCGAGCGGCTGCCCGAGCCCAACTTCGTGCGCTTTGCGGCCGAACCCATGAACTTCACTCGGCGATCGCGTTCGTGCGGGACGCAACCGTCCTGTTCGAACATGTGGGGACCGCGCGGCTGACCATGCGCTCATTCTCGGATCGGTTCCTCGACCGCTATCTCGAGGAAGTCGGAGATGCGGCTACCGCGAGCGTGGGTGCCTACCAGCTTGAAGGCGCGGGCATTCAACTGTTCGAGCAGATCGAGGGTGACTATTTCACTATCCTTGGTTTGCCGCTCCTGGCGGCACTCGAATTTTTGCGGCGTCATGGATGCCTTGCGCCATGAGCGATGAACGGCCCTTTGTTCTTTGTCTCACCGGTTCGCTCGGTATGGGCAAATCGAGGACGGCGACGTTTTTCGCCGACGCCGGCGTGCCGGTTCACGATTCCGACGCCGCCGTGCATGCGCTTTATGAGGGGGAAGCAGCGCCGTTGATCGAGCGCGCGTTTCCCGGCTCGACCGCAAGCGGCAAAGTCGATCGCACAAAACTCGCGGCCATGGTGCTCGGCGACGACGCGGCGCTCGCCAGGCTTGAAGCGATCGTGCATCCGCTGGTGAGGAGCGTGAGAGACGAGTTCCTTGCGCAAGCACGGGCGCAACGCGCACCTGTGGTCATTCTCGACGTGCCGTTGCTGTTCGAAACCGGCGGCCAGCGCAACTGCGATGCCGTTGTCGTGGTCTCGGCGCCGCCGGACGTGCAGCGGCGCCGCGCCTTCGAGCGCCCGGGCATGACCGAGGAGAAATTTACCGCGCTCGTTGCCAAGCAAATGCCGGACTCGGAAAAGCGCCGGCGCGCCGACTTTGTCGTGGACAGTTCACAATCGTTCGATCACGCCCGGGCTCAAGTGCACGACATTCTTCGCGTTGTTGCTAAAATGCGCCGGAGCGCCGGTGATTCGTAAGTGATCGGCGATCTGGATCTACGGCCTGGATCGGCAGCGGCTCGGGACTTTCATGCGCGAGATTGTACTTGATACGGAGACGACCGGTCTCGACCCCCTGGACGGCCATCGTCTGGTCGAGGTCGGCTGCGTCGAACTGGTCAACCGCATACCGTCCGGCCAGACATTTCACGCCTATTTCAATCCCCAGCGCAGCATGCCTGCGGAAGCGTTTGCGGTGCACGGTCTCAGCGAGGAATTCCTCAAGGACAAAGTCTTTTTTGCCGAGGTAGCGGACGATCTGATCGCATTTCTGGGCGATGCGCCGCTGGTGATCCACAACGCCGCGTTCGATCTCGGCTTTCTCAATGCCGAACTCGATCGCGCCGGACGGCCGCCCATCGCGCGCGAGCGAATGGTCGACACGTTGCTCATTGCCCGCCGCAAACACCCCGGCGGATCGAACCGCCTCGACGATCTTTGCGTGCGCTATGCCATCGACAATTCCCGCCGCACCAAGCACGGCGCGCTGCTTGATGCTGAGCTCCTTGCCGAAGTCTATGTCGAACTGATCGGCGCCCGCCAAGCGCAACTGATCCTCTCCCAGGCGACCGGGCCGGGCCAGGCGATCGGCGCGCCGATTATCGTGCGTGAGCGGATGGTGCCACTGGTCGCAACGGTTACGGCTGAGGAGCACACCGCGCATCGGGCGTTTATCGCCACGCTTGGCGACGCCGCCATCTGGTGCGACTACGTCAGTTCGGAATGACCGGTTGAGGCGGCGGCGCCGGTTGTATGCCGGCGAGGCGCTGCCGGTAGAGGCTGACAAAATCAATCGGGTCGAGCAGCAGCGGCGCGAAGCCGCCATTGCGCACCGCGGTGGCAATGATCTCGCGCGCGAAAGGAAACAGCAGCCGCGGGCATTCAATCAGCACAACCGGCTGCAGACTATCCTGCGCTACGTTTTGGACGCGAAAAGCGCCGGAAAAGACCAGCTCGAAGCTGAACAACAACAGGCCCTGGGATTCGGCGTTGCCTTCCAGGCGGAGCGTTACCTCGAAATCCGTCCCGTTCATCGGCGCGGCGTCGACATTGACCTGTATGTTGATGGTCGGCTGTTGCCCGCCAGGCGCCATCGAACGCGGAGCGTTGGGATTCTCGAACGAAAAATCCTTCACGTACTGAGCCAGAACGCCGATTTGCGGAACGGCCGCTTGCGGCATCGCGGTTTGAGGCTGAGGACCGCCGTTCGTCGCTGACATACTCATCTCCGGCCCGCCCTTGGGCATTAAGGTTTGGCTAACATAGGCAAAGCGGGTGAACAATGCCGGTACCGGGAGCATGTTGCCCGGCTCGCCGGAGCGCTACAGCGTTCGGCTGGCTGCCCAAAAGCATGTCATTGTGTCCAGCAAGCGGCGGATTTCCTTGTGTTCGTTCGATAAAACGCGAACGGTTCCGCCGGTTACAATGTTGGCGTGGCGTCGGCGATCGTCTAAGCTTCGGCGTGGGCACGCGCATCGGACAGCGGCCTCTGGATGGTTCCCCGTGCGTGCTTACATAGGGCGGGGATCGAACGCCCCCGCGGGTTCGTCCCTTCGAGCCGCCATCGGGATATACCGTCCCGTCCGTCGTTCGCGACGCCGAGAGAATTGAGACGTGTTCGATATTTACACCATCATCTTCCTGGCGCTCGCAGTATTCATTTTCCTGCGGCTTCGCAGCGTCTTAGGACAGCGTACCGGCCGTGAGCGGCCGCCCTACGATCCCTATTCGGCACGCGACGCCGTGCGCAGCCCGGTAACCGACAAGGTCGTAACCCTGCCGCAGCGTCCCGCCGAGCCGGCATCGACGCGACCCGTCGAGGCCGCACCGCCGTCGGCGGATCGCTGGAAAGGCGTCGCCGAGAACGGGTCGAGCACCGCAGCCGGGCTGGATGCAATCGTGGCAGCCGACCCTGGCTTCGACGCCAAGCACTTCATCACCGGTGCGCGCGCGGCTTACGAGATGATCGTTACCGCGTTCGCCGAGGGCGATCGCCGGCAATTGAAGAGCCTTCTCTCGCGCGAGGTCTACGACGGTTTCGATGCGGCGATCACCGAACGGGAGGGTCGCGGCGAGACCGCCGAGACGCGCTTCGTTTCGATCGACGGCTCGACGATCGCCAACGCCGAATTGCGCGCGCGAACGGCGCAGATCACGATCCGTTTCGTCTCCAAGCTCATTTCCGCGACCCGCGAGCGGTCTGGAAACGTCATTGAGGGCAACGCCGAAAAAGTCACCGACGTCACCGATGTGTGGACGTTCGCGCGCGATATCTCCTCCCGCGATCCCAACTGGAAGGTTGTGGCAACCGAAGCCGGGCAGTGAAAGCCATGGCGGCCCGTGGTTCGGCGCTGCTCTTGGTCGTTGCCTTGATCGGTCTCGGGGGTCTTGCGACTGTGGCCCAAGGCGATGAGCCGGGGCCGCTCAAATTCCCGGACACGCAATATGAGCCGGTCGCTTGGGCGGATATCGATGGCTGGGCAAATGACGACCACGCCACCGCCTTTGCCGCTTTCCTCGAAAGCTGCCGGGCGCTGAATAGTAAGCAGCCGGGGGCCGAGGCGACGGCGATCGCCGACGCGCTCAAAATCATCTGCGTGCGGGGATTGGCGGCGGTGCCGCTCGAGGAAGACGGCGCGCGGAAGTTCTTCGAGGACAATTTCCGTCCACTGCGCATCAGCAAGCTCGGCGATAGCGACGGCTTTCTCACCGGCTATTATGAACCGATTATCGAGGGTTCGCGCGTTCCCACCGGCGAGTTCACGGCGCCGCTTTATCGCCGGCCGCCCAACCTCGTCATCTCGGGCCGGCGCAAGCTGGGCGATTCGTTTCCAAACAAAGGCGTCAAGGTCGGTCGCCGCGTCGGCCGCCGCAAGATCGTGCCGTATTACGATCGCGCCGCGATCGAAGACGGGGCGCTCGACGGCTGGCATCTGGAAATCTGCTGGCTGCGCAGCCCGATCGACGTCCTTTTCGCCCAAATTCAAGGATCGGCCCGGATCAGGCTGGAAGACGGAACCATCCTGCGGCTCAACTACGACTCGCATAATGGCTGGCCGTACACGCCCGTCGGGCGTGTACTCATCGAGCGTAAGATCATTTCCAAGGACGAGGTGTCGATGCAGCGCATCCGCGATTGGATGGCGGCCGATCCGGTCGCTGCCAACGATGTGCGACGGCAGAACAAGTCCTATGTGTTCTTCCGCATCACGAATCTCGCAACGGAGGACGAGGCGGTCGGTGGCGAGGGTGTACCGCTGGTGCCGGGCCGTTCGATTGCCGTCGATCGTTCGTTGCATGCCTACGGCACGCCGTTCTTCATCGCGGCCGACCTGCCGATTTCCAGCGAAAAGGGCGGGACTAAGTTTCGACGCCTCGTCTTTGCGCAGGATACCGGCTCGGCCATCGTCGGGCCGGCGCGCGCCGACATTTATTTCGGAGCGGGCCCGGATGCCGCGCGCATAGCCGGGCGGATCCGCCATCCCGGCCAGTTCGTGATACTCCTGCCGCGTGAACTCGATCCGGTCGAAGCGGCGCGCAATGTGCCGCTGCCCCCCGAGCGCCCGGGCTTTTTCGCGCAGTTCAGCGCCGGAAGCATGATCGATCCGACCGCGGAAGACGTGCCGCTGCCGGAGCCCAAACCCGCGGTTGATCCGGACCCAAAGCCGAAATCAAAAATACACGCGCGGCAAATCCAATGAGCCGGCGGCGTCCATTGAGCGAAGAAGAGCAGGCGATGTGGACCGGCATCGTGCGTTCGATCAAGCCGCTTCGCCAGGCACGCCGCTCCGCTGACGATCAGCCGCCGCCCGCCCCGCCGCGCCCGGCGGTGCAGCCTGAAGCGCCGCCCGAAAGGAAAGAAAGAAAAGCGCCACCGCTGGCGCCACTCGGGCGACGGCTCAAGCAGCGTGTCGCGCGTGGTCGTGAAACGATTGATGCCCGCCTCGATCTGCACGGCTTCACGCAGACCGAGGCGCATGCGGCACTGCTGCGCTTTCTGCATCGCGCCCAGGCGGACGGCGTCAGGATCGCGCTGGTTGTCACCGGCAAAGGAACAGGCAAATGGTCGGACCAGCGCGAAGGTGGCGTGCTCAAGCGGCAGGTGCCGATGTGGCTATCGCTGCCACAGTTCCGGCTTCTCGTCGTCGGGTTCGAAGACGCACATGTCGGTCATGGCGGCCAGGGTGCGCTTTATGTGCGGTTGCGCCGAATCCGGCAATGAATCGGCCATTAACCGTAACCATTGGAAAGCCGCAGCACGTGCAAGAAACGGTCAATTTCATCTGCCAGGACTGACTCTCCTGATCGGAGTAGCCAGCCATGTCCCAGACCGCCGATACCCCATCGAGGCTCAACGCAAAACGGGATGACGCCGCGGACAAGCATGCTCTCGATCAGGTTGAGAAGTGGATGGCGATGATCCGCGAGATCAGCCACGAGCGCCAGGACAGACGAAGCTCCACGGCCGAGTGAGCGCACCGAAGCCGGCTACAAAATATACCGGCTCAGATCGGCGTTCTTGGCGAGATCGCCGACGTGCTTTTCGACGTAGGCGGCGTCGACCTTGACCGTTTCGCCTGCCCGGTCGGGCGCCGCGAACGAGATTTCGTCGAGCACCCGTTCCATCACCGTTTGCAGCCGCCGCGCACCGATATTTTCAACGCTCGAATTCACCGCGACCGCCATGTCGGCGACGGCATCGATGGCATCCTCGGAAAATTCCAGGATCACCCCTTCGGTCGCCAGCAGCGCCACATATTGCTTGATCAACGACGCCTCCGGCTCGGTGAGGATGCGTCGCATGTCGTCGCGCGTCAGCGGCTTGAGTTCGACACGGATCGGCAGCCGGCCTTGCAGTTCCGGCAAGAGATCGGAGGGCTTCGAGATGTGGAACGCGCCCGAAGCAATGAACAGGATGTGGTCGGTCTTTACGCTGCCGTGCTTGGTCGCGACGGTCGTGCCCTCGATCAGGGGCAACAGATCGCGTTGCACGCCCTCGCGCGACACGTCGGCGCCGGCGCGCCCGTCGCGCGCGCATATCTTGTCGATCTCGTCGAGAAAGACGATGCCGTTATTCTCAACGTTCTTGATGGCTTCCTGCGTGAGCTGCTCGGTGTCGAGTAGCTTGTCGGATTCCTCGTTGATCAGGATTTCATAGGAATCGTGGACATTGACGCGCCGCGTCTTGGTGCGGCCGCCGCCGAGCTTGCCAAAAATGTCGCCGATCGAGATGGCGCCCATTTGCGCACCCGGCATGCCGGGAATTTCGAACAGCGGCATGCCTCCCGAGGATTGAACCTCGATCTCGATCTCCTTGTCGTTGAGCTCGCCGGCGCGCAGTTTGCGGCGGAACGCCTCTTTGGTCGCGGGGCTGGCATTGGCACCGACCAGCGCATCGAGCACGCGGCCTTCGGCGGCCTGCTGGGCTCTCGCCTCGACATCCTTGCGCTTACGGTCCCGCGTCAACGTGATTGCGATCTCGACGAGGTCGCGCACGATCTGTTCGACGTCGCGGCCGACATAGCCGACTTCGGTGAATTTCGTTGCTTCCACCTTGAGGAACGGCGCCCCGGCAAGCTTGGCGAGGCGGCGCGAAATTTCGGTTTTGCCGACGCCGGTCGGGCCGATCATCAGAATGTTCTTCGGCAGCACTTCCTCGCGCAGCCGCTCGTCGAGCTGCAACCGGCGCCAGCGGTTGCGCAGCGCGATCGCGACTGCACGCTTGGCGTCGGCTTGTCCGACGATGAACCGGTCGAGTTCGGAGACGATTTCGCGGGGAGAAAAGTCGCTCACGCTTTCAACGTTTCAATGGTGACATTCCGGTTGGTGTAAACGCAGATGTCGGCCGCAATGTCGAGGGAACGGCGCACGATCGCCTCGGCGTCAAGCGGGCCGTCGGCGAGCGCGCGGGCCGCGGCCAGCGCGTAATTGCCGCCTGAGCCGATGCCAACAATGCCGGCTTCCGGCTCTAGCACGTCACCGGTGCCGGTGAGCACCAGCGACACGTCCTTGTCGGAAACGATCATCATCGCTTCGAGGCGGCGGAGGTAACGATCCGTGCGCCAATCCTTGGCAAGCTCGACCGCCGCGCGCATGAGCTGGCCGCGATATTGCTCGAGCTTCGATTCCAGCCGTTCGAACAGGGTGAAGGCGTCGGCCGTGGCGCCGGCAAAGCCGCCGATCACCTCGCCGCCGCCAAGACGGCGTACCTTGCGCGCGTTGGACTTGACGATGGTCTGGCCGATGGACACCTGCCCATCGCCGCCAATGGCCACGACGCCGCCCTTGCGGACGGTCAGGATGGTCGTGCCGTGCCAGGGGCCGGACTGGCCGGTTTCGGAAGCTTGCATGGGCTGGAAAACCTTCCTTCGAAGCATGATTTAGGAGTTGGTCGCCGGCAATGCAAATGGGGGCGCGGAGCATTGGCGCCGCGAACCAACCCCTGTTAAAAGGCGCGCGGCGCGCCACGGAGTGAACGAGATGCGCAAAGCGTCCGTGAAACGGAAGACCAAAGAAACCGACGTCGAGGTCGCAGTCGATCTCGACGGCACCGGCGCGTCGTCGATTGCCACCGGCATCGGCTTTCTCGATCACATGCTCGATTTGTTGGCGCGGCATTCGCGGATCGATATCAGCGTTAAAGCCAAGGGCGATTTGCACATCGATCATCACCACACGACCGAAGACGTCGGTATCGCGTTGGGCCAGGCGCTCAAGCAAGCGCTGGGCGATATGAAGGGTATTACGCGCTACGCCGACGTGCACCTGCCGATGGACGAGGCACTGACACGGGTGGTGATCGATATTTCCGGCCGCCCTTACCTGGTGTTCAAGGTTGACTTCGTTCGCGCCAAAGTCGGTCCCTTCGACACCGAACTGGTGCAGGAATGGTTTCAGGCTTTTGCCGTGAATGCGGCCGTGACGCTCCACGTCGCGACGCTTTACGGCGGCAACGACCATCATATCGCCGAATCCTGCTTCAAGGGCTTGGCGCGAGCGCTGCGTGCGGCGGTCGCAATCGATCCGCGTGCCGCGAATGAGGTGCCTTCGACCAAGGGTACGCTCGGCGGCTAGTTTACTGAAAGACAAACGGGATGTCCGTCTACACCGTTCATGAACCGCCG
>Ga0302326_10011570_pt1 | contig 18978 bp, 10 predicted proteins | sample Palsa_T0_3_FD_202264 | JGI IMG/M metagenome (GOLD analysis project Ga0302326, IMG submission 202264) | Peat permafrost microbial communities from Stordalen Mire near Abisko, Sweden - Palsa_T0_3 | ecosystem: Environmental > Terrestrial > Soil > Palsa > Peat permafrost | place: Sweden: Abisko...
TGGCCTCAGAGCCTTTTCAAATCCGGTCAAGATCTCTCTACTAGATGGCTGCAGTGGTCATTGCCCCCTGCCAGCGTGTTCGTCCATGTCGCCACGAATCCCGACACCGAAATGTTCTACAATGTTGTACGGCACAGTTAACGTTCTGGTAACTTGTTGAAAACACACCGTGGCGGTGTAGCTCAGGTGGTTAGAGCGACGGTCTCATAATCCGTAGGTCGTAGGTTCGAGTCCTACCGCCGCCACCAAATTAGGCTGTTTTCAATGGGCCAGTGATGTCCCTGGAGTTAAGGCGAGTCCCGATTTTGGACCGACCATAATGTGCCCAATGCACAAGGAGGTTGGCATGGTCGCCGTAAGATCGCCGCCTTGACAGTCGCAAGGCACTTAAAAGCTGCGCGGTACAACTTTCGTTCTACCGTGGTTACACCTGGGCAGGATCAGTGGCGCTCGCCGGCATGAACCTGGGTGATCTCGATACCAGCCCTGCGTAACTGATCAATATCCTTCTTGGGAGCAAAATTGTCGGTGATGACATGGTGTACCGCCGACGGAGACGCGATGAGGGATAGACTCCGGCGGCCAAATTTGCTCGAATCGCAAACCGCCACTACAAGTCGTGCCACCTCCATCATGGCGCGATTTACTTTTGCTTCCAAAAGATTCGGCGTGCTCAGCCCATATTGAACGTCGAAACCATCAACTCCCAGGAAAAGAACGTCGGCATTCAATCGATGCAACGTTTCTTCCGCAATCGGTCCCACCAGCGAAAAAGAGTTCTTGCGCAGAGTGCCCCCGGTAAGAATCACATCCAGGGACGCACCAGCCAGCTCAGCCGCAATGTTCACCGCGTTAGTGATGATCGTCAGATTGTGGTGATTGCGGAGCGCTCTCGCGATCGTAGTCGTGGTGGTTCCGGAGTCGAGAATCACCACTTGCCCTTCTTTCACCATATGCGCGGCGGCGGCAGCAATCTGAATCTTTTCCCGGCGATGGAGCTTTTCCTTTTCCCACAGCGTGGGGTCTTCAAGCGCTCCCTCGCGCGACGGCAGGGCGCCTCCATGCGTACGATGAATCTTTCCGGTGGAATGAAGAATCTCGAGATCCTTGCGAATGGTCACCTGCGACGTGCGCAGGTGTTGTGCCAGTTCGGCGACCAAGACGCGTCCGTCCCGGCGCAAGGCATCCAGAATCGCCCTTTGACGTTCTTCAACCAACAAAGGTTTACTCGCAGCGGAGAAAAGTGCCAGGCGGTGGCAAGTCGCAGGCAGTCCTTTCTATCGCTTACGAGTCCGGTTTGTCCATGAAAAAGAGTTCAACGCGTCATGGCTGCTCCAAGGCTTGGAAGAGGCAGATCGCGCCCGGGGCGATGGCGGAGATTTTGCTCTTGACTTCCCCGCCAACCGCAAGTAAATGTATATGTTCGTAAGGAGTCGCAAGCATGATTGGACCTACTGGCCACAGGCCAGTGACAATCATGTTTCTTGCACTTTGCTGGCTTGCCCAAGGAGCTCACTATTATAAGGAAGATCGGCAGCGTTATGAACCGCGCTTCGATAGGGTTTGACACAAGGAGTCTCCGGCGGTGAATGCTCTTGCTAAACTTCTGGATCTTCCGAAACAAGAGAAGATCGAAAACGGACTTTTGTACACTCCTACGGAAATTGCCCAGCAACCTGCCACTTGGGAGTCGACCTTCGCGCTGTTTCAGAAACGCCGGGCGGAGCTTGCGGAGTTTCTTACGCATGCCGGACTCGGACATTCCACGCGGCCGAAGCCAACGGTTTTTCTGATCGGGGCAGGCACCTCCGACTACATTGGCAGAAGTCTTGCGCATGTCCTCCGCCGGCTCTGGCAATGTGAAGTCATCGCCGTTCCGAGCACCAGCCTTCTCACCCACGGAGAACAGTGGCTGATCTCAGGTCGTCGTTACGTCTGGATTTCGTTCTCCCGCTCTGGCGACAGCCCGGAGGGTGTGTCTGTGCTGGAGAGGGCCCTGGCCAGTCATCCGGAGATCCATCACATTATCGTGTCATGCAACGCCGCAGGACATATGATTCGTTGCGCCGCCGGCCAGAAACAGGCGTTTACGGTTGCTCTGGACGATGAGGTTAACGACCGGAGTCTGGCCATGACCAGCTCATTCTCGAATATGGTCATATTCGGCCAGTGCATGGCCCATGTTCATAATCCCCAGCAATACGAACCTATTCTCGACCGGCTCGTCGAAGCGGGAAGGAGTTTCTTGCCACGTGCGGCTGACCTCGCGGAGGAACTTGCCGCAGAGCCCTATGGAAAGGTGTGCTTTCTCGGATCGGGCGCGCTCGAAGGCGTAGCCGTTGAATCTGGATTGAAGGTGCTCGAACTGACCGCGGGCAAAACTCTGACAATGTCGGAATCGGCCATGGGACTGCGACACGGCCCTATGGCGGCGCTCGATAAAACCACGCTGTTGGTCGCTTTTCTTTCGAGCGATGAAAAGGTTTCCCGCTACGAACAGGATCTCTTGCGGGAACTGACGAGGAAGCGGCTGGTACGGACCCAGATCGCAGTTGGCGGGTATTCGGAACTGCCGGTGGATGGGCTTGCAGACCGCTATGTTTCGCCGCAAATTCAGCAACCGGTGCCGGATGATTGTCGTCCGCCAGTCGATGTCATGTTCGGTCAGCTGCTTGGCCTGTTCTTCTCTCTGCGCTGGAACTTGACCCCGGACCGGCCCAGTCCGAATGGCGCGATCGCACGGGTTGTTCAAAACGTAACGATTTACGCTTAGTTCCGCCCCTGCGCTCTCCGATGACCAGCGGCTGTCGACCCGAACGCTACACCCAATAGCGCCATTCCATACTTGCCAGCGATCATGAGCGACGCTCGTCCCTCCTGGTATCGATTCGTCCAAGAAAAATATCGGTGTTGACAAACGCTACCGCACGAAAGTAAAAGTAATGGTTCGTAATATCGTGGGTACTTTTAAGAAACCCGAAACTTCGCGGGGCCCAACCAGGCCCCTCGCGAGGCCTCGAGTTCAATCACTCAGGAGGCTCGCCATGCCCATCCGTGTTTCCCGCCTGCAAACGAACTCGACCCTGTTGGTTCTCATGTGCTTATTCCTGGCCGCGCCGCTGCGGGCGCAAAAGGATGCCGGAGCCATCGTGGGCGTGGTGCACGACGCGACCGGTGCGCTGATAACGGATGCCAAGGTGACCGTGACCGATGTCGACCGCGGCATCGAACTGACCGTTTCCACGAACAGTGCCGGGGAGTACGCCGCCAGCCCCCTCCGAATCGGACGGTACCGTGTCACTGTGGAGAAAGAGGGATTTAAGAAAGAGGTTGCGGGACCGGTGCAAGTCAACATCCAGGATCGCATCGGCGTGGATCTGAAGCTTCAGCCGGGAGCGGCCACGGAAGTCGTCACTGTCACCGGCGAACAGTCACAACTCGACACCGAAACCTCCGAACTTGGCCAGGTTGTCGACAGCCGGCGCATCAATGCGCTTCCCCTGAATGGACGTAACTATGCCCAACTGGCTCTGCTCGGCGTAGGTGTCGCCACAGCCGAGCCCGGCTCCCGCGTCGAAACCACATACGGCTTCAGCGCCAATGGCGCGCGCTCTCTGCAGAATAATTTTCTGCTGGACGGCATCGACAACAATGCGAATCTGGGGGACGTTCTCAACGGCGCCGCGTACGTGGTGCAGCCGGCGGTGGATGCCATCGCCGAGTTCAAAGTCGAGACCAATTCCTACAGCGCCGAATTCGGACGCGGTAACGGGGCCATCATGAACGCCGTCATCAAGTCCGGCACCAACCAACTCCATGGCGATCTCTGGGAGTTTCTGCGCAACGACAAAGTTGATGCTACCAACGACTTCGACATCTTCGGGCGGCAGCCTTACAAGCAGAACCAGTTCGGCTTTACGCTCGGCGGTCCCGTCATCAAGAACAAAATGTTCTTTTTCGGCGACTACGAAGGTCTGCGCATTCGTCAGGCCCTGCCACAGTTGTCCACCGTTCCCACGCCAGCCGAGGTTGGTGGAGATTTCTCCTCATTTCTCGACCTCACCTCGCCAATCCCAGGGGTTGTCGACTGCAAGGGCAACCCGACTTACCAGGGAGAGATCTTTGATCCGACCCAGGCGAAACCTAATTCGCCATACAATGGCGGACCTTGCGGTCTCCCCATCGGCACCACCGGTCCCAAATACACCGGGACCCCGACCAACAAATTCACAAACCCTGGCGGCACCAGTACTCCAATCGATCCGCTTGGCCAGGAACTGGCTAACTTGTTTCCCGCGCCCAATAACACGGTCTTTCCCGGCGGCAACTACCTGGCCGATCCGAAACGCAGTGAAACGGAGAATAAGTTCGATATTCGCGTCGACCAAATGATCAGTGGCAAGGATAATTTCTTCGCCCGCTTCAGTTACGGCAACGACAGTAACTTCCTTCCCTCGCCGTTCGACAACATACTCGACGGCGGCAGCTTTCAGGATGGCTACAGCAACAATACGGCTGAGGGCCTGGCGGCCAGTGAGGTCCATACTTTTCGCAACAATCTGATTAACGAGTTTCGCTTCGGCTTTAATCACCTCGAGTCCCATCGCTACAATCTGTTTTCAAACGAAGATGTCGCGCAGCAGATTCCCGGCGGCATACCCTTTCCCGGCGTTCCGTTTCAAGCCGGCGAGAACATCGGCGGGCTGCCTTCTATCAGCTTCGGCGATGGCACGGCAACCATCGGCGCCTCGGAATACCTGCCTGCCCTCGAACACCAGCACAGTTTTGTCTTTACCGACAATCTCAGCTGGACCCACGGACGCCACGCGGCGAAGTTCGGCACCGAACTGCGCTTCGAACAGTTCACCATTCTCGAACCGGCCGCCGCTCGCGGCTCCATGGACTTCGGCGGCGACTTCCTCATCAACGACAATCCCGGAGACCCTGGCACCGGCGGAGAAGCATTCGCCACTTTCATGCAGGGCATTCCCGATGGCGGGTCCATCACCAGCGTGAACCCCAACATCATCTATAACCGCCAGATTTACGCGGTTTATGGTCTCGATGACTTCAAAGTAAATTCGCGCCTGACTCTGAACCTCGGCCTCCGCTACGAACTCTTCACCACCATCAAAGAAGCCAACAATAACCAGGCCACGTTCGATTTCAGCTCACTCTCGCTGATCGCCCCGAGCGGCGCCAACCGGCAACTGACGCCTACGCTCGGCACCGAACTCGCCATCCAGAACAACGGTTCTCCGGGACTCATCCACCCCGACCTCAACAATTTTGCGCCACGCGTTGGACTGGCCTACCAATTGTCCGGCAAGCTCGTCCTGCGCGCCGGCTACGGTGTCTTCTATGGCGGACAGGAAAACGGCCCCTTCTCCAATCCGAGCCCTGGTTTCAATCCTCCGTTCCTGTCGTCGGAGGCATACAGCACTCCCTGTACCGCGCCCTTCGCGAATCCTAAGTTCCCCAATTCTGATTGCTCGATCTCGGCAGCGAATAATGGCGGCTTGCCTCTTAACGTTCTTTCGCAGGGTTTTGCCAACAATACCGTGACCGGCCTTAGCCCTCTCGGCGACCCGAACGCACCCGAGCTCTACTCGCTCGATCCGCATCTGGTTACGCCCTACACTCAGCAGTGGCACTTGGGCCTCGAATATCAATTTCCCGCCGACACCGTTCTGGAAGTTTCCTACGGCGGCTCGCGCGGAATGAAGCTCTTCGCTTTTTACAACGGGAATCAGGCCGTTGCGGTTCTCGGGACGGACTCGCTGCCCACCGCGCCGCGCCGTCCTGCCAATGATGTTGCTCCCGGATCTCCCGCCGGGGCTACTTGTAGTCTGAATACGCCGATACCGGCCGAATACTGCAACTCCGCCCTCGATGTCGCCATCGATACCTTCCGCTCCAATGCGCAATCGAATTACAACTCGCTGCAAGTGCGCCTCGAAAAACGTTACTCTCACGGCCTCCAGTACGAAGCGGCTTACACTTTCTCGCACGCGCTCGACAACGCTTCCAGCGCCAGCCTGGGTTCGGTGAACAACGGGGATTTCCAGGACCAGCGCTTCCCGAACCAGAACTACGGCAATGCCGATTTTGATGTGCGCCAGCGCTTCGTTTTCAGCTATGTGTACGACTTGCCCTTCGGTCGCGGTCGCGCGTTTGACGCGAACGCTTCCGGAGTCGTAAACCAGATTATCGGCAACTGGCAAATGACCGGGGTCTTCTCCGCCGCAACCGGCAATTACTACACGGCCACCGACATCAACAGTATCTCCGGCAGCGATTGTGGCGGCACCGTAGGGTACTATTGCTCACGCCCCAATATCGTCGGCAATCCCAACACCAAGCCCTGTATTCCCGGAACCCTGTTTAATACCTGCGCCTTTGCCGACAACACCATCCTCGGAACCTTCGGCAATGCCGGGCGCAACATCATCGAGGGCCCCGGATATACCGAATGGGATACCTCCCTGGTCAAACAGTTTCCCATCACCGAACAAAAACGTCTCGAATTCCGCGCCGAATTCTTCAACATACTCAACCACGTGAATTATTTGTTTGGACAGTTCGGCGCGATCAGCGCCGAGCCCACGCCGCTGGAGCTCAATCCCTTTATTCCTCAAGACCAGAGCAACTTCGGCTTCCCCCTGGCAGCTCGGGCGCCCAGGCAAATCCAGTTCGCACTGAAGTTTTACTTCTGATTGCGGGCAGGAATTCAATTCCCGTGGGGAAAACGCTCGGTTGCTGCCCGCAGCACTTGGAGACTCTACTCATGGCCTCGGCTTTTAAACTTCCCTTGCAATTCGTGCTGCTCGCGGCGACTCTTTTCACGGCATTCGGAGCCCCTGGCGTTGCGGCCGAGAACCCGGTAAGGATCGAAAACGCTACCCTCGTTGCCGAAGCAGATCAAACAACCGGCAACTACACGATTCGGCTTGGCTCCTCGGCGAAAGCTAGCATCACCGCGGGCACCGGCGCCAGGATCGAGGACCACTGGATTTCCTCCGCCGATTATCCACAGCATCAGGCCGTTACTTCATCGTTTGTGGATGAGTTCGGTTCCGGCACCCAAATTCTGGAAACGAACACAGGACTTACCGGGCAACCAGACCTGCTCTGCATCCTGCGGCTTCACAAGGAGCCGGCCTTCCTAGAGATTGAAGTGCGGGTTCGGAATAGCACTGAAAAGCCGATCACGGTACAAACCATTCGCATGGTGCACTCAGGCACACCCTCCGCGGTAGATCTTGACGGCCCGGAGAGCGCAGATCGCGTGCTCTCGGACAGTTTCAGTGAAGATCGTCCCTCGATGAAGATCCACGATCTGAACGATACCGTCGCAGGCACGCATCGTGCTGTCGGCAGCCAGCTGATTTACAACCGCAAGAGCCATCTCAGCCTCTTCCTCGGGGCTTTGACTTCGGAGCGATGGCTGACCGTATTGCGCCTCGCCGTGAGCTCGAAGCAACCTCAAGTCAGTGGATATGAGGTTGACTCCACCGGGACGACTGAACTCGCTAAGGAAAATTCGTTGCTGCAGTCTTCTTCCGAAGACCAGGTCGAGCTGAGTCTGCCGGTCGCACCCGGAGCGAGCCTTCCTTCCGAGCGCCTGCTCGTAAGCATCGCCAGCGATTACCACGCGCAGCTTGAAACTTACGGCGAGCTGGTCCGCCGCTTGCATCACGCGCGCGTTTCCGCGCCGACACCGCTCGGCTGGTGGAGTTGGACTGCCTATTATTTTGGACTGTCCGAAGGGACGGCCTTGACCAATGCCGAAGTCCTGTCAGCGCATCTCAAAAATCTGGGCTACACATTCTTTCACATGGATGAGGGATATCAGTTCGCGCGCGGCGAATACAGCAATCCGAACGCGAATCACTTCCCCCGAGGCCTTGCTCCGCTCGAGGATCAGGTTCGCAGCCTGGGCCTCGTGCCCGGTATTTGGACTTCTCCCTTTCAGGTTTCCGAACGCTCCTGGGTTTACCAGAACCATAAAGACTGGCTCGTTCACAACGCACAGGGTCAGCCGATTCATGCCGGCTTTGTCATTGAAGATGCCAAGACCAAACACAACCTGGATCCGCTCTTTGTGCTCGACGCTACGAATCCGGGAGCACAGGGATACCTGCGCAATACCTACACGACTTTGACCCGGGAGTGGGGCATCCGCTACATCAAGCTCGATTTCATGGACGACTCGGCCGTCGAGGGCTATTACTATCGTCCGAACACCACCGCCATGGAAGCGCAGCGAATTGGCCTCTCGATCATCCGCGAAACCGTGGGCGAAGATGTCATGCTCGATAAGGACGGCAGCGTCATGCTGAATCCAGTTGGGCTTGTTGAGGCCGGGCGCATTTCATGTGACACCGGTCATATGTTCGAAGCCACGAAAGAAGCGGCCCCGGGCGTGGCTGCCCGCTATTACATGAACCGGAATTTTTTCATCGCCGATCCTGATGCGTTCACCGTTTCCCGCCAAAAAGTGGGCGAAGACGGATGGCATCGCGGCAAGAAAGAACTCACGCTCGATGAAGCGCGTGCCTCCATTGCGCTGTCTGCGGTTTCCGGAGGAATGTTCGAAATTGGCGATGACCTTCCGACCCTGTTTCAGGACGCGGAGCGTATGGCTTTAGTAAAGAACCAGGATTTGATCGCTATGGCCCGGCTGGGACGCGCCGCAAAACCGATCGACCTCATGGACTACGCTCCAGAGGACGGCCTGCCCAGCACGTTTCTTTTGCGCGAGAGCAAGCGGCAAAGCATCCTGACCGTGTTTAACTGGACGGACAAGCCATGCTCACGTCAGTTTTCTTTTGCCGACTTGGGCCTCATGGGACTCGACTACGAAGTTATGGATATTCTGGAAAACCAGGGCATCTCTAAAAAGTCCCGCTCACTGGCGCTCGAACTCCCACCTCACTCCGTGCGCATGGTGAAAATCCTCGATGGGTCGATCGCTCCGGCGGCTCCTACGATCACGGCGCAGGTACCGGCGCATGCAACCACGGGATTGCCCGTCGCCTTCTCGGCCGCGAGTGAGCCCGGCGGCATTCCAGCTCTTGTCTATCGCTGGGATTTCGGCGATGGAACGGATTCTATCGGCCCCTCAGCTCTTCACAGCTACACTCATGCCGGCGATTTCCGGGTTCATCTGGTGGCGGAGGGCATCGAAAACGTGCCCTTCGAAACCGGTTTTACGGTCTCGGTCAGCGGAGAAATCGAAAAGCACTTCCAACCCGACCGCAACCGGCGATTCAGTCCGGCGCCGTGAATCGGGGCATTTTTCTAGCACATGTAAGGCACGTGTACGGCAAGGAGTTCATTTCATGCTGAACCCAAGGTTTGCGGCTCTCTTTCTGGCGCCGGCGCTCGCGCCGTTTTTACTTTTCTCCGAGGACCCGCCTAAGCCCGCAGCGCAGCCGCCCGCGTCGATCGGTTACGGGACCGCACCCGATGCCGAACAGAAAAAGACGCTTCTCCTGAAAGATTTTCACCCGCGTTCCATGCTGCATCTGCCGGCGCACAATGTCGAACGCGCCCGGTTCTATGTGATTGACGTGCACAACCACACCAATGACGCCGCACGAATTGAGGAACACATGCCACCGGAGCGCGTGCTCGAGGTCATGAATAGCACCAACGTTAAGACCGTCGTGATTCTGACTGGCATGTGGGGTGACAAGCTTCAGCACGTGATTGACGAGATGGTTAAGCCCTACCCGGGACGATTTATCGTCTTTGCCCAGCTGGATTGGACGAAGATTGACGATCCTAACTTCAGCCAGGAAATGGTCGCACAACTCGACGATTCGGTGGGCCGGGGAGCCCGGGGTCTCAAGTTCCTGAAAGATTTTGGCCTGGGGGTGCGTGACAAAAGCGGAAAGCTGGTTGCCATCGACGATAAGCGCCTCGACCCCATCTGGGATGAATGCGGAAAGCTGGGAATTCCAGTCTTCATTCATACCGGCGATCCTGAGGCTTTTTTCCATCCGACCGACGGAAGCAATGAACGCTACGAAGAACTCACCGAGCACCCGGATTGGAGCTTTTATGGATCTGATTTTCCCAGCCTGCAGGAACTCCTCGAAGCGAGGAATCGCGTTTTTGCGAAACACCCGAAGACGACTTTCGTATCTTTACATATGGGTTGGCCGGAGAATCTCGACTGGGTTGCTCGGATGCTCGATGAACACCCAAATGTGATGGTGGAATTCGGCGCCCGAGAAGCGGAGCTAGGACGCCAGCCCCTTCGCACCCGCGAACTATTCCTGAAATACGAGGACCGCATCATGTTCGGAACCGACAGCGGTATGGATACGGCGATGTACCGTAATTATTTCCGCTGGCTCGAAACAAGCGACGAAGACTTCGACTATTGGGACTACCCCGGTCAGGGACGATGGCAGATCGATGGCATTGGGCTTCCCGATGCCGTTTTGGAAAAGGTGTACCACGGGAATGCCGAAAGACTGTTCCAGCAATTCGAAAAGGCCGAATTCAAAAAGCCAAGGTGGAAGTAAACGAAAAGCGATAGCAGAAGCCCATTTTTTCGTTGTCCAACTCGAGAATCCTCATTTTTTTCCTTGACAACCACGCTAGAACGAAAGTAAAAGTAAGCGTCCGTAAATATAACCAAACGCTCATGCGCTTCCGACGCGGGGAGAGTCTGGCTTCCTTAAGGAGAAAACTCATGCAGCGCGATGTCTCGATCTTGCGGAACCTCAGCGTTGTACATGCCGCGTTCTTGATGATTGTCCTGATGCTGGCGCAGTCACTTGTCGGTCAAACTGGCGCTACCTACTATGTCTCAACCACCGGCAACGATGCCAATCCCGGCACCATGGCCGTGCCCTGGCGCCACGTCCAGCACGCGGCAACCACAGTCACGGCGGGCGCGACCGTTTACGTCATGGGCGGAGTTTATAACGAGACCGTGACCTTCCCGAATTCCGGCACGGCAACGGAGCCGATTACCTTTGAAAGCTATCCCGGCCAGACGGCGGTGCTCGACGGGACCGGGCTGAGCTGTTGCGGTTCGTCGGGAACGGAGGGTCTCGTCAATATCGTGGGAGCCCGCAGCTACATCACTGTCAGCGGATTTGAATTGCGCAACTTAACCACCACCAGCTCCAAGCAGGTTCCGTGTGGCGTCTGGATCACGGGCTCGGGCACGGGAGTTCAGATTCTGAACAATCTGATCCATAACATCACGACCACGTCGGAAAAAAACGGCAACGGTTGCGGCTTGTTCGCTTACGGCACATCCGAGACTCCCATTACCCAGTTGGTGGTCAGTGGCAACGAGCTCTACAACCTGAAGACCGGCAACAGCGAATCGATGACATTGAACGGAAACGTGACTTATTTTCAAGTCATCAACAACCTGGTTCATGACAATGACAACATCGGCATCGATATCATTGGCTATGAAGGCACGGGTCCCGTGGGCTACGATCAGGCCAGCTACGGGGTCGTCAGCGGCAATACGGTCTATAACATCAGCGGCATAGGAAACGTCGGCGAGGGCAATTCCTACGACGCCGACGGACTCTATTGTGACGGGTGTGCGTGGATCACGTTCGAGCGGAACGCGATCTTTCAGGTCGACTACGGCATCGAGACGACCAGCGAGAATCAAGTCTGTCAGGCTACCGGCACCGAGTGGTCTGGCACCTACGGTGTCGGAACCCCGGCCAAAGGCAAGCTACCGTGCTACGGCATGTACGCGACCGTGCGCAATAACCTCTTCTATTATGAAAATGCCTGCGGCAACTCCATCGGCGGTTATGGGCTCGCAACCACCAAGGGCGGCGGGAGCAACGGGGGAGGCAGCAGCTACCACGACGTCTTCGTCAACAACACTCTCTTCGACAACGGGACGCAACCCGGCAACGACTCTGAAGGCACCCCCAGCGGCGATTTCCAGACGCAATACCAGGTGGGCAGCGCGCAGGGAGATATCTACGAAAACACCGTTATCTACGAATCCGCTTCTTCACCCTACTCCACTTCTCCGAATATGTGGATCAACAGCTTCGTTCCTTCGAACCAGACGTACCCTGATTCGCTGACGTATCCTGCGCCACCGGCGACGCTCAATTGGAATCTGTACGACTCGGCCGCGGGTTACGTGGAAGGAACGTCAATTTTGTGGGCTGATGTTGGCACCTACACGAGTTTTGCAAACTACCAGGCCACCAACGTCGGGGGAGAGGATGCAAACTCCCTTAACACGGATCCCCTCTTCGTCGATATCGTGGACTCGCCTCCGAACTTTGCCACCAACACCGGTTCGCCGGCCATCGGCGGAGCCAGCACCAGCCTCTCGTGCAGCATAGGCTGGTGCGATCCGAATGGCAGTTCCCCTAACTCCATCTATGGCAGTACCGACTACCTGGGAAATCCTCGAACGAACCCCTCGACTGGTGCGATTGACATTGGCGCCTACCAAAACACGGGAGTCCCAATGTCCAACTCATTGGCGGTGAATCTGACAGCGGAGACGTACACTCTCGGGCCAGGTCAGTCGACCACTCTGGCGGTCACGGTCTCCGCCATTCCCGGTGGCGGCGGCGTGCCGAGCGGCACGGTGAACTACATGCTTGGGTCGAACTTGCTGGCAACCGAAACCCTGCTTCCGACGAGCGCCACGACCTCGGCGGCCAGTATGCCGATCAGTGCGTCCGAGCTCGCTCAAGGCGGGAACTCGATAACCGCCGTGTACTCGGGGAATTCAATCGCCCCGTGTTGCAATCCATCAAATCCCCCAGGAGGAGCACAAACACCGGTTGCCTGGTACCCGAGCGCAAACTCGGCGCCCATAACCATGATGTTCTCGGGGGCGCCAGGAATCTACAGTCCGGTTAACAATACCGCTCTGACCAGCGTGCCCACGGTCTTCCAGTGGTTTGGGTACTCGAGCGCCACCGCTTATTGGCTGGACGCGGGCAAGGAACAAGGCGGGAATGAGTATTACCAGTCTGGCAGTCTGTCCTCTTCGACAACATCGCAGACCGTCAGTTCGCTCCCTACGGACGGCAGCACGGTCTGGGCGCGCTGGTACTACTTGATCGACGGAAGCTGGCAATATACCGACTACAGCTACACGGCGATGGGTGGAAGCGCCAGCAAAGGCGTTATCACCACGCCGGCTCCAAACTCGGTGCTGGGCAGCACGAGCGTCGCTTTCACCTGGACTCCGGGCACCGGTGCCACAGCCTACTGGATCGATATCGGCAGCTCAGTCGGCGGCAGCAACTACTATCAATCGGGGAATCTCGGCAATACCATCACCACGACAGTGCCAGGGCTTCCCGCCAACGGCTCCCCGCTTTACGTGACTCTGTACTCAATGGTGGGTGGTCAGTGGTTTAGCAACAGCTACACCTACACGGCAGTAGGGGGCGCGGCCACCTTAGGCGCGATCACTTCGCCGGCCTCTGGCGCGAGTCTGTGTTCAAACTGCGTAACTTTCACCTGGACGGCGGGAAGCCCGGCTCCCTATGCCTACTGGATTGACGTCGGCAGCACTGCTGGCGGCAACAACTACTATCAGTCGAAGAGCCTCAGCAACTCCACGACATCTGTCAACGTGTGCGGATTGCCGACGAATGGCAGCGAGATCTTCGTCACACTGTACACGGAGGTGAGCAACAATCCGGTCACCTGGCAGAGCAACGCTTACACCTTCTACGCTGCCAACTTGTCCACTATAACTTCACCGAACGGCGATCCTGATCTTAGCGGCACGCAGGCAACCTTCAGCTGGACAAACGCAAACCCCTCCTGCAGCGACACGTATGCGGTGGATATCAGCGCCATCGCTCCTGGCGGAAACGATATCTGGCAATCTGGCAATCTAGGGAACGTGTTCAGCACGACGAATCCGCTGACCAATCCATTGCCGGACACCAATCCCGGTACCACCATCTACCTCACCCTGTACAGCATCAACGGCAGCACTACGATTGGGTCAACCGCTGTCACTTACACTTCGGGTCCGTAAAAAGACGGGAATGGAACTGGTGCTCATCGTATGACGCCTGGGTTGGAGCACGGCCTTCGGTCCGTGCTCCTTCTTCTGACTTCGGATAGATGCGGCGCGGAGCGACGAATCCTGCCTTGCATGAAACCTCAACTCGAGAACGCAAGCGAGCGATTGCTCGAGGTCATCGGTCGCAACCGCCGCTCGGAAAAAGTGGGGGTGTATGCCGTTTGCTCGGCTCATCCGAGCGTCATTGCGGCCGCCGTTCAACAGGCCGTCGAAGATGAATCGCTCCTGCTCGTGGAATCCACCTCAAGCCAGGTGAACCAATTCGGCGGTTACACCGGACAAACTCCATCTCAGTTTGCCGATGTCGTTCACGCCACCGCGCAACGGGGCGGACTTCCTCGGAACCGTGTGCTACTGGGCGGCGACCACCTGGGCCCTTACCCCTGGCGGGAACAACCTTCTCATATGGCGCTCGGCAACGCTCGGGAACTGGTACGCTCGTGCGTGCACGCCGGATACAAGAAGATTCATCTCGATGCGAGTATGCCGTGTGCCGATGACGTAACCTCGGGACCTGACGAGCGCACCATCGCGCAACGAGCCGCTATCCTCTGTCGTATCGCCGAAACTGCCGCTGCCGAATTGCCGCACGCTTCTTCCCCTCTCCTCTACGTAATTGGCACCGAGGTCCCGGCGCCCGGAGGCGAATCGCTTCCGGGAACGTCTCCCCCAATGTCCCAGGCTAGCCAGATCCATCACACCTTGGAACTTTTCCGCGCCGCTTTTGATGAGCAGAAAGTGGCGGCCGCGTGGGAACGGGTGATTGGCATAGTGGTGCAGCCCGGCGTGGAGTTTGGCGAACAGGTGATTTTCGACTATGACCGGCAGAAAGCGATGGCACTATCGTCCGCCTTGCCGGAGAGTCACGCTCTCGTTTACGAGGCGCACTCCACCGACTACCAGGCGCCAGCCGCCCTTGCGCAGATGGTGGAAGACCATTTCGCGATCTTGAAAGTGGGGCCGTGGCTGACATTCGCGTTCCGGGAGGCCGTATTCGCTTTAGGCTTAATGGAGAGGGAATTGCTCGCCCATCGGCGGGGCGTCCATCTTTCGCAAGTCCCTGAAGCGCTCGAAGCCGCCATGTTGCGCAATCCCATTTACTGGCGATCCTACTATCACGGAAGTGAAGACGAGATACATCTGGCGCGCCTCTACAGCTACAGCGACCGTTGCCGATACTACTGGGGCGACGCCAGGGTCCAGCATGAGCTAGCCCAACTTCGAGCCAACCTTGATACCTGTGCTCCGCCCGCAACGTTATTCAGTCAACACCTGCCTTCACAGTACGAGGCGATAAGGTCTGGGGGACAGTCGACGCATGCCGAAGACGTGATTCAAGAACACATTCGAACTGTCCTGCGTGTTTATGCCGCCGCTTGTGCTGTGTAAGGTGGCTGGCCCAGCTTCGGGTTGACCCAATCGAAAAGAAGAAAGGCGGGCCACGTCCATCATAGACATATTTGCATTTGATCATCCCATGACCTGCGAGTTAAAGAACTAAAGAAGGCCCCGGCGAGTTTTTCCGCCGAGAATGGTTCACGGGCAGAACCATCCAAGTGGCGACGCCGTCTCTCCGGGATATCGCAGGCTCGATGTTAGAAACCCCTGTCAAGTCTGCTTCCTTGTCGAACCGCGGAGACATTGGGTCACGACGTCGCAAACCGGCGCGTTAGAGCGTTAGTGTGGTCCTTCGCCTTTCATGGCGCACTGAAATTGATTACAACAGTTGCCACCCGTATAGGATGTGATCTCGCGCAATACCGTAACTACTGTAGTCACGTCGAGTGACAAGCCCACCCTGCAGGAGATCGAAGGGTCCAGCGAATCGTTTCCCTACCGCCATCATCACAGTGTTTATGGCGGTGTGATTTAACGGAGAGAGAACATGAAAATCAGGGCTAAATTCACCCCGATTCTTGCGGCGGCGTGCATGTTGGCTTTTTTGAGTCTGCCCGGATTTGCGCGACCATCCGATCCGCCTCAAGATCAGCAGACCACCCAAACGCAATTCCCGCAGAAGGGCGAGCAGCAAAAGGTTGAGCCTAGCTCCGGCAAGGAGATCGGGAAGGGTGGTGAGGACGTCGGCAAAGGTGCTGGCAAGGGAGCTGAGAGTCTAGGTAAAGGCACTGCTCGAGCCGGTGGCGATCTTGTTACCTTGCACCCGGGCAACGCCGCCGCCGATCTGGGCAAAGGCGCGGGTGGAACGGCCAAAGACATCGGAGTCGGCACGGGGAAGGGCGCGGCCAAGATCGGTAAAGGAAGCGCAAGGGGAATCGGGAGGTTGGGCAAGAAGATCGTGGGCAAGGGCAAGAAGAACAAGAAGGAACCCGACGTGGCGGAGTGATTACGTCCAAATTACGGGTTAGGCTTGGCGCCCACTTCGCGCCGATCATCTCCCGAGAAGACGGGGGAGTGGCACTACAAGCTCTTACTGTCGCAGACCGACAAGAATCAAAAGCTACGAGCACGGCGACATCGCAACTCTGCTGCGCTGCCCCGTCGGAACCTCGAAAACCGATTCCCTCAGGAGCTGAATCGCGCCTGCAACTGTACCGTCCGGCTTCCGAGCGCCGCCGGTTGTCCCTCATATCCGAGCGATCCAAAGTGCGGGTCGGGAGTCACCATCGGCGGACTTCCCGCGCTGAGCCCGCCTATCACCGGATCGATGGAAAGAACATTCAGGTTGATCTTGTTGAAGAAGTTGTAAGCGTCCTCCCGAACCTCGAACTTCGCGTTTTTCGCCCGACCCTCGCGTCTTCGCCAGGCCAAAGGCTTTCAGGGCAACAAAGCGATCGAGCTTCACGTCCAGGCTTTGTAGTCGACGCCCAGCCCCGCCATCCAGTTTTATATCGACTGCCTAATCTGCTGCATCGTGGAGACACGATGCTTGGTTTCAGCCTGCCCCCGAGCTACGCCGCAGAAATGCTTCGGCTGCTTCATCCTTTCACTGCCGAACGGATCTTCGGGATGCCCGATACGGCGGCTTTCAGCGCCGCGTCGGTTTCGATCAACTCCAGAACTTTCCTTGTCATTTGCTCATCAATGTCCGGCGCTTTTCGAATCTCCACGGGATAGCGCACGAGGAGTTCCAAGCCTGCATCGGCGAATTGAAGGCGCGCAGCTGGGCGCGGCGCCGCCACCTGAATATCGACACGGCGTTCGATGGCGGCATGCTGGCGTTCGATCTCTTCTTGGTATGGCGAGTAGACCGAGTTCACGGCGGCCACCAGTTTTTCCTGCGCCTCCTTGTGGTTCCCATCCGGCGCAATCGTCACAACGACTTCGTGCCATGCGTACTCGGTTCCAGGGATCTGCTTGAAGAGCGGCGTGCCGGTCTGGAAGAGGACGGAATTTGAGAACACAACGATGCGTCCCGTAGGATAGAAATCCAAACCGGTACCAGCCAGTTCCATCAGGTACAGCCTGACCAGTCCGATGTCAACAACGTCTCCGGTTATGCCGGCAACGCTGATTCGGTCCCCGACGCGGATGCCATATCTCCCGATGATGAAGAAATATGCGGCAACGGAAAGAAGGACTGTCTGCAACCCGACAGCGATGCCAGCCGTGATAAATCCGGCAAAAGTTGCCAGAGAACTGAACTCACTGATGAAACCCAACGTTAGGACAATCACGAACAAAAATCCGATCACTACCCGGCGCATGACCAGAAACTGACGCCTCCGGCGAGGGTCGGCCACGTATCGGAACGTAATACGTCGCCAGATCTCCGAGAGGACGAGGATTACCGCCAGCGCCAGAACAATCGCGATCACTCGGAACAGTACCGAACGAAGAACATACTTGGATTCCCGGGCAATGGAGTTGCGCCACTCCTCAAAATTCGTCTTGCCATCATCTAGGACGACGATCTCCTGGCTCAGTGGAAGTAGGACGGAGGATAGTTGTTTAACGCGTTCGGTGAGTTCCTGAAAATTTTGACGCTCCGCTTGCAGCTGCTGCGGATCGGTGGCAGGTGGCTGATTGGCTAGTGTCTGGCTCTGCTGGATTGTTGCCCGCAGCGCATCGCGGAGCGGCGTCCGCAAGCGATCGACAACATTGCGTGTATAGTCCGTTTCCTTGACAGCACCATCGATCAGATGCATGGCGCTCATGTAGTCGTATAACGTCATTGCTTCGCTGATAAGACCGCCGGAGTTGGCGAGCGAGGGTTTGGCTGACGTGGGCGCCACGACTGTTTTTTGCGGACTTGCACTGGATGCGAGAACTTCGGGAATTGAGCGGGCCAGCTGATTGATGCCGCCTTCGAGGCCGCCGGCAATCTCGCTATTGGTTTCAACGAACGCGGCCATTTTTTGAACGGCATCAAGAAGGGCTTTTTGGAGTTCCAACTGGCCCTGAAGGGCATCCCGCTTCGAAATCAAGGTGCTCTTCCGGGACGCCGGTGCTTTCGGAATTTGCGCATTTAGAATTTCGATCTGCGCTTGCAATTGATCGATCTGCGATGAGGTCTTTGCCTGCAGCTGGGTTAGATTCTGCTCCTGGGTCGTCTCCCCGGACGCCTGACTGGTACCCTTCTGCTCAGCGAGAGTAATCGCGGTTTCGGCCTTGGCGGACTGAAATGCGAGCCGCACGACCTGAGCTGTGAGACTCTGCATATTGTCCTGATAAATGGCGTCGCTCGGCAGTCCGACTGACTGGATGCCTGTTGTCGAGCGGTACCAACGGATGACTTGATTGAGGTGATGCAACGCTGCGTCACCGTCGAGTTGAATCGGCGGCAATACACTCGGTGAGGCTTTTGAACTCGGTTGGGTTGGGGCTTTCATCGACGGGGGCTGCTTCGAAGCTTGTGCCCATAGAACCAGACCGCCAACCAAGGAGAGTGCGAGGATCTCAACGATCCTCTGCTTTGTGAGGCGTAAGCGCGCTGGTGGATGATGCGT
>Ga0302326_10011571_pt1 | contig 18976 bp, 13 predicted proteins | sample Palsa_T0_3_FD_202264 | JGI IMG/M metagenome (GOLD analysis project Ga0302326, IMG submission 202264) | Peat permafrost microbial communities from Stordalen Mire near Abisko, Sweden - Palsa_T0_3 | ecosystem: Environmental > Terrestrial > Soil > Palsa > Peat permafrost | place: Sweden: Abisko...
CGAAGATGACGTGAAGCGACTGGCGAGCTGGAACCCTAAGCCCGGCCCGGCGGTGGAGCTGCCGTTCAAGCCGTTTCGAGTCATTCTGCAGGATTTCACAGGAGTTCCCTGCGTCGTCGATCTGGCGGCGATGCGCGCCGCCATGAGCCGGGCCGGGGGCGATCCGCAGCGCATCAATCCCCTCGTGCCCGTCGATCTGGTCATCGATCACTCGGTGCAGGTGGATGAATTCGGCAGCAAATTCGCGCTCTTCAACAACTCCGAAAAGGAATTTGAACGCAATCGCGAACGGTACGAATTCCTGAAATGGGGACAGAAAGCGTTCCACAATTTCGGCGTGGTTCCGCCGGCCACGGGCATCGTGCACCAGGTCAATCTGGAATATCTCGCCAAAGTGGTGGCGGTGAAAGAGGGCGTCGCAATGCCGGATAGTCTGGTCGGCACCGACAGCCATACAACGATGATCAACGGCCTGGGCGTGGTGGGGTGGGGCGTGGGCGGAATCGAGGCCGAGGCGTGCATGCTGGGCCAGCCGATCTACATGGTTACGCCCCAAGTGATTGGATTCAAATTGAAGGGTGAACTACCCGAAGGTTCGACCGCGACCGATCTGGTGCTGGTGATCACCCAAATCCTCCGCAGTCACGGGGTGGTGGAAAAATTCGTCGAGTTTTATGGTGAAGGCTTGAAGAGCATGACCGTGGCCGATCGCGCGACCATCGCCAACATGGCGCCCGAATATGGCGCGACAATGGGATTTTTCCCCGTGGATGGTCAGACACTGGCTTACCTGCGTCTGACCGGGCGCGAAGAATCGCAGATCGATCTCGTGGAACGGTATTGCAAAGAGCAGGGGCTGTGGCGGCACGAGGATCTGGAGCCGATTTACACTGAAACGCTCGAACTTGATCTTGGCACGGTGGTGCCCAGCGTCGCCGGCCCACGCCGGCCGCAGGATCGAACGGAGCTGCGCGGCGTAAAGCAGGCATTCGAATCGGCGCTGGTGGACACGTTCAAGAAGAGCGTCGGCGAGGCCGCCACGCCACGATTGGATCGATGGAGCGCCGAAGCGCCTTCGCACGGCACTGGGAATGGCGCAGAGGGTGAGGACGCCCGTGCCGCTGCCACAAGCGAACATATCAAGGATGAAATGGGTTCCGCCGTCGCCGTGCTCGATGATCGGTGGGTGAAGTTGACGCATGGCGATGTGGTGATCGCCGCCATCACGAGTTGTACCAATACCAGCAATCCGAGCGTCATGATTGCCGCCGGGCTCGTTGCAAAGAAGGCTGTGGAGAAGGGCCTGAAAGTGCCGCCGTATGTGAAGACCAGCCTGTCACCCGGAAGCCGGGTGGTGACGGAATATTTCGAAAAGAGCGGGCTGAATGTCTATCTCGATAAACTCGGCTTCCAGACCACCGGCTACGGCTGCATGACCTGTATCGGCAACAGCGGGCCGCTCCCCGAGGCGATCTCGGCGGCGGTGCAGAAGGGCGATCTGGTCGCCGCGGCGGTGCTTTCCGGCAATCGAAATTTCGAAGGCCGCATCAATCCGGATGTGAAGGCTAATTATCTCGCCAGCCCGCCATTGGTCGTTGCGTTTGCCTTGGCCGGCAGTGTGGACGTGAATCTGATGGACGAACCCATCGGCAAAAACGGAAAGGGAGAACAGGTGTTCCTGCGCGATCTGTGGCCCACACAGAAGGAAGTCAACGATGTGATGGCCGCGTGCATCAGCCCGGAGATGTTCCGCAAGCAATACGCCAACGTCGGCAGCAAGAACGAGCAGTGGAATGAAATTCCAGTGAAGGGCGGCGAGCTGTTTGCATTCGATGAGGCGAGCACCTACATCCAGGAACCGCCGTTCTTCACCGATCTCAAGCGCACGCCCGATCCGATCAAGCCGATCGAAAACGCGCGCGTGCTGGTGATGGTGGGCGACAGCGTGACGACCGATCACATCAGCCCGGCCGGCGCAATCAAGAAGAACGGCCCCGCCGGCGAATTCCTGATGAAACACGGTGTTGGCCCGCTGGATTTCAACAGCTACGGCTCCCGTCGCGGCAACGATCGCGTGATGGTGCGCGGCACCTTCGCCAATATCCGATTGAAAAATCTCCTGGCCCCCGGCACCGAAGGCGGCGTCACCAAATATCTCCCCACCGGCGAAATCATGAGCATCTTCGAAGCCAGCCAGAAATACATGGAAGGCCACGTCCCCCTGATCGTGCTGGCCGGCAAGGATTATGGCATGGGTAGCTCGCGCGATTGGGCTGCCAAGGGCGTTTATCTATTGGGGGTCAAAGCCGTCATCGCGGAAAGTTTCGAACGCATCCACCGAAGCAATCTCGTCGGCATGGGGGTGCTGCCGCTGGTCTACAAAAAGGGCCAGAACCGCAGCACGCTGGGCCTGACCGGCACCGGCGCATTCACCATTGCGGTGCCCCCCGATCTGAAACCCGGGCAGGATGTTTATGTGACGAGCGCGAGCCACGACGGCCCGCCGGTGGAATTCATGACCACCTGCCGCATCGATACGCCGGTCGAAATCGAGTACTACAAAAACGGCGGAATTCTCCACACGGTTCTGCGGAGAATGCTCAAGAAGTGAGAACCGTCAAATGTTTATGACGCAGAGCGATTCGGCTGAATCGCACCCATCGCTGCTTGCAAAATATTGCCAGCATTTTTAAATCATTGTTGAAAAACTACTTGTGCTTGTTACGCGCCCCCGCGAGGGGTCTGAATCCGCAACGCGCCAAGGAGGTGATGCTTAGTAACTTTTTTTATTCTATTATTCTGTTTTTATATTGACTATTAGTTTACTATCCGCTAGAATATCAGGAGAAGAGCGATCAAGAGGCTCCCCCATACCCCCCCCTCGACGCCGGGTCTGAGGTACCCCGAAGACCCGGATCACGCGGCCTCCTAGCTGTTGGGGGTTAATTGGAAAGTCCCAAGAACGTAACGCCACGTAACAAAACGTAACATGCTCGCGGCGCCGGGATTCCCGCTCACTCCGCGTCTGCCAATTTGGCGCCCTCCGATGCTCCCGCTGTTCCCGTCGAACCAGCGCCAGCCGCCGTCAGTACGCTCGTCTCCATCGCCGGCACAGTCGCCAAGCCTATCCCCCCGGCCATCAACTTTGCAGCGAACGCTTCGGCTTGATCCACTTCACCATGAACGACGAAAGCACTCGTTTTGGCATTCAGCGTCGGTTTAAGAAACCGAAGCAATTCATCGCCATCCGCGTGGGCGCTCAGGCCGTGGATTGTCTCGACTCGACAGCGCAAATCGTACCAGCGATCCAGGATTCGCACGCGCTTCTGGCCATCCTGCAACCGGCGCCCCAACGTACCGGGCGGAATCCAGCCGACGAAAATCACCAGATCATCCGGCCGCTCCACGCTCTGCGTAAGGTGGTGCAATATTCGACCGAATTCACAGGTGGGGCTGGAAGCGATGATCACGCACGGGCCGCGATCGCCATTGATCTTCTTGCTGTCATCGGTTGACTGCGCGAAGGTCACCCGGCTCAGGCCAAAAAGGTCGCGCGTGCCGATCAGCGCCCGGGTTTGTTCATCGTAATCATCCCGGAATTGTGAATAGACTCGACTCACCTGCACGCCCATCGGGCTGTCCACATAAAGCGGGATCGCCGGGATTTTCTTTTCCTCGATGAACTTGTTCATGTACCACAGCACCGTCTGCGTCCGTCCAATGGCGAAGGAAGGAACCAGCAACCGGCTCTTGCGCGCGATACACTCCTGCACGGCGGCGAGCAGTTGCGGCTCGATCTCGGACATCGGGCCGTGCGATTGATTGCCATACGTGCTCTCGGTGATGACAAAATCCACAGGCCCGCTCAATGTCGCCGGATCCTTCAAAATGGGCGTGTCATATCGGCCCACGTCCGCCGTGAAGAGCAGAGTTCGCGATTGACCGCCCTCGATATATTCGATCTGCACATAGGCCGAGCCCAGAATGTGGCCGGCATCGAAGAAGGTGAAACTGACGCCTTTGCCGAGATCGGTCTTCATTTTGTACGGCACCGTGCGAAAGCGTTTCACCACTGGCCCAACATCCTGCGGCAGGTAAATCGGCTGGATGGTCGGTCCATCCCTCGGGTCGATCGGATCGCGAGCGCGATGATTCAGGTATCCCGCGTTTTCAGCCTGTATCTTCGCCGAATCTTCCAGAACGATTCGTGCCACCTCCGCCGTCGCCGGAGTGCAATAGATGGGGCCGGCGAATTTCGCCTTGCACAGCACCGGCAGTTTTCCGCAGTGATCCAGATGGCCGTGCGAAAGGATGACCGCATCGATGCCCGCGACGTTATCAGGCAGCGATTGGTTCCGGCGATTCGCTTCCTCGCGCGGACCCTGATACATCCCGCAATCGAGCAGAATTCGCAACCCGTTGATTTCAAGCAGATGGCACGAGCCGGTAACCGTGCGGTCAGCGCCGCAGAATTGGATGCGCATAGTTGGAGGTTAATGGGAAGACGGCAGCGGGAGCAACAATCGCCCAAAATGCCGACTTGAGGTCGCCACTGCGAGTCTCGAAATCCGGATTGGTTTCAAATTTCAGGTTTCAGATTTCGGGCTTCCCAACATCATCCCCATCCCAGCAACAGTTGTTCTCCAATTTCCGCGATGGCAGTTCCGATCCAGTCCGTGCGCTGATCCTGCTCCGCCAGTATCAATCGCGGGGCGATGCGCGCATCGCGCTCAAAGAGATTTCGCAGAAGATGCGGACGATTGCACTGCCGGCTGCGGTGGAGCAGGACGATGCGATCTGGCAAACGCCTCTTGTGCCGTTGCGATCGATCGAGAATCGCTTGCACGGCATCAAATGCCTGCTGATTTGATAAATGCCCGCGCCCGCCCATGATCCGCTGTTTAAGAAACCATGGCCGATCACTCACCCGCTGCATCTCCGGATCGTAATTGCTCTCCAGCGCCAGCAGGTTCAAATGCTCAAATCGCTCCAGCAGATGACCCGGCACATGCCCCAGATCGGTCGCAAAGCCCGCGCGGCAGCCGAATCCTTCGAGAACAAACCCATGCGAGCCCTCGGCATCATGCGCCAGATCGATTCCATGACACCTCAGCCCCGGCAGCGGTCCAAACGCGGCTTCGCCAAATGGCTGCAAGAGCCGCGCGAAAGCAGGATCACCAGCAATCTGCGCCAGATCGCCGATGCGCGACCGATGGCAGTAAATCGGAATGCCGCGCCGAATCAGGAATCCAAGCCAGTTCAGATTAAAATGATCGCGATCCAGATGCGTCAGGCAGATGGCCGAGATGTCGGAAATACAAACGCCCGTGCCCCTCATGCGGTGCGCCGTTATCCGCGGCCCGATCCCCGCGTCGATGAGCATCACGCCGCCCGGCGTTCGCACCACCGTGCAGTTGCCGCTCGATCCGCTGGCAAGAAAGCAGAATTGCAACGACATCCGTGTCTCCATGAGATGCTGCATAATATAGCCGGCTGCAATTCCGCATGCACAGAAGGCGGCGCAACATCACCTCAGCTTCTAGCCTCGGCCGGAAGGCCGACGGTTCGTACCTTAAAAAGAAAAGTCGCTGGTTAGCGCTACGTCCATCGGCCTCCCGGCCGAGGCTGAAACGGACACGAAGCGGATTTTCAAACTTGCATCGTTTCCTCCCTGCGAAGATATTGCCCGCTATGGCCACCGAAACATTCCCTATCGATCTCTCCGCCCTCAAGCCTCTCAAGCTCGATCTGAAAGCGGATTCGCTGACAGACGATCAGAAGGCGACGCTTAAATTCAATATTGATTTATGCCGGGATGCGATCGTCTTCTTCACGTCATTGGCCGGCGCCAAGGGCCTGTCCGGCCACAGCGGTGGCGCATACGACACCGTGCCCGAGGTAATGATCATCCGAGGCTTCATCGCCGGCGGAGCGCCGATCATTCCAGTTTTTTATGACGAAGCGGGTCATCGCGTGGCAACGCAATATCTCTTGTGCGTCCTCAACGGCGCCATGCCTGCTGAGAAGCTCCTCCACTACCGCGAATATGACCAGGGTTTGCCAGGCCATCCGGAGCTGGGAATCACGCCCGGCGTTGAATTCAGCAGCGGCCGACTGGGTCACATGTGGGCTTTCTGCAACGGCGTGGCGATGGCCAACCCTGGCAAATCGGTCGTCGTGCTGGGTTCGGACGGCAGCCAGATGGAAGGAGATAACGCCGAGGCCGCCCGGTTAGCCGTGGGAAAAACACTCAACGTGAAAGTGCTCGTCGATGACAACAACGTCACCATCTCCGGCCACCCGCAGACCTACATGTCCGGCTACGATCTGACCCGGACGCTCAACGGCTACGGCTACCTCGTCGACACGACCATGGGCGAGGATATCGATGCGCTATACATAGCGCTCACCAAGATTTTCAGCAATCAACTGCCGCACGGCCTGGTGATCAAGCGCGAGATGGCCCCAGGCATCGAAGGAGCCGAGGGCAGCCCGCACGCACACGAAGTGCTCAAGGTCGATACGGCCGTCAAATATTTGCAGAAACGCGGCCATACCAACGCCATGGAAATGCTCAAGTCCGCCCAGAAGCAGGACAAGAGCCCCCTTACCTACAAGGGCTCCAGCGGAGCCGGCAAGAACCGCGATGATTTTGGCAAGATCATCAACGAAATTCTGGATGGCATGAGCGAGGCCGATCGCCTCGCCAGCGTTCGCGTCTTCGATTGCGATCTCTCCGGCTCACAGGGATTGCATCACATCGCCAAGAAACATCCCGAGATCTTCGTGCAGGGCGGCATCATGGAGCGCGGCAATTATTCTGCCGCTGCTGGTTTTGGTTACACAAAAGGCAAGCAGGGAATCTTCTCCACCTTCAGCGCGTTCCTCGAAATGTGCGTCAGCGAAATTACGATGGCGCGATTGAATTTTTCCAACGTGCTGGCCCACTTCTCCCACAGCGGCGTGGATGACATGGCGGATAACACCTGCCACTTCGGCATCAATAGCATGATTGCCGACGGCGGCGTCAAGCCCGGCCATGGCGAAGATATGACGCGCCTCTATTTCCCGGCCGACCAGCACCAATTCGCCGCCTGCCTGAAAACAATTTACAAGGACCCCGGGCTGCGGTTTCTCTTCAGCAACCGCGCTGCCGTTCCGGACATTCTCGATGAAGCCGGCAAGCCGATGTATCAGGGAAAGCCCTTCGAGTCCGGCAAGGACAGCATCGTCCGCGATGCCAAGGGCGGCGGCTACGTCGTCGCCGTCGGCGAGTGCGTCTACCGCGCCCTCGATGCGGTCATTACGTGGCAGGAAAAAGGCACAAAGGTCGGCCTGATCAACAAACCCACGCTCAATCTCTACGATGAAGAAGTGATGAAGAAAGTCGCCGCCGCCCCATGGGTGCTGGTGGTGGAAGGCTGGAATGTGAAGACGGGTCTCGGCAGCCGCTTCGGCTCACAACTCCTCAAGCGCGGATTCAAAGGCAAATACAACAACATCGGCACCAACAAAGAAGGCTCCGGTGGATTGTGGCAGCAGATGGGGTATCAGGGACTGGATCCGAAAGGGATCGGCGAGGCGATCAAGGCGCTTTTGTAAATCCGAAATTCGAAGCTTCGTATAGTTACGGCTTTAGAACCAACAGAGCCGGGCCGTCTCGGCCCGATTTCGCGGTATTCCGCGAAGTACAACCTCGAAATCGACGGGGTTCTGGGTCTTGAAACAGCTTCTTAGCCGCTGCGGCCACGCGGTGCCTTCCGCCCTCTTTCCCCGCGGTACAATCACGCCTTGCGAGGCAGAAGCGATGGCGAATGAGGCGACCGAAAACTTGGCACCGATCCCTCGCCGGCGGACGGGGCCGTCCGTTCCCATTCTCGATATGGGCAAACCCGATCTGGCGGCCGAAGCAAGGCGAAGGACGATGCGAAAGATCGCGAAATGGATTGCCTTCACCTTCCTCACCCTCGTCCTACTTGTCATTGGAGTCGTGGGATTCGGCATGTATCGCGTGGCGCACTTCTTCAAGCAGCATCAGGCGTTCCTTAACGCCGATGCCGCGGCTATGCAACTTCCCGCAAATTACAAGCCTGCCGAGATGTACCTCGCACGGCTCATGCAGAGCGATCCCGCCCTGTGGAAATCGGACGATGGCGATCCCCCCGATTGGCTGCCGCCGGAATTGGGCAAGCTGAATCCCCACGAGTTCACGGCGTCGTTGGGCGGTTGTGCTATCGGGGGGGGCGGCGGCTTCGACGACTTTTTCGGATACCACCTCGATCCCGATGCGGGCGCTAGCACAGCGTCAGAGTCCGGCTTTGTGCTGAGGTATCTGGGCCAACAAAATGAGATTGTCCTGGATAACTTTGCGATCGCAAAATCCAACCACATCGAGGAGGACGAGCTTGTAAAGTCGGCTCTCGCCGAACTCGCCCACCGCCAGGCGGCGTTCGCGAACGGGTCGCAACCCAATTTGTACGGCGACGATCCCGTCGTCGATCGCAAGCGTCTCCTTGCCCAGCACCCCGCCATCGCGGCCAAACTGGGATATTCAGTCCCCGCTGCCGCTACATCAACCTCCCCCTTCTCCATGCAACTTCAATCCGCGAAATAGTCCCGGTTAGCCGCCGCGGCCACGCGACGTCTTCCGCCCATGTTCGCGTGGTATAATCCTGCGGGACGAGGCGGACAGTATGGAGAACGAGACGACCGAAGCCCCCGCCGCGATTCCGATCGTCGACATGGCAAGGCCGATCTCATCCGCGAGGAACACGAGATGGCGCGAAAAAGGGCCTATAAGTGGGTCGCACTCAGCATTCTGCTCATCGTCGGACTCCCTGTAGGTTGTGTCGTTCTTACGGTTGTTCGTGTTGGTTGGGCATTGCATAAGGACTTCACACAATTGAACGCGGATAGCGCCGCGATGCAGCAACCCGCAAATTATAAACCAGTCGAGCTATATCTCGCGCGCCTTATGCAGAGCGATCCCGCCCTACGGAAATCGGACGATGGTGATCCGCCCGATTGGCTGCCGCCAGATTTGGGAAAGTTAGATCTCCATGAATTCTCGGCCTCGTTCGATAGTTGCGATATCGGAGTCGGCGGGGGCTTGGATGATTTTTTCGGATACGAGCTCAACCGGGCACCCACCACTTCCACAGGTGTGCCATCATCCCTTTTTACCCTGCGATACCGCGGAGCCGGCAAAGACCTGTTGCTAGACCAATTCACGTTCCCTGCTAGCAACCACATCGAAGAAGAGGAATTCGTCAAGCTGGCCCTCGTCGAACTCGCCCGCCGCCAAGCGGCGTTCGCCAACGGCTCACAACCCATCTTGTACGGCGACGACCCCGTCGCCGACCGCAAGCGCCTGCTCGCCCAGCACCCCGCCATCGCGGCAAAACTGGGATATTCAGTCCCCGCCGCCGCTCCATCGACATCCCCCTTCTCCATGCAACTTCAATCCGCGAAATAGTCCCTGGTTAGCCGCGACCCGAAGGGGAGCGCGTTGTCGGTTGATGTGAGCCGCCGGCCGCGCTCCCCTTCGGGTCGCGGCTAACCAAGGAAACTCCGGTGATTCAACATTGACGCCCACCCGCCCGGCATCGCACCATGCGCGATCCATGGCCGAACTCCCCGTCAATCAACTCCTCACCGTCGCTCAAGCAATCGCGATCATCGACGCAACGCCGGTCGCCCCGCGCATCGAGCGGGTGCGGATCGAACAGGCGTGCGGCCGTCGCCTCGCCGCCGACATCCTCGCCGATCGCGACGATCCACCATTCGATAAAAGCCTGATGGACGGCTACGCCGTCTGCGCGGACGACTCAACCACACTGCGAATCGTCGGTGATATTCCCGCCGGAACCAGCGCGACTCGCGCCGTCGCCGAAGGCGAGGCGATGTCGATCATGACCGGCGCGCCGCTGCCGCCCGGCGCCGATGCCGTGGTGCCGATCGAGCAAACCGTCCGCGATGGCCAATCGGTGCTGTTAAAAATGCATCCCAAGGCGGGCCAATCCATCGCCCGGCGCGGCAGCGATTGTGCCGTGGGCACCGTCGTGCTGCGGCGCGGCGATTTGCTCGGCCCGGCACAAATCGCCGTGGCGGCGAGCGCGGGCGCGGCGATACTGGATGTGTTTACCCTGCCGAAAGTAGCTATTCTGAGCACCGGCGATGAGATCGTGCCGGTCGATCGTCAGCCGGGGCCATCGCAGATTCGCAATTCGAACAGCCACATGCTGCACTCTTTGCTCACGCGCCTCGGTTGCGAAGTGCGCGATCTGGGAATCGTGCCGGATGAGCCGGAATTGATTCGCGCGGAAATGGAGCGGGGCATGGAGAGCGATGTTCTCTTCGTCACCGGCGGAATGAGCATGGGCGAATACGATTATGTTCCCCGATTGCTCGCCGAGATGGGCGTTGAACTGCGGATCAGCAAACTGCGCATCAAACCCGGCAAGCCCTTCGTCTTCGGCGTGCGCACCAGTGCCAATTCACCTCAATCTCCCGACGTAGCCCCGCATGTACATGCGGGGCTTCCCGGCGAGTCGAAATTCGTCTTCGGGCTGCCTGGCAATCCCGTCAGCGGCTACGTCTGCACCCTGCGACTGGCCTCGCGCCTTCTAGCGCGGATTGGCGGCGGTGAGCCGCCGTCCGACCTGGCCGGTTTGAAGTTGCTCACTCCACTCGCCGCCAATGGACCGCGCGAATTTTATCAGCCTGCCGTAATGGACCATACCGGCGGGATCCAGCCGCTAAATTGGAAGGGCTCCGCCGATATTTACACCTTAGCCGCCGCAAATGCTCTGATCATCCGGGAAGAGAACGCACCCGCGCTCGCCATCGGCGCGACGGTTCTCGCAGTGAAAATGCCGTAGAGCATGTGCAAGTCATATTAGCAGCGGCATGGCTTTGATAGCCGGCGGCAAACTGCCGCCGGGACGCGAGTCCCTTAGCCTCCGGCTATCGGGAGACGGCTTGATTTGCCGAAGAATTTGCCTGACACTCCCGCCCCGTTTGGACGGCAATTTCAGAGAATGAGGAAACATACCAATGGCGAATTACGAACCGGATCCCAAGCTCAAGTTCACCTTTGGTCTTTGGACGGTGGGAAATATCGGCCGCGACCCGTTTGGTGGCCCGGTGCGCGAGCCCATCACGCCAATTCAGATCGCGGACATGCTGGGGGATGTCGGCGCTTACGGCGTCAACTTTCATGACAATGATCTCGTGCCCATCGATGCCACGCCCGCGCAGCGCGACCAGATCGTCAAGGATTTTAAGAAAGCGCTGAAGAACAACGGCCTGGTAGTGCCGATGGCGACGGTCAATCTATTCAGCGATCCGGTTTTCAAAGACGGTGCTTTCACCAGCAATAACGCCAAGATCCGCGCTTACGCCATCCAGAAGACGATGCAGGCGATGGATCTGGGCGCCGAATTCGGAGCGAAAATCTTCGTTCTCTGGGGTGGGCGCGAAGGCGTTGAAACGGATGCGACCAAGAGTGCCGTCGACTCGATCAAGCGGTTTCGCGAGGCGATGAATTTCCTCGCTGAATACAGCATCGACAAGCGTTACGGATACAAATTTGCCTTCGAAGCCAAGCCCAACGAACCGCGCGGACACATCTATTTCGCCGTGACGGGCAGCTATCTCGGATTCATTCCGACGCTGGATCATCCCGAACTGTTCGGCGTCAATCCCGAAGTGGCTCACGAGCACATGGCCGGATTGAATTTCGTGCATCAAGTGGCGGCCGCCATCGAGCTGGGAAAGCTATTCCACATCGATCTGAACGACCAGGAATTCGGCCGATACGATCAGGATTTCCGCTTCGGCGCGGCCAATCTCAAGCACGCGTTCTTCCTCGTGAAATTACTGGAAGACAGCAAGTACAACGGTTGCCGGCATTTCGATGCGCACGCCTATCGCCAGAGCAATTATGAGGACGTGAAGCACTTCGCCGGCGGGTGCATGCGGACGTACATGATTCTCAAGGAGAAAGCCGCGCGCTGGAATGCGGACAGCGAGATTCAATCGCTATTGAAGGTGATCAATGTGCAGGATTCACAGATGAGTAAGCTGACGAAGAAATACAGTAGCGAGACCGCCAAGAAGCTGTTGGCCGCGCCGCTTAATCGCGTGACGCTGGCCGAGGAGCCACTGCCGTACGAGCAGCTCGATCAGTTAACGATGGAAGTAATCATGGGCGTGCGGTAATGGGTTGCTAGTTGCTAGTTGCTGGTTGTGAGTTGCTAGTGAAGACTTTTCTCTTTCTAGCAACTAGGAACTAACAACTAGCAACTGGATTACAACAAAAAACGCCGGCCGCGGTTGGGCCGCGGCCGGCGTCGCCAGAAAGTGGGAAGGAAGCGTAGTCGGGTCCTCTGGTCGGTTGTCCCCTCCAGGGGCAACCCTTCATGACCAGGGCCGGACAATGAAGAATATCCAATTCAGTTTTGGGGAATGCAAATTTGTTCTGATTCCAAGCAAGGCCCCGCATGTACATGCGGGGCTGCTGCGTTTTAACTGCCGCGCGTGTGCAGGCGGTCCAATAAATAGATCGAGAGCGGCGTGAAAATGAAAACCGGCATCCATGCCAGCAATGCCGGCCATGAAGCGGCCAGTGGGCCCGCCGGCGGATGACCGGCGATCTGCCGGCAGATAAATATCGTGCCCATCGCAGACCCAACGATGATGAGCAATCGCGTCAGATCCTGCTTCAACTTGCCCGGCTCACGCGTCAGCACGCAGGGAACCGCCAGCAGCACCAGCACCAGGTTCATCAGCCATTGCGTCACGCGGCTATGTTTCACGGTCAGCAGGTTCACCGTCCCGTAACTCTGCGGCCGGCCCAGAAGCTGGTTGATTCGCTCGGTGGAGAGCAGCTCGACGTAATCATTACTGCGATAGAGCGCGACTTCTTCGGGTGAGATGTTTGTTCTCCACGCCGCCCAGGGGATTTCATCGGACCGTCGCTGCTGGGGCAGAAGCCCGGTGACGCGCTTGCCGTTGGTGAGAATCCATTCCCTTCGCAACGTATCCCAATCGGCCTGATCGGCGGAGATGTGCGCGACGGGCTGAAGCTGCTCATCGCGTTCGATAACATCGACATCCAGCATGCGCGGCGGGTCTTGTGCAGTCCCCGCGGTGAAGCGGCTGGACATCAGCAGCGAACGGTCCGCATCCTGCATCGCCTGAATGGGAAATCCCTTGCTGAAATTGGAAATACCCTGCTGAATCTGATCGTGCGTGCGCGTCAGCTTCGGGATCATCGTCGGAATCAGCGCTTCCTGATCGGCAAAGAGGAGTACGTTGAGCCCCAGCGACGCGAAAATAATCGGCGCCGAAACGCGCAACAGCGGCACGCCGGCGGCGAGAATCGCGCTTAATTCGTTGAAACGGCTGAGCCGAATCAACGTGAATGCAACCGCCACCACCGGAATCACACCCGACAGGTGCGCGTAAATGAGAAACGACTGGTAGAAATAGTAATCGACGATCCCCTTGATGATCTGCACCGCCCCGGCGAATCCCTGCTCTGTCGACATTCCCTTAACGTCCACCAACTGATCGAAGTTAAAAACCATGTCCAGAACGATGTACAGACCCAGAAGAACCATCAGCGCGATGACGTAGTTCTTCAGGAAGCTGACCAGAACGTAGCGGTCGAGAATCTTCATGGTAACGCGAGTGCCCAACGAATCCGTCCGCGGACTGGTTGCTTAAGCAACCAGTCCACTCGGACGTTCATTGTCTTGACAACCTCCACAACAGCACGACGCCGATCACCAGCACGACTGCGTTTCCGCTCCAGATGAGAACCAGGCCCATCTGCAGCGGATCGGTGAAATTCTTGGGCAGGATGTAGGGAATGTTCTCGCAAACGTGCTGTCCGGTGACGACCAGCACGATGCTCATCAGCGCCGGCGCCACACTCAGCGCGAACGCGCTGAGAAAATTTCCGCTCTTAAACATCATTCCCAGCGCGCATCCCACCATCACCAGGATCAGGCAACTCAAAGCGAAGCTGACGCGCGCATGCGCCTCGCTGATGGCGCTGTTCTTCAAGCGCAATAGCTCTTTGTTCAGACGATTCTGTTCATCCGGATCGGCGCCGCTGTCCTTGGCATAGAAGGCGGCGTTGCGCTCGACCTCCATTTCCCGCAGATAGGCGGGCATCGGGACGACAAAGTCGCGCGCATAGCTTGAATGGAGAGTCGCCTCATCGCTGTTTTTCGCGACCGAATCGATGAGATCCGCTTCCACCTCGAGTTCGCTGGTCTGGGCATTCGGCCAGCAACGCAAGCGAATTTGCTGCGCGGTCGCGTCCAACCCCACTTGTCCACCGCCGAGCTGGCGCAGACCCGCGGGCATTTGATTCGGGAGCGTTGGTGGGCCGATGTACAGCTTTTCGCCCCGAATCTCCACCGGGCAAGCACCTCGCGTCAATGTGTATCGCTCGCCGCCGCCGGCGCTGAAACTCGCCTCGCCCGTGGGTCCGGTCAGGGATTTCATGAGATGAGTGAGATATTCCTGTTGCTGATCATCGCGAATGAAATCCGCGACCATCGTTCTTATTCTAAGACTGTCGTCGGGATGCCCCAGGATATGTTTGATCTCGCCAATGGGCATAAACTTCACATTTTCCCGCACGGGCGAGGGAAACGGATCACTGTTGAACGAAGTTTCGCGCACGCTGATCTGCATGGGACTCTGACCGTTGGGCTGGGTCTGGAAATGGCGGGGAAATTTGGTCCCATCGGTTAAGACCGCCAGCATTCTCACTTCGCCGGTTTCCTCATCCTGCCGGATGTAGGCGGTGGCGCGCGAGGCGGTCAAAAAATCCTCCGGCGGCGGAGGCAGGCGATCGTAGGGATTGGGGCCTTTTTCGGTGGTATGCTCATACGTCACAATCATCGGACCGACCAACTGCACCACCTGATCCTTGGGCCGATCTTTGGGCGCTGGTAGCACGAAGGCTTGCTGAGCAAAGACGGTCAGCGGATTGTCCGTCCCCTCGAGCGTGATGCGGTGGTCTCGTTCGATCTCGTTCTGCACCAGCTCCGCGAGGTTCGAATAGATGACCTTCTCCACCTTCAAGGTAAAAATGGGCACGACAAAGCACAGGAAGATCAGGCTGATGAGCGCGACGAGCAGCCCCAGGACGACGGCGGGGAGCCACATCGGCCAATACCCGATACCGGCGGCGCGGCAGGCGATTAATTCGTTGTCGGCCGACAATCGGCCATAGACCATTGTGGTAGCGAAGAGCGCCGCGACGGGCAACGAATACGTCTGCATCGCCGGCATGAAATAGCCGAGGATGCGCGTCACCTGCTGGGCATCGAGCCCATGTTCGGTGAGCGGGCGCAGCAACCCGCCAAAGCTCATGATCCCCGCCAGCGCTACCGAAGCGAGGGCGAAAACGCGAACGAGGTCTTTGAAAACATACCAGAACAGCGTGCGGCTCATGAGGTCGCCATGATGCTAACGGGAGGGGAGGGAGGGTTCAATGTGGGAACGCAGGCTGCGCCCAATTTTGAATTTCGTCATTCGAATTCTTGACGGTAGATTGTGGGACCGTGCAACCGTTCCCTCTCATCAAATGCCTCGCCGATTTCTGCTATCCACCCGTCTGCACCCTGTGCGGAGCCGCTGGGGCGTCGCCGCCGCTATGTGCAAATTGTAATGCCGATCTGGATCGGCTCTCTCAAGCGGCCGCGTGCGATCTTTGCGGATATCCGCTGGTCCACGCCGATGATCCGTGCCCTCACTGCCATGGCAAGGGGATCGCTCCCATCGAGCGCGTCGCCCGGCTGGGTGTTTTCGGCGATCCCTTGCGAACGCTGGTGCATCGCATCAAATATCGGCATGGCTGGCCCCTGGCGGAATTTCTCGCGGATCGACTGGCCGCACACGAGCCGGCCAAGGCGATGTTGACCCAGACGGATTGTCTGGTCGCAATTCCACTGCATCCAATTCGTCAATGGAGTCGGGGATATAACCAGGCGGCGGTGATCGCCCAGCGACTGGGGAAAGTTTGCCAGATACAGCGGCGCGCTCCGCTCGTTCGATTGCGGAATACTCAGACGCAAACAACTTTGCACGCGCAGGCTAAGCGAACTGAAAATCTGCGCGATGCCTTTGGCCTGATTGACGCAAGATCGGTTCGGGGCCGGCACGTGGTGCTGGTGGATGATGTCATGACCAGCGGGGCGACGGTGCGATCGGCGGCCCGTACCCTCGCGGCGGCAAAGCCGGCCAGTATCAGTGTTCTAGCGGTCGCCGTCGCCGATCCAAAAGGAAGAGCGTATGAATTCATTTGAGCTCCTCTTCGCCGCTCGCGGCTTAGCGGGCCGGTGACTTCCCTGAATAAGTAGCGCCGCTGGCCCGCTAAGCCGCAAGCGGCAGTGCGCTGCCGATCGGCCGTCTCACAACCACTTCCCGCAATCCCACCCAGAGAACGATGCCATAGAACGTCAGGATGCACCAGCCATGACCGCCGACATAAAAAAATGCATTCGTGAGGCGCTCGTTGTGGATATGGCCGACAGTATCGAAGGCGAAGAGTTGCAACAGGAATCCCAGGACAATCGGAATCTTCGCACGCCGATCCAATCCAGCCAGCAGCAGTGTCGCGGCAATAGTATTGGTGAAAAGCACAAGCACCATGTGCCGCATGTTCGAATCGGGACTGAAGACAATTGAAGCGATCATGATCCCCGCCCACTCCAAAACGATGAGCTGCCGAAACGGCCAGACGCGCTGCCCCGCCTTTTCAGGCCAGTTGAATAATGGCAGATGTCGCCGCCGATACCACCACGCGACCATAATTACAAAGAGCAGAATGGCCAGCCCCGTCAATGGTGTGATAAGCCCCGGATGGGAATGACGGGCCACGCGCGCGATGCCGCTGCTGATGGAGACGCTGAGCGAATCGGTGATGCCGTGCACGCGCGCGGTTTCATCCTGTCCCGTCTGAACGCCGATCGATTTGAGAACGCCTCCAGAAGCGATCGAGATGTATTGCAGATCGGTATGCAATCCCACCTTCAAAGCGGGTAGGAGCGCGAAGAAAACGGCGGCGATTCCGAACCAGGCCGACGCGCGCCACCGACGCCGCAGAAGCAAATAAAACAGACCGGGCAGCGTGTAATATTTAATGTTCATCGCAAACCCCAGCGCCACGCCTGCCAGCGCAGGACGACGATCCATCCAGTAGATGGCAAAGACGTACGCCGCCAGGACGATGACGTCGGTCTGCATGATCGTCAACTCGGCCTTGATCCGTCCGAAAGTGATGGCGGCCGTAAGGATTGCAACCAGCGGCAGCAGGCCGGGTTTCGACGGTTCGTCATCCGTCTTCTTGATTAATCGCGATTGTGCCACGCGCGCTCCAACCAGCAGCGACGCAATCATGAGCGGCACATTGATCGTCAGCGCGATCGCGGCGGCGGCGACATCCGACATGTGTGACAGCGGCAGATAGAGGAACGCCAGCAGCGGGGGATAGACATATCCATGTGTGCCCGAAAGATAAATATCCTGCCCCTGGCTCATCGCCACGGTAGCGGCGTAGAAGTGATAAAAGTCAGACTGGTGATGTTGAAACAGGATTCGGTGGAGAATTTCAAAATAGAAAAAGCCGAAGTAAAGCGCGATTCCGATGATGGCGGCCCATCGAAAGCGCGAAAGCCGCTGGTCCGTCAGCATGTTGGGCGAGGTTAATAGAAACAGACGCGGCGTTCCATGGCCGGCACTCGACGAGTGATCGGTGGGGCGATACAACGAGTCGCACAGAAGCCCCTCATGTACATGCGGGGCCCCGAAGCCGGATATGTCTGCTGTTGTCATCATTCCCGCCCGTTACGGCTCGACGCGTTTTGCGGCGAAGATTCTCGCCTGCCAAACCGGCCGGCCGCTGGTGCAGCATGTGGTCGATCAAGCTTCGCGTTGTCGGCTGGTGCGCGAAGTGTACGTCGCCACTGACGATTCCAGGATTGTTGATGCGCTTAAACCCTTCGGCACGCGGTGCGTCATGACCTCGACACATCATCAAAGCGGCACCGATCGCATTGCAGAGGTGGCGCGCCACCTTGCCGATGACATCGTGGTGAATGTGCAGGGCGACGAGCCGGAGATCGAGCCGGAAATCATCGATGCGCTGGTCGAGCGGCTGCAAAACAATGATGAACCGATGGCGACCGCCGCCACCCCGTTTCCCGCCGGGGCCGATCCGAACGATCCCAATCTGGTGAAGGTCGTGATCAGCCAGAAAGGGCGAGCGCTCTATTTTTCTCGTTCACAGATTCCTTTTCAGCGCGAACCATCATCGACGACAGCAGAGATGCTCCTGCATCTGGGCATCTACGCCTTCCGCCGATCCTTCCTGGCAGAATTTGTCGCGTGGCCCCAAACATTGGCCGAACGATCGGAAAAATTGGAGCAATTGCGAGTCTTGGAACATGATCGGCCGATCTATGTTCAAAGGGTGCGCAGAGCCTCGCACGGTATCGATACGGCCCAGCAGTACGCGGATTTTGTCAAACGGTTTGCCGCGGCAGCCAGCGGCGGCGGCAAGAATTGTGCGGAAGATGGCGCGGGAAGGTGAACGCAGTGGCCACGAGCGATTGTGGGCTGTATAGTTGCTTATCCGCATGTTGTGTGCTGTCCCACTCGGTTTGAACCAACTGAGCGCCAAATGAAAAATGAAGAATTACTGGCCTTGATCGGCCGGCAACAAGAAGAGACCGAATTCTACACCCCCATGCCCGAGGGATATCGGACGGGCCATCACAAGTACGTGGTGGTCGTTGGTACCGTCATGAGCGGGCTGGGGAAGGGTATCTTTTCGTCCTCATTGGCCAAGCTGCTTCAGGATAAAGGCCTGAAGGTTGCGCCCATCAAGATGGAGGGGTATTACAACATCGATAGCGGAACGCTCAACCCCTATCGCCATGGCGAAGTTTTC